>Ga0182024_10000494_pt1 | contig 101358 bp, 95 predicted proteins | sample P32metaG_FD_120480 | JGI IMG/M metagenome (GOLD analysis project Ga0182024, IMG submission 120480) | Permafrost microbial communities from Stordalen Mire, Sweden - P3-2 metaG (Illumina Assembly) | ecosystem: Environmental > Terrestrial > Soil > Wetlands > Permafrost | place: Sweden: Stordalen... | reverse complement strand
GTACAACGTTCCGCCGCCCCCACCGCCCAAGCCCCGGCCCAACCACGAATCCGGCCTCCCCTGCCACTGCCCGCCCTGCACCGAGCGCCGGGAGTACTACATCCAGAAAGCCCAGGGCCACCCCCGCAAAAAATCCGCCCCACCCATCGACAATCCCCTCTGTAAATCCGGAAACCCCACCTGCCTCGGCCCCGCTTCCGAATTCGCCTGCCGAGCCTGCCGCCGCCTTCGCAACCCAACCCCCGCGAACCTCGACACAGTCCCCACTACCGGCCCCCCCAACGATCCCGACCCGGTGCCCGGTTCCCGGTGCCCGGCTCCCGGTGCCCGGACCCCGGTCCGGGGGTAATACCCGATTCACGGTACCCAAATGACCCCGCCGAATGAACCACTTGCCACAGCCCCCCAGGGGAGGGGGTAGGGGGTACCGGCCATGGGCCGCGGGCTGCAGGCTGCCGGCTCCAGGCCATTCGCTACCGGCTCCAGGCTTCTCGCAATTCACCTGGCCTGAACCCAGGCGCCCGTTTTGCGCTGCTATTCTGATTATCGTTATGCCTTCGAAAAAAGAGATCCTGCAGCACCCGATTCGCCACATCGACATCAAGCAGCACAATGTTGTCGCTCTGGTCGACGCCATGCACTCCATGGCCTACAGCTCCCGTGACCTTGCCCGGGCTGCCTCCATCTACGAGCGCATGCTCCGCGATCAGGACTGCGGCGTCATCCTCTGCCTCGCCGGCTCGCTCATTTCCGCCGGCCTCAAGCAGATTTTCGTCGACCTCATCCGCAACAACATGGTCGACGCCGTCGTTTCGACCGGCGCCAACATTGTCGATCAGGACTTCTTCGAAGCCCTCGGCTTCAAGCACTACATTGCCGACGAGCTCTACAAATCCGGCACCCAGGACGGCGAACTGCGCGAGCTGATGATCGACCGCATCTACGACACGCTGATCGACGAGGAAGAGCTGCGCCACTGCGACGAAACCACCGAGAAGGTCGCCGACTCGCTGCCGCCGCGCCCGCACAGCTCGCGGGAATTCATCCGCGCCATGGGCGCCTGGCTCGAGCAAAACGGCAAAACCCCTGAGAAAGGCGGCGTCGACTCCATCGTTTTCTCCGCCTACCAGAAGGACGTGCCCATCTTTTGCCCGGCCTTCAGCGACTGTTCCGCCGGTTTTGGCCTCATCGCCCACCAGCACAAGCGCCAGGACAAGCCGAAAGTCTCCATCGACTCCGTGAAGGACTTTTACGAGCTCACCCAGCTGAAGATCGCCAATCCCACGACCGGGCTGCTGATGATCGGCGGCGGCGTTCCCAAGAACTTCGCCCAGGACATCGTGGTTGCCGCCGACATTCTCGGCAACGAAGCCCCGATGCACAAATACGCCATCCAGATCACGGTCGCCGACGTCCGCGACGGAGCCCTTTCCTCCAGCACCCTGAAGGAAGCCAGCTCCTGGGGCAAGGTCGACACCACTTTCGAGCAGATGGTCTACAGCGAAGCCACCCTCGCGCTGCCGCTCGTCGCCGGTTACGCCTGGCACAAGAAGGCATACGCCGGCCGTCGCGAGCGCCGCTGGAGCCGCATCCTCGACCCGGTCACCGCCTGATTTTTCGCTGTCCGAAGGCCCATTTTGGGACCTCACTCGACTCTTTCCGAGGACTAACACTAAAGTGGCATTGTTGCCCTGATGCGCTGTGGATTTTGCTGTCGGAACCCTTCAGCGTTCCCCTATACTTGAGCCCGAAACCCTTTGTAGCGTTAAGGGAAGCCCATTCCCGGCTTCCAGAAATCGCGTTGTGACCCAATCCAACCACACCCGGACTGTTACACGAGCCTTCGTCATCGCTCTGGCATTTTCCCTTGCCGGCGCGATCGTTCTGGCTCGCTATGGCAGCCCGCCAACCCAGAGCCATCCGTGGATTTTCTGGTTTGCCGGCTTCTGGACGCTCGCGCAGGCTCTTCTGGTCGCCATCGCTCTTTCGAGCTTCCGCTCTGCCCTGCGCGAACGCCAGGGAGAACGCCAGCTCCAGCGCGTCGCCCGGCTTCACCGCAGCATCCTCGATTCCGCTGGCCCCATGATGATTGCCTGCGACCTGAGCGGTCACGTGAACGTTTTCAACCCCGCAGCCGAACGCATGCTGGGTTATCGCACCAACGAAGCCGTCGGAAAACTCACCGCGTCGGACCTGTTTCCCGAGGCAGAAATGGCCAGGGTCGGCGAGCAGCTGGCTGCCTCCATGCCGGCCTTCAGAACCCACCCTGAAGTCCCGGAGAATACCGCAACTCCGCTTCTTCCTTATGTCCGCTACGTGGCTACATTTCCGGCCAGCCGCGTTCGCGGATTCGAAATGCGCTACCGGCGCAGAGATGGCAGCACGTTTCCGGCCATGGTCTACCTTTCCGCCGTGCGTTCCTCGGCCGGAACCGTCGAGGGTCTGGTTTCCATCGCCGTCGACCTGAGCGCCACCCGCCGCGCCGAGCATGCGCTGCGCGAAAGTGAAGAACGCTACCGCGACCTCTTCGATAATTCGGCGGAGATGATCGCCACCCTCAGTCCGCGCGGCCGCTATCTCTACGTCAATCCCTCGTGGCAGGGCTTGTTCGGCATGGATTCTTCGCAGTTCGAATCGCTCATTGGATTCGAGTCCCCATTTCCGCCGGAAGTGCAGGCGGAAGCCGCTGCGCTGTTTCACAAGGCGCTGCACGGCGTCCGCGTGGAAAATCATTCTCTGCGCCTGCAGAACTCCAGCGGCGAAAACGTCGAGGTGGAAGCCAGCCTGAGCTGCCGCAGCGAGGAAGCCGAGCCGGTTTCTGTCCGCTGTATTTTCAGGGACGTCACGCAGCAAAACCGGCGCGAGCGCCGCCTGCGGATCCAGCTGGTCGTCAGCCAGATCATCGGCGAAACCACTTCCATGGACGAAGGGCTGACGCGCGTGCTCGAGGCTCTGTGCGGGACGTTCTCGTGTGAGTTTGCCGCGCTCTGGACCGTCGATGAAACGCAGCGTTCCATCCGGCCGCGCATCGCCTGGTCCGCCAAGGGGCGTTCCAGCGAGGACTTTTATCACGAGACGCAGTCGTCGGTTCTCTCGCGCGGCCAGGGACTTCCTGGCATGGTTTGGTCCCTCGGCAAACCCTGCTGGATCGCCGATGTGCGCCAGAGTCCGGCGTTCCTGCGCAGAACGGCCGCGCGGCTCAATGGCTACGTTTCTGGGTGGGCCGTTCCTGTCCGCGTCGGCAATCAGGTGATCGCGGTCGTCGAGTGCTTCTCCCGTCAGTTCATGCGCGAAGATCCTGACCTGATGGCCACGGTGGAAACCGTATGCGGCTCGGTGGGACAATTCATGGCGCGCGCGGGCCAGGAGGTGCGCGTTCGCCAGCTGGACCGCCAGAAGGCCGTCATCCTGAATTCCGTCGCCGACGGCATCATCGGCGTCGATTCCACCAACCGGATCGCCTTCGCCAATCCCGCGGCGGCGCGCATGATGGAACGCAACGAATCCGAGCTGATCGGATGCAGGGTTCACGAACTGCTTCACCCTGCCGCGGCCGGCTGCGACTCCAGCTGCCTCACACGCCGAGCTTTCCAGACCGCCGAAGGCGCTTCGGGCCAGGATGTCTACTTCCGCGGCAATGGCAAGAGCTTTCCTGTTGAGTTCTCGCTCATGCCCATGGTCGAAGAAGGCGAGCCGGTCGGCAGCGTTCTCAGCTTCCGCGACATCAGCCAGCGGTACGCGCTCGACCACATGAAGGATGAGTTCATCTCGACGGTCAGCCACGAGCTGCGCACGCCGCTGACGTCGATCCGCGGCGCGCTTGGCCTTCTTTCCGCAGGCTTGCTGGGTGAGGTCAGCGAGAAGGCCACCAGCCTGCTGCGCATTGCTGTGGCCAATTCCGACCGCCTGGTTCGCCTGATCAACGACATTCTCGACCTGGAAAGAATGACCTCAGGCCGCGCTCCGCTGGCTTTCCGGCGCATCGCTCTGGAAGAACTGGTGCGCCAGGCAATCGAGGCCATGCAGCCCATGGCCGAGGCCGAGGACGTCCACCTGGCGAGCGACCCCATGTCCGTTTACATCGAGGCGGATTCGGACCGGCTCCTGCAGGTGATGACCAACCTGCTCAGCAACGCCATCAAGTTCTCTCCGCCCCGTTCCACGGTGCGCATCTCGACCGCGCGCGCTACGGACGGCGTTACCGTCAGCGTCGTCGATGAAGGCCGTGGCGTTCCCGCGGACAAGCTGGAAAGCATCTTCGACCGCTTCCAGCAGGTCGATGCTTCGGATTCGCGGCAGAAAGGCGGTACCGGCCTCGGTCTGGCGATCTGCCGCACCATCGTCCATCAGCATGGAGGCCGCATCTGGGCAGAGCAAAACGAAAGCCGAGGCGCCATCTTCCGGTTCTTCCTGCCCGAGCGCGCTTCCATTTCCTCGTTAGCTGAGGAGGCTACACAAAGCCAGTTTGAGCAAAAACTGGGGTAAGAGAAGTTAAGCAGGTGTTCTGGTCAACCGAAGTTAAGCAGAAGTTCTGGTTAAACGAAGTTAAGCAGAAGTTCTGGTCAACCGAAGTTAAGCAGGCGTTCTGGTCAAACGAAGTTAAGCAGAGAAGGTCGAATTAGTAGTTGCCTGTCCGAGAATTGAGTTAACACATGTCACGACGCGTTCTGATCATCGACGACGAGGAGGATATTCGGGAAGTTGCCGCTCTCAGCCTCGAAACCGTGGCCGGCTGGGATGTTCTTGTCGCCGCTTCCGGCGCCGCCGGAATTATCAAGGCGCGCGAAAACCACCCCGATGCCATTCTGCTGGACGTCATGATGCCCGGCATGGACGGCCCCACGACCTTCCGCGAGCTGCGCTCTCTGCCGGAAACCGCCAACATTCCCGTTATTCTGCTCACCGCGAAGGTGCAGGCCGCCGACCAGAAGCGCTTCTCCGATCTCGGCGTCGTGAAAGTGATGTTCAAGCCCTTCGACCCGCTGGTGCTGGCCCAGGAAATCGCAGCAACCCTGGGCTGGCAGGACATATGAGCGAAGACGCTGCCGCGACGATCGCTGCCCGGTTGTCGGAGCTATGGCGTACCAGCCGGCCAACGGTCCTCGAGCGAATGAACCTGCTGCGCTCCGCCTGCGACAGCCTGGCCCGCAACCCCGCCGACCAGGAAGCCCGCGCCACCGGCCGCGAAGCAGCGCATAAGCTCTCCGGCGTTCTGGGCGTGTTTGGATTGCCTCAGGGCAGCGAAATCGCCGCTTCAGTGGAGCATTTGCTCATGTCGCCTGAGCCCCTGACCGTGGACGATCTTGCCGGTCTCCGGCGGCAAATCGCCGATCTCGACGCGGTCATCGCTTCGAAGCCGGAGAATTGATCCGGGGCCTTAAGCGAACACAAGACACTGCGGCTTCGAAATCGGGAAATTCTTTCCCGTCTCCGCGAGCTTGCCGGTCTTTGAGTCTCGTGCCAAAACCGAGATCGCATCCGATTGCTCGTTCGCGACCAGCACCCATCGCTCGGTCGGATCGAGCGCGAGGTGCCGCGGAATCTTTCCACCGCAGGAACCGCGAGCCAGCAGCGTCAGCTTGCCGTCCTTTGGATTGACCGCGAAAGTCACCAGGCAGTCATAATCACGATTCGCCGCATAGGCAAAGCGCCCGTCGCGAGTAAAGACAATGTCGGCCCCACGCGTGGTTCCGTGATAATCCTCCGGAACCAGGCTGATCTTCTGCACCGAGTGCAACGTCCCTTTCTGCGCGTCCCACTCCAGCACTTCGACCTGCGAAACCAGTTCGTGAACGCAGCAGGCGAACCGCCCATTGGGATGAAATCGCAGCGCGCGCGGGCCGGAACCGGGTGTTGCATTCCATTGCGGAGGGTCATTGAGTGTAAGTTTCCCGCTCGCGCCGTTCAGGCGATAGATGTGAATGCAGTCCAGCCCAAGATCGTTGACCAGCAGGAAGCGATCGTCCGGCGAAGGCGTTACCCGGTGCGCGTGCGGCGCCTCCTGCCGCTCCCGATCGGGTCCATGACCCTGGTACTGGAAATGCGAAACGGCGTCGCTGATCTGGCCGTTGTAACTCAGTGCAAAGGAAGTCGCGCTGCCCCCCGTATAGTTCGCGCAAAAGGCCGCTCGTCCCAGGTGGTCGACGGCCACGTTACAAGTGCCCGCTCCCAGCGACAGGACCTCGTTAATTGGTTTGAGCCCGGCGGCGGCGTGATCGATTTCAAACGCGCTCACCGCGCCGCTGGCACGCGCTTCAAAACTCGCAATTTCGTTCGCGGCGTACAGATATTTTGCGTCAGGATCGAGCGCGAGAAACGTGGGGTTGTCGCTTTCCGCGGCTAATCCGGCACTCTGCAGTTCGCCGCTGAGGGGCTCCCAGCGATAAGCGTAAATACCCCGGCTGCTCCCGGATTCCGTCTGCGTCCCCACGAAGAGCAGGCGACGCCTGGCTTCCTGTCCGGCCCGCGACCACAGTGCTTCAGCGGCTGCCGGAGCGACCGCCGCGATCCGCAGGAATTCCCGTCTATTGAGAGTACTCATCGCTGATCCATCCGTCGCTTATCGGTGAGGCACCACGAACGGCTATTGCCCGAGCCGCGCCTTGACTAACTCGCTGAGCTGCCGCCCGTCAGCGCGCAGACCCGCCTGCTGGACGTGAGCCTGCACCGCCTTCATCGCCGGACCCATGTCCCGAGGTCCAAAGTTGCCGCCTGCCAGCGTTTCCTCCACCAGCTTCTTCAGTTCTTCCTCGCCCGCAGGCTTGGGCAGATAGCTCTCGATGATCACGATCTCCCTCGCTTCCCGGGCCGCCAGTTCCGGACGGTTGCCCTTCTGGAATTGCTCAATCGAATCCTTGCGCTGGTTGATCATCGTGCTGAACACCTGCAGCGCCTCTGCATCGGTCAGCGGCGCCCGCTTATCGATCTCTTTGTTTTTGAGCGCCGCCTTCACCAAGCGCAGCGTTGAGGTGCGCTCCGTGTCCCGAGCCTTCATGGCTGCCACCATATCGTGATCGATTTGTTTTACCAGTTCCATCTCTGCGCCTCTCCACCGTCTGAATCCCCCATTATAGGTACTAACAGAGCCGCAGTTCGGGGGCTAAAATTCTCCTGAGGGACTCGTCATCATGATTCGTAAGACTCGCCTGTTCACTCCCGGTCCGACTCCGCTGCTGCCCGCCGCGCAATTCGCCATGGCGGCCGCGGACATTCACCACCGCACGCCCGAGTTCCGCGCCCTCTACGAGCGTGTGCTCAGTCAGCTCAAAATCTTCGTCGGCACGAAGAACGACGTTCTCCTCCTGGCCTCTTCCGGCACCGGCGCCATGGAAGCCTCCGTCTCCAATCTCACCTCGCCTGGCGACCGGGTTCTGGTCCTTTCTGCCGGCAAATTCGGCGAGCGCTGGGAATCTCTGGCCAAAGCCTTTGGATGCCAGGTCGATCTGGTCAGCGTCCCCTATGGCGAGACGTTCTCACTCGATGCGATCAAGCAGGCCGTACGCCCGGAAACCCGCGCCGTCTTCGTGCAGGCCACCGAATCGTCCACTGGCGTCCGCCACGACATCCAGGCCATTGCCGCGCTGCTCAAGTCCACCGGCAGTGACGCGCTCCTCATCGTCGACGCGATCACCGGCCTCGGCACCACGCATCTCGATGTCGATGGCTGGGGCGTCGACGTCATCATCGGCGGCTCGCAGAAAGCCGTCATGATCCCGCCGGGCCTCGCCTATCTCAGCCTCAGTGATCGCGCCTGGAAAGCCGCCGAAACCTCCAAAAATCCTCGCTATTATTTCGATCTCCGCAAAGAGCGCAAGAACGCGCAGAAGGGCGAGTCTTCTTACACGCCGGCTGTGGCACTCATCGCCGCTCTCGGGGCTGCACTCGATTACATCGCCGCCCAGGGTGGAGGCGACCTCGCCGCTGGGCGTGACGCTCTCATCGATAACGCTGAAACCTGCGCTGCGATGACCCGCGCTGCAGTGAAGGCCCTGGGGCTGCCGCTCTTCGCTCCCACCGCTCCCTCAGCCGCAGCCACCGCGATTCTGTCGCCCGCCGGCGTCGACTCCGGCGTGATCGTCAAGGAGTTGAAGCGGCGCTTCGCCGCCATCGTCACCAACGGCCAGGGAGAGATGAAAGGCAAAATCTTCCGCATCGCCCACATCGGCCTCTTCGACTACATGGACACCATTGCGATCATCGCTGCGCTCGAGCAGGTCGCGGCTGCATCCCTCAATTTGCCGGACTTTGCTTTCGGCAAGTCGCTCGCTGCCGCCCAGCAGGTCTACGCCGAGCGAACCGGGCAAGCCACGGCCGCCAAAACCAGCGAACCGGAGATGGTTCACGCCTGAGCAGCTTATCGAGCGATCACGAAAGGGAACAATGAAAGTCGTCCTCGCGGAAAAAGTCTCCCCGGCGACGCTGGCTGTTTTTCAGGCCGAAGCCGGATGGCAAGTTCTCACGCACGATCAGGTTAAAAATCTTCCCGAAGCCGTGGCCGACGCCGATGCCCTTGTCGTACGCTCTGCCGTGCAGGTGGATGACGCCCTGATGGCCGCAGCGCCGAAGCTTCGCGTGATTGTCCGCGCGGGCGTGGGCGTGGACAACATCGATGCCGAAGCCGCGACCCGCCGTGGCATCGTCGTCATGAACACACCCGGCGCTAACGCGATCGCCGTCGCCGAGCTGGCGCTGGGCCTTATGATCGCTCTCGCCCGCCAGTTGCCCCGCGCCGACTCCACCATGCACGCCGGCAAATGGGAGAAGAAATCCCTGCAGGGATCGGAACTCCGCGACAAAAGCTTGGCATTCTCGGCCTGGGCCGCATTGGCCTCGAAGTTGCGCGCCGCGCCCGCAACTTTGGCATGGAGCTCCTCGGGCACGACCCCTTTGTTTCCGCTTCCATCGCGCGGGAGAACGCGATCCGGCTCGTCTCCGCCGAGGAGCTCTTTTCTCTCTCCGATTACGTCACCCTCCATGTCGGCCTCACTCCGCAGACCACCGGCATCATCAATGCCGCGACCCTCGCCACCATGAAGAAGGGCGTCCGCATTCTCAATTGCGCGCGCGGCGAGCTGATCGTGGAAAACGACCTGGCGGAAGCGCTCAAAAGCGGCCACGTCGCGGGAGCGGCGCTCGACGTCTTCCATGAAGAGCCGCCGAAAAACTCCCCATTCGCCGCGCTCGACAACGTGATCCTCACGCCCCATATCGCCGGCTCCACTGCAGAGGCGCAGGAAGCAGTCGGCGTCCAGATCGCGCTTCAGGTCCGCGAATATCTCAAATCCGGCGTGGCGCAGAATGCCGTCAACATGCCCTCGCTCAGTCACGAGGAATACGAGGAACTCGCGCCGTATATGAACCTGGCCGAACGCCTCGGGACCTTCCTCGCTCAGATCCCTCGCGGCAGCATTGACAGCATCCAGATTGCCTATCATGGGCGGCTCGCCGAAACGAAAACGGAGCTGATTCGCAACTGCGCTATCGCCGGCGTTCTCGGTCATCTCGAGCAGGTCAACCGCATCAACGCCGCCTCCGTCGCTGCCGAGCGCGGCATCCGCCTCCATGAGGAGAAAAAAGAAGCGCCTTTCGGCGGAGCCGGCAGCGTCCTCCAGTTGTCTCTGCATACGAATGAAGCCAGCATCTCCGCCAGCGGCGCGGTCCTGCATGGCGACTCGCCGCGTCTTCTGCACCTCGACGGCATCGACATTGAGGCCCCGCTGCAGGGGACGCTGCTCACCATCCGCAACAAAGACGTGCCTGGCGTTATTGGCCGGGTCGGCACCATCCTCGGCGAGCACCAGGTGAACATCGCGAATTTTGCCCTCGGGCGCTCCGATGGCCGCGACGCCACGCCCGCCATGGCGCTCGCGGTCGTCCAGGTCGATGGCGAGGTTACTGACGCCGTGCTGCGGGAGCTGCGCGGCGTGCCGGCGATCATTGGGGTGCGGCTGGTGACGTTATGAGCTAACTCCGGGATTCAGGGCTAAGAATCTCCGCCCCTTTTAGTGCTTCACCCAACCGTGCATTCCAGCCTCAAAGCTCCGCCGGTCGAGCCGAGGCAATTCACGCGCCACCGGATGCGGAAAGAGCGGGTAATGCCGCGCCGCGATCAGCAGTTCCGGAACGCACCACACATCTTCCTCCGACGTCATCCAGCCCTGCTTGTCCAGCCGCGCGAGGTTCACCGCGCTTGACCAGGAGCGGAGTGTCCGCTCTCCGCGCAGATTGTAATAGTGCTCGAAGTAGCTGAGGGCGAGTTCGCGCAGGGTGCGGTAAATCGGCGCCCGAAAGCGCAGCCCCGCGAAGTTGGACTTGGCGATCCCTCCCCACAGGCCGCGTTGCCGGTAGAGCGCCACTACGTGGTCGTCGTCGCGGATACCCTCCAGATCCATCAATAGCGGTGGATGTCCCTGGACGCGCAACGCAGCAGCGGCCACGAGCGCCCCCTCGAGGCAGTGCCCTTTTCGCTCCCGCAGTACCCGGCGCGGAGACCACGCCGTGTTCGCATACTGATACGTCAGTTCATCGATGAACTTCTGGATCCTCGCTGGTGTCTTCAACCCGCGCAGCGTGCGCAGATCCTGCGGCGAGAAGCCGAAGCGCTCCTGGGCGATTTTCGACACGCTTCTTTGCTTTAAACCCAAGGCCGCGGCTCCCTTTGAAATTGGGGCGATTATACCGAGTGAGTTTCGTATGTCGACGCCGGGACGAATCGGGTGTGACGGGTTTCGGCTGTGAGCCAGGGTTTACGGTTCGCGACCCGCTAAAATGAAAAGAGCATCCAAACCCCAGAGGGACACGTTTCGTGCCGCTTTACGAATACCGCTGCAAAGATTGTGGTCACCAGTTCGAGAAAATCCAGAGCTTCAGCGCTCCGGACGAGAAAGAATGTCCCGTTTGTCACGGTCCGGTGGAGCGGCTCATCTCCGCTTCCGCTCTCCAGTTCAAAGGCTCGGGATGGTATGCGACGGACTACGCCTCGAAACCATCCCCGATCAAAGCCTCCGCCGAGGGCGACGGCAAATCCTCGGACAAGAACGACGGCAAATCCTCCGACAAGAAATCGACAGATAAGCCTGCGAGCACCTCCGCCGACAGCAGCGGTTCCTCGTCAAGCACGACTCCACCGGCGACGAAGAGTGAATAGTCCGTCTATATCCCCAAAACTCTGAATTCCAAACTCCAATCAGTTTTCTTCCAGCTGCATCGACAATTCTTCCCACTCAATGTTGAGCGACGCCTGTTGCTCCCGCAAAACCGCCAGCACCTCTGACAGGCGTTGTGTTTCCTCCGGGCTGACATAGACGCCGAGGGCCTGTTCCGCCTCAGCCACCCAGCCTTCGATCCGCGGAATCTCCGCCTCGACAGCCGCCAGCCGCTCCTGCATCTGTCGCAGCTTGATCGGATTCACGCGCCGCACCTTTTCAGCGGCAACAGGCTCCGGCGAAGCGATCGCCACAGCTTCCACCACCGGCTTGGCGGCCGCCGTTGTCGCAGCAGCCAGCGCCTGCGCCCCGCCCTCCTTGCGCCACAGGTAATCTTCATAGTTCCCGGGGAAAACATGGACCTGCGAGCCTCGCGATGAATCCTCGAGGTTCCGTTCCACCTCGAACACCTTCTGCCCCAGGCCGTCGATGAAGTAGCGATCGTGCGATACAAAAATGACCGTCCCGGTAAACTTCGCTATCGCCTCCAGCAGCACATCTTTCGCACGCAGGTCCAGGTGGTTCGTGGGCTCATCCAGCAGCAGGAAATTAGCAGTACTCACCAGAATCCGCGCCAGCGCATAACGATTGCGCTCCCCGCCCGAAAGCACGCCCAGCGGCTTAAAAACGTCATCGCCGGAAAACAGAAAACATCCCAGCAAACTCCGCAGATCCTTCTCCGCGACCTTCGGCGCAACCCTGCCCATGTCCTCCAGCATCCGCGCCGCCGGATCCAGCACCTTGTACTGATCCTGCGCGAAGTACTCCGCCACCACGTTGTGCCCCAGCTTCAGCGTTCCCGTCGTTGGCATCTCCTGGCCGGAGAGCAGGCGGATCAGCGTCGACTTGCCCGCCCCGTTCACGCCGACCAGCGCAATCCGGTCTCCACGCTCGATGGTGAAGCTCACGTTTTCAAGAACGCGCTTCTCCCCGTACTGCATGGAGAGCCCGGCAACTTCGACCACGGTTCTCCCCGATGGCGGCGGCTGGGGAAATGAGAAGTGCGGCGCCGGCTCTTCCAGCGGAATCTCGATGCGCTCGATCTTGTCCAGTTCCTTGATGCGGCTCTGCACCTGCTTCGCCTTCGTCGCCTGATACCGGAAGCGGCTGATGAACGCCTCGAGATGATCGATATGCTCGCGCTGATTCCTGTACGCCGACTCCAGCTGCGCGCGCCGCTCCGCCTTCTGCTGCAGGTATTTTTCGTAGTTGCCGTGGTAGACGTGCAGCGCCTTATTCCAGATTTCTATGATCTTGTTGACGGTGACATCGAGAAAGTACCGGTCGTGCGAAATCAGGATGTACCCGTTGGGCCACGTGCTGAGGTAGTTTTCGAGCCAGTTGCGGGTCTCCAGATCAAGATGGTTGGTCGGCTCATCCAGCAGCAGCAGGTCTGGCTTTTCCAGCAGCAGCTTCGCCAGCGCGATGCGCATCTGCCAGCCTCCGGAGAACTCCTCCGTCCGCCGCGTCCAGTCCTCTTTCACAAAACCCAAACCGGTGAGAACGCCGCCCACCTGCGCATCCAGCGCGTACACATCGTGATGTCGCAGCCGCCCCTCAACATGGGAATACCGATCCGCCGCCGCCGCATACTGCGCGCTCGCCGGGTCCAGATCCGAGAGCGCATGGGCCAGAGTCTCAAATTCCTTCTCCATCGCCCGCAGTTCGTCGAAGACGGTCAGGCACTCCTCAAAGACCGTCCGCCCCGAGAGCGTCAGACCATCCTGCGGAAGATAGCCGAAGCTCATCCCTTTCATCCGCTGCATAGTGCCGTAATCGAGCGACTCCATCCCGCCCAGCACCTTCATCAGCGTCGACTTGCCTGCTCCGTTCGCCCCCACCAGCGCGGTCTTCTCCGTGGGAGTGATCAGCCAGTCGGCATTTTCGAAAAGGAGTCGGGGGCCGTAGCGCTTGCCCGCGCCGGAGAGCTGCAGCATAGCCCCATTTTATCGGAGCCACTTCGCGATCTCTTCGAGCCCGATGGCCGCATCGCGTTACTCACGCGCAAACGCAACGCACGAAAAGCGCCAGCAAGATCGATTTTCCGGTTGCTCTTTGCTGGAGGGGCGACTAAATTTAGTTCGCCGCACTAACAATTCACTTGAACGTCCTCTTTTCCAACCCGCAGTGCCTCAGGAATGATCTTCATGAAGAAACAATCCGCCGTTAAGAAGCCCGCTCGTACCGTCGCCCCTGCCTACAAGAATCCGAGCCTGCCTTCGGCGCGCCGCGTCAGAGATCTCCTCTCCCGAATGACCCTGGAAGAGAAGGCTGCGCAGATGATGTGCGTCTGGCAGGAGAAGGCCCAGAAGCTGGTCGACGAGAAAGGCGACTTCGACGAGGACGAAGCGAAGAAAGCTTTCCGCGATCGCCGCGGTGTCGGACAGGTTGGGCGCCCGAGCGACGCGGGCGGCGGCAAAACGGCGCGAGGCATGGCGGAGCTGACCAACGCCATCCAGAGATTTTTCCTCGAGAACAGCCGCCTCGGCATTCCCGTCATGTTTCATGAGGAGTGCCTCCACGGCCACGCTGCTCCCGAAGGCACCAGCTTCCCGCAGCCCATCGCGCTGGGCGCAACCTTCAATCCTGAGCTGGTCGAGTCCCTCTTCACCATGACGGCTCTCGAAGCCCGCCTCCGCGGCGCTCACCACGCACTTACGCCGGTGGTCGACGTCGCCCGCGAACCGCGCTGGGGCCGCGTGGAAGAAACCTACGGCGAAGACCCCTACCTGGTCTCGCGCCTCGGCATTGCCGCTGTCCGTGGATTTCAGGGAGACCGCAATTTCCGCGATAAGCGCCACATCCTGGCGACACTCAAGCATTTCGTCGGTCACGGCCAGCCGGAATCCGGCATGAACTGCGCGCCTGCGAACGTCTCCGAGCGCGTACTGCGCGAGACTTTCTTCTACACCTTCAAAGAAACTCTGCGGGAAGCCGGCGCAGTCACCGTCATGGCTTCTTACAACGAAATCGACGGAGTTCCGTCGCACGCGAACAAGTGGCTGCTCCGCGACGTCCTCCGCAAGGAGATGGGCTTCAAGGGTTTCGTCGTCTCCGACTACTACGCCGTCTGGGAGCTCGGCTATCGCCCTGATACCCACGGCCACTTTGTCGCGAAGGACAAGAAGGAATCCTGCGCGCTCGCGGTGAACGCCGGCGTCAACATCGAGCTGCCCGATCCCGACTGCTATTTGCATCTGGTGGAGTTGGTGAAGAAAGGCGTCCTCAAAGAATCGCAGCTCGACGAGCTCGTGGCTCCGATGCTCTTCTGGAAATTTGAGATGGGCCTCTTCGACGATCCGTATGTAGACCCCAAACAAGCCGAGCGCGTCGTCGGCTCCAAGCCGCACCGCGAGCTGGCCCTCAAGGCGGCACAAGAAGCCATCACACTTCTGAAGAATGACAACGATCTTGCCCCGCTGAACCTCGACAACTATAAAACCATCGCCGTCATCGGCCCCAATGCCGATCGCAGCCTGCTTGGCGGCTACAGTGGCGTGCCGAAGCACAACGTCACCGTGCTCGACGGGATTAAGAAAAAAGTCGGCAAGCGCGCTAAGGTTCTCTACAGCGAAGGCTGCAAAATCACCATCGGTGGCTCCTGGAACGAGGACAAAGTCGTCCCCAGCGACCCCGAAGAGGACCGCCGGCAGATCGCCGAAGCCGTTAAAGTCGCCCAGAAGGCCGACGTCATCGTCCTCGCCATCGGCGGCAACGAGCAGACCTCCCGCGAGGCCTGGAACCTGCAGCACATGGGCGACCGCACCAGCCTCGACCTCATTGGCCGTCAGGATGAGCTGGTCGAAGCCATCGCCGCTCTCGGCAAGCCGGTCATCGCCTTCCTCTTCAACGGCCGCCCGCTCTCCATCAACCACCTCATCGCGCATGTGCCTGTCATCTACGAGTGCTGGTACCTCGGGCAGGAGACCGGCCACGCAGTCGCGGACGTCCTCTTTGGCGACTTCAACCCCGGCGGCAAGCTTCCCATCTCGTTCCCGCGTTCCGCTGGCCATCTGCCCGTCTTTTACAACTACAAGCCCTCGGCGCGCCGCGGCTATCTTTTCGACGATGTCTCGCCGCTCTTCGCCTTCGGCTACGGACTCAGCTACACCACTTTCGCGATCAAAAACCCGCGGCTCACCAAGAAGAAGATCAATACCAAAGGCTCAACCCAGGTTCTGGTGGACGTCACGAACACCGGCCAACGCGAAGGCACCGAAGTCGTGCAGCTCTACATTCGCGATCTGGTCAGCTCGGTCACGCGGCCTATTAAGGAGCTGAAGGGCTTCCGCAAAGTCAGACTGGAGCCCGGCGAAACCACGACCGTCGCCCTTGAAATAACGCCGAATGCGCTCGCCTTCTTCGACATCAACATGAAATATGTCGTCGAGCCCGGTGACTTTGAAGTCATGATCGGCAATTCTTCGCGCGACGCCGATCTCCACAAACTCATCCTGCAGGTCACGAACTAACGGCGTAGAAGCGAAGCAGAAGTAGCGCCAGAAAGAGGCGGCGGCGATGATCCAGAAACTTTCCTTCAAAGAGAAGTTCGGTTACGGCCTCGGCGATATGGCCGCCAACTTCATCTTTCAGGCGATGCTCGCCCTGCAGCTCAGCTACTACGTCGACACCTTCGGCCTCACCGCCGCCCAGGCCGGCACCCTCTTCCTCGTGGTCGGCCTCATCGCCGCCGCCTTCAATCCCGTCATGGGGGTCATCGCCGACCGCACGAATACCAGGTGGGGCAAATTCCGTCCGTGGCTGCTCTGGACCGCGGTGCCCTTCGGCATCATCGGCGTCCTGACCTTCACCACCCCCAACATCAGCCCCTCCGGCAAGGTCATTTACGCCTGGACTACGTACCTGCTGCTGCGGCTGATCTACGCCGTGAACAACGTCCCCTACGCGTCGCTCACCGGCGTCCTCACTGGCGATCCTGACGAGCGCACCAGCATTGCCTCCTACCGCCAAATCTTCGCGAACTCCGCCGGCTTCATCGTGCAGAGCCTCGCGATCCCCATGGTCGTTTTCTTCGGGCGTGGCAACGACGCGCGCGGCTACCAGATCACCATGGGTCTGCTCTCCGTCCTTAGCATTCTGTTCTTCATCATCGCCTTCGCCACGACGAAGGAGCGCATCCAGCCCAACCCGCAACAACAAACGTCGCTCACTCAGGACCTTAAAGATCTCTTCAGCAATCGGCCCTGGGTTGTGCTCTTCCTCGTCACGACGTTCTACTTTGCCGCGATCTCCATGCGCGGCAGCGTCATGCTGCCCTACTTCAAATACGTCGCCGGCAACGAGAAGCTCTTCAGCTGGTTCAACGGATTCGGCCTTGCCGCCCTGATCCTCGGGGTCGCCGTTTCCACGCCCATCTCCGTCCGCCTCGGCAAACGGCCGCTCTTTATTCTCAGCATGACTCTGACCGGCATCTTCAATTTGGCTGTCCTCATCCTTCCGCCCCACGCAACCGTCGCCATCATCACCTCGGAGGTTCTGCGCCAGTTCTCCTATGGAATCTCCGGTCCCCTCATCTGGGCCATGATGGGCGACGTCGCAGACTTCGGCGAGTGGAAGACGGGCCGCCGCGCCACCGGAACGGTAACAGCGGCGGTCGTATTTGCCCTTTGGGTGGGTCTCGCCATCGGAGGCGCGCTCGCCGGCTGGCTCTTCTCGCTCTACGGCTACGTCTCGAACGCAGCGCAAACACCGCGTGCTCTCGAGGGCATTCGCCTCACCGCAGGCCTCTATTCCGGCCTCTTCTTCTTCGCCACCGCGATCTGCCTCTTCTTCTATCCCATCTCGCGCAGGATCAACAAAGCCATTTCCGATGAGCTCGCCGGCCGCCGTCTGAACTTCGGCCCTCCCGCGGGTTCCTCGCCGCAAAAGTGAATTCCCCTCAGGGAGGACTCGTGCAGGTGCGATCGACAGTATTGACAGCCCTTCTCGTGATTGGTTTTGCGGCCACAGCTCAGGCCCCCGCGTCTTTGAAAGGTGCTTATCAGGGTGACTTTGTCATCGGCGCTGCGATCAACGCTGCGCAAATCACCGGCGAGGACGCGCGCGGCGACGCCACTCTCAAAGCGCAATTCAACTCCATCTCGCCGGAAAACTGCCTCAAGTGGGAAAGCGTCCATCCCCAGCCGGACAGATATGACTTCACCATTCCCGACCTGTACGTCGCCTTCGGCGAGAAGAATCACATGTTCATCGTCGGCCACAATCTGGTGTGGCATAACCAGGTCCCGGCGTGGGTGTTCAGAGATGACAAGGGCAGCCTCCTCGACCGCGACGCGCTGCTCGCGCGCATGCGCGACCACATTCACACCGTCGTCGGACGTTACAAAGGAAGAATCCAGAGCTGGGACGTCGTCAACGAAGCGCTGAACGAAGACGGCACCCTGCGCCAGTCACTCTGGGAGAAAATCATCGGCGACGACTACATCGCCAAAGCTTTCCAGTACGCGCACGAAGCCGACCCGCAGGCCCAGCTCACCTACAACGACTACAACCTCGAGAACGAAGCCAAGCGCAAGGGCGCCATCGCCCTCGTCACGAAACTCAAAGCCGAGGGCGTTCCCATCACTTCCGTCGGCCTGCAGGGCCACGACAGCCTTACCTGGCCTACGGTTGATCAGATGGACGCGGCCATCTCGGATTTCGCCAAGCTTGACGTTAAGGTCGCCATCTCCGAGCTCGACATCGATGTTCTCCCGCCTGCCGCCCGTCAGCAAACTGCCGACGTCACCCTCAACATCCAGCAGAACGCGGCGTTGAACCCGTATGTCAACGGACTACCGGATTCCGTCCAGCAGCAGCTGGCAAAACGTTACGCCGATCTCTTCGGTGTCTTCCTCAAGCATCGCGACGTCGTCACCCGCGTCACCTTCTGGGGCGTCACCGATGGCGATTCCTGGCGCAACGACTGGCCGGTCCGTGGGCGCACCAGTTATCCATTGCTTTTTGATCGCGCCGGCCAGCCCAAGGCCGCCTTCGATGCCGTCATTCGCGCAGCAGGTCAGCCCGCTTCGTAGCGTGGGCTTCGGGGAGCCGATCCACCACCGCATCGAGTCCCGCTTCCCAGGGAGCGAGCGCAACGCCAAAGCGAGCCTGTAGCTTCGCGTTCGACAAAACGGAGTTCAGCGGCCGCTTAGCCGCAGTGGGATATTCGCTCGAGGCGATGGCCTTGATTTCCGGAACTCGTCCGTCGAGCAGATGTCCTGTACGGGCGAAGATGGCTTGCGCGAAACCGCACCACGTGGTCGCACCGGAACAGGTCATGTGGTAGAGTCCAGCCCACGCTTCCGGTTCGCCGAAGCGGCCGGCCAGGGCTCCTTCAACAATTCCACGTGTCGCATCGGCGATCTCGATCGATGTGGTCGGTGCTCCATGTTGATCGTCGACCACCCGAAGCAGATTCCGCTCGCGCCCCAGCCGCAGCATGGTCAGCAGAAAGTTGTTCCCATGCGGACCGTAGACCCAGCTGGTGCGGAAGATCAGATATCGCCCTCCAACCTGCCGGATCGCTTCTTCCCCCGCCAGCTTGCTCGCCCCGTACACACTCAGCGGATGAGGCGCGTCCTCCTCGGTCCATGGCGCCGGTTTCGATCCGTCGAATACATAATCCGTTGAGTAATGCACCAGCAATGCGTCCGACGAGCGAGCCTCTTCGGCCAGCACCCGCGGAGCTTCGCCGTTGATCGCCATCGTCAGTTCCGGCTCAGATTCGGCTCGATCCACGGCTGTATAAGCCGCGGCGTTCAGGATCACCTGCGGCCGAACCCGACGGACCAGCGTGCGGATCTCTTCGGGAATCGCAATATCAAGGCTCTCGCGATCGACAGCGACAATTTCACCGAAACCCGAAAAGCTGCGCTGCAGCTCTATCCCAACTTGTCCCGCTCCCCCAACGATGAGGACGCGCGAAGAGCCCGTCATGGAAAGACCTCGGCCTTACGCAGAATCGCGCCCTGGCTGTCCTTCTCGGAGACGATAATGTCCGCCGCATTCACAGGCCAGGGAATGGCAAGATCGGGATCGTTCCAAAGGATGGTGCGTTCGCCCGCGGGCGAATAGTAGTCAGTGACTTTGTAAGCGAAACCGACCGTGTCAGTGCGCGCCAGGAATGCATGCCCGAACCCTGCGGGGATCCACATCATCTGACCATTCTCTCCGGTGAGCTCGACGGCCACATGACGGCCGAAGCTCGGTGAGCTGCGGCGCAGGTCGACCGCGACATCCAGCGCGGCGCCATACGCCACGCGTACCAGCTTTCCCTGTGGCTGAATCACCTGATAGTGAATCCCTCGCAGCACATCCTTCTTTGAGATGGAGAAATTATCCTGGACCCAGTTCGCAGGCAGGCCAGCCTCTGTCATTTCGTGCTGGTTCCATGTCTCCTGAAAAGCTCCGCGGCTGTCGCGATAGATCGTTGAGCTCAGCAGAAGAACCCCCGCCAGCGAGGTTTCCTGGACCTTCATCCAATCGCCTCGGAAGGAAAGTACGGGTCGCGCAGCAGGTTGAGCAGATAGTCGCCGTATCCGCTCTTCCGGATTGGTTCGGCCAGCCGCTCCAGTTGCTCCGCCGTGATGTGACCCAGGCGCCAGGCGATCTCTTCCGGGCACGCGATCTTGAGCCCCTGCCGCCGCTCCACCGTCTGGATGAATAGCCCCGCCTCGAAAAGCGAATCGTGTGTCCCAGTGTCGAGCCATGCCATGCCGCGGCTCATGATCTGGACGTTGAGAGTTCCCGCTTCCAGATAACGTCGGTTGAGATCCGTGATCTCCAGCTCGCCGCGCGCCGAGGGCCGCAGAGAGGAAGCGATCTCCGCCACCTGTCGATCGTAAAAATACAACCCCGTGACCGCATAGCGCGATCGCGGCGCTTTCGGCTTCTCTTCAAGGCTGATCGCGCGGCCCGATTTGTCGAACTCCACTACGCCATAACGCTCAGGATCGTGCACCGGATAGGCGAATACCGTGGCGCCGCGTTCGATTTGCGCCGCCGCCTGCAACTGCTTCGAGAATGACTGGCCGTAGAAGATGTTGTCGCCCAGGATCAGCGTGCTCGCGTTATCGCCGATAAACTCCCGGCCGATAAGAAACGCCTGCGCAAGCCCGTCTGGACTGGGTTGTACGGCGTAGCTGATGTTGATGCCCCAGGCGTGCCCATCTCCCAGCAGATCGGCAAATCGCCCCGTGTCCTCTGGCGTGGAGATCACCAGGATGTCGCGCAAGCCTGCCAGCATCAGAGTGCTGAGCGGGTAATAGATCATCGGCTTGTCGTAAACCGGCAGAAGCTGCTTGGAGACCACCTGGGTAACTGGATAGAGGCGCGTTCCCGATCCACCCGCAAGAATGATGCCTTTCATCCCGCCAGCCGCTCCGCGTAATTCTGCTCGATCCAGCCGAGGTAAGCTTTGGTGCGGATGTTTTCCACCCAGGCGAGATGGTCGAGGTACCAGCGAACCGTCCGCCGCAGCCCGCTCTCGAAGCGTTCAGCAGGCTGCCACCCCAGTTCACGCGCGATCTTCGAAGCATCAATCGCGTACCGGCGATCATGACCGGGGCGGTCTTTCACAAAAGTGATGAGCCTTCTGCGAGAGCCGAGAACCGCATCGGGGCGCATTTCGTCGACAAGGTCGCAAATGGTCGTCACCACATCCAGGTTCTTCCGCTCGCTGTTTCCGCCGATGTTGTAGGTTTCTCCGACGCGTCCCCTTTCCAAAACGGTGTGAATCGCGGAGCAATGATCCCCAACAAACAACCAGTCCCGCACGTTCCCGCCATCGCCGTAAACCGGCAGCGGCTTTCCTTCGAACGCGCTGAGAATCATCAGCGGGATCAGCTTCTCCGGAAACTGAAACGGCCCGTAGTTGTTCGAGCAATTCGTCGTCACCACCGGGAGGCCATATGTGTGATGCCAGGCTCGCACCAGATGGTCCGATGCGGCCTTGGACGCTGCGTAGGGGCTGTTCGGCGCGTACGCCGTAGTTTCGGAAAACGCGGGATCATCCGGGCCCAGCGTCCCATACACCTCATCGGTTGAAACGTGCAGAAATCGGAACCTGCTCCGTTCTGCCTCATCCAGCCCTGACCAATAGGCTCTCGCCTGTTCCAGCAACGTAAAGGTCCCCTGAACGTTTGTCCGGATAAACGCCTCGGGCCCCACGATCGAACGATCGACATGGCTCTCTGCCGCGAAATGTACGATGGCTCGTGGTCTGTGCTCGCTCAACAGCGAGCCCACCAGTTCCGCGTCGCAGATGTCGCCCTGGACCAGCGTGTGCCCGGAATCGCTCCTCAGCGAATCCAAATTGGAAGCGTTTCCAGCATAGGTAAGCAAATCCAGATTCACGATGGGCGAACCGACGGTCTCACGCCAGCTCAGGACAAAGTTCGAGCCGATAAAGCCCGCTCCCCCTGTCACCAAAATCGTGTTCTGGATCGCCATAGCTGATGCAACCGGCCTGCCCTTGTATGGTAATTGAACAGAGTTCTCGGAGGATGCCGGTTCAGAGGGGCGGTATCCACAGGCGCAATCTCCCTGCTTCTTCGCGGGCCGGGCAGGCGAACCTGGTGCCCCTAACCAGGTCGGTTCCGGCAAGCTCGTTGGTCAGCGGAGCTGATATTACAATCAAAGCGGCAGCACGCGTCTCTCTGAATGTGGAGCGCTCGATGGGGGATACCTCGGAAATCTTCGAACGGGCAATTAAAGAACACATCGGAGTCATTCACGCGCTCCCCAGCCAGCGGCCCGTGCTGGAGCGCATCGCCGCCGAAATGTGCCGCACGATTCTGAACGGCCGGAAAATCCTGTGGCGCGGGAAGAGACACATTCTCTGCGGACACATGCTCTGCGGCTTCGTCGAGAGATTCGTTTGCCAGGAGCAGCTCGCCGAAGCTGAAAAGGTTGCGCGCTAACCCCAATATCCGTCGGGCAGGCTTGCTGCACGATCCCCTGTGCTCGGCTGCCTGGCTCAATCGATCTCTGATCGATTCTGCAGCCGGACCCGACAATGCAGTGCCATCCACCCGTGTATTGGCTGGAAAGGATCTCGGCAATTGACACTTGAGTTGCGCGTCGAGCGTTTTGGAGAAGAACATATCGAGCCCTATGTGCGCCTCTCACGCGCAGAGTACGGAGACCATGCCGCTGTTTCTCAGGAGAATCACCTGCGCTGGAAGCTCATGGAGAATCCACAGGGCCCTTCGGTGGGGATCCATCTTTACAAGGACGAACAGCTGGTTGGCAGACTGGTGGCGATGCCGCGCGATTTCCTGTACCGAGGCCGCACCTACAAGGCCGCCTATATGGCGGATCTGGTGGTGGAGCGCGAGTATCGCGGAATGCTGCCTCTGCTGCAACTGATGCAGGGATTGAAGCAGCTGTCGGGTTTTGACTTCATCGCGGTCACGCCCAATCCCGCGGGTGCGGAGGTCTGGGAGAAATTTGCGAAGATGCCCGCACACTTCGATCTTGCCGTCGCGGCTCTGCCGCTGCGTCCGGCCAGGGTTGCAGACACATCGGGTAAGCTGAAGTTCGGGCGGCTGGCTCCTCTGGTTGATTGGCCTGCCAATGCACTCCTACGAGGTTTCGGCGGGCTCGCATCGCTGTTCGTTGGAGGTGAACTGGAAGCACGTTGGCCGGATGCCATTGAGCTGGACTCGCTGTTTGCAACCGTTGCAGGTGAGGACAAGGCGACGGGCCGCCGCGACGCAGCTTTCCTGGAGTGGAGATTCCGCAGTAGTCCGGTATTTCGATACGGTACGCTGTTCCTGCGCGATCGAGGCGAGCTCGCGGGATACGTGGTGATGCGCCATTCGGAATACGGTGGCTATCAGTGCAACTTTATCGTCGACGCCTTCGCGCGGCCAGATCTAACCGCCCGTTTGTGGCGAGCGCTGCGGCTTAGGGCGATTCGGGATAGCGCTCGAGAGGGAGTGGAAATGGCGATGGCCATCGGCAATCTGAAGTGCGGCGCACTGGCGAAGCTGGCGCGCCCGCCATTTTTTGCGATACCTGCGCGATTCCTGCCAAGAGTGATGAAACTCTACGCACAATGGTTCACCGCCCCGGAATTCTCGTTTCAGCCAGAGGCCTTTACCTTTTCGCTCGGCGATTGCGACATCGTTTAATCGACAGGTTTCTATGTTCGGATTGGCTTTCCATCACATTGGCGTTGCATGCCGCGACATCGAAAAAGCGGCGACATTCATCAGGACGAACTTTACCGTCAGTTCGGATACCGGCACTGTATTCGATCCTCATCAGAATGCGTTTGTCCGGCTCTTCAATGAAGGAGAAGATGGGGCGCTCGAGCTGGTCTCGGGGCCCGCGGTGGCCAAAACGCTGGAGCGGGGAACGAGCTACTACCACGTGTGCTATCTGACCCCCGATATGGAGGCGACTCTCCTGCAGGCAAAGCAGTGCGGAGCCATTCTCGTCTCCGGCCCCAAACCCGCCGTGCTGTTTGCCATGCGTCGCATCGCCTGGATCTTCACGCCTCTCGGACTGATCGAGTTCCTGGAGGAAGGATGAAAGCCCTCCTGCTCAGCAACATCAATATGCAACCTCTGGGGGCACTCCTGAAGCCGTGGGATGTCACCTTTGGCGAGTTCAACAGCATTCTCCTCGACCTGGCGAATCCGGCGTCTCCTGCCGCCTCCGGCGAATTCACCCACATCCTGTGCCTCTATGACAGCGACACGATGATGGGCGATGCGCTCTACGGTGACGGCGCTGCGGTGCAGTGCGAATCGTTGCTCGCGGTGCTTGAGTCGTTCTGTGCCACACACCCAGGCAAGGTCGTGGTCGCGAATACCTTCTGCTTCGACGCGGCCCGCTGGCTCAGCTTCGCGGATCTGCTGCACCCGCAGTCACTGCGCGCCGCTGAAAACCGCCTGAATGATCGGCTCATCGACATAGCGCGCACGAACCCGAATCTGCTGCTCCTGGATATTGAGCTCCTCTTCCGGTGCCACGGCGAAGATGCGCTTCTTTCCGCGCCGTTCTGGTATCTCGGGCGAATCCGCTACAGCAACCAGATGTTCCGCTCCCTGGCCGCGCTCCTGCATCAGGCCGTCGATGCCTATGCAAACCGCAGCCGCAAAGTGCTGGTTCTCGACCTGGACAACACGCTGTGGGGCGGGATTGTCGGCGAAACCGGGCCTCTCGGGATCGCCCTTTCCGAAGACGGCGAAGGCCGCTGCTACCGCGATTTCCAGCGCGAGGTGAAGGCTCTGCAGCGCACCGGCGTGCTGCTGGCCATCTGCAGCAAGAACAACCCCGGCGATCTGGACGAGGTCTTCGATCGGAATCCCATGATGATTCTTCGGCGCGAGGACTTTGCCTGCATCCGCGCCAATTGGGAGCCAAAGCCGCAGAACCTGCTGGAGATCGCGGAGACACTGAACCTCGGCGTCGACAGCTTCGTCTTCATTGACGACAACCCGGTAGAGCGGGAGATGGTCGCGACTGCGGTGCCAGGCGTTGCGGTCCCAGTTTTTCCGGAGCGCATCGAAAATCTTCCGTCCTGGTTCATGCGCGATATTGTTCCGGCTTGGTTCGGCAGATATGCCATCACTGCGGAAGACCGCAATAAGACCACTCAATATCGCGCAAATGAAGAACGCCGACAGCTCTCGAGCACTCTCGACCTGGATGCCTTTCTCCGCGACCTGGAAATCGAATGCACTTTTCACATCGATCCGGTGGAACAGATTGCGCGCGTTGCGCAGCTGACCCAGAAAACCAACCAGTTCAATCTCACCACGCGCCGTTATGAGCTTCCCGACATCCGCCGTTTTCTCGAAAGCCCCGATCACGCGGTGGTTCTGCTTGAATATAAGGACCGGTTCGGTACTGAGGGTTCCGTCGGACTGGCGATCCTGGATTACGCGGAGAGCCGCATCGACACGTTTCTGATGAGCTGTCGCGTGATTGGGAGAAAGGTTGAAGATCGAGTCTTGGGGAAGATCTGCGAACTCTTCCGGGAGCGCGGCCTCGCGAGGATCGTGGGAGAATTCATCCCCACACGCAAGAACCAGCAAGTCGCCGCGTTTTACGACAACCATGGCTTTACTCTGCTCTCGGAGCAGGAGGACGGCCGCAAGCTTTACGAGAGGATTCTTGCATGAGTGCAAAATCGGCAGAAGTAGCGTCTGTGGTCGCTTCGGTTCTGAACCTCCCCGCAGCCGAGGTCACGGCCGACGCTTCGATGGAGAACCTTCATCAGTGGGACTCACTCGCACAGCTCAATATCTGTCTTGCATTCCACGAGCGCTTCGGCGTTGCCATGGACATGGAAACAATTGCCTCGTCCACAAGCGTTGCGAAGCTGGCTGCTCTTTTGCCGAATTGACGGCCCAGCGGAATCAGCTCGGCAGCGGGATCGCGCGCGGATCCGGAGCCGCCGCTGAGATACGGTCCGCCAGCTCACCCATCGTTGCGAAACTGCCCGATGCGAGAATCGCCTTCAGCTTGGCAGCTGTGCCGCGAAGGTTCACGTAAGACCGGAACCGGCGCTGCGGCGGCATACGCAGGCGCGGATGATCTGGATCGATCTCTCGCGGATGAATGTACCAGATCACGCTCCGTCCGTCCTTGCGCACCTGCTCCGCCATCCTCATGACCAGCCGGAGGGGAAACAGACGAAGATAGCCGCCGCCAAAAAAACATTGCGGCCCCAGTGGCGTGCCTGCGACGCTGATCGGAAACTCAACCAGCGGCCCGGCCGCAGAGCGGACGACCCACGGATGCCGCGATACGTCTGGCATGCCACCGTGCCCGTGCGGAGCAGGGAAGACCGAGCTGTCAAAGGTGTATCCGGCCGCAACGATTTCGTCGAAAGCCCAGGGTGTCTCCCTGGTAATGGAAAATCCCGGCGCGCGGTAGCCGCGCACGGGTCGGCCAGTGGCATCTTCCAGGGTGGCCTTTGCCCGACAAATGTCGTCGCGAAATTGAGCTGGCGAGAGTCCGTGGACGACCTGGTGAGCGTAGCCGTGACTCGCCACTTCGTGCCCTCGATCCGCCGCTTCCCTCATCAGCCGAGGAAAGCGCTGCGCCACCCAGCCCAGGGTGAACAGAGTTGCTTTTACGTTGCAGGTGTCCAGCAACTCCAGAAGCGCGCGAAGGTTTCCTTCCACCCGGCTCGGCAGAGCATCCCACGCAGGGAGGTCCGGCGTCTCCTTCGTCTCCAGGATGTGGAACCAATCCTCAACGTCGATGGTAAAGACATCCGGCATCGTCGGTGCTGCTGCTTGACCCAGTTTCCCAGGCGCCATCGGAGCTTCCACATGACAGCACAGGGGATTGACGTTACTTTATCAGAGGACACAATCACAGCTTGAGAACACAACGCAAGGCCCCGTTACTTTCGCGCCCAGTTCATCTGGCTCCAGACCCATCCTCTATCCGGCGCGTGGTAAGCATCGCAGTATAGAAAACAAGGGGAACCACAATTGAAGAAAATTGCAATCCTCGGCACGCGCGGCATCCCGGCCCGTTACGGCGGCTTTGAGACGTTTGCTGAACACCTGGCAACGCGGCTCGCCGACCGCGGTGTGGATGTTACAGTCTTTTGTCCTTCCGCCTCCCCGAAGAGCAACGAGACGTATAAGGGCGTTACTCTCAGGTTCGTCCAGTTCCCCAATTCAGGCACGTACTCCGAGATGATCTGGGATGGGCGGTGCTACTGCGTGGCTCGGCGCGGCTACGATGTCGTGTACATGCTTGGCCTTGCCGGTGCATATGCTGCATGGGTTCCGCGTCTCTTCGGCACCGAAGTATGGGTCAACACCGACGGCGTCGAGTGGAAGCGCACCAAGTTCAACTGGCCCCAGCGGGCCTACCTCGCCCTGGCAGAGGCCCTCAGCGCGCTCTTCGCGACACGAATTATCGCGGACGCCGCCGCGATCGCGACCTATCTACGCCGGCGGTATCCCGGACTGAGGCGGATCTCCACCATAGCGTATGGTGCGGATCTGCCTGCCGCCAGGCCGGATCGGAGTCTTATCGATAAATGGGATCTGCAGGAAGACCACTATTACATTGTTGTCTGCCGGCTCGAGCCTGAAAATCACCTCCGGGAAATCATTGAGGGTTTCGAGCAGTCCAGCTCTTCTCTGCCGCTCATCATCCTTGGAAGCATCGAGAACCCCAACCCTTATGTGCGGAAACTGCTTGACCATAGCAGCGCTCGGGTCCGATTCATAGGAACGGTTTATGACAAGGATGTGCTGGCTGCGCTGCGGTTTTACTCCCGAGCCTATCTGCATGGTCACAGCGTGGGAGGGACCAACCCTTCCCTGCTCGAGGCGATGGCCTGTTCGAACCTGATCATCGCGCACGATAATCCTTTCAACCGGGAAGTCCTTCAGGATTCCGGACTATTCTTCACGACCCGTGCGGATCTCGCAGCCGCCGTCAACGCAATTGACAATGATCGGGTTGACGTCCGAAAACTCCGAGACCAGGCAACCGAAAGAATTCGCGCCAACTACCAGTGGAGCCAGATCGCCGATAGCTATCTGAACCTGCTGAAGAGCGAGTAAATGGACCGCTCGCGGTGATCCCCCTCGGAGGCTTTTGCGCTAGTTATTATAGGCTGCTATCACGCATTGAGTACCGCCCATATAGCCAAGATATTGCGACCAATACAGCCAGATCTCAGCGCGCGCAAACCCTGCTTCTCGTAAGTGGCTGAGAACATCCCAGCCAAAATAGCGAAAGCAAAGCGTTCCCTGTGACGGATCCTTCAAGTTACCGCCATGGTATTCGGGCTCCAGGAGATACTTAATAGTTCCATCAGGCTCCATAACCGCCCTCACCGTCGTCTCGTGACGATCGAGATTGGTCGGTACCGTGAATAGGAGCCTTCCGCCGGGACCGAGACACCGGCACATCTCTCGGAAGCAGGCGCCGGCGTCGGGCACATGCTCGAGGACATCGAAACTCAGCATAAAATCGAACGCCCCGTCGCTCCAGGTTAATCGTCCGAGGTCTTCATTCCGAATGCCGCGGAGCGATGCCCCCAACGGAATTTCATCGCCGAGATACTCACTTCCGCTGACGGAGTGGAGACGTCCGCGCATCCAGCGATAGGTGCGAGTCAACTGCTCGGAAATGTAGACCGGCCGCCCGGACTCCGGAACGAATTCCTGCAGAAATAATTGCAGAGCCGCGCGGACCCGGTTCTTGAGCCTGCAATGCACACACACCAGATGCTCGCGAAGGTTCGGGATCGCTCGGCTATCTCTGTCTTTCACCGCATAGTCGAAACTGGAATTAAAGACTGTGGCGCGCTCGCACAGTGCACAGTAGCCTTCCGTCGCAAACTCCCCGAACTGCCGGGGCATCAGAGATTGCTCCGCCCGCTCTCGGCCTTGCAGCTCAGAACTCTGCTCCTGTGACCAGCGCTGGTATTCCGCAAGAGTCGTGAGCTTTACAACGGGAAGACGGGCGTCGCCGTTAAACCTCGGGATTCTGCCCACTAGCGGCCGTGCGCTCATCCAGGTGCGATAGCCTGCATAGAGCGGCAGCGCCAGACGGCTAAGGAGTGCTGAAGACCGGACCGTCCTCTTCAACGACGAGAGCATACGGATCTCCTGGCGGTTGGCTATGCATTGCATTGCCCGAGCGGCATCCGCTTATTCACATGCAAGCCCGAAAACATTCGGCGGAGCAATCGTCCATACACGTCATTATCAGAGCACAGCTCTGTACAATTCAGCGGTCTTTTTCCCGATCTCGTTCCAGTCATGGTTGAGCCGCACATATTCCAGCGCCCGTTCAGCCACCCAGCGTCTTCCCTCTTCATCCTGAAAAACGCGTATCAGCGTTTGAGCCAGAGACGTCGCTGCCCCCTGACGAAACAGGTATCCATTTTCCCGCTCGGCTACGATTGCCGTCATTCCCGGCAAGTCCGAAACCAGCACTGGTCGTCCATAGCTCATCGCCATGAGAACAACGCCGCTCTGATATACCTCACGGTACGGCAGGACTACGATATCGGCGGCAGCATAGTACAAATGGACTTCAGAGTCAGGAATATAACGAATGTGCAGTACGCAACGATCACGGATGCCCAGGTCGTCGATAAGCCTGTCGTATTGCGAAAACTCCATTCTCCACGGCCTTCCAGCAACGAGCAGAGTAACTTCCGCAATTTCACGTGAAACGTCGGCGATGGCTCGAATAAGGAGATCCAAACCCTTGACTTGTTTGATCTGGCCAAAGAACAGCGCCACCTTTGCATCCTGCCGGATGCCCAATACAGATCTGGCTTCGACCGGGTTCATTAACGCGGGAACCTTGGCCAGATAATTGCCGTGCGGAATGACGCTGATCTTCGCAGGGTCGACACCGAGCTTTACCAACTCCTCCCTAGACGCGTTGTTATGGACGATAAGCCGGTCGACGCGACTGTAAACGCGAGAGTTCCTGGATGCCTTTTGATCCCCCTCCAGGGATTCCACATCGTGAACGGTTGCGACGATCTTACGGCCACAAAGCTTGCCCAGCGTCACTTCCGCCAGCTCCGGAAGCGCGTGTTCGAAGAAATGAAAGTGACAGACTCTTTCCCGCTGGACAACCGCATTTCCCAGTGCCGCGACGACTCCCTTTAGAAAGCGGCAAGCACGCATCCAGCGGTTTTGCGAAGCGAACAGTCGCCCGAAAACGGGACGGAACCGTAGATTAGCGACTGCTGGATCGGCTGTTTCATCGCATGTATAAAGGCTGACATGGCAACCTGCCGCGAGCAGTCCACGACATAGCCCGACGTCGTAATAGTCCATCCCGCCGTGCCCGCCAACATGTTCAATGACCGCGACGGAGACAAATGTCTCGTTCATTCGCCTCCAGCGCCCTCGGCGATTGCTGACTGCAGCCGCGAATTCGTGGACGGAAGCGATCGCGCTTCGGCCTTCATTGCAACCAGGAGCGCGACGAAAAACAGCGTGATCTCCGCGTACCAGACAAAGAGGCCTGTAGTGAGCGAATTCAGGGCCGTAAAGAGAAGGAAGCCGAGGGTCGCATCTCGCAGGGGGGTGTGGGCATCCGGCGGGAGCGCGGCTGCACTCCGCAGCGCAAATCGGTATTGGAAGGAAAAGAGAATTACGCCGAAGAGACCGTAGGAAAATGCGATCCCTACCAGGCCGATGTCCGTCCCATAGAAGTAGGCTCCCAGCATCTGTTGGCCGCCGCCTTGCCATTGATTACTCAGCACGCCGTTTCCCAGGAGCGGGTGCTTCTGTATATAGGGAAGCACCAAGACAGACTCAAGCAGCCGTGCGTTGGCGGAACTATCGGTTCCCGTCGTTCCCGTAGAAACAACCGTGAATGCATCTGTGAATTTTGCTCCAGTGCTCGTTACCAATTGGGGACGGACAACCATGATCGCCGCCAGACCAAGACCTGCCAGAGATACAAAGACAAAGAGGGACGTCACAAACTCACCGACTCGCCGCCATCGAAACAAAAAGAACAGGAGGGTCAGTCCCATGCTGACTGTCAGCCAACGCTCTGTTAACCCCACCGCACCGAAGAGAAAGAGTATGGCCGCCGCCCCGTAGTATCTCAGCCGTCGTGTTCGAAAGCCGCGAAGCGCGTAATAGACGACTCCGTAGAGTATGAAATAGGCCGGCAGCTTAAAGATCGGGGTTCCGTCGCCGGAATCCGCGATAAAGCCAGGGCCATAAGAGGCGAAACGGGCAGGGCTCAGAGCCAGCCGCATGAGGAAATAGAGGCCAAAGGTACCCCATGCCAGAACCAATAATGCTGCCTCGATGTCCGTGAGGGTTATGAGCCGTCGTCGCAGCGCATTGAGCAAGAGCAGCCACATACCCAGCAGTCCCACTCCACGTTCTGCCAGCATGCCGAAGATCATCGGTTGCCCGAATTCCCGCCATGCTCCCCAGGCGGGAAGAACTATGCCGGCAAGCATGAGCACCAGAACATAGATCTCGAATGTTGAAAAGCGCAGCCCAGTCGAAAGCTTCCAGGGAAAGTACGCCAGAAAGAAGATGAGCCAACAAAAAGCAAACCACGCCTCCTGAACGTATTGCATCCCTGGGAAAAACTGAAGGATGCGGAAGCTCATCAAGAGCGCAATGGACAGCACGCTCTGTCTGATCCAAGTGTTGACCCGGGTGGTGCGCAATATCTTTGAAGAGCCAGCAATGAAAGGGCTCTTCGAAACAGGGTGCATCTGATAGGGGCGGATCGCTGCGAATTCATCCTGCATCCTTTGAAATCCTTTCCCCTCACCGAACCACTTGGGTGTCCGGTCGCTGCTCGCTGATCGTCTGAACTGATGCGGGTCGATCGTCTTTATATTTATGACGCAAAGCTTTTGGAACGCTACTCACACCCCGCAGGATAGCAGCGATCGCATCGAACCGCCTGTGGAGGAGAAAAGGGCCGGCACGCCGGATGAGAAACAGCGGATAAAAGATTGCGGCCAGCAAGAGGTTCTTCCCCCGTGCATGTAAGACTACATTGAGCAACCGATTGCGAGCGATGTGATAACAATAAAATGGCAGCCGTGCGCCACGAACCGACCAGAAATCGGAGAGGTCGACGTTCGGATCCCTCGTGCTTCCCTGAGCACGGTGAAGGATGAAAGCGGCGGGAAGGTACCTGATCCGTATTCCAACCCGACCGGCCCTGAGACAGAATTCCACATCCTCCTCGTACATGAAGAACCGCGGATCGAAGCCACCGAGCCGCAAGATAACAGAGCGCCGCAGAAACAGCGCACATCCGGTCGCGAAGGAAACATCTCGCTCGATCATCGCGCCCGGCGCCACGGCACTTTTGTTGATTCCCGGCGTGAACGCGCTCGCCCGCCGCCAATCGATGTCTCCCCCCCCATACCACAACACTTCGGGGTCATCGAAGTAGGCGATCCGCGGGACAACAATACCGACATCCTCCTGCACCGCCATCGCCTTCTCGAAAGTCTCAACGGTGTTTGCTGAGACGACAGCGTCATTGTTTATCAGAAACAAAAACTCGTAGCATGAACGTCCCATTGCCCAGCGGATCCCGATATTGTTGCCGCGGCCGAATCCAACGTTCTCCGACGCGCGGAGAAGCGTTGTGCCGGTGGCAAAGCTGAGCGCCGGTGCCAGGTCGGGATCAAGTGGCGTGGTATCGACCACCACGATGTCCACCGGAACCGTCGACGCCAGAAGCGACCGAACACAGGCTGCGGAATCCACCGCTCCCCGAAAACTGACAATAATAGCGCAGGTCCTGGGTCGCTGGGCTGGCAAAGAGTTACCGGTTTTCCGTTCGGCGGCTGGAAGAGAATCATTCATTTAGATCGGCTTGTTTGCTGCGCCTGAACAAATAGGGACTGCCAGTCGATCAGAGGTGATAAACAGGATGCCTCCATATGCGTCGCCATGGTCGGCATTGGAGACCACAAACGATACCGCCGGCCAAACAGCACCCGTCGCCATCCCCACCACCATGTCAGCGCCCAGATTTTCAGCCGGAGCCAGTTGCTCCAGTGCACTCGAATATCCGCGAGCTCAAGTCTCTGTGTAAGAGCCAGCCACATGGAACAGTCGACATTGCCGCAGCTGTAGGTTCTGAACAAGGATCGGGTGCGAATCAGGTTCTCCCGAGTACTCATAAATGTGAGGCACGTAGAGCTCGCTGTACGCCAGTACCGATCACCAGACGGCCTGACAATATGGCGCTCGACACGAGAGGCCGTGTTATAGCTGTCGGGGTGATCGTACGGAGTGACAAAATCTGCGTCGGGATTCTCCCGCATAAAAGTCACCATCTTCTCCAGTGCATTGGGCAGATAGAAATAGTCGTCCTCCGCCAGGTATACGAGGCTCGCGCAATCCTGCTCTGTCAGGAGATCCATCTGGAGCGAGAATGTCCCGCTATTGCCTATTTTATTGCGGGATACGATCTCGAGATCATCGCCGTCAAAGGTATCTCGAAAGAGAGCCTCATATTCTGGAGGGCAACCGTCCAGAATGGCCCAGATCTTTACGCGAAGTCCGCCCAGCGCCCTTTGGAATGAGCGGAGGCACAGCTCGGACAGCTTATATTTGTCATCCGCAAAACAGGCCGGAGTTTTCGAAACTCCCGGGTAAATGCGGTATGCCACTGCAAGGTCAAACATTACATTCCTCGCCTGATGTAAATCCATGGAAGAGCAATGTTATCTCCTGAGTCGCGCGAGATAGACGAATTGAAAGGCAAACAGACCAGGCGCAAGGATGCACAACAGACGGTCCAGCTTTGACACCAGCGAGGGAAATAGTCTCCGGATTGGTCCGATAAACGGAACCAGCCCATCTGGTCTTGCCCTCAGAACCTCGTAGCCCGTTTGCTTCAGAAGTTCTTCGGACGATCGCATGTCAAAAAACCGAAAATGCGTCCTGTCCAAAATGCCCCAATCCTCGTAGCGCCATCGGCCGATCAAAAACTGCAGGCGCTGTCTCCACCACACTACATTGGGCAAAGCCACCACGATCACTGATTCCGGTCCCAGAACACACTTGAGTCGTTCCAGCAGGTCATCTGGAGCATACAAGTGTTCCAGAATATGACTCAGAATCACACAATCGACTTCACCTAAAGAAACGAAATCGAAAGTGTTCAATTCAGCACAAATCACCTGAGACAGCCTTCCGGCTGCCAGCGTAGCTTCTTCCTGTGAGTATGTAATGCCCACAACGATTCGCTCACGCTCCTGACGAAGGCGTTCTCCAAAGGCCCCGGTTCCGCAGCCGACATCGAGAATCCGAACTGCGGTCGGCGGAACAAAGGAAAGGACGCACTCGTTCACGCCCGCATAGACGGTCAGGGTTTTTCCCAATCACACCTCCCTCCAGAGGCATCATAACGCTACAAATCCTTCGGCGGGCGATCAGCGTGGCGCGCCGGCGTCCCCGCGCTTTGGTCCTGAGGGCCCGTCATGCACTTTTTCAGAACGCTTCCCGGACACCGCGCACGTATCCAAAACCTCTATCGGTTGTGAAAGCACTGACCGGGCTCCAATGAGAGGAAAAATCACGCATGCTTTTGTGCCAATCGCTGCAACAGCAGCCAGGTAGCCACAGCCAGCGAGCCATCCGTGGCCAGGCTTGCCCATGCCGCACCGTGCCAACCGTATCGCGGTATGAGCCAAAGATTCAGTGCCAGGTTAAAGCCGGCAGCTGACAATTGAGCGACCGTGCGGTAACGCTGGAAGCCCATGCCAGTCAGAGCACAGCCCGTGAGCTGATGAATTCCCCGCATAGCCGGGAGCAGACACAGCCATCGCAAAGCCTGAACACCGGCGGCGAATCCTCGGCCCACCAGGTGCGGGATCAGTGGAGCCACGAGGAAAAGGACCGCGGACATCATAAGACCAACGAGCGAGGCCCGTATCGCCAGCCGAACTGCTAGCCGACTTACACTGCGAACATCGTTGTTGCTACTATCACGAACATACCGGGGGAGTGCAGCGGCATCCAGGGCAGTAATCGGCATGTTTGCAATATCGACGATCCGATAGGCCATGGTGTAAATCCCGTTCTGGACGTTCATGCCGTAGTGGCTGAGAAGAGTCTTATCGATATCGTTGTAGACCGATTGCGCTGACCAGCCCAACGAGAAACCCAACCCCTCTACAGCGTGGGAAACCACCAGACTGGGTGAGAACTGTGGCCAACAAAAGCCTTTCGAAACCACGAAGAAACCCACGATGGCCGCTAAGAGTGACACGTACAGCGACGCCATTGCCCACTGCTGGGCGTTGGAGTGCGGCAGCAGAATTGTCATGATTCCAACCGCAAGCAGACGAAGGCCATTCGTCAGGATATTGAGCGCCGCAGTCATCCGCAGCCGCTCAAATGTCTGGAATACGAAACCCATACTTGCCAGCATCTGGCTAAAAATGCAATTTCCAATTCCGACCGGCAGAACAATAGCGGCGCTGGCTGAATTCAGAAGATGGGGCGCAACCAGCCAGAGCACCGCGGTCAGAGCCGTTCCAGCGATTGTGGTTGAGAGAATGATGTTTCCCCAATAGACAGCAAAACTGTTGGGCTGCGAACCGACATACCTGACGAACAAAAGCCCGGAGCCGAGAGTGCTATAGGGCATCACAATCCCCACGAAGGCGAAGGCTCCCGCGAAGATCCCATACTCTCGGACGCCGAGCAATCGAGCTAACAGGACGAAATATCCAGCCTGCAACAGGAAACTGCAACCTTGACCAACAAGCATCCAGCCCGCATTGTGGGCGAGCGTGTTAGTTCGGAGTCTTCGAAACTCAGTTGTCAGCGACAACATGCTGGAACGGAAACCGCTTCTTCTCAGAGAAGCACCTCACTACACCCTTACGTCCTCATCAGAATTTGATACCTTGCTCCGCCTGATGGCTCGAAAAACGCGATACCAGCAGTCGGCAAACAATCCCTCGGCTGCCGCTTTTCGGATATCAGCCTACCATCTCGTTGGCTGCCGAAGCAGTCACTTTCTGAATATAGAAAGACCCGGGCTCCCTGTCGGGCGTCAGATACGGCGCGATCGCCTTCAGGCGGTCATAATGGTTGTGCCGCAGATAGTTCAAAGCCCCGATAATCCTCCAGTCGTGATTATTCGATAAGAATGCTTCCAGCACATATTGCTCATTCCAGAATTTCACGTCCTCCACAATCCAGAGTGGCGGATAGTTCCGCGGTGAGAAGATATCGTGAATATGAACAATCACTCCATCAGCAAGAGTTGGCAGAAGTTCTAGATACTCGAACAGTACATCGCCCTGAGGCCGTATAACATGGGAGGAGTCAATAAAGAGAATATCGTTATTTCGAAGCTGCGAGAAAAGAGCGGTGCCGACGTCCTCGACCCTCTTGCGGATAACCTGCACGCCGGTCCGTTCGAGCCAAGGCATTTCGTAGGGTTCTATACAGATATGCTTGCAGTCGTAGGTTGCATCCTCGTCGCGATTCTTGCGAATCGCTCTCAGGGCCGCCAAAGTCGAGTGGCCGCTTCCGATTTCAAACAGCCTCCGCGGACGGATCAGGCGAATAATCTGATACAGGTACTCTGCATCACCAGATTCGAAGCTGCCGTTCTTCATGTAGAACTGGCCCGGTTCGTCTCCAGTTGCAGGTATCCCCGTTAGTTCGTCGGAGAACGTGAGCTGATCGAGAAGATCGAGTTGCCCCTCAACATTCCAGCTGATTCCTGGAAGCAGTCTCTCTTCGCTGAGCGGGATCCGCAGTGTGTCGGCTGCGAATTGTGGCTCATAATAGTGATCCAGCAGCGGAAATACTCCTACCCGCATCAGGGCCCGCCGGCAGTGCGGCAATCGCTGAACGCCCGTCCGCCGTATTATTTTCAGCAGCCATGCGGCCGGATAAGTCAGAAGGGCCAACAGAAGGTCGGTCGACTGGATTAGGCGACGAGCCGCCCGTCGAATATTTGCCTTCACATGAATACTCCAACCACCTGGCCTGCAAGTTGATAAACCTGTCGATGCCTGCGCCGCACACTGCATTTGTGTTGAATACGCCGATTCTATATCAGGGCGATCTTGATGAGCCGCAGGCGGTGAGCTGTCGGGAACCCCCGCCGCCGTGCAAAAAGCGAGGGCCCAGCCAGCTGTCTCTTTTTAATTCGAAGGTCTTAACATGGTGGACGCGGAAGGAATCGAACCTTCAACCTGTCGATTAAGAGTCGAATGCTCTGCCAATTGAGCTACGCGTCCACGGAAGGGCGGCCGGGCGGGAAGGCCCCGCGAGACGAGCAGAAATCCGCCGCACCCCCCTCAATATAGCACAGCAAAATCACCGACATCCGAGCACTCACGAATGCTGCGGCACCACAGATTTTCAAGGAATTTTGCCCCGAAACATCCACCTCAGAAGGTGAAGGAGAGCCCGCCTTCCACGCTTCGCGGCGCCTCTGCAAAATACAGCGTGCTGCCGTCGCGGGAGACAAATGGCCGGTATCCTTCGGCCAGCAGATTACGCACGTCGACCAGTGCTTCGACTCCGTTTGGAATCATGCGGCGATAACGGATCGGCTGTCGCACCAGAAAACTCAGATACGGATCCGCGGCGCCGGCGGCAAATGCATTCACGGGCGTCAGCGTCCCCGAATTCTGCCAGCGATACGAAGCACGCCACTGCATTCCGGAAGCCGCCAGCTTGCCGCGAACCGCCGCCCCGCACATCGGCGTCGCATGGGCCTTCATGCCGTCCAGCATCTGATCGAGACTCTGCGACCCCGGCGCCGCTCCGTTCATCTCCAGCGCATCGCCCAGCGCCACGTCGAAGGAAATCCACGTGCTCCCGTTCACTTGGCGCTCCACTTCGCTCAGCATTCCATTGCCGGTGAAGCTCCCTCCGCTGGCGCGCAGCAGGTCGCTGGTTTCGTCATACAGCAGGTTGCCACCGGCCCAGTCCGCCGCTGAGATGTTGCCACCGCCGCTCACCACAGGATGCTCCACGCGCTCGTGCCACGCCACCACCTTCACGTGCAGCGCGCCTTCGCTTCTCCCGGCTGCAATCTCCTGGTGAACGCCCTGTTCCAGCTGGAGTCTGCCGTCCCGCTCGCCCAGCTTCGGCTCGACCGTGGATTCGCGGTCCAAATCGTCGACCTGCTGGATGCCCGGCGCGGTGGAAACACGATAGGAAACAAAGTTGCCGCCCCGGCGCATCGTCACCGTGGCGAAAGGATGATTCGCCAGCAGCGCGTCTCCCAGATGAATCGCCTCAGTCTCATCGCCGAATTCCGCCTGCACCGATTCACCAAAGTTCAGCGTTTCTCCGCTGCGCATCGCGATGACCTGCAGCCCCTGGCTCGTCGGCCCTCCGGCAACATCGGGCCGGGTTTCGACGGCGGCTACCGTGCGGAAGGTTCGCCCCGGCGCCAGCTGCTGCTCATATCCCGCCATCGCGTTCAGAGCCGGGTCCTCCGCCTGGCTCAGATCGGCCCGGAAGATCATCGCCCTTCCGTCATCGGGAGCCCGCTCCATTTCGAAGTCGTTGTGGACACCGCCGTCGCCGAACCCGCTCTCCCCGCCGCGCACCGTCACCCGCGCTTTCAGTTCGGGCGCCGACCCGTCGCCGTTCGTCACCACCACCAGCGGGCCATCCTGCAGCATTCGCAGCAGAGGCCGATTCGCCGACAGCCGCAGCGTCCATGTCCAGTCATCCTTCGGCTCGTCGGCTGGCCGCGGCTTGGCCGGGAGCCAGCGGAACGCTTCATAGAGGGTGTCCAGCGTGAGATTGACCACCAGCTTCGTTCCCCCGATCACCCGCAGGTTCTCTCGCAGAGTCGGAAGGAAGAGCGCGCCCGAAGCCTTAACTTCGTAGATTCCAGGAAGGATGGTATCGATGCGATAGCGGCCGTGCTCGTCGGTGAAGACCTCGCTCGCCACGGTGAAATCGGGCCTGAGCAGCTCCACCACGGCGCCCGCCTGTGGCGCGCCCCGGCTGTCCCGCACCAGCCCCGTCAGGCTGTTGGACTGGGCGCTCGCCTGCGCCCCCGCCGTGCACAACACGGCCACCGCGATCAGAATCGGCCCGGAGATGGAGGTACGTCTGCTCACTCAGTCAGTGATCTTTGCTCCCTGGCGTGCTCCCTAAGGTTTTCCCTGCCTCGTGGCTCTTGCGACCACTGAAGCGCCGATCCCGTTCCGGACGTGGGCGCCCGGAAACCGAATTCCTGTGCCTATTCCACCGTAAAGGGCGCCGACTGCGCAATCTGCTGTCGTGTTACGTCGTCGTTCACGCTGATCTTCACGAGGTACTTCCCAGGCTCCAGACTTGCAAGGGGGAGGGTCTTCTCCAGTGTCAGCTGGTCCGAACTGGCGCCCAGCTTTTTCGAGTCTTCCTGCGTATCCAGAATCGACTTGTTGGTATCCGTATTCAGGATCTGATAGCTGATTCTGGCGTTATTCTGCTTGCTCTTCTCATCCAGACCGAGATTATAAACCTGCATCCAGAAATTCAGGCTCTGGTTCCGGTGAAACATCGCCGGCGACGCCGGATTCGTCGTCACCCTCGGCCGCACATAGGTGTTCCCGAGAATGAACGATCCCGCCCCAATCTCTTTCGACGGCACCCGCTCCATCTTGTCCGCCAGAATCAGCGAAGACGCGGCAAGGTGGTCGTCGTCGTAGCGCGGTACGGTAATCGCCTGCGCCCACACCCCTACATGGTCCGGGTTGCTCACGTCCTTGATCGCAATGTCGATCCGATAACGGCCGGGACGCAACGGAAATGCCTTCCAATAGAGCTCGGCCCCGTCCATCTCCCGGGGCAGCAGTTCCGCCGGATAAGGCCCTGCCTCCACCGGATCCTCAAAACTCTGCACCACCCGGTCGGTGATCGTCGAAATCCGGCCGATGATGCTCACGTCGCCTTTTGCAACCCCGTCCTTGGTCGTGAACGTGATGTCGCGGTTCTTGATCTGCAGTGTGATCGGCACCAGCACCGTATCGTCCGTCACCTTCACGAAATCGGTGCGCACCTCGAACGGGAAGAACGGCCCATTCAGGACCTTGTGGCTCGACAAAAAGCTCGCCAGATCCATGTCCTTGAATTTGATCTCCGGCGGCGCCTGAAGCTTCGCGAACTGCTCCATGCGATCGAATTCCTTGCTCTGATTCGTCGAGCTGTCCGGTCCCGGTCCCAGGTCTTCCAGTCCGCCCTTGAAGCGGTCTGCCTTCTTCGCCATGCCCATCTGCTCATAGAGCGTCTCGCCGCCGTTCGGCACATGCAGCAGGGCGTCCTTCTCCGAACGGTCGATGGTCATGTGGTAGTCGCCGCACATGCACGAATCGACAAATTCGATATCGATGTTTTCCCCGATCCCCTCCAGATAACGGTAGTGCCAGGTTTCGAATGGAAATGTCGAGGTCTCCCCACCGCCCTCCTCGACAGGGCGCTCGTAGTTGCCGCCGCTGGGATGCGAATCCGTGCTGTCCGCCGGACCGAACGCGATGTAAATGTGTCCGCGATCCGTCATCCACCCCGGCTTGCCCGCCGCGAAATGCTCGTTCGCATAGGCAATGCGCCGGTAGTGCTCTTCGCGGAACTCATTTTCCGGCGAATCCGGGTTCGGATTCCTCCGCCGCCAGAACTGCTCGATAAACGCGTCCCGTTCCTCGTCGTTGCTGAGGCTCATGAACGCCTTCTTCTCCTGGTCCGTAATGATCCAGCGGACATCCTCGTCCAGCCACTTCTTGTAGGCTGTCCCGATCTCCTGCCGCAGTTCCTTCTGCTGCTTGAACCGCTCCTTGTCCGAGAGTTGCCTCTTCAGAGGATCCTGATTGTCCTGTTGATTTTGCGTCGAGTCCTGGGCGCTCGGTGTCGAGGACTGGGCCTGGGACTGCGCGCGGGCTGCCACACTTCCGGCGCCGGCCAGCAATGCGATCAGGATCGCGGAATAGAGCGAGAATCGATTCCTGGACATACGCCGATGCTACTCCTTGGGGGCGCATTCAATTCTACGAGCCTGGAGCAGGCCTTTCAAGCAAATCCTTATGCCCGCAAACCCTCTCTGCCAGCCCTGCGTAACCCCATTAGGACAGACGAATCTGGCCCCCGACCTGTTATCATGGCGTTGAAATCTTCTCCGGCAACTCACCGGACGCCTGGGCGCGCGTCGAAACCCTGGAGCCGCTTCCAATGTTCCAGCTAAAGGGGCTCGCCCGCCAGGAAGATCGCTTCACGGGCGATGGCGTTGTTGGGGATGCCGGGGGAACCGGCGCCGCCGGAATTGCGTAACCCTTCGCGAAGGAACTACTGCTTTGAAAAAGATTCTTATCATTATTGCTGCCGTCGTGGTTCTCGCCGCGGTTGTCGGGCTCACTGTCATTCGGGCTCAGGCTGGCTACACCAAGGTCCTCATCGGTACCGTCGCGAAGCAGAACCTGGTCTCGATCGTTAGCGCCACCGGCCAAATCAGGCCCAAAACCTATGTCAACGTTGGCGCCAATGCCATGGGCCGCGTCACCCGCTTTTACGTGAACGAGGGTGACCGCGTCAAAAAGGGCCAGATCGTCGCCACCATTGAGAACGTGCAGCAGGAAGCCAACGTGGCCGCGCAGCAGGCTACCATTGACGCCGCCCGCACCGACATCAATTCCTTCATCGCCGCCGAGAAGACCGCCCAGGCCAATGTCGATCATGCCCAGGCCGACCTCGAGCAGAAGAAGCTCGATTACGACCGCGCCGTGGCTCTTTTCCAGGCCCAGGTGATGTCCAAGCAGGACTTCGATGCCAAAAAGGCCGCCTACGATCTCGATGTAGCCAGCCTGGCGCAGGCAAAGGCAAGCCTGGCCCAGGCGTACGCCCAGACCGAATCCCAACGCGGCCATCTGAAGACCCAGCAGGCCGATCTCAAGGTCAATGAAGATCTCCTCAATCGCACCATCGCGGTAGCCCCCTTCGATGGCATCGTGACCAATGAGCCCGTCCGTCAGGGAGAAATGGTCGTCCAGGGAATCCAGAACACCGAAGGTTCCACCCTCATGACCCTCGCCGACATGTCGATCATCACCGCCGAGGTCAAGGTCGACGAAACCGACATCGTCAATGTCGCCCTCGGTCAACCCGCCGACGTTACCGTTGACGCGCTCCCCGGCAAGGTCTTCAAAGGCCACGTGACCGAAGTTGGCGACCAGGCGCTCCTCCGCTCCAGCGGCCAGTCCACCAGTCAGTCCACCACCGGCGTCGAAGAAGCCAAGGACTTCAAAGTCGTGGTCACTCTTGACCAGCCCTCCGACGATCTGCGCCCCGGCCTCTCCACCACTGCAAAAATCACTACCGCGCATAAAGATGACGTCCTCGCCATTCCCATCCAGGCGCTGACCATGCGCGATCCCAAACAGCTCAAGGCCGGCGACCATGCCGGCACCGTCTCTGCCGCTACCAGCAGCACCCAGCAGCCGTCAGACCAGGTGCAGGGCGTCTTCGTCGTCACCAAAACCAACGGGAAAGATCGCGTTCACTTCGTGCCCGTCACCACTGGCATTACCGGGGCCACCGACATCGAAGTCACCAGCGGCATCAAACCCGGCGACCGTATCGTCACCGGCACCTATCACGTGCTGCGCGATTTGAAAGAAGGAGCGCTGGTCAAGCAGGACACCACGCTCGCTGCTCCCACAACCACGACCTCGTCGTCCTCATCGTAAGCTGGGAACCAGGGTCCTCCTCAGCGCGTACAAAACCAGCATGGCAACAGGAGTCCTAATGGCGGCAGAAACATCAACCGAAGCGGAACTCCGGCCCGCATCCGGCGCCCCCAACGGCGACATGATCGTGGTCGAGGATCTCTGGAAAACCTACGACATGGGCTCCGAACAGCAGGTCCAGGCGCTGCAGGGGATTTCCCTGCGCATCCGCCGCAACGAGTATGTGGCCATCATGGGTCCCTCTGGCTCCGGCAAATCCACGCTGATGAACCTCATCGGTTGTCTCGATACGCCATCCCAGGGAAAATACTGGCTCAACGGCCACCTGGTCAGCGAGCTCAACGATGACGAGCTCGCCCGTATCCGTAATAGGGAAATCGGCTTCGTCTTTCAGACCTTCAACCTGCTGGCGCGCGCGACTGCCCTTCACAACGTCGAGCTGCCCCTGATCTATAACGGCACACCGGCTGATGAACGCGACACCCGCGCCAAAGCCGCGCTGGCGGCTGTGGGACTCGACACGCGCATGAACCACAAGCCGAACGAGCTCTCCGGCGGACAGCGTCAGCGTGTTGCCGTCGCCCGCGCCCTCGTCAATAACCCGTCCATCATTCTCGCCGACGAGCCCACCGGCAACCTCGACTCGAAGACCGGCGAGGAGATCATGGCCCTCTTCGACGATCTTCACCGCAAGGGCAACACCATCGTCCTCGTCACCCACGAGCAGGACATTGCCGAATACGCGCATCGCGTCGTGCACATCCGCGACGGCAAGATCTTCTCCGATGAACCCTCGTCGCGCGCCGGCGCTGTCGGCTAAAGCCCAGCATCGACACGGCGGCTGACCGCCTGCGCTGCTTCCGCGTTCATCCCCCGTCCGCTTCTGCCGATAAGCCCCTCAGCAGGACGGAATCGTACCGTGTATCTCGCACAGACCGAAACAAATGGGCTGAAGTCACAGGCGCTGTCCGCCTCCGACGGCCTCGATCCTGAGGCCCTTCAGCCAATTACCCTCCAGCCCGAGCAGTGGATGCTCGGACCCATGGCCGGCCGCAGCCTCATCATGCAGCACCTCTTCGCCCGCATGCGGTCCACAGCTCCCCATTTTCGTCTCGTCAATATCGAGGGCGAACAGGGTTCCGGCAAGTTGCTCGCCGCCCGCACCCTCCATCGTCTTGGTCCAGCCGCCTCCGGACCGTTTGTCCCCTGCGTAGCCGCCGAATTCCTCGACGATGCCCGATCGCTCTGGAAGGAGGCCCGCGCCGGCCTCGCCTATCTCTCCCGCGTCGACGAGTTGTCCCCTGAGCAACAGCGCCGCCTGCGCGATTTCCTCGAGCGCGCCGCCCACGAGCGCATCCGGACCATCCCCGTCGCCGCCCCCCTGCAACTCGTCGCCGGCTCTTCCCAGCCCCTCCGCCGCCTGGCCGCTGCCGGCTCTTTCCGCTCCGATCTCGCCAGTCACCTCACCGCCATTCGCTTCTCCATTCCCCCGCTCCGCGACCGCAAAGACGACATCCCCCTGCTCGCCGGCCTGTTTCTCCGCGCCTGGAGCCAGCAACACGACAAGCCGATGCGCGGCTTCGCCCCCGGCGCCCTCGCGCGCCTCACCGCCCACACCTGGCCGGGGAACGTTCGCGAACTGGAATCCGTCGTCGTTGCCGCCGCTCTCGAATGCCCCGGTCAGTGGATCCGGCCCATCGACATTCCTCGCCTGCAATGGCCGGTTCCCGAGGCCGCACCCGCGCCCCTCGACCCCCTCATCGATGATCCCAACCTCGACCGCGCCATCCTCCACCACATCACCCGCATCCTCGCCCGCGCCAATGGCAACAAAGTCCGCGCCGCGAAAATGCTGGGTATCAGCCGCTCCACCCTCTATCGCCTCCTCGATTCCAGCCACCCTGCGTTCTCTGCCGCCGACGACTCCGATTCCCGCTAGCCGGCGTCTCCGCCGTCCGCGATGGTCGATTCTTCCCGTAAGTGCTCCTCACCGGCCGCGATTTCAGGCAGAATATTCGCCATGAAGCAATACACCTTCACGGCGAAAATCGAACCCGGTCCCGGCGGGGGCGCATTCATCGTCTTCCCTTACGACGTCGAAAAGGAATTTGGCGCGAAAGGCAGTGTGCCCGTTAAAGCCACCTTTGACGGCGTTCCTTACGCGGGCTCGCTCATGCGCTGCGGCGCCCAGCAGCACATGCTCGGCATCCTCAAATCCATTCGCCAACAGACCGGCAAGCAGCTCGGCGACAGAATCGAAGTCGCGCTCTGGAAGGACGAACAGGAACGCACCGTCGAAGTGCCCGCCCCGCTCGCCGTCCTTATGAAAAAACACGGCGTGCGAGAATTCTTCGACTCTCTCAGCTACACCAACCGCAAGGAATACTGCCGCTGGATCACCGAAGCAAAGAAGGAAGAAACACGCGCGGCCCGCCTTGAGAAGGCCATCGCCATGCTCCGCAAGGGAGTCAAAACCCCAGGCTAGTCCCGCGCCGCTCCCGATCACTAATCGCGGCGACCGGTACCCTGCACCCTGTACCCTGTACCCTGCTATGAAACTGCGCAAGCTCGCTGCCATCCTCACCCAGCTTCTTCTTGTCGCCCTCTGCGCCCTGCAGCTCGTCCCGCGACCGCTCGCCGCGCAGTCCGGCACCGCCCCCTCTGCCGACGTAGAATCCCGCCGCAAAGCCCTCAGCGACCTCTTCGCCCAAATCTGGGAAGACCGCCTTAGCCACTCCCCCGAATTTGCATCCACGATCGGCGACAAACGCTTCGACGATCAGCTCACCGACTACTCCGTCGACGCCTACAACCAGCAGCTCGCCCGCGGCCGCGACTACCTCCGCAAGCTCGGCGAAATCGACACCGTCGGTCTTAGCGATCAGGAAGTCCTCAGCAAAGACCTCATGGTGCGCCAGCTCATCGAAGACCAGGAAGAGTCCGCCTTCAAGCCCTGGGAGATGCCCGTCAACCAGTTCAACGGCCTCCATCTCTCGCTGCCCCAGCTTGTCCCTCGTCTCAGCTTTACCACCGCGAAGGACTACGACGACTACATCGCGCGCCTCAATAAAGTCCCCACCGCCTTCCGCCAGGTCTCCGACAACATGCTCACCGGCATCGACGACCAGCGGGTCCCGCCCAAATATCTTCTCGAGAAAGTCCTCGTCCAGGTCAACGCGTTGCTCGCGCAAAAGCCCGAGGACAGCCCCTTCGCGCAGCCGCTCAAAAAATTTCCCGCCACCATCTCCGCCGCCGACCAGACCCGAATCCACGACGAAGTCCTCGCCGCGATCACCAAACAGGTCTATCCCGCCTACCAGCGCTTCGCCCGATTTCTGCAGGCCACCTACATCCCCGCCGGCCGCGCCGACCCTGGCGTGTGGTCCCTCCCCGACGGCGACGCGTACTACGCCTTCCGCGTGAAGCAGAGCACCACCACCGACCTCACTCCGGCCCAAATCCATCAGATCGGTCTCGACCAGGTCGCCCAGGACGAAGCCGACATGCTGGTCATCGCGAAGAAACTTGGTTACGCCGACATCGCTGCCCTTCGCGCCGCCATGAACGCCAACCCCAAACTCCACCCCACCAGCCCCGAGCAGCTTCTCGACCTCTTCCGCACCGACCTCGACAAGATGCGCCCCAAACTCCCCGAGCTTTTCAACCGCCTGCCGAAAGCTCCGTTAACCGTCGAAGCCGTCCCCGCCTACATGGAAAAAGATCAGGCGGGCGCCTACTACGAGCGGGGCACCCCGGACGGCTCGCGTCCTGGCACCGTCTTCGTCAACACCTACGACTTCGAGCACAGCTCGCTCGCCACCGTCGAATCGGTCGCCTACCACGAAGGCCTGCCCGGCCATCACCTGCAAATCTCCATTGCGCAGTAGCTGACCGGCCTGCCCACCTTCCGCAAATACCTCCACTACACCGCCTACACCGAAGGCTGGGGACTCTATGCCGAGCGCCTCGGCAAAGACATCGGCTTCTATCAGGATCCGTATTCCGACTTCGGCCGCCTTGAATCCGACAATTTCCGCGCCATCCGCCTCGTCGTCGATACCGGCGTCCACTCCCAGCACTGGACGCGCCAGCAGATGGTCGACTACTTCCATGCCCACTCCGGCATCGACGACGCAGCCCTCAATGCCGAAGTCGACCGCTACATCGCATGGCCCGCCCAGGCCATCGGCTACGAAATGGGCCAGCTCAAAATCCTCGAACTCCGCGCTCGCGCCGAAAAAGCCCTCGGCCCAAAATTCGACCTGCGCGCCTTCCACGACCAGGTCGTCGACTCCGGCGCACTCCCCCTCGACGTCCTCGACGCAAGAATCACCGCCTGGATCACAACGCAGAAAACGCCTCCATAACCCCACCTGGGCCTGCGGTTGTTGCTTGCGATACCCTGCAAATGGAAGCCTCGATAATGGAGGAATTATGAAGTTGGCCGACCGCTTTGTCGACCTCGCAACACGCTCCGTACCCCTGCGCACTCTCATCTTCCGGCGTCTCTTGCTGCGATTTCCCATCGGGTCCTGGGCGCAGCGTCTCCGGTCTGCAGCGGTGCGCCGCCCGCACTATGCCTGGTGCCTCTATTACGCCGCTCTCCAGGCCAAAGGCCTGGGCTACCACGCGATCACCGTCGTCGAATTAGGAGTCGCCGGCGGCAATGGACTGCTCTGCCTTTGTGACCACGCCAGCCAGGTCCGAAAAGAACTCGGCGTCGACATCAGGCTCGTGGGATTCGACTCAGGGGGCGGCTTGCCCACCACCCGCGACGTTCGTGACCTCCATTACGTCTGGCCCCCTGGCTCCTTTGAAATGGATCGTCAGGCCTTGGAAAAACGACTGGCCGGGCGTGCTGAACTGCTTCTCGGCAATGTCTCGGAAACCGTACCTCGCTGGCAACCACCCGCCGAAGCTCCCCTCGGCTGCGTCATGTTCGACCTCGATCTGTACACCTCTACTCGTGAGGCATTGCCCATCCTGACAAAGGCCAACGTCCTTCCGCGCATCTGGTGCTATTTCGATGACATCCGTGGTTATCCCGACATGGCTCTTACCGACTACATTGGCGAAGGCGCGGCAGTCCGGGAGTTTAATGATGACCCGCAGCGATCCGTTGTGCGAGATAACATCTCCCCTGCGCACGTGTTCCACGGGATTCCTCGCGAGCCGTGGCACGAGCAGATGTACGTCTACCACCGGCTGACCCACCCGCAATATGACATCTGCCTGTCGCAATCGGAACACCAACTGAAGCTCGTCGCGTAGAACAGAACCGTGCCGCCGACAAGCTGCAAAGTCAGGAAACTCTATCCTGTGCTAGAAAAGCACCATGCCCGACACCACCAGTCTCACCCGCCACCGCGTAGCCATCCTCGGCGCCGGCAAAATGGGCGGCATCCTCCTCCAGGCGTTCCTCAAGCAGCAAATCCTCTCGCCAGACCGCCTCTTCGCGACCGTCGCCCACGCTGAGCGCGCCGCCGCGCTCTCTTCGCAATGGGGCATCGAAGTCTCCACCGACAACGTCGCCATCGCCGGCAAGGCCGACGTCATCCTGATCGGTGTCAAGCCGTTTCAGGTCCCCGCACTCATTGAAGAAATCCGCCCGGCCCTCACCTCCGACAAGCTCCTCATCTCCTTCGCCGCGTCCGTCCGCACCGAAGCCATCGAGCGTGCCGCCGTTGAAGAGGTCCCCGTCATCCGCGCCATGCCCAACACGCCCTCCATGCTCGGTGCCGGCATCTCCGCGCTCTGCCGCGGCCGCTATGTCGAGGCCCAGCACATGGCTCTCGCCGAGAGCCTCTTTACCGCCGTCGGCCGCACCGTCATCGTCGACGAAAAACATATGGACGCCGTCACCGGCCTCTCCGCCAGCGGCCCTGCCTTCATCTACATCATTCTCGAATCGCTCGCCGAAGCCGGCGTCAAGGTCGGTCTTCCCCGCGACATTGCCACGCTGCTCGCCGCGCAAACCACCTACGGCGCAGCCAAAATGGTTCTCGAAACCGGCTACCGCCCCGCGTTGCTCAAGGACGCGGTCACCACTCCCGCCGGCTGCACCATCGACGGCATTCTCGAACTAGAAGAAGGTGGCCTGCGCGTCACCCTCATCAAAGCCGTCATGCGCGCAACCCAGCGCGCCAAAGAACTGGCGGCCGGCTGATAACTGATTTTCTGGGTTCGTTCGGCTACCGGCTACCCGCTATTAGTAACCAGCTGCCAGCTATTAGTTCTCGACACATTGCACGCTGCAAACTATTCTGCAAACAGTCGGTGGCTCCCATGCACGTTGTCACGGAAAAGTACCTGAAAGAAGCGACAGAACGATATCCCGGCGCGGCCGCGCAAATCGCAGCCTGGCGAGCCATCGCCAAAGATGGGCGCTGGCGCAGCTTTATCGACCTCCAGCAGGTCTTCGCCGATGCCGATCGCGTCGGAGATTACGTCGTTTTCAAACTCGGCCGCAATCGCTATCGGCTCGTGACCATCATTCACTACGCGCGGGAAGCCGAGGGCGGGCCGGCAGAAGGCCACATCTGGATTCGATCCTTCCTCACCAATCAGCAATACGAACATGCCGCCAACTGGGACAAAGGAGTGGTCCGATGAGCAAAACCCTTGCCGATCCGGTTGAGATGATCCGCCGCGGCGCCCCCCGCCTCATCCGCTCCGAGGAAGAGCTCGCCGCATTCACACGAGCACTTCATGGCCTCACCGCGAAACCCAAGCCCACCGCAGCGGAGCAGGAAGCCATCAACCTCCTGACCTTCCTCATCGAGCACTACGAAACCGTACGTTACCCCGTCCCCAAAGGCAGCCCCGCTGAGATTTTGCGTCAGCTCCTCAAACGGAACGGCCTCGTTCAGAGCTCGCTCACTCCTGAATTTGGCTGCACGGCAGTCACTTCGCAGGTTATAACAGGCGATCGCCAGTTCACGCGCAGCCACATCGCCCGCCTCAGCAAGCGCTTTCACGTCTCCCCCGCCGTCTTCTTCGACGAGACATCCGCCATTCCCCTGCACCGCAATATGAAAAATAAATCCGCCGCAACCCGGGCACGGCAGGCCAACCCATCGACGAAAAGGACGGCCCGCGCTGTGACCCAAAAAGGTGGCGTCCGATGAGCAAGACACTCACCGATCCCGCTGACATGATCCGCCGCGGCGCTCCCCGCCTCATCCATTCCGACGAAGAACTCGCCGAGTACACGCGCACCCTCTTCAGCCTCACCTCGAAGTCAAAGCCCACCGCGGCCGAGCAGGAGGCCATCGATCTCCTCACCCTCCTCATCGAGCAGTACGAAGCCTTGCGCTACCCCCTTCCCAAAGCGCGCGCGGTTGAGGTTTTGCGCCTGCTGATGGAACGGAACGGCGTCTCGCAGGGCAAGATCACCCCCGAACTCGGCTTTCAGGCCTCCGCCTCGCTCATCCTGTTTGGTAAACGCCAGCTCAACCGCGGTCACATCGCCCGCCTCAGCAGGCGCTTTCACGTCTCCCCGGCCGTTTTCTTCGACGAGCGATCGACGATTGCCCTGCGCCGCAAGGTGAAAAAGAAGAAATCCCGCTCCAGCCGCGGCTGAACGCCCGTTTCTTCACAGCTTCACACCTAAGGTTGCACGGTGTTAAGGCCACCGCTGCGCGCCATGCAGCAAGCGAATGACGACGATCTCCTCGTCGCTCACGACATACACCAGCACCCACGGAAGCGGAGTCATCGCCAACTCCCGCGTCCCCCGCATTCGGCCCAACCGGCCGATCAGCGGTAACCGCAACGGGGTTTCCGGCGCGTGATAAATCGTCTTTGTCAAACGCGGCGCATGAAGTGGTGTTTGTTCAAACAGGTAATCGCTGATGCGCTCCAGATCGGCCCATGCCGACTCCGTCCATCGCAGGCGCATCAGGCCGTGCGCCGCTGGCTCAGCCGCTCCTCGAGGCGCCTGCCTAATTCCTCATGGCTTAGGATCTCGCCACGCTCCAGATCGGCCAGCCCCTTCTCGACCTCGGCAATAAACCACGCATCGTGATCCACCATGCGTTCAACGGCCTCAAGGACCAGCGAGCCGCTGTCTCGTCCCTGCTCGGCAGCAAGGCGGCTCAGCTTCCCTTCAAGATCGGCAGGCAGGATGACTTCCATGATTCAAGCGTAAGAACCCCCTTGAACCATGTCAACGCAATTCTCCACCCTCAACTGAGTTGCGCCCCAGGGCACAATAGTCGGGACTAAAATCAAATTTCGGACCACTCCGCGTGACCGCCACCATCCCAGCCAACGCAGCCCCGGCAACCCATCCGCCTGCCGCGCTCCGCCGTTTCGCCTGGTTCGTCCTCGCGTACAACGTCGCCGTCATCGTCTGGGGATCCGCCGTCCGCGCCACCGGCTCCGGCGCTGGCTGCGGCGACCATTGGCCCCTCTGCAACGGAACCGTGGTCCAGCATCACCCCGCCATCGCAACGCTCATCGAATTCGCCCATCGCGCCACCAGCGGCATCGACCTCCTCTGCGTCGTCGCCCTCGTCGTCTGGACCTTCGCCGCCGTTCCGCACCGTCACCTCGCCCGCGCCTGCGCCATTGCCGTCCTCGTTCTCACCCTCAACGAAGCCCTGCTCGGCGCGCTCCTCGTTTTGCTCGGCCACACCGCTCAGGATCGCTCACCCTCTCGCGCTTTCTACCTCGGCCTCCACCTCACCAACACGCTGCTTCTGCTCGCCGCGCTCGCCCTCACCGCGCACTTCCTCGCACGCCGCGCGGGCGCATTCCGCGGATCCCTCACCGTTCACTCACCGCGGCTCGCCCTCACCGGCCTCATCGCCACTCTTATCGTCGGCGTCACCGGCTCCCTCGCGGCCCTCGGCGACACGCTCTATCCCGCGCACAATCTCCTCACCGCAATCGCGCAGGATTTCTCCTCCGGCACCTCCTGGCTTCTCCAGATTCGCTGGCTCCATCCGGCCATCAGCCTCATCGCCGGAGCCTTCATCGTCTGGCTTATCGCCCGCAGCCTGCGCGACTCCGCCAACCGCACCCTTGCCAGCGGAGTCCTGTTCCTGCTCGCGCTCCAGTACCTCCTCGGCGTTGCTGACGTCGCCCTTCTCGCTCCCACCTGGATGCAAATGGCCCACCTCCTCGGCGCGGACCTGCTCTGGATCGCCCTCGTGATCCTCTCCGCTCGCACCTGCCTCATCCCGGCGCAGCCATCATCCCGCGCGCAATAACGCCTGTCTCCCGATCCGGGATGCCGCGCCTTGCTTCCTATCCAACCGTCGCGTAGATTGCTGTGTTGGCGTGCATTCGGTCCTCATTGCGGCCGAGTGGCCTGATCAATCGCGATTCGCCCGGAACGAAGGTATTCTCAAATGCGCATTTCCTGCCGCCTTGCTGCAAGCGTTTTCACTGCCCTCCTAGTCACCGCCGCGCCATACCTCTACGCCCAGGCCACCAGTTACTCTGACAAGCCGCCGCTGCTCCTCGGCGCTGCCTGGTATCCAGAGCAGTGGCCCGAATCCCAGTGGGATCACGACCTCTCGCTCATGGAAGCCGCTCACATCAACGTCGTCCGTGTCGGCGAATTTGCCTGGAGCTCCATGGAGCCCTCGGAGGGCAACTACGACTTCGGCTGGCTCGACCGCGCCATCGCCCTCGCCGCCAAACACCACATCTGCGTCGTCCTCGGCACACCCACCGCCGCGCCGCCCGCATGGCTCACCACCAAATATCCTCAGACCCTCCGCGTCGACGAAAACGGCCGCCGCGCCGAACATGGCAATCGCCAGCACTTTTCCTTCACCGATCCCAAATATCTCCAGTTCGCGCACGACATCGCCGAGCAGACGGCAATCCATTTTGGCCACAATCCCAACGTCGTCGGCTGGCAGCTCGATAACGAATACGCGGAGCCCGACTTCGGCCCCTCCGCCCGTCAGCAGTTCCACGAGTGGCTACAGAAAAAATACGGCACCGTCGCCGAACTCAATCGCCGCTGGGCGACTGCCTACTGGAGCCAGACCTACGACAACTTCGACGAAATTCCGGTCCGTGAAAACGGCGAAAATCCCGCCCTCCTCCTCGAGTGGAAGCGCTTCGTCAGCAATACCTGGAAGAACTACTCCGAAAATCAAATCTCCGCCATCCGTCCCCACGCTGACCCGCGCCAGTTCATCACCACCAACACCATGGGCTGGTTCGACGGCTTCGACGAATACACCGTCCACAGCGTCCTCGACATCGCCGCATGGGACGACTACATCGACTCCGACCACTTCGACTACATCGACAATGCCGCTCGCCACGACCTGACCCGCGGTTTCAAGCAGAAAAATTTCTGGGTCATGGAAACCGAGCCCGCCTTCGTTAACTGGCGCAAGACCAACACGCCGTTGCTGAAAGGCCAGGTGCGCGACATGGCCTGGCAGGCCATCGGCCACGGCGCCGACACCGTCGAGTACTGGCAGTGGCGCAGCGCTCCCAATGGCCAGGAGGAATACCACGGCGTCCTCATCGGCGCCGACGGCACGCCCGTTCCCGTTTATGACGAAATCCGCCAGACTGGCGAAGAATTCGCCAAAGCCGGTCCGGCAATCGCCGGTACTTCACCGCACGCCGACGTGGCCCTGGTCAACGATTACGATTCGCGCTGGGCTATCACCTTCCAGCGCCACTCCGCCAACTTCGATCCCGTCGGCGAAATGCTCGCCTTCTACCGCCCCCTCCGTGAGCAGGCGCAGTCTGTCGACATGATCTCCATCAACGCCCCTCTCGACGGCTACAAAGTCGTCGAACTCCCCGGCCTCAACGTCATCTCGCAAGCCACCGCCGATCGCCTCATGGCGTACGTCCGCAACGGCGGCCATCTCCTCCTCGGTCCACGCACCGCCATGAAGGACGAATTCAACGCGCTGCAGCCCGAGGGTCAGCCCGGCCCCCTCGAGTCTTTCCTCGGTGGCCGCGTCGATCAGTTCTACGCTCTCGACTCCGACGTTCCCCTCACCGGCGACCTCGGCACCGGCACCGCCAACATCTGGGCCGAGCAGCTCAGCGTCCAGTCCCCCGAAACCAAAGTCGTCGAGCGTTATGGAAAAAGTAATGGCTGGCTCGACGATCAACCCGCCATCCTCACCCGCCAGGTCGGCAAAGGGAGCATCACCTACGTAGGCGCATGGCTCAGTCCGGCGCTCCTCAACACCCTCACCACCGGTCTTCTCGAAGAAGCCGGCGTCAAGCCCATCCTCCCTGGCGTCCTCGCAGGCGTGGAAGTCTCTCGCCGCTCCGGCGAAGGAAAATCAGTCCTCATCCTCATCAATCACAACACCAGCGAAGAACACATCTCGCTGCCCATGCCCATGCGCGATCTGATTGGCAGCCAGGGATCCGCACTCACCGCGGTCGATCTGCCCGGGTATGGCGTCGCCGTCCTGGCAGCAGAAAAATGATTTACATTGGCTGAGTCTTCCGCCCGCCTGGAATCGTCCAGCCCAACAAGCTTGTTGTCCTCCCAAACGCCGGAGATCCTCGTGATCTCCGGTGCTCTTTCTGGGCCGGCTTGCTGTCCCCGTTTTCTAATCCCTAATCTCTAATCCCTGCTCTTCTGATACACGCGAGAAATCGCGCGCAGCAGCGTCTTCGCCGGAACCTTGCCATCCTCACCCGCAAACACAATCTCCCCCACCCGCTTCGCCTGCGGACGGTAGTACCACCGGCTGAAGAGACACAGATAATCCGCTGCCTCTCCACTGCGACTCTTGTCCCTCGTCTTGCGCTCCTTTGCCGGAGTCAATTCCGTCAGCGCATTCTCCAGCCTCTGCTCCAGTTCATCGCGTGACGCGACCGTCACAACGGACCCCTCCAGAGGAACAGCCTCCATCATCCCCACCGGCTGCGTATACAGCGAAGTCGACCCCGCTGTCTCGTTCGCATGCCGCATCCCTGCCACCGAAAACAGCGCCGGCCCGCGCAACGACCCCCGTGTCAGCGAAAACAACGCCACATGCTCCGCCTCGGCCGCAGCCTGCACCACTACGCCATCCAGATGCGCAAGCGCCCGCACCACTTCCGGAACCCCCTCCGCCACCGCCTCCGCCTTCGTCAGCCGCGCATGCAGTTCGGCAGCCTTCTCAAACTCCATCAGCTCCGACGCTCCGTCGCGCTCTTTTTGCAGCGCCTCCACCAAACTCCCGCCGCGCGTCCGCAAAAACGCCCGCACCGCCGCTGCTTCTTCTTCATAGCGCTCATCCGTGCAGCCTTTGAAGCACGGCGCCAGGCACTTCTTCATTTCCGAATACACGCACCCCGGAAACGACGTGTCCGGCGCCAGGTCATCGACGCACCGCCGCAGCTTAAACAGGTCCAGCATGTCCTCACTGAATCTCTCCGCCGCAACCCGCGATGGAAACGGCCCATACAGATCCTCCATCGCCGCTTTTGTAATACGATTGGTTACATATACTCGCGGATAATCGTTCTCCACGGCCATTCGTAACAACGACGGCGACTTGAGATGCAACCGTTTCCGCGCCCGCTCTCCAAAAGCCGTCCACGAAGCCTCATATAACCGGAGCCGCGCCTCAAAGTCCGACCCTGTCAGCGCATATTCGACCCGTGCTACACGCCCCGCCAACTGCAGCCGCTTCGATTGATCCGGCCGCGCATCCAGCAGCCTGCGAAGGCGCCGACGCAGATTCGGCGTCCGGCTGATGTACGGCTCCGCTCGCGCATCCTCGCCAAACAGCGCAAAAACCCCGGCCGCGGTGGGAATCTCCTCCCACTGCGGCTCGGCCACATTAAACGGGATTTGGATTGGAAACATCGATGCGATTCCTGCGGCACTTCCGCAACCAGGATACTCGTTTCCTACTGGCTATTGGCTACTCCCGGCACCCTGTCTTCACGCCCCCGCGATGGTCATCCCATCCACCCGCAGCGTCGGAGCCGCCGTCGCGCCCCGAAACACCAAGTCGCTCCCGATCGCCATGATGTTCCTCAGCATCTCCCGCAAATTCCCCGCAATCGTGATCTCGTGCACCGGATAAGCCAGCTCGCCATTCTCAATCCACAACCCAGCAGCCCCGCGCGAATAATCCCCCGTCACCAGATTCACGCCGTGCCCCAGCATTCGCGTCAGGTACAAACCCCGCTCCACGCCGCGAACAATCTCCTCCGCCGCCTGCGTTCCCGCCTCCAAAAACAAATTCCCCGCATCCAAATACGGATTCCCGGCGAGTCCTCGCCCCGCATTCCCCGTGCTCTTCATCCCCAGCTTCCGTCCCGCATACGTATTCAGCACGTAGCTCCGCAGCACGCCCTTCTCCACAATCACCGTCCGCCGGCTCGGCAGTCCCTCCGCATCGAACGGTGAAGTCCCGAATCCTCCAGGAATCGTCCCGTCATCCACCACCGTCACGGATGGCGCCGCGACCTCCTCGCCCAGCTTCCCCGCAAAAATCGACGCTCCTCGATAAATTGCATCGCCCGCCGCCGCGTCGAAGATCGCTCCAACCATCCCCCGAGCCACCTCCGGCGCGAACACCACCGGAGCCTGCTGCGTCGGAACCCGCCGGGCATCGAGCATCCGCAGCGTGCGCCGCGCCGCCTCCCGTCCTACCTCCTCCGGCTGCTCCAGATCCCGAAACGCCCGCGCCTGCGACCACCAGTAATCGCGCTGCATCTCCCCATTCGCGCCCTGAGCAATCGGGCTCGTCGCGATCGAGCAATACGACGACCGGTACTCGCCCATGAATCCCCGCGAGTTGGCAAACACCCTCCGCCCCGTCGCTGCATCGAAGCTCGCCCCATCGCTGTTCACCAGCCGCGTATCCACCGCCATCGACGCCGCCTCGGCTCGCCGCGCCCACGCGATGCGCTCTTCGATCGGCAGCGAGTACACGTCCTCGTGATACAGCTCCAGGTCTCCGCTCAGCTTTCCAAATTCCCCCGCCTCCGCGAGCCCCGCGAACGCATCCACCGACGTCACCTGCGCCAGCGCCACCGCGCCGTTCACCAGATGCTCGATGCCCTCCGGAGTGAAGTCGCTCGACGAAGTGCTCGCTACCCGATACCCGTTCTCCGCCGCCGTCAGCACCCGCAGCCCAATCCCGCGCGACCCCGACTCTTTCAGTGTCTCCACTTCCCCCAGCCGCACCGTCGTCGAAAACTCGTCGCCCTCCCGGATCGTCACCTCCGCATCCGACGCCCCCGCCAGCAGCGCCCGCGACACGACAAACTCTGCCAGCTCCTGCAGATCGGTTCTGTCCCCAACGGATCTGGCAACTGGGTTCGGCATAACCTCAAACTATCAAAAGCCACTTGAATTAGATGTTTTTTCGGACGCGGTTCATATTTGCGTCGACGGGCTTTGATCACAGTATATCCATTCTGATATAATCCCTGCATGAAGCCGATAGTGTTTCTCGGCGATTCGCGAAAAACGTTGCGCGAGTTTCCGAAGAGCGCTCGGCAGCTGGCTGGGTACCAGTTAAGGCGGCTGCAGATGGGCATACAGGCGAGCGATTTCAAGCCAATGCCATCCATTGGCAAAGGTGTTGAGGAGCTCCGCATCTGGGCGGAGTCAGGCACTTACCGGGTGCTGTACACGGCTCGGCTTGCGGAGGCGGTTTATGTCATCCATGCCTTCCCGAAGAAGACCAGAGCCACTTCGCACCGCGATATTGAGATTGCGCGTGAGCGGTTCCAGCAAATGATGCGAGGGAGAAGATGAGAAAACTGAAAGCCGAAAAGTTCGCCAACGTCTGGGATGCGCTTGCCGACACGCCGGAAGAGTCGGCCAATCTCACTCTGCGCTCCGAGCTCATGATGAGGATCGAAGCGATCATGAAACAAAATGGTTGGACTCAGGCGGAGGCTGCGAAGCGCTGCGGGGTCACCCAGCCACGCATCAACGATCTGCTGCGCGGACGGATTTCGCGATTTTCCCTGGATGCGCTGGTAAATATCATCTCAAGACTGGGCTGCCGCGTCAGGGTCAAGATCGAACACGCCGCCTAAAGCGATCTGAAAAACCTGCCTTGAAGTCGAAGGGCCGGCTACCGCCCCGTGCCACCCACCGTCATCCGGTCCAGCTTCACCGTCGGCATGCCCACCCCCACCGGCACGCTCTGTCCATCTTTGCCGCAGGTCCCGATCCCCTCATCGAGCGCCAGATCGTTTCCCACCATCGACACGTGCTTCAGCGCCTCCGGCCCGTTCCCGATCAGCGTCGCGTCCCGCACCGGCGCTGTCACCCGCCCGTCCTCGATCAGGTAAGCCTCCGACGCCGAGAACACAAACTTCCCGCTCGTGATGTCCACCTGGCCACCGCCAAAGTTCACCGCATATAATCCGCGCTTCACGCTGCGGATAATGTCCTCCGGCGCGTCGTCCCCCGCCAGCATGTAGGTATTCGTCATCCGCGGCATCGGAATCTGTTGGTAGCTCTCCCTCCGCCCGTTGCCCGTGCTCGGAATCCCCATCAGCCGCGCGCTCAGCTTGTCGCTCAAATACCCCTTCAACACGCCGTTTTCGATCAGCACCGTTTCCTGTGTCGCCGACCCCTCGTCGTCCACGTTCAGCGACCCGCGCCGCGACGGCATCCGCCCGTTATCCACCACCGTCACCTTACTGCTCGCCACCGGCCGTCCAATGAGCCCCGCGAACGCCGATGTCTTCTTCCGGTTGAAATCCGCTTCGAGCCCATGCCCCACCGCCTCATGCAGCAGAACCCCCGGCCATCCCGGACCCAGCACCACTTCCATCTCCCCCGCCGGAGCAGCCACCGCGCTCAGCTGCAGAATCGCCGTCCGCGCCGCCTCTTCCGCAAAATGCTCCGGCCCCTTTGCGCCGGTAAAATAGCCGATCTCCACGCGCCCGCCGCCGCCCGAGCTGCCCTTCGACATCCGCTCCCCATCCTTCGCGATCACGAACACGCTCATGCGCGCCAGCGGCTGCGTGTCGCTGGCGTACGTCCCGTCCGAAGCCGCAATCAGAATCCGTCGCAGCTCGTCCGCATAACTCGCCCGCACCTGCGTGATCCGCGGATCGTACTTTCGCGCCGCGCGATCCGCCCGCATCACCAGCTCCAGCTTCATCGCCAGATCCGTATCCAGGTCCGCCGCCGGCGCCGGATATAAACTCGGCGTCTCCGTCTCCGTGAACCCCTGGACTGTCTGCTTTGCCGGCCCGTTCGCGATCAGGGCCGCCGTCCTCGCCGCACGCAGCAGCCGATCCGCCGCCAGATCGTCCGTGTACGCGTACCCCGTCCGCTCCCCGCTCACCACGCGCACACCGCAGCCCGCGCTCACGCCCTGGCTCGCCGACTTCACAATCTGCTCATCGAGACCCAGCGACGTCGCCGCCACCGACTCGAAATACAGATCCGCATAGTCTCCGCCTGCCGACAGCGCCTCGCCCAGGCACCGCTCCAGCAGCCGCTCCGTAATCCCAAATTTTTCGAAGAAATATCGCTTATGCTCCACGCCTTACCCTCTCTCGCCGGCGGCCGCCACGCCCTGCAGCCCTTACCCTACAGTAACCCTTTCGTTGTATGGCCTCCTTGATTCTTCATCGGAATTCCAGCGACAGTCGACACCCGTTCGTGCCATTCTGATAACCATGAAGAAGTTCCTCCTCCTCTGCTGCATGCTTGCGTTCACGGCCTCGGCCTTTGCGTCGTCGCATCACCACAACCACCATCATCACAAGGTGCGCAACGGCACGCCGAACCACCGCCCCTCCTAAGCGCGTTCAGAGCGCAGTGCACCGCGCTCACTCGCACCAGCGTCCGCCTCGGTCCATTTTCATCGCGCCGAAGTCTGCCTTGTCCCGGCTCTGACCCGCGGTGTACCTTGCGGTGTATGAGCACCGCCGCCCAACCTGCCCCCGCCGCCGCCGACCCGCGCTACCCCATCGGCAAGTTCCGCCGCGCCGAAGCCAATCCCTCCGACCACGCTTCTCACCTGGCCACCCTCGCCGCGCTCCCGGAGAATCTCCGCGCCGCCGTCGAAGGCCTCAGCGCCGCCCAGCTCGACACCCCCTACCGCGAAGGCGGCTGGACCGTCCGCCAGTTCGTGCACCACGTTGCGGACAGCCACATGAATGCCTGCGTCCGCACGCGCCTCGCCCTCACTGAGGACTGGCCCGTCGTCAAAGGCTACGACGAGAAGCTCTGGGCCGAACTCGACGACGCCCGCACTGCGCCCCCTGAGCTCTCTCTCCGTCTTCTCGACGCGTTGCACTACCGCTGGGTGCTCCTCCTCCGCTCTCTCACCGAAGAGCAGTGGCAGCGCGGCTACGATCATTCCGAAAACGGCCGCCAATCTCTGGAAGAAATGGCCGCCCTCTACGCCTGGCACTGCCGCCACCACACTGCCCACATCGTCGAATTACGAAAGCGTATGGGCTGGTAGCTTTTCTCTTGCTCCTCATCGCAGCGGGCGCGGACCATCGAAGCAGATGCTTCCCCCCGCTGCACCATCCGCCGCCTCCGTCGCCACCGCGCTCGCCCACTCCATCGAAGACTTCCTCGCCGATCATCCCCACGCCGCCATCCTCGAAGACGGCCGCCTCCTTTTCGATCTCCGCCTCGCCAGCTGCTCCGTCTCCGCCGACCACGGCCGCTGCCTCCTCCATCTCTGGTCCGAGGACCGCAATCTCGTCCGCACCATCTCCGCCATCCAGCCGCGCCGCGATACCCTCCGCCTCGAAACCCATCGCTTCGGCCAAACCAAACCGCAAACCCTCACCCTCGTCCCCGATCCCGACTTCCGCACCCCCACCGCGCGCGATACTTCCCGCCGCCGTTATCTGCGCACCCTCGAGCAGGCCCTCGCGACGCAGTTTCCTGGCTGGACGCCCGAATCTTTCCGTTCCGCCATGGATCTCGAGCACAGCTTCGGCCCCGCCTATGCTCGCGGCCTCCTCACCAAAGGCCAATCGGCCTGGGCCATCATCGGCGTCGGCCCCGAAGAACCACCCGCCGTCATCGATGGCGCCCTCACCCTCGGCATTCTCTGGCTCGAACAATGCCGTGAACACTCCGCCGGCCGCCGCATCGTGCATGGACTCCGCGTCATCGTCCCCACCGGCTTTTCCGCAGCTCCCCGCACCCGCATGGCCTGGCTCAACCCCGCCCTCGCCCAGTGGGAGCTTTATGAACTCAGCCCCTCCACCGCCGAACTCACGCCCGCCCCCATCGGAGACAACGGCAACCTCGCCATCCAGCTTCCCCACGCGTTCGACCCCGCAGCCGCGCTCGATCGCTCCGCCATAGCCCTCAACCATCTCCGCGCTCTGCTCCCGCCCGACCTCCTCGCCGCCACTGAAATCCGTCCGCGCTCCGCTACCGAAATTGCCTTCTCCCTCCACGGCCTCGAATACGCCCGCATCCGCCACACCCTCGTCCCCAGCTCCTTCGCGCGTCAAAACCAAATCCCCTTCGGCGCGGCCGCGAGTGAAACCCTCCTCGACGAAACCACCGAAGACCTCTTCCTCGACCTCATGGATCGCCTCTTCCGCGGCCGCCATCCCACCGCCTCCTCGAGCGACCCGCTCTTCCGCCTTCAGCCCGAGCGCTGGCTCGAATCCGTTCTCCGCCGCGACCTCTCCCTCATCGACCCCAGCTTCGGCGATGCCCCCGTCTACTCCCAGCTCTTTTCCTTCGCATCAGCCAACCGCACCTTACTCGACCTTCTCACCGTCACCCGCCAGGGCCGCCTCGCCATCCTCGAGCTCAAAGCCGACGACGACCTCCACCTGCCCCTGCAGGCCATCGACTACTGGGCCCGCATCCGCATGCTCCACCGCGCCGGAGACATCGCCCGCCACGACTACTTCCCCGGCATCGAGCTCTCCCCCGACGATCCGCTGCTCTACTGCGTCGCCCCTGCCCTCCACATCCACCCCGCCAACGAAACCGTCTTCCGCGCCCTGGCTCCCTCCATCCCCTGGGAACTCATCGCCGTCGACGAACACTGGCGTCAGGACTGCCGTGTTCTCCTCCGCAAGCACCGCCCGTCATCCTGAGGAGCAACGCGACCGCTCCAAAAAATTAACCCCCAACCCATACCCATCCCGCCTACAATTTCCGCCATGCCCAACTTCGACCAGCATCCCGCCGGCAATTTCGTGTGGTTCGAGCTCTCCACCAGCGACCAGTCCGCTGCGAAACAGTTCTATTCGTCGCTCCTCGGCTGGGAATCGCAGGACATGCCCATGGGCCCCGACATGCTCTACACCATGCTCCGCCTCAACGGCCGCGACACCGCCGGCGCCTACACCATGAAGGCCGAAGAACGTCAGATGGGCATCCCGCCCAACTGGCTCATGTACATCTCCGTCGACAACGCTGACGCTACCGTGGCCGCCATCCTCGAACACGGCGGCAATCCCATGTCGCCCGCCTTCGACGTTCCCAACGTCGGCCGCATGGCCGTCATTCAGGATCCAGCCGGCGCCGTCTTCGCTATCTTTCAGCCCGGCCACCACAACGGCGTTCGCGTCTATGCCGAGCCCGGCGCGTTCTGCTGGGTCGATCTGCAAACCCCCGACCGCGATCGCGCTGCAAGATTCTACGGCTCCGTCTTCGGCTGGGAATTCACCCTCGGCAAAGATAACGACCCCAACGGCTACCTCCACATCAAGAACCACGGCGAATTCATCGGCGGACTCCCGCCCTCGCGCCACCTGACGCCCAACGTACCGCCCCACTGGTTGGCCTACATCCAGTCCGCCAACTGCGAAGCCCAAACCGCGAAAGCAGCCCAACTCGGCGCAAAGGTCCTCGTCCCCACCATGGCCATTGAAGGCACGGGCAACTTCTCCGTCGTCGCCGATCCGCAGGGAGCCGTCTTCGCCCTCTACACACCCATTCACTGACGATGTGCCGCTAATACTTTCGCCGCGTCCAGGCTCTTCGCGCTCAATCAACCTGCGGGTGGATGTCAGCATCGTTGCGAACCCGTTACCATATCTTTCCGATGCTTCCCCTCCGCGCATTTTCCCTGGCCGCGCTCCTTGCAGCCGCCGTCCCGTTCGCCGTCACCGCCGCCCCCGCAAATAGCCCCGCCTCCGGTCCAATCCACTTCGCTGACATCACCCAAAAAGCCGGCATCCACTTCACCCACAACAACGGGGCCTTCGGCAAAAAATTCCTCCCGGAAACCCTCGGCCCCGGCGTCGCCTTCATCGACTATGACAACGACGGCTGGCAGGACATCTTCATCGCCAATGGAACCGGTTGGCCCGGCCATCCCGGCCACGTCTCCACGCCCGTCCTCTACCACAACAACCACGATGGCACTTTTACCGACGTCACCCAAAAAGCCGGCCTCGCCATCCCGATGTACGGCATGGGAGTCGCCGTCGGCGACTACGACAACGACGGCTACGACGACTTATTTGTAACAGCGTATGGACAGAATCATTTATTTCGTAACAATGGCAATGGCACATTCACCGACGTTACGAAAAAAGCCGGCCTGATCACCGCGCCCGAGCTCAGCGCCAGCGCCGCCTGGGTCGACTACGACCGCGACGGCCACCTCGATCTCCTCGTCACCAACTATGTCCAGTGGTCGCCGCAAAAAGACCTCTACTGCACGATGGATGGCAAGACCAAGTCCTACTGCACACCCGAAACCTACCCCGGCGCATCCGTCCGCCTCTGGCGCAACAACAGCAACGGCACCTTCACCGATGTAACGAAAAAGGCCGGCCTCTACGACCCCACCTCCAAAAGCCTCGGCGTCACCATCCTCGACGCCAATCAGGACGGCTGGCCCGACATCGCCATCAGCGACGACACCCAACCCAACAAGCTCTACATCAACAACCGCAACGGCACATTTATCGAGCAGGGTGTCGCCGCCGGCATTGCCTACAGCGAAGACGGCGTCGCGCGCGCCGGCATGGGCATCGATGCCGCCGACTACGACCGCTCCGGCTACCCCAGCCTCGTCGTAACCAATTTTTCCAACCAGATGATCGCCCTCTACCACAACGAGCGCAACGGCCTCTTTGTCGACGTCGCGCCCACCTCCGAGGTCGGCCGTTCCTCGCTTCTCACTCTCGGCTTCGGCTGCTTCTTTTTCGACTACGACCTCGACGGCTGGCCCGATCTCTACGTCGCCGACGGCCACCTCGATGACAGCATCGAGCGCATCCAGCAGCGCATTCACTTTGCCGAGCCGCCCCACCTCTATCACAACCTCGGCGGCAAAGGTTTTCAGGATGTTGCCGCAACCATGGGCCAGTCCTTCAACGCTGCCCGCGTCGCCCGCGGCGCAGCCTATGGCGACATCAACAACGACGGCGCGCCCGACGTCGTCATCACCACCAACGCCGGCCCCGCTGCGCTCTTCCTCAATCAGGGTTCAACGAATCACGCCCTGCGCATCAAGCTCATCGGCACAAAGTCGAATCGCGACGGCATCGGCGCAGAAGTCCAGGTCAAATCTGCCACCACCACGCAAAAGCAAATGCTCCGCAGCGGATCGAGCTACCTCTCCTCGAGCGAGCTGGTCCTCACCTTTGGCCTCGGCTCCTCGACCAAAGCCGATGCCATCGAAGTCCGCTGGCCCAGCGGCACTGTCGATCACCTGAACAATGTCAATGCCGATCAGATCATCACCATCCGCGAAGGCGCCGGGCTTCTCCACGCCCACGCCCTCGAAAAACGCCGCTGAGCGCCGACGGGATGAGGAACGCGATTCGGCAACTGATTTTCGTATGAGAGCACGACCTTCAGCTGCGGAGAATCCGCTTTTGTAACAGGGCACGTCTTTCAGTCGTGCCGTTAGGCCGCAGAAAAGAGACGGGCTTTAGCCCCTGAAGCCCTTACCGTCGCCCTCTCAGCTTCGCCATCAGCCGCAGCATCTCCAGATACAGCCACACCAGCGTGACCATCAACCCAAACGCGCCGTACCACTCCATATACTTCGGAGCGCCCGCAGCCACACCGCTTTCGATGAAATCGAAGTCCAGCACCAGATTCAGAGCCGCCACGCACACGATCACCAGGCTGATCCCGATCCCCAGCCAACCCGACCCATTCACCGCAGTGAAGTGAATGCCGAAGAATCCCAGCAAAATTTCCACCATGTAGAACAGGAAAATCGCGCCCGTCGCCGCAATCACGCCCAGCCGGAATTTCTGCGTCACCTTGATCATCCCCGACCGGTACGCCAGCAACAGCACGAACATCGTCCCAAACGTCAGGCACACCGACTCAATCGCGATCCCCGGATACCGCTGCTCCAGCGTCGCCGAAATACCGCCCAGCACCAGACCCTCCAGCAGCGCGTAGATCGGCGCCGTTACCGGCGCCCATGTCTTCTTGAACGTCGTGATCAGCGCGAAAATCAATCCGCCAATCAAACCAACAACCAGCAGCAGGTAGTCCAGCGGCAACGTCGCCGGATTCATCGCCAGGTGCCATGTCCACGCCGCCGTCGCCACCGCGCACAGCAGCAGGATTCCGGTCTTATTGACCGTCCCCTCCAGCGTCATCGTCTCGCCCAGCGCGTCCGGCAATCCCCGGAACACTTTGTCATTCAGCGCCGGGTTCGCCGTCCTCATCAGGTCAGCCACTTCGTCCTCTCCTCCACGGGCCACCCCTGCTGCAAAACCGCAGAGACCCCACTTTGCCAATCATAACTTCTGGCGATCTCCTCCCTTCGTGCCCGGGCGATCCGGTACAGCCGTTCTGCGTTCGCCAGCATTTCTTCCGTGAGCTCGGTCATTTCGGCTGCCCGTTCCCGTGCACCTGCGTCGTCAGCGTCCAGTTTCCCGTCAGCACGCCATTCGGATTCGAATTGGGAACGTTCGTCTGGTACCACTGCGTCCCGTTGGTCCACGTCTGCGAATACGCGCTCGAAACCTTTGCTGTACCATTCGGCCCCGCCACCGTCTGCTGATCCAGCGAGTAATCCACCCAGTCTGAAGCCGCCGTGCTCTGCGCGTTCATCGATGCGTTTGCATTGTTCATCGCGCTTTCGAACTGCGACTCCTGCTGCTGCATAAACGCTGCATGTTCCTGCTGCGACCTCTGCATAATCTGCTGGAACTGCTGGTCGAGCATCGCGCTCTCCTGCTTTTCCTGCGCCGTTAGCGCCGCGATCGCCGCCGCGCCCTGCCGCTGCTGCCGCTGCAGTGCAGCCTGCGTCCACTGCGGCGTGTTCACGCCGTGTGGCAGATTATTGCTGTCCACCAGCGCCACCAGCGCATCCAGCCGGCCCTGCGGCGCCGTCAGCACATCCACCCGCGCCCAGCACGTGCCCCCGTACAGGGCATTGCTCATGGCCGTGCTCCGATCGTTGCTCATCGAGCACTCCACCACCGTCCGCAACCGCTCCTCCACCACGAACGACCCGTTCACCACTTCGATCCGCAGCGCCGCCGTGTCCGCGGTGTTCTGCGTCTGCATCGCGGCCGGCGCACGGCTGTTGCCCTGGTTCTTCTGTGCCGCCAGTCCCTGCGCCCACTGCGAATAGGCAGCGGGAACCGTCATCGTCCCTACCACGTGCACGCCGCCCTGCACCGTCCCCAGGTAATACTGCAGAAAATTCGCCGCCGACATCTGCCCGGAAATATTCGCGCACCCGCTGTTCAGGGGGCCTTTCGCGTTGGGGTGCCACTGCCATCCGAACACCGGCTCAATCCGGTACTGCATCAGCCCATCCGGCGAGTAGGAGCGAAACACCGGCCACGGCAAAAACGTGCACGGGCTGATCATCTCGATCCCCTGCAGCTTCCACCCCGCCGGAATCGTCAGCGTCGCGGCAACGATGTTGCCCAACGATGGGTCCGTGATCGTCGCCGTCGTCAGCTGATTCGAAAGTGGCGTCCCGCTGACGTACGTCGCGCCTCCGGCTTTCCCTCCCGAAACCGCGCCCGATCCGTCGCTCGACGCAGACGTGGCGGCGGCAGTGGAGCTTGACCCTGACGAACAACCCGCGGCCAGAATCGCAATCGCTGCAACCATGGTTGATGCCCGACCTGATTTGCGCATAAGTCTCCCCGGTTTTCTTCCGGATTTTGCCTGGTTGTATGGTTGTGTGCCGAGCGTCGAACCCCTGTGCCCATCGAAACCTGTCGTCGCGCTCAAGACATAGAGAAATTGGCGGAGATTCCCGAACCTCGCCCTGGCTGCACCGTTGACCTGGGGGGAAAAATTCGCGGCGGCCATACTCGTATCAGCCGCCGCTTCAAGGTGCGCACTTACCTTGGCATGTTCTCCCGGCCCACGATAGAGAAACGCAAGGTCATCACGGGACAAGTCAGGACATTCGCAGCCCCTGCCCCCAATCCGCCTCACGCAGCCCGCGGGACATTTCCGTGACATGGCGGGGCGCCCCCCGCCATATTCATGGAAATACAGCTTCTGCCCTTCCCGCCCCCTCGCTATACTGTTCCCACCTCGCCCCGCTTACCGTAGTAAGCAGGGCATGTTGCTGAATTTGAGGCCTGATCATGTCGTCCCGGACGGTTGGGAGTCCCGCAGACAATCGCCGCATCGACTCCTGGAAGGAAATCGCCGCCTTCTTCGGCCGGGACGAGCGCACCGTGAAACGCTGGGAAAAAGAACGCGGCCTCCCCGTCCACCGCCTGCCCGGCGAACGCGGCGGCGTTTTCGCCTGGTCCCAGGAGCTGACCCTCTGGCTCAATTCCACCGGCGTTGCCAGCGGCGAATCGGCCCCCTCCGCCCTACCCGCCGTCGATGCGCTCGAACCAACCCTCCCTCCCAAGCCTGATTTATCCGCGCCTCCACCCTCCCCTCACCCCCGCTCCACCATCCTGTCCGTCGCCGTACTCGTCCTCGCCCTCGTCGCGATCTCGCTCTATGCCTTTCGCTTCCTGCGCCGCCCCACACACGAGCCCGGCAATCCGCGCACCGCCCATCGCCGCCCCGACCCCGAAGCCGAACAGCTCTACCTCAAGGGCCGCTACTACTGGAGCCGCAGAACCGAAGGCAGCCTCAATCAGGCCGTCGACGCCTTCACCCAGGCCGTCGTGCATGACTCGGATTACGCCCAGGCCTACGCCGGCCTCGCCGAGTGCTACGACATCATGCCCGAATTCACATCCATGTCCCGCTCCGAGGCCTTCCCCCGCGCTATCGCCGCCGCCCACAAAGCCATCGCCCTCGACGATTCCCTCGCCGAGGCCCATCGCGCGCTCGGCTTCGCTCTCTTCTACTGGGACTGGAAAGTGCCCGCCGCCCTGGGCGAATATCAGCGCGCCCTCGAGCTCGATCCCCGCGACGAGGAGGCCCACCACTGGTATGCCACCTCCCTCATGATGCTCGGGCGGTACCCCGAAGCCATGAGCGAAATCGACAAGGCCCAGCAGCTCAACCCCGCATCCCGCTCCATCCTCTCCGACCAGGCCCTCATCCGCTTCTGGGCCGGCGACCGCGCCCCCGCTGTCGACAAGCTTCGCGAAATCGAGCGCGCCGAGCCCGACTTTCTCTCCGCTCCACGCTATCTCGCGGGACTGGACTTTGCTGAAAAGGACTACCGCGGCTTCGTCGATCAATCGAAGCATCTTGCTGTTCTCTCGAACGATGCGCAGCTATTGGCCGTTGCCAACGCCGCCCAGCGCGGATTGTCCCAGGGCGGCGAACGCGGAATGCTCGAAGCCATGCGCGTCGCGCAGCAGCATTTCTTCGACGCCGGCCAGTCGTCCGGCTTCGAGCTCGCCCGCACCTGCGCTCTGCTCGGCCGAAAAAAGGAAGCCATCGCCTCCCTGAAAGGCGCCATCGCCAACCACGACTATATGGTGCTCAATATCGCCACCGATCCCGACTTTGCGTTGCTGAATGGCGATCCCGACTTCGAAGGGCTCCTCCGCCAGATCATCGCCCGCATGTATCGCGCCTGACGGCCCTCACTTCCTCGTCAGATCCAGTTCCACCGGCGTCCCCTGCGACCACGTCCCGGTGATTGTCTTCCCATCCGCGCTCAGCGTCCCCTCATATATGCCCTTCGCCGCCGGCACTTCCACCGCTACCTTGCGCCCATCCACGGTCACCTTCCCGCACGGAATCCCCATCGCATTCTGGTCCACCGAATCCATCGTGCCCCTGATTGTGTCGCCCGTGTCGCCAGGCACCGTGTGAAAATGAAACGCCAGCCGCAGCGTCTGCCCGCCTGCATTCAGCGACCCGGTCCAGTCTCCATCAATCGCCGAGGGCTTCACCTTCGCCATCTCCGCCGCTGCCTGCGCCGCGGTCTTCGTCTGTTTCCACTCCAGCGGCTCCGATTGGCCCTGCATAGCCTCCTGCGTCCACGTTCCGCTGATCGTCTTCCCGTCCGCACCCACCGTACCGGTGAATACGCCCTTCACCAGCGGAATCTCAAAGCTCACGCTCGAGCCCGCCAGCTTCGCATTGGCGCCCGCCAGCCCATTCGCTCCCTGCGTTGGACTATCCATCGTCGCCGTCAGCGCTCCACTCGCATCCGCCTGCACATGCAGCACCAGCGGCAGCGTCCCCGCCAGCGAACCGGACCATTCCCCCGCCAGCGCTGCCGGCGTGACCGGCGACCCTCCCTGCGCTGATGCACCCACCAGAGCCGTCCCCATTGCTCCCACAAGCAACAACCTGACGATCCTCATAGCCTCCCCCATGCACTACCTTCTCAGCGCCCCCAAAGCTAACACGCCCCTCCATAAAGCACCCGTAAATAGTCCCTTCTGATTCCCGCCGCAAGTCACTCCCGTAACTTCCTGCCGCCTCCCATCAAAACCATCCATTACCGACGTTCCCCCAACCCTCAACTCAACCGCCGCCATCACCGAAAACCCTGTCTCTCCGCTGCTACACTCCCCGCAGAATCCCGCGCCCCGGTTCCACAATCGCCGTTCCCAAGGGAAACGACTCTGGACGCAGACGATCCGCCAAAGATCGGCTGCATGGAACTAATCTGGCCGGGACATCGGAATTGTGGAACCGGGAACCCATGCTCTTCACCGCCCTCAGCGCCGCCGTCTACGGCATCGATGCCAGCATCATCGACGTCGAAGTGGACTTCTCCGGCATGAAGACCCAGGAAGACCACTTCAACACGGTCGGCCTTTCCGACGCCGCCGTTCGCGAAAGCCGTGACCGCGTCCGCGCCGCCATCCGCAACTCCGGCTTCGAGCTCCCCACCACCCACATCACCATCAACCTCGCCCCCGCCGACATCAAAAAAGAAGGCTCCGGCTTCGACCTCCCCATGGCTGTCGGCATCCTCGGCGCTTACGGTGCGCTCCAGCTCCGCGACCTCACCGACTTCCTCCTCATCGGCGAGCTCGGCCTCGACGGCGCCCTCCGCCCCGTTCCCGGCATGCTGCCCGTCGCCGTCGCCGCCCGCGAGCGCGGCATCAAAAACCTCATCATCCCCAAAGCCAACGCCCGCGAAGCCGCCGTCGTCGAGGGCGTCAACGTCTATCCCGTCGAGTCCCTCCTCCAGGTCCGCGACCTGCTCAACCAGGCCGGCAACGGCGGCATTCAAACACCCGCCTTCAAAGTCGAAGCCACCCAGGTCCTCAACGAGCTCCAGCATTTCGCCCTCGACTTCGCCGACGTTCGCGGCCAGCAAACCGCCAAGCGCGCCCTCGAGATCGCCGCCGCCGGTGGTCACAACATTTTGATGATCGGCCCGCCCGGCTCCGGCAAAACCATGCTCGCCCGCCGTCTCCCCTCGATCCTCGCGCCCCTCACTTTCGACGAAGCCCTCGAGACCACCAAGATCCACTCCGTCGCCGGTGTCCTCGACGCCGAAGCCGGACTCGTCACCCAGCGCCCCTTCCGCGCCCCGCACCACACCGTCTCCGACGCGGGCCTCATCGGCGGCGGCGCCATCCCCCGCCCCGGCGAAGTCTCCCTCGCCCACAACGGCGTCCTCTTCCTCGACGAGCTCCCCGAGTTTCCCCGCAACGTTCTCGAAGTCCTGCGCCAGCCTCTCGAAGACCGTCACGTTACCATCGCCCGCGCCTCCATGTCCCTCACCTTCCCCGCCGCCTTCATGCTCGCCGCCGCCATGAACCCCTGCCCCTGCGGCTACTTCAACGACAAATCCCGTGAGTGCCACTGCACTCCGCCTATCATCCAGCGCTACGTTGCAAAAATCAGCGGCCCTCTCCTCGATCGCATCGATATCCACATCGAAGTCCCCGCTGTTCAGTACAAGGAACTCCGCGGAGCCGCCGCCATCGAGAACTCCGCCACCATCCGCGCCCGCGTCCTCGCCGCCCGTGACCGCCAGCGCCAGCGCTTCCTCTCGTCAAAGGAAAAAATCTTCTCCAACGCCCAAATGTCCACCCGCCAGATTCGCGCTCACTGCGAGCTCTCGCCCGACGCCGAAAAACTCCTCGAACGCGCCATGCTCCGGCAGGGACTCACCGCCCGCGCCCACGACCGCATCCTTAAAGTCGCACGCACCATCGCCGACCTCGAAGCCGCCGAGCACCTCGCCGTCCCCCACATCGCCGAAGCCATCCAATATCGCACGCTGGATCGCAGCTACTGGGCGGGGTGATGACCATGCACCGCCGGGCTTCACCGCATCTGTCACCATTTGGTGATACAATTGGTGCAAGGAGACAATGATGCGGGCGACCGTAACTCTCGACGACGACCTGGTGCGCAAAGCACAAAAGTATTCCGGCATTCAGGAAAGGTCGGCGCTGTTGCGCGAGGCGCTGAAGGCGCTGATCCATATCGAGGCATCGCGCCGCCTCGCGGCTTTGGGCGGTACCGAGCCGGAACTGGAATCCATTAAACGCACGCGGGCCGACCGATTGTGATCCTCGCCGATACATCGGTCTGGGTTGATCACCTCCGCAGTCCGGTCCCGGCGATGACCAGGCTCCTGGCAGCCGGCAAGATTGCCATGCATCCATTGGTAGCGGCAGAAGTGGCCCTGGGATCGCTGCACAATCGCCGCAGGAAACTCGCCGTCCTGGATGCGCTCTGGCAGGTCAACGTAGCGGAAATCGATGAGGTGCGGCGCCTCATCGAGTCTCACGCTCTCTACTCCAGGGGTCTGGGAGTGACCGATCTCCATCTGATCGCATCCTGCCTGATGACGCTGGGCGTGCAGCTGTGGACCAGAGACAAGGCCCTCCAAACCGCCGCGCACGGTCTCGGGATCGACGCCAATTTACAATAACCCCTGACCGCTACAGCTTCTTCGCCACCACCTGCGCCAGCTCCTTCAGCCGCTCGTCGCTCCCCGACCCCTGCAAAAAATACCGCACGTTCCCCTTCCGCGCGTGCAATCCATGCCGCGAGTCGAAATACGCCTCGTCGCCCACACCTGTCACCGGCTGCGGCGGGCTGTAGAACATCTTCAGCTGCGCGAACAGCTTCGCCGCCTCGTCCGCCGAAGGATCGAAGTAAATCCGGAACAGCAGTTCGCCTCCCATCGCCCGATAATGGCAATCCTTCCCCTCAACCGTGTTCTCGAACGGCCGCGGCGCGACGCTTTCCTGCGGAGGGCTGTAGCTTCCGCTCATCGTCCGGCTCACCTCCGCCGCCGACAGCAGCGTGCATGGATCAGCCGGCGGCGTCGCCGCACGCGCGGCGCTCGTCGTTACCAGAAACGCAGCCGCAATCCACCACACTTTTCTCATGTCAGCCATCGCAGGCGGCCTCCTTAGGCTCCAGGGCATCGTTACGATAGCACCAGAAACCCACGGGTTGCACGGCCCGCAGCCGTCACTCTCGCCCGGACTTGTCAGGCAGAAAGCACTTTTCGACTCGTAGCCGCGCCTGCACCAAACCCGGTGCCCTGTGCCCGGAGCCCGGTCCCCTATTTCGCCGTCCCCAGCCCCTGCGCGCCCATCGCCGTGATCAGGATCGCCTCATTCGCCGCACCCGAACTCGTCGTCCCCACCACCACCACATTCGAATCGCCGCCCCCGTAGTAATAGCAGCGCGACCAGGTTTCCTTGCCGGTGACCGCCACGCAGTGAAACGTCTCCGGCACGTCCTTCGCCAGGTCCGACCCGCTCAGATTCGAATGGTAGGTGCGATACTGCCCACTCGGCATATCGTTTTCGTGCACTTCCTGCATCTGCTGGTTGCGGTCCGGATTCGCGTGCGCCGCGGCTGCGGCAGGACTCGCATAGATCCGAAATTGCACGTTGCTCTTCACGCCCTCACCCGGCCCGGAAATCGTGTAGCGGATCTCGTGGTCCGCGCCCCCCACCGGTTTCGCGATCGTCTCCTGGCTCACATACGTCATCGAGCCGTCGAACGCGCTCACCTTCGCCGCATCCAGTGCGTGCTTTGCGATGTTTTCTGCGTCTCCCTCTGTCGATGGAGACGCTGCAAACGCATACCGCGCGTGCATCCCGAACACGATCAACAACACCAGGCTCATTACGAGCACACAGAAGTACTTGCGCCGATTGGAAAGCATGGGGTCATTCTATTCCCCCGAACCAGCCCGTCGGTGTCCAGATTGGATCGCCACCGTCCCGCCACACCGCAATCTCTCCTGATGCCGTACTCTCATAAAGGAATTTCAGGAGAACCATGCGAGCACTCGTCAAGGCCCGCGCCGAACGCGGCCTCTGGCTCCAGGACGTACCCGAGCCCGATTACGGCATCAACGATGTCCTCATCCGCGTCCGCCGCACCGGCATCTGCGGCACCGACGTCCACATTTACCAGTGGGACGAGTGGGCGCAGCAGACCATCCCCGTCCCCATGGTCATCGGCCATGAATTCGTCGGCACAATCGCCGCCGTCGGCGCCAACGTTTCCGACTTCCACGTCGGCGACCTTGTCTCCGGCGAAGGCCACGTCACCTGCGGACGCTGCCGCAACTGCCTCGCCGGCCGCCGCCATCTCTGCGCCTGCACTTCCGGCGTCGGCGTCAATCGCCCCGGCGCCTTTGCCGAATACATCACTCTCCCCATGACCAACATCTGGCGTCACCACTCCGGCGTCTCTGAAGAAATCGCCGCCATCTTCGATCCCTTCGGCAACGCGGTCCACACCGCACTCGCCTTCCCCGTCCTCGGTGAAGACGTCCTCATCTCGGGCGCCGGCCCCATCGGCCTCATGGCCATCCCCATCGTCCGCCATGCAGGAGCCCGCTTCGTCGCCGTTACCGACCTCAACCCCTTCCGTCTCGATCTCGCCCGCAAAATGGGAGCCACCATCGCCGTCGATCCCCGCCAGACCTCCGTCGCCCAGGTCCAGAAACAACTCGGCATGCAGGAAGGCTTCGACGTCGGCCTCGAAATGTCCGGCAGCCCCGCCGGCTTCACTGAAATGATCGACAACATGTGCCACGGCGGCCGCATCGCCGTCCTCGGCATCCCCGCCAAACCCATGGAAACCGACTGGCGCAAAATCATCTTCAACATGCTCACCATCCGCGGCATCTACGGCCGCGAAATGTACGAGACCTGGTACAAAATGTCCGTCCTCGTCACCTCCGGCGTCGACATCTCCCCCGTTATCACCCACCGCTTCAGCTACAAGGACTACGAAAAAGGCTTCGCAGCCATGATCGGCGGCCAAACCGGCAAAGTCATTTTGGACTGGTCCACCTTCTAAGATTCGCTGCCCCGCTCGTGAGATTAACCTTGAGTGGCCCAACCTTTCTTTCCGTGTTGTCGACAAAAAAGTCGGCCACGAGTCTCGGCGGAATCGCTATTCGGATGCAGTCATCAGGCTCCAGACTCCATTGTCGCTCCCTTCCTTGAACGCTTTTCCCAAGCCCAAAAAAGTATTGCCTGACTCGCATGCGACAAACCCGGGAGACGACAATCCCGATACCCTGATTTCTCGCAATGCCTCTCCCGTATTCGGATCGAAGACAATCAGCCTGTGAATCACAGGCTCGGCGCGGCGGTCGGCGATTCTCACATAAAAAGCATGCTGCGATGCCGGGAGAAGCGACTCAATCATTGTTCCTGCAGGAAGCTCCAGGGGCACTGTCCGGAGGATGCCCCCGTCTCCAATCTCCGCCACAGGAAAATTCGTCCCGGTCTGCACCACAAGCAAGTTATTCCCATAGCTGACAAACTGCACCGAGCTGAGCACACGGTCGATGCCGGTTCCTGCGGGGTTATCATGGCCCACTTCCGGGTAGAACTGGCTGAGCCTCTGAGTTGAGTAAAACTGTGAGCCAAACAGGTCCAGTGGATAAGGGTTGTTGCCAGCGCGATCCAGCATGACCAGTACTGGGGCCAGGTTCGCCAAATCCTTACCGGCCAGAACCAGGCGGCCGGACGGGAGCACTCCAAACTTCATCGGCGTAAACGATATCTGCGTGAGAGGGATGAGGGACTCGATCGAGCCCTCCGCCGCATATTCCACGACGAATTCCCCCCACGGTGGCTTTTCGCCTGCCTCGTTTGGCGGTTGGCCAGGCGGTCGGTGCCGGCCCTCCACGATCCCATAGACATGCTCATCGCGCGGGAAAACCTCCAGCTGCCGAAACTCCTCGAACCCAGGAACATTCGCAGCATCGGCATCGACGGTCATTTTTCCTTTCGCGGTTACAAAGACAAAAGCGCGCGTCATGAATTTGGGGGGGAGAGGAATCTGAAAGAACAGAGCGCCCCTCGGTGTGCATTGCAGTGGGTTCATGATGAACGGGGATTGTGGTAGACCGGACAGCTCTGCCGTATGGCTGAAGGTCAGTGTCGTTACGGGTAGTTGCGCCCACGGATCCGCCTGTGCGGCCCTGGCTGCTGCCGAATGGGAATCGAGTACCAGCTGGCTGCGCGCCGGGATCGTGCCGGCAAGAAAGATACAGATGATCGCCTGCACTTTCATTGGATCACCTCAGTTCAATGTGATAGGGGCCACCTCTGCCGCGAATGATGGCTGCGGCGATGACTCAAATGGCACGAGGTTTCCCTGACAATCGGCTGTCAAAAACTGTTCCCCAGTCTCCAATTGCGCATCTACAGCCGCCCGCAACAGACCGGGATCGCGAAACATGCTGGCCGACTCCCAGCATAGATTGGGAGGACCATAGAAAAAGCTGGTTACCGTTGAGCCGCAACAAACCTCCGATCCCGACACGAAAATCGTATAGCCCGGCCCGTACGGCATATTCACATTGCAACTACTCGAGCCTTTCGGCGTAACACAGACGAATGTGTTACTCGTTAGGCCCGCCGCTGCTGCGCACTGCCCCATCTGCCCGTGCGCCGAAGCGGCAAGAGCAAGACCAGCAGTCAGCGCGAACATCAACGCAATCGGCTTCATGAGTTTGACTCCTTATCGTTACTAACTGCGTGAAGCGGCATTCATCGCCCAGAACAGCAGAGCGAATGAGGATCTTCTTGCTTCCGCGATCTGATTCAAGCTGATCCCCGCGTGGAAACAGACATACGAAACTGCGGGAGCCGAGCCGGAAGCGATCCCTATGTAGCCCCATCCCGTCGCGCTGACAAGATAGCGAAAGGCTATATCAGGGGGCTGTACCCTGGTAACTACAACCAGGAGCAGCGAAACGACCCAAATGGGCACTCCATTGCGAGCTGGCGGCAGCGCCTTGGTGTGCGCGGCTTTCTCATGGTCAGCAGGTCATACACGCCTCGACTTAGCATGAGACCGGTGTCGGGAATGCCTTTCGCATCGCCTGCGCTGTCCGGATCGGGCGATCTCTGGGTCGTTCACGCCTTCCAGAAAAAGAGGACCCGCGGGATCAGAACCCCGAGGCATGAAGTCGAGCCATCGGTCACGCTGATCAGAAGGAGTGCCCTTCCCCCTCCAGTCTCCGCACCACCCAGGCCTTCGCTCCCGCCACCGCCTCTACCGGCCCATCCCCCAGCAGCAGCCGGCACAGCAGCGCCGACGAAAACGCGCATCCCGTTCCGTGGGTCGACGGGGCCTCGATCCGTTTCCCGGGAAACCATCTCTCCTCGCCCGACACCGTCCGCAGAAAATCATCCGGCGGCTCCAGAAGCCCCCCGGTCACCACCACATTCAGCCCCGAACCACCTAATTCCGCCAACCGATACGCTTGCTCCGGAATCCCGGCGCGCCCAGCCACCCGCTCCCCCAGCAACCCCGCCGCTTCATCGAGATTCGGCGTTACCCATCCCACCACCGGCAGCAGCTCCGCTACCAGGCGCTCCACCCCCTCCGCCGACAGCAATTCCGCCCCTGAGCTCGCCCGAATAACCGGATCCAGCACCACCCGCTCCCGAGAAATCCCTGCCCCTCGCAGAAACTCCGCCACCACCCCCACCACCTCCGCCGTCGCCAACATCCCGATCTTCACCCCGGCAATCGGCCCATCCTCCCCCAGGCAGTCCAGTGTTTCCCGCAGCAACATCCCCCTGACCGGTTCTATTCGACGCACCCCCTTCGTCGACTGCACTGTCAAAGCTGTAACGGCCGACACCCCAGTAACACTATGGTCTGCAAAGACTTGCAGATCGGCCGTGATCCCGGCCCCCGAAGAGGGGTCGTAACCCGCAATAGTAAGTGCCCGGCCGGTTATTGCCGACTCAGCCAAGTCCTTGACAACATTCACCTTGGAGCGCAAGAATCGTATCCTCCTTGGTTTTCAGGGCAGCATGATACCTCTTTCTGCCATCGTACCTTGCAGGTCTATCTTCCGGTCCGCTGTTCATCCAATACCCGGAGGAGGGCTGTTTGTTTTTTGGTAGCCCAAAATACCGCAGTCCGGACTACCACAGAACGCATATATAAGCAAGCTCGGTGTTGAACTAAATGGTTCTGGTTGTTTGACTTACGGCACCCGGATACCTACAATTCGAAGAGGAGGATTATGCACGCTATCCGACAATCAGATAACACGCGTCCTCGCCGCTTCTTCCCCATCGCCGGTGCTCTTCTCGCCACTATTTTGGGCGTTGCCGGCGCTCAGGCCGCTTCTCCGGCCGAACACCTCAACCCGCAGATCATCGTCAGCCACCACCACTGGTACCAGCTTGGCTTGGCCTCCTGGTACGGTAAGTTCTTCCAGGGCAAGACCACCGCCAGCGGCGAGCCCTTTGACGAGAACCAGCTCACCTGCGCCCATCGCACCCTGCCCATGGGATCTGTGCTCAAGGTCACCAACCTGCAGAATAATAAGTCGGTTATTGTGACCGTCAACGACCGCGGCCCCGTCCCCGAAAGCCGCGTGATCGACCTCAGCTACGCCGCCCCGAAGCCCTGGGCTTCAGCGACCAGGGTTTGACCCCGGTCAAGGTCGAACTCATCGGGACCGCCCCCCAGGTGGCCCAGTTGGACCAGCTCCTGCTCCCCGCCGGCCTCGACCCGACGAAGTAGCGAGCCCCGTCCCCCCAAAGTTTCCGGACCCCAGCCATCGCGCCCGCCAGCGCATGATTTTCATTGGACTGGGGTCCGCTGGCTCCGCCACGAAAGCTTGCCACAGGGGACGCCTTTCCCTATCCTAATTTCATGGAAGTCCCTTTCACCCCAGAGCAGGAAGCCCAGCTCGCGCAGATTGCCGCCACCACCGGCACTGACGCCGAGAGGCTGGTAAAGGATGCTGCGTTGGGTCTCTTGCACGAAGACGCTCGCTTCCGGGCAGCCGTGCGGGAAGGCATCGCCCAGGCGGATCGGGGCGAGTTCATTGAAGAAGAGGAAATGGACGCCCGCCTCGAACAGATGCTGCGCTCCTGAATGCGCATCCGCTGGACCCCCGCTGCAGCCGCGGATTTGCAGCAAATCAGCGATTATCTCCGAAATCATCATCCCTCCTATCGCCAGCCGACCGTGCGCAAGCTCTATGATCTTGTACGTGCACTGAAGCAATGGCCACAGCAGGGACGCAAGGGACGCGAGCAAGGAACCAGGGAGCTGGTGTTTTCGCCCTTGCCCTACGTCGCTGTCTATCGCATCAGGGACCAGAGCATCGAAATTCTGCGCATCTATCACACGGCCCAGGACCGATCCTGAGAGCCCCCTCAGCCCTCAATCCACCTCACAATCGGCCCCCAGTACTCAGCCTGCGGGTGGTAATACGGCTCCGCATGCTTCAAATTCGGCACCAGAATTGTCTCCGCCCCGCAGCACGCCGCCAGCTCCGTCCCCATCTTCACCGGAAAAATCCGATCCCGCTCCCCGTGCACCACCAGGATCGGCAGAGAGCACCCCTGCAACGATTCCTCCGCCCGCCACAGTGGCGGAATCAGGGTCGCGAGCCACACCGGAATCCCCACCGAATGCGCCGCCGCCCGAAACGACGTGAACCCCGCGCACAGCACCAGCCGGCTCGCCCGCACCCGCCGCATCACCGCCGCGGCAATCCCGCTCCCCAGCGAAAACCCCAGCACCGCAATCGGCGCCCCCGGCGCCAAACCCTCGAGAAACTCGAACCCCGCAATCGCATCCCGCTCGCACTGCGCCGCCTCAATCCGACCCGAGCTCCGCCCATACCCCGAGTAATCGAAGACCAGCGAAGCCGCCCCGTGTGCCGCCAGTAACTGCTGCACCGGAACCCAGTGCTCCACCGTTTCGCAAATCCCGTGACAAACCAGCACCACCGCCCGCACCGGACCGGCCATCGGCCTCACCCACACCGCGTCCAGAACGTTTCCCCCGCTCACAATTCGATGCCGCTCAACCCATGCCTCCGGCCCAGCGCCCTCCACCACCGGCCGCAGCCGCCCCAACATCCGATCCCGCAGCAACAGCGCCCGGCTGATCCCCGTCAGCGCAATCGTGAACGAGTGTTTATGCGAGCGCATCGCTCACGGCTCCGTATCGCTGTCGATCCAATACTCGCTGCGCGCCCGGAACACCAGCTGCGGCCGATCCTTGATCTCCAGGTGCAACGCGTGCAGCCCCGGCGTGACCGACGAAGGCCGAAAACTCAGCACGTAATAATTCGGCACGTCATTCCCGATCCGGATCAGTCCCGCCTTCAGATCCTTCGCGTCGTGGAAATGGAAAAACTCCCCGCCCGTCAGCTCCGCGATCGATGCGGCCGTGTTCTTCCTGAGCCCATCGCTCGCCGTCAGAAACGCCATCGTCGCCAGACGCAGCGGCGGCGCCAGCTCGCTGATGCAGTCCAGCACCTGCTTGCTGTAATGCCCGTCATATTCCGGATCCGCCCCGTCCCGGCTGAAGCATCCGTGCGCCGGCCCCGGCTCATTCGGCCGGTTGAACTTCGAGGCCTCGTGCGCCACCGCCGCCTTCGTGCTCGAGAACCCAAACGCGTAGATCGTCGTGTTCGTGTCGCTGATCAGCCGCAGCGCCTCCGCCAGCGTCGTCTTGCTGCTCTGATCGTGCGTCTCGCTCAGCAGCAGAATCGCCCGCCGAAACCGCGGCGGCTGCGCCCGCAGCTGCTTCACTGCCATCGCGATCCCATCCAGAATCGCCGCTCCGTTATCCCCCGGATTGAGCCGCGACAACTGCTCCGAAACATCCGCCGCATTGTGCGTAAACGCCATCAACAGATGCGGCCTGCTGTCGAAGCCGATCAGCGCCACGCGATGCTCCACGTTTCCGATCAGTGCGTCGAGGATCGCATCCAGTTGTTCGTAGTCCACCAGGTGCCGCGCGCCCGCCCCACCCGTCTCCACCACAATCGCCAGCGCCAGCGGCTGCGCATCTGTGTCCTGCTCGATTCGGATCTGCTGGGCAACCCCATCGTCGGTCAGGCGAAAATCTTCCGCCGTCAGCTCAAAGACCACCTGCCCGCCCTTCGTCTTGACGAGCACCGGCACTTCCACCAGCGTGGATCGCACCGTCAATGTTGTCGGATTCGCCGCATTCGACGGCGATGAAGGCGCCGCCTGCCCCACGCTGCTCTGCTGCGCACTTCCGCTCGCAACCACGCAACCAACCAGCACAGCGAAAGCGCAAACAGACCGCATCCCTGCGCCCATTCTAAGCTGAGAACAAAAATGCTCTGTCGCCCGCGCGAGCCAGGGCTTTTCTATCCGCTGTCCGCTGAACGCTATCCGCTTTTGCAGAACGCCAAGCGCGTTTCTAATCCCTAAACTCTAATCCCTGTCTTTCTCACGCCTTCAGAAAATAAGCATCCACCGCCGCCCGCAGCGATGAACGATCCAGGATCGGGCGCCGATCCTCATACTGCGCCGCCCAGCACACCTGGTTCACCAGATCCCGCGGCTGGCAGGCCCGCAATTCCTGCTGCAGGTCCCGGATCGACCCAATCAGATCGCTCAGCGCGCCTTCGTCTACCGCCAGCCCGCGCCGCGTGGCGACCCTCCGAAAAATCAGGCGGAATTGCTCGTCCGTCGCCGTGCTCACCTGGATCTTGGTCTGCATTCTCCGCAGGAACGCCGCATCCACCAGGTCCGCCGGATCCAGGTTCGTCGAAAACACCACCAGCATCTCAAACGGAATCTCGATCTTCCTTCCGCCCGCCATGGTCAGAAAGTCGATCCCGCGATCCAGCGGCACCACCCACCGGTTCAGCAGCTCCTCCGGTCGTACTCGCTGCCGCCCAAAATCGTCCAGGATCAGCACCCCGTTGTTGGCCTTCATCTGCACCGGCCCGCTGTAGAACTTCGTCGTCGTATTGAACTGCAGGTCCAGCATGTCGATCGTCAGCTCGCCGCCCACCAGCACTGACGGCCTCTGGCACCGCGCCCAGCGCTCGTCGTACGTCTCCGCTTCCACCGTGTCCACCTGCTTGTGCACCATCGGGTCGAACACCGCGATCATCTGCCCGTCCACTTCCACCGCATACGGGATCCACACATCGTCCTCGGCCAGCACCCGCGACATCGTCTCCGCGATCGCTGTCTTGCCTACCCCCGCCGGCCCATGCACAAAAATCGACGCGCCCGAATTCAGCCCGGTTCCAATCTGCCCCAGCACCTTCGCGTCGATGATCAGCTCCCCGAACGCCCGCTCTACATCCGCCTTCCGCACCACCAGGTTGCGCACGCTCTGCTTCCGCACCGTCGCCACATAGCTTTCCAGCGACACCGGCGCCGCGCCCGCGTACTGGCTCTGCGACAGTAGCTCCAGCGCGCGCTTTCTCCCCTGGTCCGTCAGAACCACCGTCGGCAGGTTCGCCGTCATCCCTGTCACCTGGCACAGCTGAGCGCTTCTCATCCGCCCCATCAGTTCGTCGGCGACGTTCATGCTCACTCGCATCTGCCGCGCCAGCTCCCGCGTCGACATGGTGCCGCCCAGATACAGCGTCTTCACGGCCAGTTCTTCGATAACCGCCCGCCGCACCCCCAGCTCCGCGGTCGTCCGCGGCCGGTACTCCGGCGACAGCATCGGCGCGCCCCCAGCTTGCTTCGCTTCCGTCAGCGCTTCGGGACCGTGCCCTTGCTCGCCAGAGCCGTCCTGCTCCGCTGTGAGAGGCTCGAGAGCAACGGACACTCCATGCGCCGCGCTCCCCGAAGCCGGACCGCCATTCGCGGGTGCGTTCCCCGATCGAATGAACTCCAGGCGCGATTCGATCGCAGTGTTCGTCGGTTTCACTGGATGGGTCCCCTCATCTCCGTCTTCGGCACAAGTTTCACTGCCATTAGAAGCGGATTTGAAACCGAACAGGATTGCTCTTTTGGGTAATTACCTCCTCGCCAGGAGGTCCCACCAATGTCACCATCCATGCGTAGAATCGCGGTCCATCGCCCCATCGATTACTCCAGTGCGCTATCGCACCGCCAGCGTAGTGCCGGCACCCGTCTTCGCCAGGTCGTACACGCCGTAGTCGCAGCTGAACACCGCCCACGCCTCGCTCGTATCGGCGGCATCCGTCGTCGACGTCCAGTAGTACTCGTTCCCCACAAAGTTCGCGAAAATCGGCGCCTGATACGGCTCCCCGCTCAGCTTCCACACATACGTCGCATTGAAGAAGTCCGCCTGGTTGTTCTCCATCCGGTCCTCGAGACTCTGCATCTCATTCCGGTTCGGCATCCTCCATGCGCCCGCCGCCGACCCATCCGTCAGCCCGCACTGCCCGCTCGCAAGCGACTGCACCGCCGCCAGCGCCTCCGCCCAGTTCCCCGCAATGCAGTTCGCCTGCTTCAGCCAAACCAAACCTGTAACCGTGTCGGTTACAGTTCCGTTTTCGTTGTCCACAAACCGCGGATACGTCAGCGGAACCCCCGCCTGGACGCTCCCATCGTCGCCCGCCACCACCTGGCCCGGCTCGTCGTAGTACCCCGTTGCCGCCAGCTTTACCATTCCGCCGCCCGCGCCGCGCACTGCCCACACCCCATTCGTCGCGCCCACCTTGCTGTTCAGCTTCCCGTCGTTGATGTACCGCCCGTCCTCCATCCGGATCGCCCACGCCGTCGGTGACCCCAGATCGCCCCCAAAATAGCTCGTCGACGACCAGTAGATCCCAGCCGAAACATCCACAAACGGATTCCCCGGCGTCAGCGCCGGACCGCTCGCCGAATCATCCACCAGGCTCTCCAGCTCGTTCAGATTCGGTAACCGCCACGCGCCCACATCTGATCCATCCGTCAGCCCGCACTGCCCGCTCTTCAGCCCGCTGACTTCCACCAGCGCCGAAGCCCAGTTCGCCGCCGGCAAACATCCCGCATCCTTCAGCCACTCCAAGCCTGTAACCGTGTCGGTTACACTTCCATCCCCGTTATCGGTGAACCGGCTCGCCCCCCACGCCACGCCTTGGTGCTCGGCGCCATCGTCGCCCTCCGCATAACTCGCCTGCTGCCCCGTCTCCGCCAGCGTCACGCGAGGATTGCTCCCGTCATACCCAATAAAATCCGCGCCCGTCAGCGGTGCATTCGGCAGCGACACATAATCGATCACCGTGAAGTAGATCGCCGTATCGGTTGCACCGTTCCCCTGGAACTGCCCCGTGTAGTCCCACCGCATCACCTTCGCGCCGCTCTCCACCGTCGGATAAAACCCATATCCCGGCTTCGTCGCCCACAGCTGATACTCCTCCGCCACATTCCCCGTGTCCGGCAGCCCGGGAAAACTGTAGCTGCCGTTTCCGTCGGTGGTCGTCTCCTGCGCGATCACGTTGTTGTTGGTGTCGAAAAGAATCACCGTCGCCCCGGCCAGCGCGCTGCCCTTGAACGTCACCGTCCCCGTAATGCTGTTCGTCGCGATCGCCCCGTTGTCTGTCTGGGGGCCAACCGGATCGCTCCCGGCGCTCGACCCCACCGAGCATCCACCCAGGACAACCAACCCGCTCAACAACAAAATCGCCGCAAGCCACCATCCCCGCCGGCCCACGCCACCCATCGCGCTCCTCTTCCCCGCCCAACCAATGCGCGTTCCCCTGCCACGCGCACTACCGGACCATCGAAAGGATCATCGGCGAAAAAGAGTGTGCCTTGTTGCGGAATCGCTCCGTCTCCGACCCACTGTTTCCTGTTACGGCATCGCACCAGCCCCCGTCCCATTTCCGAACAACCACCGCAACCGACTATCCGCGATCCTGGGTTCTCTATCCGCTGTCCGCTATCCGCTATCCGCCTCTGTGCCCGGTACCCGGTGCCCGGTGCCCTGTGCCCTGTGCCCTGCACCCTGTACCCTCCACCCTGTACCCTGTAAAAGATGGACCCCCGCCTCATCGTCGCCCTCGATTACCCCAGTGCTCCGCCCGCTCTCGCTCTCGCCGGCCGCCTCCAGGGCCTCTGCCAATGGTTCAAGGTCGGCCTCGAGCTCTTCGTCGCCGAAGGCCCCTCCGTCGTCCGCGAACTCCGCCGCCGCGACGTCTCCGTCTTCCTCGACCTCAAGCTCCACGACATTCCCAACACCGTCGCCGGCGCTGTGCGTTCCGTCGCTGCCCTCGGCGCCGAATTCCTCACCGTCCACGCCGCCGGCGGCCCTGCCATGCTCGAAGCCGCTGCCGAAGCCGCCGCCTCGGTTCCCAACGCGCCCCAGCTCCTCGCGGTCACTGTCCTCACCAGCATGGATCAGCTTCAGCTCGCCACTATCGGCATCGGCCACTCCTCTGAAGACCAGGTCCTGCGCCTCGCCGAAACCGCCTCCGCTGCGGGGATCAATGGCTTCGTCGCCAGCGCGGAAGAAGTCTCCGCTCTCCGCCAACGCTACCCCGCAGCAACCCTCGTCATCCCCGGCATCCGTCCTGCCGGCACCGACACCGCCGACCAGAAGCGCATCGCCACCCCCGCCGCCGCCCTCGCCGCCGGAGCCAGCTACCTCGTCGTGGGCCGCCCCATCACCCAGGCCCCCGATCCCGCCGCCGCCACCCGCGCCATCCTCGAAGAAATGCGCAGCGCCACCGCGCTCTCGGCCTAACCGCGCAAAGCCCCGGTCGGCCTCCTGCTCAGCGTCTTCCCAAACCCCCCTGATTCCCGCGGCCTCTTCACCGGCATGCGTGCATTACACTCCCACCATGCGCCGCTTCGTCGTTCTCGCCTTGCCTCTCGCTCTTGTCGCGTGGGCAGCCCAGCTTTTAGGACCCGGATTCACCGCCCACGCCCAGGCTCCAGCCCAAACGCCCGCCTCAGCACAATCTCCAGCCCAACTCATCGCCATCCCCTGCCCACCCACTGCCACCCTCGACCAGCTCATCATCGCCCTCGACGCCGCCGTCTCCGGCCCCGCCAACAAAGACCGCTCCTGCATGAAGAAGCTTCTGCTGCCCGACGTGCGCCTTATTCCTGTCGGCCCCAACGGTCCGCGCATCCTCACCCTTGATGACTGGATCGCAGCCGTCGCCAAAAACGGCGACGAAATCGTCACCGAACACCAGATTAAAGTTCAGTCCGAAGCCTTCGGCCACATCGCCCATCTCTGGAGCACCTACACCACCGCCCTGGCCGGCAAGCCCCTCGCCCGCGGCATCAACTCCATCCAGGCAGTCTTTGACGGACAGAACTGGCACGTCCTCGAAATCCTCTGGCAAGCCGAGAACGCCACCGACCAAATCCCCGCCCAATACCTGCCCTGAAGCCCGCGGCACGAAGCGTCGGTGCGCGAAGCCTGGGTGCCCCATGTCTCGATTTTGAGACATGGGTTCCCACCGCTCTGCCCTGTGCGCTCTGTTCTCTGTTCACTGTTCACTGATCACTTTTCACTCGCTTCTCAGCGCTTCCACCGGATCCACCCCCGCCGCCCGTCGCGCCGGCAGATAGCTCGCCAGCACCGCGCAAGCCGCCAGCACCAGCGGGATCGAAACATACGTCAGCGGATCCAGCGGACTCACCCCAAACAGCAGCGACTTCATCAGCCGCGTCAGCACCGCCGCCGCGCCCAAGCCAATCGCCACACCTAAACCTGTCAACACCAAAGCCGACCGCACAAACATCCAGCGCAATCCACTCCGCTGCGCCCCCAGTGCCAGCCGAATCCCTATCTCCCGCCGCCGTTGCGACACTGTGTACGAAATCACCCCATAGATTCCAATCACTCCCAGCACCAGCGCCATCGAGCCCGCAATCGCCAGCATCGTCAGCGTGAACGAAGTCCGCGCCAGCGACTGGCTCGCAATCTCCTCCATCGTCCGCTCCGACGCCACCGGTAGATTCGCATTCACCCGCCACACCGCCCGCTGCGCTTCGCTCACCAGCTCCTCAGTTCCCGCCCGCTCGCTTCGCATCACAAACGTCGCCCCGCGCGCAAAATCGAACGTCTTTAGGCCGGGGATATCGCCAGGTTTTGGCGGCCAGTACACCATCGCCGGCGATGGCTGGTCGATCCCGTTCTCGTGCACATCGGCCACCACCCCCACCACCTCATGCCATGGCGTAAATTCGCGAATCCTCTTTCCGATCGCCGCCTGCGGACTCCCGAACATCTCCCGCGCCAGGCTCTCCGAGAGGATTGCCACCGGCCTCGGCCCGTGCACCTCGGTCCACGTAAATTCGCGCCCCGCAATCACCGGCGTCTCCATCGTGCGAAAGTAATTCGGCGCGACATAGTTGAACAGCCGCATCGGTGGATGGTCGTCGCTCTTCTCGTTCTGGCCCTCCTTGAAAATCAGGTCCCAGCTCGGCTCAATCCCCTCCATCGGCACCGCCGCCGCCAATCCTACTGACTGCACTCCAGGGATTGCCGCCAGTTGATCCACAATCTCGTGTTGCGTCCGCGCCACCATCGCCGGATCGACAATCAGCGCTGCCGGAATCCCGATCCGTATCGTCTGCACATGCCTTGCATCCGCAAATCCCGGATCGACATGGCGCAGATGTTCAAACGTCCGGATCATCAGCGTCGCGCCCACCAGCAGCACCAGCGCCATCGCCACCTGCGCCACCACCAATACGCTGCGCGACCGGTGCCGCTCGCGGCTCGCGCTCGCCGTTCGTCCTCCGCTGCTCACAGCCAGCACCTTCCCGCCCAGCGCATAGCGCCACACCGGAATCGACCCCAGCACCAGCCCCGACATCACCGCCAGCGCCAATGCAAATCCCAGCGACCATCCGTCCAGCGAAATTTCGTTCAACTGCGGCAGATTCGTCGGCCCCATCGCCAGCAGCAGCCGTACACCCCCATACGCCACGCCCACCGCAATCACGCCGCCGATCAACCCCAGCAGCACGCTCTCTACCAGTAGCTCCCGCGCAATCCGCCAGCGCCCCGCTCCCAGCGCCGCGCGAATCGAAAGCTCCAGATGCCGCGCTTCCGCTCGCACCAGCAGCAGATTCGCCACATTCGTCCACGCGATCAGCATCACCAGGCCCAGCGTCGCCATCACCACCCACAACACGCTGCCCACGCTGCCAATCACCTCCTGCTTCAGCGGCAGCAGATGCGGCGTGATCCGCCACTTCTCATACCAGTGCGGATCGGTCCCCGGACCATTCGTCCACGAATCCATCCACACCGGAATCAGCCGCGCCACATCCGCGTTCGCCTCCGCTACCGTCACCCCAGGCTTCATCCGCGCGATGCCCATCAGTCCAAATCCCGCCAGGGGCTGCGCGTTCCGATCCAGCGCCATCGGCTCCAGCACATCGAAATCCCAATCCCCATCCACCACCCGGAACCCTCGCGGCATCACCCCCACAATCCGCCGCATCTGCGAGTCCACCTGAATGTTCCGCCCAATCACCCCGCGGTCTCCGCCAAACCGCCGCTGCCAGTAGCCGTAGCTCAGCATCACCGGCCCCGCGCTGTGCGGATCCTGATCCGCATGCGACAGCCATCGCCCCACTGCCGGCGGCACATCCAGCGTCTCCAGCACCCCATCGCTGATCAGCGCCGCACACACCTCTTCCGGTTGCGCCAGCCCCGTCACATTCACCGTCCGCCTCTGCCAGACGCCCACCGACTGGAACGTCCGGTTTTGCTCCGTAAACGTGAAATACATCGAACCCGACAGCCGCAGCTGATCCCGAAAATCCGCCAGCCCCTCCGCCCCCGGCGCCTGCAGCCGCAGACTCACCAACTGCTCCGCCTGCGGATACGGCAACGGCCGCAGCAGCACGCTGTTCACCACGCTGAACACCGCGGTGTTCGCGCCAATCCCGATCGCCAGCGTCAGAATCGCCGTCGCCGCAAATCCCGGAGCCCGCCCCAGCCGCCGCATCGCCAGCCGCGCGTCCGCCCACAGCGACTCCACCCGCGGCCACTGCCAAACTTCCCGGCTCCGCTCCTCGATCTGCGTCACATTCCCAAACTCACGCTTCGCCGCAAACTCCGCATCCGAGCGCGCCATCCCGCCCTCGACCAACTCCTCAACCTTCTCGGCAAGGTGCTCCCGCATCGACTCAGCCAACTCCTCATACCGCCGCCGCCGCGAAAAAACCCGTCTCATGCGTCTCCTGTCCCCCGATCAGAACCCTGAACGTCGCTCTAAGATCCTGTCTTCCAGCTACCAGCTACCGCCCGCCCGGCTGGGAATCAGGCGAGAACTCGCCTGATTCCCGCAAACATCTTCTCGAAGCTCGAAGTCTCCGTTTCCAGCCGCTTCGCTCCCGCGGCCGTCACCTTATAGATACGCACCGGCCGATTCCTTGCCGACACGCCCATCTCCGACTCCAGCCACCCGGACTTCAGCATCCGCTGCAGCGCTGGGTAGAGTGAGCCCTCCTCGATCTGCAGCAGTTCGTCGGAGACCGCCTTGATGTGCTGCGCCAGCGCGTACCCATGCATCGGCCTCCGGTAAAGCGTCTGCAGGATCATCAGCTCCAGCGCGCCCGGAAACAGATCCCGAAACTCCTGTTCTTTTCCCATAGCTGTTTACATATACTATGTTTGAAATAGTATGTCCAGCTGAGTATACGAACGTTCCCCGAGAAAAGTTCCCCCATGCCGCTCGCAGCTGGGACCCATTCGGGTCGGCCTTACCGCCCCCAGAACCGAGAAATCCCCCACACCCCCAAATGTGGAAAATTTGTCAAGCTTTTCGCCCACGGTACCAAAGTGTTGTCCCTCATTCCACACCACTTCCATCCTTATACCCTCAAAGATATTTGGCGGGTTTTCGTGCTGGACTTGGTATCCTGATAATAGAGGGTAAGCAACAAAAATGGCTCAGCCCAACGGCTGGGCCTTTCTCTTTCCCCAGCACGCACCATGAACGCTTCGATCCAATCCGCTCCAGGCTCCCAGCGCCCGGCTCCAGGCTCCCGGCCGCCTCTGTAACAAGGAGAGCCGTGCCTATGACAAACCCGGCCGCGTTTGTTACACAGACGGCCGTTTCGATCTGTTCTGTTTCCAGAGACTTAGCTGTTATCGACCTTGCCAATAACAGCTAAGCGCAGCAGAATCAATCGACATCCCGCACTGGAGGGGGCAGGGGGGGAGGGGCGTTTCTGAACGCCGAACGCCGACCGCCGACCGCCGACCGCCGCTTCGGAGGGTAATACCTGATTTACGGTACCGAATCACCACAATGGAATCAACAGCTTGCCAGTACCCTGGGGGGGGGGGCTACAGGCTCCCAGCTACCGGCTGTCGTTACCCCTGCACGGAAACGCCGGCAAACGACAGCACCGCCACGCCGCGAACCGGCTGCCCAAACCACTGCGCCGGTTCGAATTTGCTCGAAAGCAGCAGCGTCTCGAGGTCAGCCCGAGTCGCCAAATCGTTCGGTCCGGAAACGATGTCGTAGTCGTACACGCGACCCTGCGGATCGACGTAAACCTCCACCGTCACCGGAGCGCCTTTGCCCGAAACCGTTCCCGCATTCGCTTCGACCGTCGAGTAAAGGAACCGTGGACTCGTCGCCATGCCCAGCGGTTCGTCGCGGGCCGAAGCCGGCTCAGGAGCCGCAAACGCTCCGATCAGGAACGCCATGGTTCCGACCAAAACCAGCGAACTCGCCAGACCAGCCGATGCCTGCAGCAGGAAAGGAGCCACCGTGTTCTGCCAGCGAACTTTCCAGCCGGCCAGCGCGTTCCGCGGAGTCTTCGACAACTCCTGTGACAGCGCCACGCGGATCCGCAGCGCCAGTTCCGCAGGCGGCCGCACCGGACCCAGATTTGCCAGCGACTGCTGCATGCTCCGCCATTCTCCAAACTCTGTGGCGCAGTCGCCGCAGCCGGCCAGATGTCCTGCCACCGACTGCATGGCAACGCCGGTCAGGTTTCCGTCCAGATAATCGGAAAACTGCGCGCGAATGGTGTTGCACGAACTCATACGGCCTCCTCGGCAGAGCAGGCACGGGCTACGGACGAACGATGCGAAGGCTTGCGGTTGGCCGCTTCCATATACGGCGTCAGAAGGTTCTTCAAATGCGCGCGGCCGCGCATCAGCCGCGACTTCACGGTTCCCAGATTCGCATCGAGAATCTCGGCAATCTCTTCGTATCCGAATCCCTCGATGTCGCGCAGCACCACCACTGTGCGGAACGGCTCCGGCACCTCGCGCAGCGCGGCTTCCACGCGCTCTGCAATCTCGGCATGCGCTGCCGCGTCGAAAGGCGACTCATGGGTGTCGACCAGGTTCTCTGCCGGAGAAGCATGCGGATCGTCGCGATCCGCGTCGATCGTTACCTGTTGCCGCTGATGACGTGCCCACCAGCGCCGCTGATTCAGTGCCTCATGGAGCGCGATGCGATAAATCCAGGTCCGCAGACTCGCCTCGCCGTGAAAATGGGCGATGCCGCGAAAAACTTTGACGAAAACTTCCTGGGTGATGTCGGCTGCGTCGCCTGGGTTGGGAAGGATGCGATAGATCAGGCTGTACAGCGGCTGCTGATAGCGGGAAATCAACCAGGCAAAGGCGTCCTCGGAACCCGCCTTCAGCTGCTCCACTACCGCAGCTTCCTCGGGACGAACGCCGATGACTCCTGCCAGATTTCCCACGGCCGTTCCCGCCTGCATCCCAAACGCTCCCTAAAGCGTATCAGGAACCGTGTCGTTCCCGTGCAGTTTTCCCGCAGTCCGGCGCGCTGGTCGGCGCGCCGGAGCTTATCCGGGGCACAACTGCCTCGCTCACTCTGCTCTATAGACACGGGATTCCGCCGCAGGGTTCCCAAAATCGCCTGCCGTACCCCCAAAAGGGTTACTGCGGAGTCGAGCTCCCGTTGCTGGAATTCGCCGGTTTGGACGTCGGCTTCTTCGTGGTGTGCTTGCTCTTCGACGTACTCGTTGCCGGACCATCGTCCACCACCGTCGTCGTCGCCGGAGCCTTCTGCACCACCGCAGCTCTGGCCAATACCGTCCGAATCCTCACCAGCTCCGCCGTTTGCGCCTGCGAAGCGTTCAGAATCGAATCTCCCAGCGTCCCGCGCGCGCTCTCCAGACTGCTCAGAGCCGCCTGCAGAGTATTCACCTCGTTGTCCGGAGCCGCCAGATTCGCCGTCAGCACCACCCGCAGCAGCGTGTCGTACAGTGCATCCACGTTGCGATAAACCGCGAACGCCGCAGGCACAGAACCTGGAGCGGCGTCGGCCTGATCCATGAGCGTCGCGAGTGTGCCGCTGAGGTCGCGCTGGATCGACGCCACATCCTGATCGGCAGCTGACTTTACTTCGTTCGGCGCTTTCCATCGGCGGATGGAAATGCCGCTCAGCGATTGCCCCACTTGCGCAAGCGCCGGACGCAGCGTGCTGGAAACAGAGATGGCAGCCGGTGCTGCGGGGACTGCGCTTTGCGCGGAAACAGTCCAGCACAGCGTTGCCGCCAGCAATGCCACCGAGACCCGGGTGAAAGACATATGAGGACGATGCTTCATCGCAGCAAGCGGTTGCCAGCGCTTTCCGAAGCGGCCAAAGTCGGTGCACCACCGTGCCTTAACCACCGCTTCCGATTCGTTGACGAATTGTTCCAGCTCCATGAAAATAGAATAGTCCTTCTTGTGGGCCTGTGGCGCAGCTGGGAGCGCGCTTCCATGGCATGGAAGAGGTCGTCGGTTCGATCCCGACCAGGTCCACCAATCACGTCCGCAAACGACCTTTCTGCAATCGTTCTCCATTTCCACTATTTGGGATTCGAACGCGCGCGTGGAACCGCGCACGCTCAGAAGCCTGGCGGATGCTCTTCCGCGACGTTGAAGGCGCGCTCCAGCGCGATTCCGGCAGATCCCAAAATGCCTTCGTCGAAAGGCTTGGCGATGAGGGTGACGCCGTGCGGAACGCGGCGCGGCGGAGAAAACTTCGGCAACGGGTGCGCTGGATCGGGAGCCCAGTCGCTGCGCGCTTCGGAGACCTCGATGAAGCCGGCGCGCAGCGTCAGCGAAGGGTGACCGGTGAAGTTGGTCAGGGTCAGCATCTCGGCGCGCAGCGAAGGAACGAGCAGCAGATCGACCTGGGTGAAGATGCGCGCCATTTCGTTGGCGACTTTGCGGCGGAAGCGATCGGCCTGAACGAAGTCGACGGCGGAGAGGAAGCGCGACTGGCGAAAAGTATTGGGCCAGGCATCGGCGACCTGCGCGCGCAGCTGATCGAGCTCGTTGTCGAGGGTGATCTCCTCGAAAGCAGCGGCGGATTCGGCGAATAGGATGACGTCGAGGTCGTCGTAGGGCCAGTCGGGAAGCGAGACTTCGACGGGGACCATGCCGAGTGACGGCAGGATGTGGAGAGCGGCGCGGTCGACTTCGGTGGCCGGATCCTCGTTCATCCACCTGGGGAAATACCCGACGCGGAGACCGCGCACGGAAGCGGCCGCATCGAAGTCGAGCTTGCTGGGAACACTGTCCAGGTCGCCGGTGTCTGGACCGGTAATGCTATTGAGGACGAGGAGGGTGTCTTCAACGAAGCGCGCCATGGGACCGAGCTTATCGAGGGACCAGCAAAGAGTCATGGCGCCGGTGCGCGGGACGCGACCATAGGTGGGGCGCAGGCCGGTGATGCCGCAGCGCATGCTGGGGCCAACGATGCTGCCGCCGGTTTCGCTGCCGATGGCGAAGGCGACGAGGCCCGCAGCGGTGGCGGCTCCGGGACCAGCGCTCGATCCTGAGGAACCTTCTTCGAGGTTCCAGGGGTTCATGGTCTGGCCGCCGAACCAGATGTCGTTCAGCGCGAGCGCGCCCATGCTAAGTTTTGCGACCAGTACGGCGCCGGCATTGTTCAGACGCTCTACGACCGCGGCATTTTTCTCGGGGATGCGGCCACGGAACGGCTCGGCGCCGTAGGTGGTGGGAATGCCGGCCGTGTCGAGGAGATCTTTTGCGCCCCAGGGAACGCCGTGGAGCGGGCCCCGATAATGGCCGGCACCGATTTCCGAGTCGGCGCGGCGAGCCTGCTCGAGCGCGTGGTCGGGAAGGAGGGTGATGATGCAGCGGAGTTGCGGATCGAGGCGGTGGATGCGGTCGAGATAGAGGTTGGTGAGGCGTTCAGAAGTGAGCTGGCGCGTTTCGATCCAGCGGGAGAGCTTGGCGACCGGCGCGTAGGCGATGGCTTCGTCGCTGGAGGACAGCGGGCCGGGATCGGCGGCGGTGCGGACGAAGCGGTCGCGATCAGGACCGGATTGCTGGCCGGGCTGGACGGCCTGGATACGGGACCAGGGCTGCAGATCGGGATCGAGCGCGACCTTGCGGGGTCCCGTGCGGCGTTCGTAGAGAGGAGCCATGGATTCACGCCAGTTGGAGGCGGCCTGGGCGCGGTCTTTCTCTGTCATCTCGACGCGAACGAGCTTTTCGGCTTCGGCGAAAGTCGCGGCAGAAACTTCCGGGCCGACGGCAGGCGCGGTTCCGAAGGCGGGCGGCGTGCCTGGCGCCGGCGTTTGCTGGGCGTCGAGGCTCGGGACGATGTTGTTGGCGACGGCGGCGGAGAGCAGGCCGGCAGAAGAGCGAACCAGGAAACGGCGGCGCGATCGATCCATGCGGCACCTCAAAGCGATCAGGATTTGCGGCTCAGTCTGGAATATAAACGCAGCGAGAGAAACGGGTAGCGAGGAACAGGTAGACAATCTACACCCAAGGCAGTAGATTGGCTACATCCATGAAACGAGAACGGGAAGTCTATCGCAATCGCATCGAGCTGCTGCAGGGTACGCTGGACATGCTGGTCCTGAAGACGCTGCAGTGGGGGCCACAACATGGGTACGGCATCACCCAGGCGCTGCGCACGCGGTCCGGCGAGGTGCTGCAGGTGGAGACGGGTTCGCTCTACCCTGCGCTGCACCGGATGGAGCGGCACAAGTGGATTGCCGCGGAATGGAAGGTGACGGAACAGAACCAGCGGGCGCGCTTCTACCGGATCACGGCAGAGGGGCGGCGGCAGCTGGCGAACGACCGGTCCAGGTGGGACACGATGGTGGCGGCGATCGCTTCGATTCTGGAAGCGTAGGCAAGGAGAGCGCGATGATCCGGTGGCGAGGCTTCGGGATGAGGAAGCGGGAGCTGGACGAGGAGATCGCATCGCATCTGCGGATGGCGATTGCGGATCGCGTCGCGCGTGGCGCAACGGAAGAGGAAGCCCGAACAGCAGCGGAGCGTGAGATGGGAAACCTGCCATTGGCGAAGGATGTAACGCGGGAGACGTGGGGCTGGGTGTGGCTGGAGCGCCTGGGGCAGGATGTCCGCTATGCGCTGCGGCAGATGCGGCGTGGCCCTGGCTTTGCGGCGACGGCCATCGGCACGCTTGCGCTGGGGATTGGTGCCGCGGCGGCGATGTTCACGGTGGTGGATCACGTGCTGCTGCGGGCGCTGCCTTATAAGGATGCGGGCCGGCTGGTGCAGCTGCAGGAGGGCGGGCGCGACGCGAAGACTTTCTTCTACACGCCGTGGGTGGATCTCGCGCAATGGCGGGAGGAGAACCGATCGTTCGAAGACATGGCGTTCTCAACGGGGATGAGCGGCCGGACTTATCTTGCAGGGAACAGCGCCGCGCTGCTGGTGGGCGGTACCGAAGTAAGTCCAAACCTGTTTGCGATGCTGGGGGTGAACGCGGCGCTGGGGCGCGGATTGATCGCTGAGCCGCCAGGTTTTGGCGCGGTGAAAAATGCTGGCACCATTGTGTTGAGCGATGCGGTGTGGCGTTCGGCGTTCGGTGGCGACAAAAACATCGTAGGCCGCGTGGTGCGGTTGAACGATAAGCCGTATACGGTAGCGGGCGTGATGCCGGCGGGTTTTCGGTATCCGCTGGACCGTGGTGCGAACGGTCAGGTGTGGACGGCGATCGAGCTGGGCGCGAAGGATCAGGGACGCGACTACGACTCGGAGCACTACGAGGTGATGGCGCGGTTGCGCCGGGGAGTAAAGCTCGAGACTGCGATCGCGGAGATGGCGACGATCCAGAAGCGGGTTGCCGCGCAATATCAGGATGCGGAGCTGCGCGACGATCACAGAGTGGTGCAGGTGGAGCGCTACGGGGATTCACTGATCGATACAAATGTGAAGAAGGCGCTGCTGGCGTTGCTGGCGGCGGCAGGCGTGCTGTGGCTGATTGCCAGCGTGAATGCGACGAATCTGCTGCTGGCGCGGAGCATGGCGCGGCAGCGGGAGATTGCGATGCGCGGCGCGCTGGGGGCGAGCCGTGGACGCGTGATGCAACAGATGATCGTCGAGGGTCTGGTGCTGAGCGGGTGCGCGGCGGTGCTGGGCACGGGGCTGGCACTGAGTGCGATCAAGTTAACGGGGGCAGTCGCGCCGATTCACCTGAACGTTGATTTTTCGACGCATGTGGACTTCACGATTCTCGCCGGCCTGTGCGGGCTGACGCTTCTGTCGGCGGTGCTGTCGGCGGCATGGCCGGCGCTGATCGCGGTGCGCGCACCCATTGAGCCGGCGCTGAAACAAGGCGGGCAGCAGGCAGGAAGCGGGCGACGCCACAACCGGCTGCGTAGCGGTTTGGTTGCGGTTGAGGTGGCCATGTCGCTGACGCTGCTGGTGGCGTGCGGACTGCTGCTGCGAACGATCTACACGCTGCGGCATGTGCCTCTGGGCTATCGCACCGACCACATCATCGTCGCAAATCTTTCCATCCCGTCGTACCGCTACGTAAACAAGAACGTGACGGCGACGCTGTATCAGCCGCTGCTGGAGCGGGCGCAACAGCTGCACGGGGTGCAGGCGGCAGGACTCATCAGCGAGGTGCCGCTGGGACAGACCTTCAACATCATGTTGTCGCTGCGGATGAACGGCAACAACATTGTTGCCGCGCTGAAGACAGCGAGCCCGGATATCCAGCCGATCTTCGGCTTCAAAATGCTCGCTGGACGCTACTTCAACCACGACGACACGCCAACATCGGCAGGAGTCGCGGTGGTGAATCCGGCGTTTGCGCGGCTGTATGCGCCGAACAAGCATGATCTGAATTCGCTGCTGGGGCTCACGGTCTGGAATCTGCGCAAGGACACGCCTGCGAAGATTATCGGTGTTCTGGACAATGAGAGACAGAAGTCCGTCGACCAACCCTCCCAGCCGGAGGTGGAGGTTTGCCTTTGCCAGATCACGCCAGGCGGGAGCGTTTATAACCCAATCACGATGGCGATGGATCTGGCGGTGCGAACGCAGCGGCCGACGGCGGAAATGATTCCCGAGCTGCGGGATTTATTGCGGCAGGCGAGTCCGGAGCTGGCGAACTCGACGTTTTCGACGATGGATCAGATTGTGGAGGATTCGTTCGGCAGCCAGCGGCTGGCGGCGCATTTGCTGGAGATTTTTGGCGGATCGGCATTGCTGCTTTGCGTGGCCGGACTCTACGGGCTGCTGGCGTATGTGGTGACGCAGCGAACGCGGGAACTGGGCCTGCGGATTGCGTTGGGCGCGCAGCGCGGGAATCTGCTGTGGCTGGTGATGCGGCAGGCGGGCGCGATGCTGACATTGGGAGTGGTCGTCGGTTTGGGACTCGCCTGGGCGTCAGGAAAGCTGGTGGGCGGATTTCTCTACGGCGTGAAGGCGCACGACGGCTGGACGCTGGCTGGCGCGGCAGTGCTGCTGTTTTTGAGCGGCATGCTGGCCGCGTATCTGCCGGCGCGACGAGCGGCGCGGGTGAATCCCATGGAAGCTCTCCGATCGGAATAGCGAGTTATCCGACAATTTCAGTTGCTAAGTGGGTTGGGCGGTAGCCGCGGAGTCCGAAGTATAGGACGAAGCAGTAACAAACGAGCGGGATCAGGAAGGCGACCTGAATATTGGTGGCGTCGGAGACGCGTCCCATAATGGCTGGGCAAATGGCGCCGCCGATGATCGACATGACGAGGAGCGAGGAGCCTTTGCGCGTGGCTGGGCCAAGATGGCGGATGCTGAGCGCGAAGATGGTCGGGAACATGATGGAGTGGAAGAAACCGAGGAGCACGATGCCGGCGAGCGCAGCGGGACCGCGATTCAGAAGCACTAAAGCCACGGAAGCGAGCGAGCCGACCGCAAAGGTGGCCAGCATGGAGGCGGGCGCGAAACGCTTCATGAGGGCAGAACCGCCGAAGCGGCCGATCATAAAGGCGAGCAGGTGGAGCTTGAGGTAGTTCGCGGCCTGCACGTCGGACGTGCCGGGACGTGTGAACTCAACGAAGCGGATGACGAAGCTGGCGACGCCGACTTGCGCGCCGACATAAAAGAACTGCGCCGCAACTCCCTTAAGCAGGTGGGGAAAATGCAAAACGTGCTGCGCGGCGGAAAGGTCGCCGTCGGCGGGTTCTTCTGAGATTTTGGGCAGGTGCGAAAGGCCGATGAGCACCGCCATTCCGAGAAAAATGGCGACGATGATGAGGTAAGGAAGGCGCACGATGGCGGCTTCAGCCGCAGCCGCGTTGGCTCCTGCAGCCAGCTTGTGAGTGCGCTCGAGGATGAGCGCCGAGCCGAAGATGGGTGTGAGCACAGCGCCGAGCGCGTTGAAAGACTGTGCGAGGTTGAGACGACGCTCGGAGGTTTCCGTCGGCCCGAGAAACGTGACGTAGGGGTTCGCGCAGACTTCAAGGAAGGACTGGCCGCAGGCCATGATGAAGAGGCCCAGCAGAAATGCGGCGTAGACGTGAATGTAGGCTGCAGGGATAAAGAGGAACGCGCCGATGGCACAGATGATGAGTCCGAACACGATGCCGCGCTGATAGCCGAGTCGACCGACGATCCAGCCTGCCGGCCAGGCGGCGAGGAAGTATCCGCCGAAGAAGGCGACCTGCACAAAAGAGGATTCGAAATCGGTCAGGTGGAAAGCGCCGCGCAAGTGCGGGATGAGGATGTCGTTGATGTTGACGCCGACGGCCCAGAGGAAGAAGAGGCAAGTGACGAGAATGAGCGGCCAGATGAAGCGGCGCTCCGTGAGCGGCACGTGTACGGAGTGCGGCGCGACAATCGGGCGTGGCGATTCCATCAGTCGGCCGCCGTGACGGGATTGATGAGCTGGCCGAGGCCTTCGACTTCGGCGATCATGGTTTCTCCAGGCTGCAGCCAGCGCCGCGGCGTGCGGCCGAGTCCAACGCCAGCCGGCGTGCCGGTGCTGATAATGTCGCCTGGCTCGAGCGCGGTGATGGAGGAGATGTAGGCGATCAGCTCGGGCGCTTTGAAAATGAGCTCGCGGGTGTTGGAGTGCTGCAGAATTTCGCCGCCGATCGAGAGTTTGATATCGAGGTTATGCGGGTCGAGGATTTCGTCCGCAGTGACGATAGTTGGGCCGATCGGACAGAAGGTGTCGAAGCTCTTACCCAGCGTCCATTGCGATGTGGCCAGTTGGACGTCGCGCGCGCTGACGTCGTTGAGGATGGTGTAGCCGAAGACGTGCTCGCGCCAGTCTTGCTTTGCGATGTTCCGGCCGGCTTTTCCGATGACAATGGCGAATTCCACTTCGTAGTCGGGTTGCTTCGTGAGCGCGGGAATCCGGACAGGTTCTTCCGGACCGATGACCGCAGAGGCCAGCTTGAGGAAGACGGTTGGGACTTTGGGAATTTCCATTTTGGATTCGACGGCATGGTCGCGATAGTTGAGGCCGATGCAGAAAATCCGCGGCGGCTGCGGAATGGGAGCGAGCAGGCGCACGGCGGAAGGCGAGATGTGCGAACAAGCAGGCATGTTCGCGGCTTGCAGAAGGGCGTCTGTCCCTGCCTGGACCGCGGTGAGCGAGTCGGCGATGCCGAGCGGAGCGAGGTCGACGATAGTGTCCTCGAGCAGGAGACCCGCGTGTGGGGCGCGCTCAGCGAAAAATTCGAACGAGACGAGTTTCATTCATCCTCTCCAGATGCGGCCATCGGGATAGCTGTAGTCGCGCAGCGTCTCGGGGAAAATCTCGATGCTGTAGCCGGGTTTTTCGGGAAGCAAATAGTGTCCCTGACGGATGCGCACCGGATCGACAAAGTGCTCGTGGAGGTGGTCGACGAATTCGACCACTCGGTTTTCGAGCGAGGCTGAGACGCAGAGGTAGTCGAAGGCTGCCAGGTGCTGCACGTATTCGCAGAGGCCAACGCCGCCTGCATGCGGGCAGACAGGGATTCCGAATTTCGCTGCGAGCAGGATGACGGCAATGTTTTCGTTGACGCCAGCCAGGCGGCAGCTGTCGATCTGGCAAACGTCGATGGCATGGGCCTGCATGAACTGCTTAAAGAGGATGCGGTTCTGGCAGTGCTCGCCGGTAGCGATGCGGACGCCGGGAACTTCTCGCCGGATGCGTGCGTGGCCGAGAACGTCGTCAGGACTGGTTGGCTCTTCCATCCACCACGGATCGAACTGCTGCAGCTCGCGCGTGCGGAGAATGGCCTCGTCGACGTCCCATTTCTGGTTGGCATCCATCATGAGGCGGTTGGACGAGCCGATTTTCGAGCGCACCATCTGCGCGCGACGATGATCGTCGGCCGGATCGCCGCCGACTTTGAGCTTGAACTGGGTCCATCCTGCAGCCAGAGCTTCGTCACAGAGGCGAGAGATTTTCTCGTCGCTGAAGCCGATCCAGCCGACTGACGTCGTGTAGGCGAGAAGGCCATTTTTGCGAAGATGTTCGAGACGCTTCTCCTGACCTGCACTGCGTTCCTGAAGCAGAGCGACGGCTTCGTCGCGGGTGAGAGCATCGGTGATGTAGTGGAAGTCGATGACGCTGGCGATGCGTTCGGGCTCCATCTCGGCGAGCAGCTGCCAGAGCGGTTTGTTTTCAACGCGGGCGTAGAGATCCCATACCGCGTTGATGAGAGCGGCGGTTGCGAGGTGGATGACACCCTTTTCGGGGCCAAGCCAGCGGAACTGCGTGTCGCCGGTGAGCTGGCGGCTGAAAGCGCCGAGGTCGTCCGTGATGGAACTGAGCGTGCGGCCAGTTGCGTAACGAGCCAGATAGCGGATGGCATCGCAAACGAGATCGTTGCCGTGACCGCAGGTGAAGGTGAGGCCGAAGCCGCGCAGGCCGTGATTCGTCTCGAGAATGCAGTAGGCTGCGGAATAATCGGGATCTTTGTTGACGGCGTCGGAACCGATGCTTTCTCTGGACGTGGGAAAGCGGAGATCGATGACACGAACGTCGGTGATGTGGAGATCAGTCAAGGGAGTTGGTTCTCCAGAGTGAATCTTCGACGTACCGCATTGTGGGCGAGCTGGGATGCAGCGAGCACTACAATTCTCCGTGCGTGCCGGGATGTGAAAAGCCATGAGTGAAGCGTCATCGCAAAACTCGCGCCTGCTGAGCGGCAAGACAGCCATTATTACAGGTGGCGCGAGTGGAATCGGGCTGGCGATTGCCAAGCGCTTTGCGATCCACGGATCGACGGTGTTTGTCGTCGACTGGAACGAAGAAGGTGCGGTCGCCGCTGCTCACGCGGTTGCGGATTCAGGCGGAAATGCGCAGGCGTTTGGCTGCGATGTTTCCGATGCCGCGAGCGTTCGCAAGGCGTTCGACGCGGTGTTTGCGCAGGGTCGAGTCGACATCCTGGTGAACTGCGCTGGCGTGGCGCATGTCGGGTCGATCACGAGCACGAGCGAAGAGGACTTCGACCGCATTTTGCGAATCAATGTGCGCGGCGTTTACCTCTGCACGCGGGCTGCTGTCGAGCACATGCAGCAGCACGGTGGTGGCGTGATCCTGAACATGGCGTCGATTGCGGGCAGTTCGGGTTTGCCGGATCGGTTTTCGTACTCGACGAGCAAAGGCGCGGTGCTGGCGATGACGTTCTCGGTGGCCAGAGACTGCCTTGTGCACAAGATTCGGTGCAATGCCATTTCTCCTGCGCGCGTGCACACGCCGTTCGTCGACGGGTTTGTGGCGAAGAACTATCCAGGCCGCGAAGCCGAGATGATGGAGAAGCTGGGCCAGGCGCAACCGATTGGGCGCATGGCGCAGCCGGAAGAGGTTGCGAGCCTGGCGGTGTGGCTGTGTTCGGACGAGGCCAGCTTCGTGACCGGCGTCGATTATCCGCTGGATGGCGGCTACATGAATCTGCGCGGTTGAATCGGGCGCGAGCACCGAGCACCGGGACCGAAAACAGGCCCCCCCTCCCCCCCTATGGGACTCCGGCAAGTCGCTGATCTGACTGGAGTTGCGGGAGGGCTGTTTTGGTGTGTGGCAAGTTCATGAAAATGAGCCACTTTGCCTGGGCCTTTTGGCGCCTGGTGCGGGGGGGTGGGGGTAGGGGGGCTTTTGGCGCGGCGGTTGCGCGGGCTGTGGGTGAAGCAGCAGTTCTGGCCGCGCAGGGTGATGGAGCGACAGCGCTGGCCCTTGCGGTTGTAGAACTCGCACTGGCGGGTTTCGCCCGGGCTGGGGTGGTGACCGTAGCAAAAGAGCTGGCCGGGGAGAGCGCGACGGGAGCAGGGCTGGCCCTGGTGGAGCGCGGTACAGAAACGTGGCATCGATTTCCCTCCGGAAATGGAAAAGGCCGCTC
>Ga0182024_10000493_pt1 | contig 101371 bp, 80 predicted proteins | sample P32metaG_FD_120480 | JGI IMG/M metagenome (GOLD analysis project Ga0182024, IMG submission 120480) | Permafrost microbial communities from Stordalen Mire, Sweden - P3-2 metaG (Illumina Assembly) | ecosystem: Environmental > Terrestrial > Soil > Wetlands > Permafrost | place: Sweden: Stordalen... | reverse complement strand
TGCATGGAGGGCTCGCTACAAGCCACAAGCGGGATTACAGCCTGCGCGCCACAGTACGAAAGCCCACCACGCAAACCACCGGATCAGCCTTGGCGAAAGCGCTATGAGCGACAGACTCCTAGAGCGGGTGTTTCCATTCGAAGAGCCTATGCCGGTCAATTTCTAAGTGTCGATCAATGCCAAATCGCCGAGCCGGTGCACTGGCCGTAGATCACTCCTGAAAAGTCGGCATTGCGGAAGTCAGCGGGCTTAGGAACCTGCAATTTGGGGATGAAGATTTGAGCGCGGATTCTGTCCGGGTTGAAACCCCGACCTACCCGCCGCGTACACGATCTTTCTTTTTTGTGTGTGGGTTTGCGCCGGGGTTGATCGGGCTGCGGAAAAAGGCCCAAGGAAAAGCGAAAGGGTCCATCAATCTTCACTCAGGGGCTGAAGCCCTACTCATTCGCTTGACCTCATCGGCCCGGCTGAAGCCGTGCCCTTGTTACAAGGCTTCTTCGATCGTGTTTTTCCGCAGGCAAGCTTTCGGCGTGGAATCGTCTTACTCTCTCATGCTTCGACAGCGAGACATGGGCCGCGGGAACATATTCTGAGAGCGAGTTTCAAAAACACCGGGACGATTTAGAAATTACGATCCCTCAGGGGCTAAAGCCCGCGCCGATTTCGATGGTCTTGCGGCACGACTGAAGTCGTGCCCTTTCAAAACTGTGCAGGCAGCAGAGTTTTTCCGCAGGCTGCGAAGTCGTGCCCTTTTACAAAGCCGAGCCGGAATCGAGTTTTTCCCCAGGCTGCGAAACCCCGGCCCCCCTCCGCATTGATACCGCATTAATACCGCTAAAGCCCATTGTTTTAGATTACTTTTCGGCACGACTAAAGTCGTGCCCTGACACAAAGCGGGTTTTTGAAACACGCTTTAGAAATCGCAGGTCTGACAATTTGGAACTGGGCAGCCCGGCCTGACATGCAGGCGCCCTGGTTCCCGCTGGCGGGGCCTGGAAGTGCAATGCCGCGGCTATGGCGCGTCTGCTAGTTGACGTGTGGGCTTTTCCGATGATAACCATGGATACTCAGCGTGCAAATCGGGAGCACGGTCCCCAAATAAAAACGGCCTCCCGCGGCATCAGCCTGCTATAGCCATTCAGACCGGAACGCCGTGGTCGAGCGCTATGGCAGCTGACTGCGCTGGGCCGCCGATCGCGGAAATCCTTAGGAGGGAAGATGTCGGGTACGAGCGCGAGAAGTTTCGAATTTGTTCAATGGGTGCACGCGAAAGAGAACCGGGTCTCTGACTTTTCAGAGTTCGACCAGGTGGCCTATATCCGGGAGGCCCTGCATGGCCAGGAGAAATACAAGTCAAGATTTGCCGACGGCGTGTGCGCGGCTCTCTGCGTGTATGTGCTGACGGAATGGCTCAACAACGACAAAGCTTCGAGGAAAACTCCCGTTGATCGCTTATGCATGGATTGCAACGATCAGAACAGTGTTCGCCCGAGCATCCAGTTCGTTGAAGAGCTGGCCACAACGCTCGACGACGGAAAGGGCTGGCAGAAGATCGTTGAATCGTCAATCTTCAACACATCGAAAAGGAAAAAAGCCGGAGCCAGCGCGGAAGTGAATGTCGCGGGTGCTGTCAGGGCATCCTTGAGCTATGGGCCGACTTTTGTGGCGATCGGGGGCTTGTTCAACGACGGGCACGCGATATTGTGCGATGCGAGCAAGCGAGCCGTCTTCGATCCGAACTACGGCTATTATGAAGGACACGCCATGGCGGGCGGCTATCAATTTGTTCTTGACGCAATCCTCAAGAAATATAGTGATGGCAACGCGGTCTTGACGACCTTTCTGCCTTACTAACACTACCTGCGATGGATGCGGTACACGGCTGGCGGGGAGCGCTGCATTTGATCCTCTGGTTCACACGAAAGGTGTAGGAGAACGGTTGCGGTTCGGGTGTTAGAATCCGGGGCGAGAGAGGCCCACCGCTGCCGCAACGGAAGACGCCTGGTTGCGCACGGGCGCTGGTGGATCAGCGAGAGCGGCGCCGCGCAAGCGTGATCGCCGCCCCCTTGCAACGGAGAGAAAACATGAAGATGACTCCTACGCGGAGAACCGGCCGCCGGCCAGCTTTGGCAAACCCAGCTATTACGTCCTTCACCGAAGAGGGGCCGATCGGGCCGTTCGTCAATGCGAATCCGCGGCTTATTCCCGGTCAACGATTCGAGATGGGGCTGAACATTGTGGTCGACCAGCCTGTCACGGTGCGGCTGACGTCGAGCGATCCGAGCGTGGCAAGCGTGCCGGAGGAAATTGCCGGGTGGCCGGACTATAGCACGACGATGTTCGAGATTGTTGGGCACTCGGTGGGGGAGGTGACGATTACGGCGACGCTGGGCGACGAGACGGTAACGACGACGGCGCGGGTCAAGGAGGACACGACCGAGATTGCCAGCCTGGTGGGCCAGACCGCCGGAGGCAATGTGGCGCGGTGGGTTTACGAGCTGGGCAGCACGGATGGGGATATCACGATCGGTATGAGCGGCGTCGTGGTGGGGGGCGAAAGGATTGCGACGATCACCTCGGAGACTCCGGAGGTGGCCACGGCGCCGGAGAGCGTGATCATTCCGGACAACAGCAACTGGCCGACATCGTTTCCGCTGAAGCTGCACGCAGTGGGAACGACGCGGATCACGGTGACGAGCCGGGGAGTTACGCTGGAGACGTATATCGAAGTGATTGCGCCGGTATTGTGGATCGCGGATATCGATTTGCAAAAGGGCCGCGGGCGGGCGGGCGACGACATGGAGTTGACGATTACGATGACGGATGACACGGTGCGCGATACCGCTATTACGCTGCACCGGCACGAAAAACTCGAGATGCCGACGGCGCTGATGATTGCGCGGGGGAAGCGGTCGGGGAGCGTGCGCATTCGCGTGCTGGAGGATCTTGGAGGGGGCGAACAGCCAATGCAGATCCGCTGGCTGAACAGCCTTTATCTCGTGGGGATTTCTTCGCATTCGTAAGCGACGATGCGAACGGAATTGTTCGATTCACGGCGGCCAGGTCTGAGAATTCAGGCATGGGCCAGCCGTTGAAGTTGACCGGTCTCTATTTATTGTGTGGCGTAGATCTGGAAGGGCGCCCAATAAAATGGCGCGCGAAACTTGCTCTGTGAATGCAGCAAGGCGAGTTTCGCGGCTCGGAGTGCGACTGCGGGAGTTTGGCCGTCTTCAATGCCCTGATAGAGCGTGTCCATCAGGCGTGGCGTCGAGTCGTCACTTACTTCCCACAGTGCGCCGATGACACTGTGTGCGCCGGCCCGAAGAAAAGCCCATGAGAGGCCGACCAATCCTTCTCCCGCGTAGGAGCGCGTGCCGCTGCCGTAGCAGGCTGAGATGGTCACCAGCTTCGCGTCTATGGGCTGGCGCATGATGTCACGGGCATAAAGCTTGAAGGAGTCTCCGCTTTGGCCGGAGGCGGAGAGGATGACGGCTGAGTCCAAGGGGTCGGTGCGGCTGGCAACTGCATGAGAGACAAAATGGATGTAGGAATACTGCGCTGGACTGCTGGATAAATAGGCTGTTGGACTGGCCTGCTGGCCTGTGAAGACGGCAACATGGCGGCCAGCAAAGTGCCTCTCAATCCGGGTCATCTCAAAGCCGAAGAGGGGAAGGCTGGGATAGTCCTCGCTGGGAGAAACGGGATTACCGAGCAGGAGCAAGCTGCGATCCGCATTCCGGGCAGGTTGCGCCGCGGCGAGCATGGCCAACGATGGAGCCGAAAGAAGGGTTGCGTCTTCGAGCAGGTAATGCACTGCGGGATTGGGGCCTGAACTTTGGCCAATGTTCAAACTCGGGCCGGGAACCAGCATCGTTTCAAAGTTCAACAGGCTAAGCGGCCCATCAGCCAGAATCATGACCGGGGCATTGCTCTGGACGAGAGGCGCGACCGGAGCTACCAACAACTTATAGAGTGCCTGTCCATCCTCGTTGCCGGCTTCCAAGGGATCCTGCAAGTCAAGAAGAGCTTTGCGATAGCGCTCGACGCGGGCGGCTAACTCATCTTGTGCCGGGAGCTGAATTAACGTAATCTTTTCCGGCGTAATTGCCCATAGGTAGGACTGGCGGGCGCCCAACCAATAAAAGAGCAGCGTTGCGCCAGTCTTGCGGGCGATCTGGCGAGGGTTCAGCGTTGTGGGCCGGAAAGAGGCGTCGGTCACGGCCAAGCCCAGGCCTTGCGCCAGCGTCCGGGCGCGGCTCTGATCGGCGGCATCCAAAGCTTCATCGCTTCTGCCCTGTTGCACAAGGAAGTGGATGTAATTGTCGTAGATGCCTTTGGCGTTGGCGACGAACGGAAGTCGCGAGTTTTCACTTTTGAGCTGTGCCCGCGCGGTCTCGAAGGTTGCCAGCGTGGCTTTGTACGTTCGCTCCGCGGCCGGGGTGTTGCCCTGCGCTTCAAATAATTTGGCCAACTCCCACCCGGCGTCTAGCCGCGTTGTGGTTGGGCTTGCCGGGTTGTCTTGGACCGCGCGAAAAAGCGTCTCTGCCTGCTGGTCCTGATGCCGTGCAGCAGCCAACATTCCCTGCGTCAACATGATATGCGCACTCAGGAGAGCGCTGCCCGCGCTCATCGCGGGTATCACTTGATTGAGATAGCTGCTCGCTTCCTCCAGCTTCCCTGTCTCGACCGAAACGCGAGCCAGGTCTTCCAGCGCATACGCTATGTCTTCCTTGGTATCGATCTGCCTTGCCAGATAAAGCGCTTGGCGATAGGACTGGGTGGCATGGGTCGAATCGCCTGAATCGTGATAGACGGCCCCGGCGTTGTTAATCCATTTGAGTTCACTCCGGATATCCCCGAGCCTTGCGGCGCTCTTTTCCGCTTCTAGAAACTGCTCAAGTGCTCTTTCGTCATCGCCTAACTGGTAATATGCCCATCCGAGATTGCCTACGATAAGTTGCGTCCAGTAGGCCGACCCCAATCCCACAGCGGCTTGGTCGGCAGATCGCAGCCAGTCCACGGCTTCATCAAAGCGGCCGATCTGCATGTCGGCGAATCCCAGGTTGTTGAGCGCGGCCACCTCCGCCCATCGGTCCCGATGGGCACGGGCAAAGAGAAGACTATCGAGGAAAAACTGCCGGGCACGGAGCGCGTCGCCCTGCCTGACGGCCAGGAGGCCACGCGTGCGGAGCAGATAGCCGCACGTGGCGTAGCTGGCGCTTTTGCAGAGACTGTCAGCCTGGGAGAGTCTCTGATCGGCAGCGGACAATTGCTGCTGGTGAGTCAGCGCATCGGCCTCGATGGCCAGCTTGCGGATCGTTTCTTCTGGATGATGGGAATCGGGGTGGTAGGCCGCGAGAAGGCGCAGGGGATCGTCATACATCCCCCGCCGCACCATAATCTCTGCCTCCAGCAGCTCAAACTTCGCGGCCCAGTCCGGGCTCGAAACTTGAAATTGCCGGATTCCCTGTTCAGCCTCCTGTTGACCTCTTGCCAGGTCGCCTCGCTGAAATATCTGCACAACATGGTCATAGGCTGCGCGGGCGCCGCCGGGCCACGAATCCTGCACAGGTATCAGCAGCAACAGCAGGAGTATCCATGCGCAGCGGAGCCACCGGAGCCGGAAACTCCGCCTCAAGCTGCCTCCCATCCTCGAATGGCCAATGGACGTGCCGCAATATCCATCGTCCAGCGGCCATTCTGGGGAATCGTTTTCACTATCCACCGCTCCCGTTGGATCCGCTCGACCCGACAGGCACGTCCCCTTCGGCGGCGCAGCCCATCTTGAGATCGATCATCGTCAGGGTGAAGGTTGTCTTTTTGGGGGCTTGCGTCTTCTCGTGAGGATCCTCGTGCTTCACGGTCAGCTTGGCCAGCGTGATCGTACCAAAGCCCGGAACCGTGATCACGTGACCGAAGGAATGGCCAGGGTAACGGCCGGACGCCCGGTTGACCAGTGAACATTCGGCTGCCTCCGTCTTGCCAAGAGTCGAGGAAAGTTGATTGTAGCGTTGCAGCAACTCTGCCGGGAGATCCTTGTGTTCAGAGATGCGTTCGTACTGGCGGGAGACGCGGGCAACAAAGCCCGCATCCTTGGTATAGGGTGCGTCGTCGGCTGGCTTGGCGCCAAAGATATCGTGGTCGATTTCGAGTTCGACCGGGTGGCCGGCAATGCGCAGACCCTCGAAGCGGGTGCCGAGGAAGGAGATCGACGGCACGTAGCCATCCAATGGGTGCACGGTGATGGTCTGCCCCACGACGCGATCGGCCGTCACCACCTCGAGAACATTGAGCCCTTCCACAACCGTAGTGGTCAGGGTGGTGGCGCCCTCGCCGGGCTTGTTGCTGCGGTTGCCCGCGACATGGGAATAGGCGGAGCGGAAGGAGATGATCGATTGGAGCCGGTAAATATCCGACCGCTGGCTGAAGTATCCGCCCTTCTCTGAGAGTTTCGCGTGGACTTGTGGTTCAATCGGTTGAGAAACCGGAAGCCTCAGATGGCCCGAGAGGACCGTCGCTTCCGCCTTGTAGACATGCGTTCTTTCATTCGCTTCGGGCATACGCGCTTTTACCTTTCCTTTTTAAGTTAGGGGGAAGTCCAGGTCGCTCCTGCGACAGTCGATCGGAAAAACCAGGGCCGAAAACAGATTGGGCAATCTCTTTGCGCTCCAGGTGAGCCGCAATACCAGAGACCGATCCAGTATAAGAGCCGTTGCGGAGGATTGTGCCAAGAATTACAAGAGAGAGCAAACGGCTGTCGCTTGCATAGCCGGCGGGACGGCTGCGAGGCCGTCGAGGCAGGCTCTCGTTGAAGGTAACATGCTGTTAACAATCACCAGCCCATTTGGCCCATTCGCCTAAGGATGATCTTGCTGTAGCTGTTCATACGCTCGGGCTTTCGCTTGAGGGGAGCGGGCAAAATCGCAGCGAGCCGCGCCGCCTGTTCGCGTCCGATAGTGCGGGCCGAGGTTTTGTAGTGGTAGCGGCACGCCGAATCCGCGCCATAGATGCCGGGGCCCCATTCGACCACGTTGAGATAGAGCTCCAGAATGCGCTGCTTGCCGAGGGCGAATTCCGCCACCGGAACCAACGAGGCCTCCGCACCCTTGCGGAGGATGGAGCGGCCGGTTCCGAAGAACAGGTTTTTTACGAGTTGCTGGGTCAAAGTGGAAGCGCCGCGGGTGCGCTCACCCTCCAAATCTTCTTTGGCATCGATCTGGATTGCCTCCCAATCGAAGCCATGGTGCTTGTAGAAGCGCGCGTCCTCCGCGGCGACGACAGCATGCTGGAGCTCGGGCGAGATTTGGCTGAGTGGGATGAATTTGTAGTGTTCGCGATAGGGTGTGCCGTGTATCCAGGCTTGCAAGCGGCGCTGGATGTGCACCGCGGTGGTCGGCGGGTCGATCCATCGTGCAGCCACAAGCAGCAAAGCGGCAAGCAACCAAAAAAGCACCAAGGAGGCGGCAAGGCATTGGGCAAAAGATCGGATAGGGGATTGGAGGAAACGCTTCTTCAGCGGGATCCTGGGGGGTGCGTCTGGCGTGGTCGTCACATTTCAGAATAATCGCCTGGGCTGGGTAGTTGCCCGGTGGCAAAAGATCGCAGCCGCGGGATCGCGCGGCTCACTTGCGCCGCGCGCGCCAGAACGAACTGAGGCTCAGGTAGAGAAAGATCAGCATAAAAGCGGCGGAGAGCAGGAAGGTGCCGTGATCTTTGCCGAGGGCGTCCTGGCTGTGAGCGTAGCTGGCCCTGGTGCGCCATAGAGCCTGGCCAAAGACCAGCACAAACAGGAAGAAGAAAACTCCCATCACTTCAAGCCAGACAATGCTGCCGACGCGGCGGAAGGGTCGCAGGAATCCGCCAATGCCGCGTGCGACTCCCCCGGCAGCCTGTCCGGCCGCGCGGCCTTGCGCGTGAGTGACGGCCGGACGGGCAGACGCATTGCCGGCGGACCCGCTCGCAGTGGAAGCGCTGGCAGCCACGTGCTGGCCGGCAATGCGTCCGGCGATGCGCAAACCGATGCCCATGGCGCGCCCGATGGAGTGAGGTTTCATTCCTTTATGATGGTAGCAGCGGAGTAAACGAGCCAAGTTTTTGAAGATTGACGCGGTTTCCCTGTTGCCGCAATGCACGGATGGAAGTAAGGTAGATAAATCCTGCCGCCGCAACCTGCGCTGCTTTCCGGCGCGCGTCGCCGCCCCTGGAGGTACCCTTGAAAACGCGACTGCGCGAATTGATTCAGCAACTGGGCGAGGCCATCCACGAGTCGGTGATCGAAAGCGAGCAAATTGCCGGTGTGGTGCAAGATATTCGCAAATACGGGTTTGACGTGCTGCTGATGCTTGAGGCCACGATCGGGCTTAACGAGGTTACCGCCAAAGAAGCTAAGGATGCGGACGACGCCGCCGACCAGAGCGGCGAAGATGGACCGTTTACGCAAAACGATCTGCATTTTCTTCGCTCGCTGCGCATCTCCGTTGAGGGCGAGGCGGAGAACGCGGCTGAATCGGACACTGAGTAGCAGGAGTCTCCGACGGCTTCGAGGCTGCGCTTCCCCGAGAGCGACCTGGAGGTCCCAATGCCCAAGGAAGCCGCGTAGCGGCGGATTTCGCAGACTGTTAAAGTTTGCCCCTGTTCGGCTAATGGCCTGGCCTTCCCCCTTAAATTGGATTGACGCGGTAAAGCGGGGGTTGCTACACTCGTGAGCGTAGCTTGCTGCGCGGATTCCAGCAGCGAGTTGCGGCCGCCCTTGAGCAAGCCAGTGCCTGCCGGGTGTCTCCCAAGGAGAACAGTCGTTTCTTGTTCCAGCGCAACAGGCTGGGAGGACTGTCCCTGAGGAAGGCGCTCTTATCACAAGCAGAGGCTCCCACTCGCAGGGAATTGGTCACCAGGCATCTCCGCCGGCGGCAGTCGCTGTGCGGGAGCCACCTCCCAGCGACAGGCAGGTGTCCGCCGCGGGAGCAAGGAATTCCGGAGCCGCAGCGATGCCAAACGTCCTCAATCCCGAACCCGAGAGCATAACCCTGAACACAGAATTGGAACTACCCACGCTAGAGCCTGCGACGGAGCTGGAGCAGCCGCCGTACGAATCCACGTCCAACACTGAGACCGCCGAATTTGCCGTAGCACATGATGAATTGGCTGCGCTGGACGCCGATGCCCTAACCGAGCCTGTTGCCGAGGCCGCGCCAGTCGCGCAGGTTGTAACGGAAGTTGCCGGACCGCCGGAGCCAGTAGCCGCGGCCGAACCTGAGGTCGAAGCCGCGCCGGTTCACGAAGCGCACGCGCATGAGACCGCAGACGATTTCTCTGCCGCTTTGGCAGCGTTTGAACGCGAGCAAGCCGCCGAGGCGGCTGCCGTTGAAGCCTACGGCGACAAGGTTGTCTCCGGCACGGTCATCAAGGCCACGGATAAGCACCTGGTCATCGATGTGGGCCTGAAGTCCGAGGGGCTGGTGCCGCTCGAACAGGTTCTGGATCACACCGGCGCGGTGCGGTTCCAGCCGGGCGACGTGATCGACGTAGTGATCGAGCGCGAGGAGCCGGAAGGCGGCTACCTTGTCAGCTTCGAGCGGGCACAGCGCCTGCGCGTATGGGAAGTGATCGAGAAGGCCGCGAGCGACAAGTCGCCCGTGATCGGCACAGTGGTCAGCCGCGTCAAGGGCGGGCTGACCGTGGATATCGGGCTGAAGGCGTTTTTGCCTGGTTCTCAGCTGGAAATTCGGCCGGTGCGCAATCTGGACGGCTATCTCGGACAGAAGATTGAAGTCCGCGTCATCAAGCTGAACAAGAAGCGCGGCAATGTGGTCGTGAGCCGCAAAGAGATCCTCGAAGAAGAGCAGAACGCCAAGCGCTCCGGCACGCTCGAGCAATTGGGCGAGGGCGCGGTGCTCACCGGCACGGTGAAGAACCTGACCGACTACGGCGCGTTTGTGGACATGGGCGGTATCGACGGCCTGCTCCACATTACCGACATGAGCTGGGGCCGCCTCACGCATCCGCGCGACCTGGTCAACGTCGGCGATGAGATCCAGGTGAAGGTGCTCAAGTTCGACAAGGACAAGCAGCGCGTTTCTCTGGGCTTTAAGCAACTCACTCCCGACCCATGGCTCGACGCAACCGAGCGGTACCCGGTAGGCGCGCATGTGCATGGGCGCGTGCTTTCCGTCACCGATTACGGCGCGTTTGTTGAGTTGGAGCAGGGCATCGAAGGCCTGGTGCACCTCTCCGAGATGACCTGGTCGAAGCGTCTCAAGCATCCCTCCAAGCTGGTCAAGCCAGGTGATGAGGTTGAGACAGTCGTTCTCAGCGTGAATCCCGCGGATCGCCGCATCTCGCTGGGCATGAAGCAACTGCTCGACAATCCCTGGGAGAACCTGACCGAGCGGTATCCGGCCGGGACCATCGTCGAGGGACGGGTTCGCAACCTCACCGACTTCGGCGCCTTCATCGAGATCGAAGACGGCATCGACGGTCTGGTTCACGTGTCGAATCTTTCGTGGACGAAGCGCGTCAAGCATCCCTCTGAAGTTGTCAAGAAGGGCGAAAAGGTGAAGGCAGTCGTTCTCGGCGTCGAGCCGCAGAACCGCCGCCTCTCGCTGGGCATCAAGCAGTTGCAGCCCGACGTGTGGGAGAGCTTCTTTGCCGCTCATCGCGTAGGCGATGTGGTCCACGGCAAGGTTCTGCGCACGGCGCAGTTCGGCGCTTTTGTCGAGATCGCGGAGGGCGTGGAGGGTCTTTGCCACATCTCCGAGGCCGGCGACGAGGGCGGCGGGTCCAAGCTGGAAACCGGTCTCGAGCACGAGTTCAAGATCATCAAGATCAACGTGGAAGAGAAGAAGGTGGGCTTGAGCCTGCGCGCAGTCGGCCACGAAGCCAGCCGCGCCCAAGTCGAGACCTACAAGAAGGAGGCCCACAAGGCTCCCGTCTCCAGCTCAACCACGACTCTTGGCGACCTGATCAACTTCCGCAAGAGCGAGCGGTAACCCCGGCTCAACGAACAGCAACAATGCAGAACGGCCACCCTTCGGGGTGGCCGTTCTGCATTGTGGGTCAGGGCACGCCGCGTATTATCCCAGGTCCCCAAATGCGAGGGACCTGGGGCACCCATTCATAAGTGGGTCGGACGCTGGTCCCCGCGAAAAGATTGGACCCTCCCTATTTCCATTGAACGGTTTCTTGCTTGTCAGAAAGGGGAAACTTATAGAACTGAGTACCCAAGGTTTTGCGTGAAGTCAACGAAGACCCCATGCAAGTTGTTGACAACAGACAATTATGAATCGGGCATGAACGTGCGTACAAGACAGCAAACCATCTGGATGGCTTGTACCCCCTAAATCCATATGTATGAACCGCGGCGCGCTTCCCCGGCGAGCCCTTGATCTATTTTTCCCCGTTGAGTTCGATGTATGAATTTTGGAGGTCAATCTTGAAAAGAGCAGTTCTCTGCGTTCTGTTTCTCAGTCTTGTTGGCGCGATGGCAGTTGTTCCCGCATCCGCCGACCCAACCCTCTACGACAACACTGGCCCGGCTACTAACACCACCGACGCCTTCACCTTTGGACCCGCCTCCTATGGATATTTTGTGTCGGATTCGTTCACGCTGTCGCAGGCCTCAACAATCACCGGCATGAATTTCAACGCATGGCTTTTCCCTGGGGACACGCTGGAGAGTATGGATTGGTCGATCGGGACCACCGACTTTGACTCGTCGCTCGGCTCAGGGACGGCGGATCCCTCCGCAATCCAGGTAGCGACAACGTTCGGGTACCCCATTTACGAAGAGTCTTTTTCGATCCCCGATCTCACGTTTGGCGCAGGAACCTACTGGATTACGCTCCAGAATGGTGTGACCAACAATGGCGATCCCGTCTACTGGGACCAGTCTAACGGTCCCTCCACCGCATACCAAGCCAACTTTGGGCCCCTTTCCAACTTTCAAGGCGACGGTACGTCCACGTCGCAGACGTTCCAAATCCTGGGCACTCCAACGCCGGAGCCATCCAGCTTTCTGCTGCTGGGCAGCGGACTTTTGGGGTTGGCAGGCATGTTGAAGCGGAAGATCAAGGCTTAAGCTCCAAACAGATTCACGGACTGAAGACGGGGCTGGTTGGCGTAATGGCGCCATGCCAACCCCGTTTTGCTTTGTTTCCTGGCCGTGGAGTGCCCATACTCGCGCGGCAACGGTCAGCAACCGGCAACTCGTCTCCAGTTCCAAGATACACAATCCCTGAAGCGCAACTCCGATGAACTCCTCCATGTAAAGGATGTCCGGATAACAAGGTGTAAGGCATATCGTGGAACTTGACAATAAGGCCACGATGAACGGGGCATTGTTTCTTCTTCCCTGAGAGCTGAATGGCAGGCAGGATCCATGACTGGGCCGCCTGCCACATTCGTGAGCAATAATGTAAGAGCGTGGCCCCGTAGCTCAGGTGGATAGAGCAACGGTTTCCTAAACCGCAGGTCGGAAGTTCGAATCTTCCCGGGGTCACCACGTGTTAGTTTGCGTATTCATCATCGCTGCCGTTACGGCCCCCCAACCGCGTTGAGATCGCCCCCTTCAGCCTCCTGCATTTTCGACCCTGAAGGTTTTGACTCCCATGCCCTCGACCATCTATAAATATTGATGTCATGGAAGTTCGTTCCATGGCGTCACCGGCTGCTCCGTCGAGGGCAGCGCAGTTCACCACGGCTATCGCCAGGATGCTCGGGAAGGCGGTGAAACTCCGCCACTGCCCCGCAACTGTGAGCGCACATGCCTCCATGCCCGTCGTATTGGGTCATTGGGGGCAGGAATTCAGCCAGGGTTGTTCCGCATAGCGCGGAAGGCCCAAGGGAAACCACTGGAGACGATGCCTTCGGGCTCGTGTCTGGGAAGGTGGCTGAAGAAGGCGCAAGTCAGGAGACCGGTCCTTGGCGCTCAACACCGCTTACGTTCCGAGGGGAACGAAGGAGCTATCATGCCTGTTTCCTCATTTTTGCGCGCTCGCCTGAGTCGCGCATTGCCCAGCCTGCTCATCGCCGCACTTTTTACCGTGTTTGCCGCGCTGTGCCCAGCCGCGTCTATTCGCGGCGTAGTGACCGACGCCTCGGGCGCCAAGGTGAACGGCGCCACTGTAACTCTGCTCAGTAATGGAAAAGTGGTGGGCACCGCCGTGTCCACGGCCGACGGCAGCTTTCAGATTCTGACTGGGGTCGAGGGGCGATTCTTCCTGGTGGTCTCGGCCACGAGCTTTCGCCAGTTGGAGACGCCGGGCTTCTACGCCGGCCGGCTGGATAACATCGAGCGCAATGTGGTGCTTGAACCCGAGTGGGCGCGCGAGTCGATTGTGGTCACCGCAACCGGAACGCCGACGCCGCAGGCGCAGACCAGCGCCGCGACCAGCGTGCTTGGGCCGCTCGACCTGGCGTTGCAAGACGACTTGCTGAGTTCGTTGCGGCTGATGCCGGGCACATCTGTGGTGCAAACCGGCCAGATGGGCGGGCAGGCCTCGCTGTTTGTCCGCGGCGGCGACTCCGACGACAACAAGATTCTTGTGGATGGTGTGGACGCGGGAGATATCGGCAATCGATTCGATTTTGGGCCTTTTTCAACAACAGCCGTCGAGAGTGCCGAGGTCTATCGCGGACCGAATTCAAACCTGTATGGCGCAGGCGCTGAAAGCGGTGTAGTGAGTATGACCACCCCGCACGGAACAACGAGTTTCCCCTCGTTGCTGTTTCACGGCGAGGCGGGCAGCCTAAACACGTCGCGCGAGGAGCTCGAAGTGGCAGGCGCTCACAATAAGCTCGACTACCTCGGCGCCTTCAGTTGGCTGCAAACAAGCAATGACTTGCCCAACGATGAGTATCATGTGGCCACCACGGCGGCCAACCTTGGCTGGCAGCCGAATGGAAATACGCAGGTTCGCGCGACGATCCACTATGAAGTCGATGCCGCGGGGGTTCCCAATGCCTGGGATTTCTATCAGGTTGCCGACCAGGCAACGGAGAAGGACCAGAACATTTTTGCGAGCCTTTCGATCGACAACCAAACCACGGCGGACTTCCACCAGAGTGTGCGGTATGGGATGACCCGCAAGCGGGAACAATACACGTTGTGGCAGGCTTCGGGGGAACTTCTCACTTACGACAGTTTCGGAGATCAAGCCTACTTCGGTAACGATGTAACGATCACTGGCGCGAATGGGTATTCGGTGAGCGGCCAGGCGATTCTGGACTTCCCACCGTTTTTTCCCGCGAAGTTTCCCGAAGGGCATCAGTTGGTTTCAAACCGCGATCAGCTCATCTATCAGGGCGACTATCGCTTTACCCCGCATATCACCGGCATGATCGGCTTTCATTACGAGGACGAGCGCGGCGCGGATCCCAACGGCTCGGAAAATCCTGTCGATTGGAACAACTACGATTATCTGGCGGCGGTGCATGGGGATTTCAAAAGTCGCTTTTATTACACGCTCGGCGGCAGCCTCGAACACTTCGCAAACTTCGGAACCCAAACCTCGCCGCGCGCCGGGATTTCATACTACGCGCTGAAGCCGCGCAAGGGCGTCTTCGGCGGCACACGGGTGCTGTTCAACTATGGCGATGCTGTGCGCGAGCCTGCGCTGACCGACGAGTTCTATTCTCTGTATAGCTTTCTGCTCGGCGAGACAACCGAGGGCGGTCCTGCCACGATCCAGCAGTTGAACATCAAGCCGCTGTCCACGCCGTATGCCCGCACCTATGAGGGCGGCGTCGAGCAGGCATTCTTTGGTGAACGGCTGGTCTTCCGCACCAGCTTCTTCCACAATGAATTCGGCCGGCAGATTGAGTATGTTGGCCTGGATCTGGTTCCACAGTTGTTGCCCTATCTGAACCCGAAACAGCAGAATGCGTTGGAAGCGCAATTGCAGGCAGACGGAGCGTATGAGTTGAGCATCAATTCGGAAGCCTTCCGGGCGCTTGGTGTGGAGACGACCGTGGAGGGCGGCATTGGCCGGAATATCTTCATGCGCGGCGGCTACACCTATCTCGATGCCGTGGTCCAGCGGTCGTTTACCAACGACGACGTGGCGCTGCTGGGGCCCATCCCAACTTACAACAACGTTCCCAACGGCATTCCCATCGGGTCGGTTTCGCCGCTCCAGGGGGCGCGGCCGTTCCGCCGTGCGCCGCACACGGGGTTCTTCACAGCAACCTACGCGACCAGACGTCTGACCGGAGTGTTCCACTCGGCCTTTGCCAGCCGCTCGGACGACTCGGACTTCCTGGGCTTTGATGACTTGAATGGCGAGAACAGCCTGTTATTGCCCAATCGCAATCTCGATCACGGCTATGCCAAGCTGGACCTGGGCGGCAGCTACGATCTGCTGTCGTGGCTCGCGATCTACGGGCAGGCGGAGAACCTGCTCAACAATCAGCACATTGCGCCCATTGGTTATCCCAGCCTGCCTCTGACGATTCGGGGCGGCTTGCGCCTTCAGTGGGGACCAGGATCGAAACATTGACGGATGATTCGAGTAAAGCCGATGCCACAATGCGCCACCGCTTGACACACTTCCGCGCCAGCCATGAAACTTCCAGCAAGGTATGGTGAGGCGCGGAGGGGTGCGTGTGCCCTGGTCCGTTCCGGAAGAGGCGGGATTCGATCTCTGTGAGCACACAGAAGGCCAGGCAGAGTTTTTCGCTGACTTCCACCATGGAGAGCGTAGACGCGGTGGAGGCAGCCGTGGAAAAGCTGGCCGCCGAAGCTGGCCTCAGTGAGGATGAGCGCTTTCGCGTCTCCATGGCGGTACGCGAGGCAGCTGTCAACGCTGTCCTGCACGGCAACGAGTACGACCCAGCCAAGCACATCGATGTCAGCATTGAGAACACCGGCACGGCGCTCGTGTTTACCATCGCCGACCAGGGCAAGGGCCTCGATCCGGAGACGCTCCCCGATCCTCTGGCGCCGGAAAACCTGTTGCGCGGCACCGGGCGCGGCATCTTCCTCATCCGTTCCTTCATGGATGAGGTACACTTTCGACAACTGCATCCCGGAACCGAGTTGACGCTGATCAAGCATCTGGCGCCGGCGGGCGAAAAAACTTAGCGTGCTTGGCGTATCGAGCATCGGCGCAGGCAGCTGCCGATCTTTCTCCGCCGGAGGCACAGGGAGACTGGGACAGCCCAGCCGCCCGGAACTGCAAAAGTACAATAACCGTAGTACCAACAAGGAGGAATTTCCGTGGCACTGATTATTGCTTCCCGTGAAGTGGACGGCGTCACCGTTCTCGACCTGAGCGGGCGAATCACCTTGGGCGAGGGCAGCGTGCAGATTCGCGATGCCATTCGCGACTTGTTAGGCAAAGGGCAGAAGCACATCCTGCTCAACATGGGCGATGTGAACTACATCGATAGCTCGGGGCTGGGCGAGCTCGTGAGCGCCTACACCTCCGCCAAGAACCAGAGCGCCGCGCTCAAGCTGCTCAAGCTGACCAAGAAGGTCCACGACCTGTTGCAGTTGACCAAACTCTATACCGTCTTCGACATCTACGACGACGAGGCCAGCGCCATCGCCTCCTTCAAGTAGGCGGTTCCGCCCCGAATTTCAGCAGAGAAAAGGCCATCCCCTGCGGGATGGCCTTTTCTGCAAGTCCGCTGCAAGTTCGCAACGGCCTGCTTTCAGAACTTGACTCCGGGTACCGTCCGTGCCGCGGGACTGGCCGTGAAGTAGGCGTCGTTCTCCTTGAAACCGGCCATGCCGGCCCAGATATTATTCGGAAACTGAAGGATAAACGTGTTGTAGTCCTGAATCGCGTCGTTGTAGCGTTTACGCGCCACCCCGATGCGATTCTCGGTCCCAGCCAATTCATCCTGCAAGCGCATGAACTGCTCGCTCGAGCGCAGTTGCGGATAATTTTCGGTCAGCAGCAGCAACCGGCCCAGCGCCCCGTCCAACTGCCCGTTGGCGGCGATCTTGGCTTGCGGCCCCTGTGCATTCAACATGCCCGCCCGCGCATTGGCAATGTCGCCAAAAACGGTGCTTTCTTCCTTGGTGAATCCCTTCACGGTCTCTACCAGGTTGGGAATCAGGTCGGCGCGCCGCTCCAACTGCACGTCCACCTCCGACCACTCGGCCTTCACATTCTGATCCTTGGCGACCATCTGGTTCCGAGAGCTCTGAAAGCTGAGAAACACCATCAAAACGGCCAAAACCAGAACGCCGATAACGCCCAATGCAATCCACAATCCACGAGTCATAGGGTGCTCTTCTCCTCCGGCATCCACTCAAGGATGCCCCTTCTTTTGAAACTTGAAAACTCTACCAACTGCCCCCGGCGCCGCCGCCACCGAACCCGCCGCCGCCAAACCCTCCAAAGCCGCCTCCGCCGCCGGAGTCTCCTCCACCGCCGAAACCGCCACCACCACCCCCATAACCGCCGCCGCGCCCCATCATTCCCAGGCCCCAAAGCCCGAACAGGCCCCAACTGCCCAGGACGCGAAAAAGAAAGAAAAGAGCGATGATCAGAAAGATGATGATGTGCACAATGCCGATGCCGGTCGAATGGCGTCGCGGAGCGGCCTGTTGCTCAATCGGTTCGTCATCCAGCGTCACCTTGGCATCGGCGGCGATCACCTGCGCCACCTCGCCCACGGCGAGCGTTATGGCTCCATCGTAGTCGCGGGCCCGCAGATACGGAACCATCTCCCGGCCAATATCGCCGACTTTGCCGTCAGGAAGAATTCCTTCCAGCCCGTAACCCGGCTCAATCCGGTATTTGTGGTCGTCCACGGCCAGCAGCACCAGCAAACCGCGGTCCGTGCCCTTGCGGCCCATCTTCCACTTGTCTTCAAGCTGGTTGGCATAATCGGCTGCGTCGTCGCCATCCAGGGTGTGGATGGTCACCACGGCGATCTGCGCATTGGCCGCGGAGTGGTCGAGTTGTCCGCAGATGCGATCCAGCCGCGCAATCGCCTCAGGCGAAAGCACGTGCGCATCATCGCTCACGTAGTCGGTGGGCTGCGGCAGATCCTTCACCTGCTCGGCCCGCGCAGCCGTGGCAACAATCCCCAGGACTACGGCCAGCAGCAGCCGGAAAAGACTTAAATGTGCGCGGCGAATGCCTATCATCGCTCTCTATTCTACGCGGGCGGCTGGCCTATGGTTCCCTCGGCCCTGGCGCTCGCATCTGCCTCGCCGGCATCGACGCCCGAAGGCGATCGTTCTACCATAGACGTTGCAACCGCAGCCGGCCTATGCTTCACCAAGGACTATTCCGAATGCTTTCAGCAGATGCAATCGTCGCCCTGCACGACCAACGGACCCGCGCCTGGCATCAGGCGTCAGCAGATGGGGACGGAGCTGCGCCGACGGATTGGCTCGCCCTGGTCGCCCGCCAGCATCGCGCCAACTTCGATCTTTGGCACATCGAAGACGAGGCTCGCGCTCCTGGAGCGACCGATGCCGAACTGGCCGGGATAAAACGCCGCGTGGACCTGACCAACCAGCGCCGCAACGATCTTGCTGAGGAACTGGACCGCGTCTTGCTCGGCTGGCTCGAAACCAAGGGCCTGCCCAACCCGGAGGCCCCGCTTCACTCCGAGTCGCCGGGGCTCATCGTCGACCGGCTCTCCATCCTGGCGCTGAAGATCTACCACACGCGCGAAGAGACCGTGCGTACAGACGCGCCCGCCGGCCATTCCGAGCGCAACCGCGAGCGCCTGGCCATCCTCGAGGAGCAGCGCGCGGACCTGGCTGGCTGCCTGGATGCGTTGTGGACAGAGACCTTGGCGGGCAAGCGGCGCTACCGGCTTTACCGCCAGTTGAAGATGTACAACGATCCATCGCTCAACCCGGCCATCTACCGGAAAGCTGTTTAGAATCGCACAGAGTGGCCCGGTTAGGCCGTACATTCCAGGGCTTGGGCAGTACGCTCCCGACTTGCCCATTGACGGAACGCCGGGTTGTGCGTATAAAGATGGCCTAGTAGTGCGATTCCCAAACGCAGGTTCCGAGCCGGCGGTTTTCCGGCTCAACTGTACTTCCAGGAAGGCGTACTTCGGCAAACCCATGATGCAAGAGGCCCGATCCGCGGCTCCGAGCCGCAAAAAGATTCCTCCTCCAGCTGCCAAGTCCGGCGGCCACACTCCTACGGGCACGGGGCCCGTCTTCCAGCACTACCAGGCTGCTGTGCAACTGCTTCAGCAGGGTAAGTACGAGAAGGCGCTGGCCGGTTTTGAAAAGCTGCTCCCCGCCGCCCCACCCGAAATCAAGGAACGCTGCCAGATGTATATCCAAACCTGTCAGCGCCAATTGGAGCGGTCGAGGCTGACTTTTCTCACGCCTGAGGAGCACTACGACTATGCCGTCTCGCAGTTGAATACCGGCTACTTTGAAGAGGCGCGCGAGCAGTTCAGCAACATTCTGGCCGATCATCCGGGGGCTGACTATGCCCTCTACGGGCTTGCCCTCCTTGACTCGATCACCGGGCGCGCGCAGGATTGCCTGACGCATCTCGCGCAGGCCATCGAACTGAATCCCAAGAACCGGCTCCAGGCCCGCGCCGACAACGACTTCCAGAGCATGGCGGACGATCCGCGGTTTACCGAGCTTCTTTACCCTGAGATTCCGTGAGGCTTGCCAGGGTTTGCCTCCCGGTGGGGAGTTGATGACCAACCGGCTACAGTCGAAGACTCCCAATGGGCGTTCGTTCCCGCAGCTCGATGGGGATGACGCCGCGGCGTCTCGTTCTTTGCGCGTGGTGGCCATCGGTGGGGGCACCGGCCTCTCTACGCTGCTGCGCGGCTTGTGCCGGCACGTGACGTCACCCAATCGTCCTTCCGCCGCTCCGGGTTTGATCGCCGACCTGGCCGCCGTGGTCACCGTCACCGACGACGGCGGTTCGTCGGGCCGCTTGCGCAAGGGCTTCAACATGCTGCCTCCCGGCGACCTGCGCAATTGCATGGTGGCCCTCAGCGAAGAAGAGGATCTGCTGGCCCAGCTCTTCGCCCATCGCTTTCGCGGCGGCGACTCCCTGAAGGGACACAACTTCGGCAACCTCTTTGTCGCCGCGCTCACGGAGATTACCGGCGACTTCGGTCAGGCCATTCAATTGGCGTCGAAGATTTTAGCCACGCGCGGCCGCATCTATCCCGTCACGACGGCCAACACCACCCTGGTTGCCCGCATGGAAGACGGCTCGGAGGTGCGCGGCGAAACCAACATCACTGCCAGCAAGAAGCGCATCGCCGAACTGCTGCTCGATCCTCCCAACGCCGAGCCCCTGCCAGAGACGCTTGAGGCTATCGAGCGTGCCGACCTCATCACCGTGGGACCGGGTTCGCTCTACACCTCGCTGATTACCAATCTGCTGGTCCAGGGCATTCCAGCGGCGCTGGCCAAGGCCCGTGGCGTGCGCGTCTATATCTGCAACCTGATGTCCCAGGCCAACGAGAGCCTGGGATTGACCGCGTCCGAGCACATCCTGGAAATTTATGAGCATACGCGAGCGCCCATCTTCGACTATGCGCTGGTAAACACCGCGCCCTTTTCCGCGGAAACGCTGGCCCGCTATGCCGCCCAGGGGGCGTCGCCCATCGCCGCCGATATCGAACGCATTGAGGCTTTGGGTGTGCGCGTCATCGCCGGCGACTTCGCCAGCGAAGAGACCTTTGTCCGCCACGCCGCCGGCCGCGTGACCGGCGCCCTGCTGGCGCTGGGACGCACCGCCGCCGCCCGAAGAGACTGACAGATTTCTCTTCCCCGCCCCTCCCGCTTTGAAGTAAAGTAAAACGGCGCGGCCTGGAGCTTGCGCGATCAAAAATGGAGGAATCATGCGCAAGACCCGAGTTTGGATCACGTTGAGCTGTTGCTTGCTCGCCACGGCAGTTTTCGCCTCGGCGCAGACCAGCAGAAAACCAGGCCTCTATGAGGTCACCACCACAATGACCTGGCAACAGTCGCCCATGCCTCCGGGAATGCAGGCGCCTCCGGGATCGCCCTTTAGCGGCGCACCACGCACCACCCAGGTGTGCGTTACCCAGGCGCAGATCGACAAGTACGGCGGCCCGCTTCCGCAAACCCGCGGCGACTGTCAGGTCACGGGCATCCAGATGCGCCCCACCGGCATGTCCGCTACCATGGCATGCACGGGAAGTGTAGTTGGGAGCGGATCGGTTGAAGCATCCTTTCTCGACGGCGAGCACGCGAGAACCAAGGTTCACTTCTCCGGCACCATGACCATGGGGCCGAACAGCAGGCCGATCGAATGGACCATGGAGTCGAACTCGACCTTTAAGGGGCCGGACTGCGGCAGCGTGCGGCCCATCGTTACGCCAGGCAACTAGAAATCAGACCAAGTAGTGGTATCCGCAATACAGATGGCCGTTTATGTTTTGAAAGGGCACGGCTTCAGCCGTGCCGCCAAAAGCTGCAAGAGTTGAGGGCGTTATAGGTTGCGGAAAAACTCTCTTCGGGAAGCGTTATGCGTCAGGGCACGACTTCAGTCGTGCCACAAGTCGCTGAAAATAAACGATGGGGCTTTAGCCCCTGAGGTATGTTTTTCGCCCATTTCAGCTAAAACCCTGTATTTTTCCGCAGCCTCTAAAGCCCCTGAGGGAAGGGTTTCCTGCGATTGAGCGCCAATATCGAGGAATCCGCAAATGACCCTGTTTTCGGCGGACGCCACTAGTAAGCTCATCCACTGAGTTAGCTTTGCGCATCCCATCCTTTTCGCTTTTCTCGCGGAGAGGATGAGATGCTGCGCGTCTGCAAGATACGCGCACGGTTCTCACTCACATCAGCCGCCTGCGCACCAGATCGAGGGCCTGGTGGGCAGTGAACTCGCGGATGCGGGTGCGGTCGCCGCGGAAGGTGCGCTCGACGGACTCGGTTTTGTTTGCGTCGGAGACGGCGATGTGGACCCGGCCTACGGGTTTCTCCGCAGTTGCGCCGGAAGGCCCGGCGATGCCGGTTACGCCCACTCCCAACGTGGCGCCCGTGCGGACGCGGATGCCGGTGGCGAGAGCTTCGGCCACTTCGGCGGAGACGGCGCCGCGCTGGGCGATCAATTCGGGAGGCACGCCGGCAAAGCTCTCCTTGAGAGCGTCCGCGTAAACGACTGCGCCGCCCAGGAACGAGCGGGAGCTGCCGGGGATGCTTGTGATGCGCTGGGCGATCATGCCGCCGGTGCAGCTTTCCGCCACGGCGAGCGTAGCCTGGCGCAGGCCCAGATAGTACAGCACGATCTGTTCGAGCGATTCGCCGTCGGACGAGTAGAGCCAATCCTCAAGCGCTTCTTCCATGCGTCCGGCCAGCTCGTCCACGCGCTGCTGGGCAGCCGCGGCGTTGGTCTTCGAACAGATCAGCGTGAGCTGAATGTCGCCGGCATGGGCCAGGATGGTCGTTTCCACATCGGTGTATTGGGTGTAGATGGGGGCCAGAAATTTATCAGCCTGTGACTCGGGGATCATGGCGGCGCGCAGCGTGCGCTTGGCGATGTGGCGTACGGGCAGGGCCGCGCGCAGGCGCGGCAGGCACTCGGCGTCAAACAGCGGCCGGCACTCGCCGGGAGGCCCAGGAACGAGCAGGATCAGTTTCAGATAGCCGCCGAAGGTGGTTTCAAGCCACTGGCCGGGGGCGCTGCCGTTGGCGTTGGGCAGCACAGTTGCTCCCTCGATCACGTCGGCCTGCTTGAGGTTGTTCTCGGCCATCGGCATACGCCAAGCAGCGGCACGGGCATAGAGAGCCGCAACTTGAGCTGCGTCGCGCCGCAGGGTGAGCGAGAGCGCCTCGGCGACGGCCTCGCGGGTGAGGTCGTCCTCGGTGGGACCCAGTCCCCCCATGATGGCGATGACGTCTGTGCGGCCAAGGGCGGTGCGGATGGCGCCCACCAGATCCTTGCGCCGGTCGCCGACGATGGTCTTGAAGGCGACGGTGACGCCGATCTCGTTGAATTTTTCGGTGAGATAGAGAGAATTGGTGTCCTGACGCCAGGGGGTGAGCATCTCGGAGCCGACGGCGATGATTTCGGATTTCATGAAGAGGCGGCTTCTAGCTCCTGGCTTCTAGCTTATAGCCTATAGCGGTTTCACAATTGCCGGGTGCCCCGGGTTCCGGGTCGAGTTCCCGCTTTTGAGACTTGGGAAAGTACCAACTCAACATACCGTTAGGGAGCTAGGAGCTAAAAGCTCGAAGCTGGCAGCTTAAAAGAGATTCAGGCCTTCGACGCCCAGGTCCACTTCGTAAACGGCTTCCTGGGTCGCGAGAATGGTTGTGCCCAGCGGAGAAAACGCGACGCCGACGAGGTTGGCTCCGGCGACCACGAGCGAAGCCTCGCCGTTCGAGGTGACGCGGACCAGGCCGCGCCGCCCTTGCAGGCAGGCGGCAAGGTAGACGTCGCCATCCTTTGAAAGCGCCAGGCCCTGGGGACGCCCGAGGCCGCGGTACCAGGCGTGGGTGTCGCCATTGGGCTGGATCATCCAGATGGCGTCGTTAGAAGAAAGCGACGGCGCAGTGACGAACAGCGTGCCTGCGGAGTTGACCGCCAGGTGATAGGCCGCAACGCTGGGCTCGAGAGTGGCGTGAACGAAGATCTGGCGCTGCGGGTTGATCTTGAAGATGGTGCCGCTGCGGTCGCCGACAAAGAGGTTGCCCTCGGCGTCGAAGACTGCGCCTGTAGCCACGCCCATGCCCTCGGCGTAGACCGAGGACTCGCCGGAAGCATCGACGCGGTAGACGTTGCCCTCGGCGCGCGAGGTGACAAAGAGGTCGCCGTCGGGGTTAAAGGCCAGGCCCGTGGCGTTCAGAATGCCGGTCACAAAGGGTGTCCCGCGCCCGTCGGGGCTCACGCGAACAATGGAGACCGGGGTCATCTTGCCGCGCGGGCCGGAGATGGTGGCGTAAATCATCCCGGAGCGGCTCACGGCGGGGCTGGTCACGGGATGCAGGCCCTCGGAGAGCTGGCGGGCCACGCGCAGCGGCATGCCATTGCTGGCGCCAAAGGGGTTGCGGACCTCAATGAGGCCGGTAGAAGCCTGATCGGGGACGCGGAGTGCCAGCCGGGTGGGCCTGGTCATCAGGATGTGGGCTGGTAGGCCATCGACTAAAGCGGCGGGCAAAACGTCAGGTTGCCCAAAGCTTGCGAGGCCAAGATGGTCGCCGGTCAGTTCGACTTCGCCGAAGGGCAAAGCGGCGTCCGGCATAATCGAGTCGATGCGCGGCGCGGGAAGGATTTCCGGGACGGATTGGGCGCGGGTGTTGGACATTTTCGACCTAGATCCAGATACGCAAAAACGATGCTACACCCAAAGCATACAGCCCCGCCGCCACATCGTCGAAGACGATGCCCCAGCCTTCGGGCAGGCTCTCAAGCTGGCGGACGGGAAAGGGCTTGGTGATATCGAAGAGGCGGAAGAGAACCAGAGCGATGAGGGCATGACGCCAGTCGAAGGGGCTGAAGAGCAGCGCAATCCACTGTCCTGCAACCTCGTCGATCACCACGAACTGTGGGTCTTTGCGGCCAGACTCGCGGGCAACGATGGTGGCGGCGGGCACTCCGAGAATGAGCGCGAGGCCAATGCCGATGAGCAAGACAACGAGTAGGGCATACGGCGATGGACGTAGGGCCCAGGCGTAAACAGCCCAAAGCAACACGGCTGCCACCGACCCCCATGTGCCGGGACCAGGCTTGCCGAAGCCCGCGCCGAAGAAGGTGGCCACCGTCGACGCCCAGACAGTTTTGCGGCCGAGAGGTGGTTGGCAGATATCGTCCTGGTGGCTACTCGTCATTCGAGTCTCTGTCGCGGCCGCCGCCCAGCCCGCCAAGGTCTTCCAGCACTTCCGGGTCGAGAATGGGAGAGCTGATCTTGTAAACGCCTGAGGCCCACTTGCCGAGATCGATCTTGCGGCAGCGGTCACTGCAAAAAGGAAAATCCTCGTCGTTAAAACGGACCAACATGCCACAGGTAGGGCAGCGGAGAACCTTTGCGGATTTTTTCTTGGCGGGCATGGGCTGGGTCGCTGCCTGAGAGAAGCGGTCAACAATTATGGTACCAGTGTAGCGCTTGAAATGCGGCAGCGAAGAGGCTTGAGGATCCTGAAATCCGGGTCGATTGAGCTGCCCCCGAATCAGCGAAGTCAGCTGGCCTTTGAGGCATAAAACGGCACAGGCTCATCGAAGAACGTAGCGCAGGCAAACTGAATCTGCTGCTTGAATGCCCGCTTCTCGCGTGTTCTCAGTTTGTGGCCCCGTTTGATGGATGCGAGCGGCTTCTGATCGATCGGAACAGCGGAGGAGAAAAAGCCGGCTGCGCTCTTGGAGAATCCACGTCCGGCAAAGAGATCGTCGTAGGATCCCTTGAAGGCGCTGGCGGCGGCCTTCTTGTAAGAGATTTGCCTGTCGCCCGGAATAGCGCCTATGACATGAATGTCGAAGGCGCTGGCAACGCCCTGTAAGGCCGCGAGAAGAAGCTGGGCCGGCGCAATGTCGTGCAGTGTCCTGGTTGCATCGCTGATCTGCCGATAGCATCCCTTGACGCCCTGTAGGCGCGTAACCAAGAGAGCGTCCGCATCATCGGATTCGACAACCCATCCGGGGACAATGGTGAAGGAGAGAACATAGGCGATCTCGCCGTCTACTCGCAAACGCAGCGTCAACTCCCCTTCGTTATCGTAGGGGCGCGAAAAGCCCATCGTCACGGCAAAGCGATCGCCGCCATCCGGGAATACATGCAGCGCAACTTCGTCGAGCAGGATCTGACGCAGTAGATGGCCAGGAAGCAGCTCGCGCAGCCGTCTGTAGTGGTGAATAAAGCAAGAGGCACACTCAGACGTTGAGAAGCCTTTAGCCAGGTAATCGCCCGTCAGAAACTTGTAGCCGAACCTTGGATCGTCCTGAAGCATCTCGGAATAAAGAGGAGTCCTAGCAACCAATGCAAGAACTTCACGGACCTTTCCGATGTGGGTATAGGCCCGCCAAATCCAGGCACAGATCTGGGCAGTTGGGATGGTCGCTCGTACCCGCGGGGCTATATATTTCGGTGCCGGCTCTATCCTGCTCGTGTAGGTCGTGAAATTCTCGTGCCCGATAACGAAGTTGATGGCCCCAGACATCTTGCGTTCAGCCTCCGAGATTTGCCACCGGCTTCAGCAGACTTCACGATGCCCTGGCAACGTTCAGGTCGCGGCTTTGCGCCCGGATCAACCTGACACCCTTGCAGAATGACGGATACGAAGGGGTATGTTCAATCCCAGATTTGTACAGGACCATGGCGATTCGGTAACCAGCATGAGGGTACCTGTCCCAGATGCTGGAGCCGTGTATGGTCCTTTCAAAGGATAGAGCGAACTACGGCTACATAGGCCCGGTGAGGATCCGAGCCACCACGTCGTATTCGTGCGCTTCGGTAATTTCAGCTTTATAAAAGCGGCCGGGTTCAAGGCCTTCTAACTCGCCGAAGTCGTTGATGTAGACCTTGCCGTCGATCTCCGGCGCATGGAACTGGGTGCGGCCCTCCCACAACAGTAGAGTTTCTTCGCTCTCGCCCTCGGCTAACACGACTAACTCGCGGCCGATCCACTGCTGCTTCGCGCGCTTGCTGATGGACTGCTGGAGCTTCATCAGGCGGCGCTTGCGCGACTCGATGCTACGCTTGGGCACCTGCGCGGTGTGCGAATATGCCTCAGACCCTTCTTCATGCGAATAGCTGAAGACGCCGAGCCAGTCGAACTTTGCTTCGCCGATGAATTCCTCCAAAATTTCAAAGTCGCGTGACGATTCGCCAGGGAAGCCGACGATAAAGCTTGTGCGTAGCGCGATGCCCGGCACTGCCGCGCGGACCTTGTCCAAAGTCTTGAGGAAAATATCCGCGCCCGCGCCGCGCTTCATAGTCTTGAGCACAGCGGGCGAGGCGTGCTGGAGGGGCACGTCGAGATATTTGCAGATGTTGTCGTGCTTGGCGATGGTGTCCAGCAGGCGGCCCGTGATGCGGTTGGGATAGGCATAGAGAAAGCGCAGCCAGCGCAGGCCTTCGATGCTGGCCAGTGAGTCGAGCAGCGTGGCCAGGCCATCCTTGATGCCCAAATCTTCACCGTAACAAGTGGTGTCCTGGCCGATCAGCGTGATCTCCTGCACGCCGCGGGCGACCAGCTGCTGGGCTTCGGCGACCACCGATTCAAATCTCCGCGACCGGAATTTGCCGCGCAGGTTGGGGATCACGCAGAAGGTGCAAGGATGGTCGCAGCCCTCGGCGATTTTGATGTAAGCCGAAGATTTGGGGGTGGTCAGAAAGCGCGGAGTCGACTCGTCGTAGAGATAGGTCGGCAGCATGTGCGCCGCGCCTTGCCAATCGTCGCGCCTGAATCGGCCTTGCTGCTCGCGCAGGTCGCCCTCTGCCCTAAAAGTTGGCGCGCCTGCCTTATGCGTTCCGGCTTGCGACTCTTTCCCCGGCCGGCTCTCGGCGTGGCCGTTGCCGCTGAGTATGTTGAAGGGAGACGGGACCGTAGCCGCTTGAGGCCGGCCCAGGCCTGCCGCTTCAAGAATGGATTCCAGTTCGCCAGTACCGATCACGGCGTCCACTTCAGGGATGCTCTTTTGAATTTCGTCGCGGTAGCGCTCCACCAGGCAGCCGGCGACAATGAGCCTCTTGGCCGAGCCGGCCGTCTTGTATCGCGCCATTTCAAGGATCGTATCGACGGATTCCTGTTTGGCGGTGTCAATGAAGCTGCACGTGTTGACGATGAGGATTTCGGCTTCTTCGGGATGGGCGGTCAGGCGCGCGCCAGCGCGGTCCAGCAGCCCCATCATCACCTCGGAGTCGACGAGGTTCTTGGGGCAGCCCAGGGAGATAAACCCCACGGAAGGGGCCGCGGGTGCTGATAATTTGCTCACATCTTCATTGTACCGGGGTATTGCATTCAGGGACAGCGGAGCGGGCGCTATCAGCTTTGCAGTGCAGCCACAATCTGCTCCGTCGAGCGCACGCGCCCCATGCGGGGAAAGATGCGGACGACGGAGTTCAAGTGGCTCTCCGCGTTCGTGCCCGTCATGGCATCGGACGCGAAGATCAGTTCGTAGCCGCGTTCATAGGCGTCGCGCGCCGTGCTTTCAACGCCGATCTCCGTGGCGATGCCGCAAAGAATAATCGTCGTCAAGCCGCGCCGGCGCAGTTGCAGATCGAGATCGGTGCCGTAAAACGCGCCCCATTGGCGTTTGAAAATCACAACGTCGCTCGGCTGGCGGTCAAGCTCGGGAATCAATTCCATCCAGTCCGGCGGCATGGGTCCGCCCGCCCCCATCTGCTGGTCGGCGGTCGGATGCAGCCGGTCCGCTCCATCCGCTGAGCCGCCCACATGCACCAGCACGGGTTGTGCTCCGGCTGAGCGGCCGGCGGTGAGCAAGGCCGCGCTGTTGGCAATCACCGTAGCTGTCGCCAGCGGCGCCCCCGGCCTCCCGGCAATGCCTTTCTGCAGGTCAATGACTACGATAGCTGTATGACGGGCATCGAGTTTTTTGAGATTAAGTGCGAGATCGCTCATTGCTGTATTCCCTCCTCTGCAGGTAGGATGCCCATTTCGAGGTAGATGGGCCGTATTTCTCGTCGCACCGCCGGTAACTGCGTCGTGAACCATGCCGCGCCCAGCAGGACTGCCAACCCGCTAAAGACCACCGTCCATGGCGCGCCGATTGCATCGGCCATGGTCCCAGCCAGCAGGCTGCCAAACGGCGCCATGCCCATAAATGCCATCGTATAGTAGCTCATCACGCGCCCCCGTTTGTCCTCGGGGACAAGGGTCTGGATGACGGTATTGCTGCCGGCCATGCCCTGCATCATGCCCATGCCCGCCACCAGCACCATGATCATCGAGAGCCAGAACCAGCGCGATAAACCAAAGCCAATTAACCCAACACCAAAGACCACAGCGGCGATCGGAATCATGCGCACCAGCCCCCGCACGCTCTTGCGCGCCGCCAGCGACAGCGCCGACATCAGCGCGCCCACCCCCATGGCGCCCATCAAGAATCCGAGAGTATGCGCGCCGCCATGCAGCACCTTGGCCGCGAAGATGGGCATGAGCACCACAAACGGCATCCCCATGAAGCTGACCACGGCAAACAACATCAAAATTGTCCGGACAGGCACGAACTCCGAGACATAAGTCCAGCCGGCCTTCAATTCGATCAGCGTAGATCCAGCCTTCCGTTTCAACACCGGCGCATGAATGTGCATCATGAGCAGCGAGGCAATCACTGCCAGGTAACTGATGCCGTCGACAAGAAAGCACCATCCCTCGCTTGAAACTGCGATCAACATGCCGGCCAGCGACGGGCCAACCAGCCTCGCCATGTTCACCATGGATGAGTTGATGGCGATGGCATTGGAAAGATCGCCCCGGTCCTCGACCATCGTCACCATGAAGGCCTGGCGGCCCGGCATATCGAAGGCGTTGACGATGCCCTGCAACACGCTGAGAGCCAGCAAGATGGGGATCGTGATGTGGCCCGACAGGGTAAGGCCGGCCAGCGCCAGTGACTGCACCATCGACAGCGCCTGCGTCCACACCAGCACCTTGCGGCGGTCGATGCGGTCCACCACCACGCCGGCCAGCGGCGCAAACAGGAACGTCGGAATCTGCCCCGCAAAGCTGATCGTGCCCAGCAGCAGCGCCGATCCCGTCAGCCGGTAGACCAGCCAAGCGGTGGCCACGCGCGTCATCCACGTGCCGATCAGCGAGATGGTTTGCCCGCCAAAGAACAGCCGGAAGTTACGATGCCGCAGCGCCCGCCAGGCATGAGATGAGCCGCTGTAGACACGCGGTTCCTCTGCGGCGAGAACCTCAGCCGTCTCAGCGCGGGTTGGGTCTTCTTCGCTGCTCAAAGGCGCTTCCTAATTGCAACCAAAGCTGTCCTTACTTTAATAATGGTGTCATCCTGAGCGGAGCAGGTCGCGCTTTTTGCAACCTGCGCAGTCGAAGGACCTGCGTTTCATATCTCCTCGGCTCAAGGGTAGGATAGGATCACTCGGACTTGGCCGGGGAATCTCCATATTCAAGATGAATCGAAGCCCGCATCGGCACTTCTTTCCCATTCACGAAGCCGGGCTTGTACTCGGATTTGAGCAGCGATTCGACAGCGGGCCTTTCCAACTCTGGTCGCTCGCAGTGCGTCACCTGCGGATCGGAGGCCTTCCCTTTTATGCCGATCGTGAGCATAACGTCGCAAACGCTGCTCCCCTCGTGAATGAACGCCACTCGCCCGTATCCTTCGTCGGAAAACTTGATCACTTGCGGCCCCGTTACAGTCCTGGTGAACGGATAGGCGCCATCGGAATCAGGATCGGACGCATCGCCTTGTTGCGGGATAAAGGCATAGTGAATCGGCGCACTCACCTCGCGACTGATTCCTGTCCTACCCGAATGGTGCTCAAAAGTAAACCTGCTCAAGCGATAGTTAACCTCAACAGAAATCATGACGGAGACAGGCTTGCCTTCTTGCGTTACAGCGGGGCTGAACCTGTATTTTTTCACCGCATCCAGACTGCTCTCTTGAAACACCGGATCGGTGCAATGGATAATCCGAGCGTTCTGTGGGTTGCCCTGGGCGTCCACAATCATTGAAATCAGGCACAGACCATTAATCCGTTTGAGTCTGGCGTCGTCGGAGTATTCCGCTTCAACTTGATTGAGCGGCTTAGGGGGAGAAATATTTTTCGCAGCCAATTGGTTGGAAGGCAAGGGCGCGTCCTCCGTCTGTGTGGCTTGCTGTGCGTTAACTAGGCCCGTCGCCATCGTTACGGCCAGCGCAATCATCAATAAATGTCGCACAAACTCTCCTTCAAATCCGCACGATCACCCTATCAAACCAGTCCCCACTCCCTCAGCAGAAACGCATAGTCGAACGCGATCTCTTTCAGATAGTCGTAGCGCCCGCTTGCGCCGCCATGACCGGCCTGCATGTTAGTCACCAGCAGCAGCGGATTGTTATCCGTCTTGAGGGTGCGGAGCTTGGCTACATACTTGGCCGGCTCCCAATACATCACCTGGCTGTCGTGGAGCGATGTCTTGACTAACATCGCCGGATAACTCGCCGCCTTCAGGTTGTCATAAGGCGAGTAACTCAGCATGTACTTGAAGTAACTCTCTTCGTTTGGATTGCCCCATTCCTCATACTCGGGAACGGTGAGCGGCAGCGATGCGTCGAGCATGGTGTTCATCACGTCCACAAAAGGAACGTGCGAGATGACAGCGCGGAAGAGATCGGGGCGCAGGTTCGCGACCGCGCCCATGAGTAATCCTCCAGCTGACCCGCCCTCAATGGCCACGCGCGCGGGATCGCCGCAGCTGGAGGCGGTCAGGTGCCCCACGGCGGCAATGAAGTCCGTGAAGGTGTTTCTCTTCACCAGCATCTTGCCAGCGTCGTGCCAGGGCTTGCCCAGGTCGCCGCCGCCGCGGATGTGCGCATAGGCCATCACCACGCCGCGATCGAGCAAGCTGAGCCGGTTCGAGCTGAAGGAGATGGGCAGCGAGTAGCCATAGGAGCCGTAGCCGTAGACATACAGTGGATTGCTCTGCGTGCGTTTGTCCTTGCGATAAACAAGCGACACCGGAACCTCCACGCCGTCCGCAGCCGTTGCATGGACCCGCTCGCTGGCATAGAGCGTGCGGTCGAAGCCGCCGGGAATCTCGAGTTGTTTGAGCAACGTGGAATCGCCGGTGGGCAGATCGTACTCGTAGACAGAGGCAGGCGTGACCAGTGACTGATAGGCGTAGCGAAATGCCTTCGTATCGAAGACCCGATTGATATGCGGATGGGCGCTATAGGCCGGCTCGGGAAAGGAGATTTCGCCGCCGGGCACAGCTTCCGGCCCGCTGCCGGTAAAGCGCCAAAGACGAAGGCAGGGCAGGCCGTCTTCGCGCTCGCAGGCCACAAAGAAGCCGGCGAAGAGGTCCACATCTTCCAGCATGATGCGGTCGCGGTGCGGAATGACCTCGGTCCAGTGCTCGCGTCCCGGCGTGGCCACCGGAGCTGTCACCAGGCGAAGGTTGCGCCCCTTATCGTTGGTGCGGATGAACCACATGCCATTGCGATGGTCGACGGAGTATTCATGCTCGTCCTGGCGCGGACTGATGAGGCTGAAAGCCCCGAGAGGATCGTCAGCCGGCAGCACCCACGATTCAGCCGTGGTATGGCTGGCCGCTTCCATCACCAGGTATTTGCCATCGCGCGTGCGGCCCGCTCCCAGATTGAAGCGCTCGTCGTCTTCCTGATGAATCAGCACAGCTTCGTCGAGCTGCCCGGCTTCGTTCTTGCCCAACTCATCTAGCCGAATGCCGTTCCGCCAAAGCTGATACTGGCGCTTCTGTTCCTCGTCCTCGACGGTATAGAAAAGCGTGCGATTGTCCGCTGCCCAAACCACTGAGCCCGTCCGCTCCACTTCATCGCGCAGCGTCTCGCCGGTCAGCAGATCCTTGATGTGCAGCGTGTACTGGCGAAAGCCGGTGGTGTCGGTCGAGTAGGCCAGCCAGCGGCCGTCATCCGTGATGGCGGTGGCGCCGATGGAGAAGAAGGCGTGGCCCTCGGCAAGCTTATTCCCGTCGAGCAGTACCTCCTCCGGCGCGTCGAGTGTCCCCTGCTTGCGGCAGTGAATCGCGTACTGGCTGCCTTCTTCGGTGCGCGTGTAATACCACCACCCACGGTCGAAGAAGGGAACTGAAACGTCGGTCTGCTTCACATGCGAGAGCATCTCGTTATAGAGCTCTTCGCGGAGGCCCGCCAGCGGAGCCATGAAGGCTTCGGCGTAAGCGCTTTCGGCTTCGAGGTAGGCCGTCACCTCGGGGTCTTCCTTGGCGCGCAGCCAGGCGTAGTCGTCGCTGAGGACCACGCCATGCAACGGAGTCTCAGTGTGTTGTTTGCGGGCGATCGGGGCTGGCGGAAGCGGCTTCTGAGTCATTTAATTCAAGTGTACAGAATCGAGGAAGACGTCAATCGACTCAGCGACTTGCCGCCTTATCGGCGGAACGCGTACCGGAAACTCGCGAACGACCAGGGCGATCGCATGAACACAGATTGTTGACAAAACCGGTTCCATTTCTCCCTCTCTGCCGTCCAAGCGCCACACTTCCTCCCGAAGGGAGGGACGAGAATAGCCCAGGATAAAGCGAAGCGCAATCCTGGGGAAGCGTTCAGGACATGTTATTGCGCCCCGAAGGGCCGCATCGAAGCTTTTCATCGCAGTGAACCTCGTTCATGCGATAGCCCTGCGCCAACTGCTCCCTTAACTACCCCCCTCGCTTGAACATTTAGAATGGTCGTTGACGTTCATTTGTCTTGCGTCCGCAGCAAAACCGGGGTGGACGGGAAAGTACGCACTTATCTCTATGCATCGTTGGTCCAGGCTCTTTGTACCCACTCTTCGTGAGGCCCCGGCAGACGCCGAAGTGGCCAGCCACAAGTTCCTGCTCCGCGCCGGCTACATGCGCCAGCTCGGCGCGGGCATCTACAACTACCTCTTCCTCGGCCAGCGCTCGATGAACAAGATCATCGGCATTGTGCGCGAAGAGATGGACAAGATCGGCCAGGAGTTCTACCTGCCCGCGCTGCTGCCCAAGGAGCCGTGGGAGCAGAGCGGCCGCTGGACGGGCATGGGCGACAACATGTTCCGCCTCAAGGACCGCAAGGGCGCAGACCTTTGCCTGGGCATGACCCATGAAGAGATCATGACCACCATCGCCCGCAGCGAGTTGCGCAGCTACAAGCAGTTGCCGCAAATCTGGTATCAGATTCAAACCAAGTTCCGCGACGAGCCCCGGCCCAAGTCCGGCCTGCTGCGTGTCCGCCAGTTCACCATGAAGGACGCCTATTCCTTCGACATCGACAAGGCCGGCCTGGACAAGAGCTTCGACTTGCATGATGCGGTCTACCGCAAGATCTTCACCCGCTGCGGCCTCAAGTTTGTAGCCGTCGAGGCCGACTCCGGCTCCATGGGCGGCTCGCAGTCACAGGAGTTCATGTGCTATACCGACGCGGGCGAGGATCTGATCGCGAGCTGCCCCGTCTGCGGTTACGCGGCCAACCTTGAAAAGGCAACCTCGCGTCTCGATGCAGTCGTCGAGATGGAAGCCACCGGCGACGGCACACCCGAACTGGTGCACACGCCCGGCATGGGCGCGATCGCAGAAGTCTCTGCCTTTTTGAAGATGAGTCCGGCCAACGACATCAAGTGCTTGGCATACATAGCTGTCTTTAGTGGTCCAAATGGAGTAGCTAAGGTTCCGATCGTTATTTTGTTGCGTGGGGATCACGACGTTAATGAAGCCAAATTAGCTTCGTTACTCTCAGTCAATACATTGGAGTTTATGGACGCGGACGAAATTCTGAACACATTTGTATCAGAGGCCCGTAATTTGGCGAAAAAACCTGCAAAAGGGCTTTATGAAATTCAAGTTTTAAGAACTCTCACTTCACCCGCAGGTTATTTGGGACCAGTTGGCCTAGAACCTCTAGATATTGAAAATCTCAAATTCCTCCAAGAGCATGGCATCTTGCCGAAATCTTTTTCGGTCTTCAAAGAAGAGCCGATCTACGGTGGTTTAGGTCCAAAGACTTCATCCTTTCGTGTCTATTTTGATCGTCCTATCGTCATTCTTGACAAATCTCTTGAGGGCCGCAAGAACATGGTCGCCGGAGCCAACAAACTCGACCACCACTATCGCAACGTCACGCCGGGTCGCGATTTCTCCTGGACTCTCTGCGCCGATATCCGCAGCGTGAACGAGAGCGAAGCCTGCCCGGTCGACGGTTGTGCAGGCAAGCTCGTAGTCGGCAAGGCCGTCGAAATCGGCCACATCTTCAAGCTCGGCTACAAGTACTCCGAATCCATGGGCGCGCGAGTGCTCGACGTGAACGGCAAGGAAGTCACGCCCATCATGGGCAGCTACGGCATCGGCATCGAACGCATTCTCACCGCGGCCATCGAGCAGTCCAACGACAAGAATGGCTTCTGGCTGCCTGCCTCCATCGCCCCCTTTACCGTGGTCGTCACGGTCACCAACGCATCCGATCCCGCGCTGGCCGAAGCGGGCGAAAAGCTGGCCGCGGAGCTTGAAGCTGCCGGCCTCGATGTGCTGCTGGATGACCGGGACGAGCGCGCCGGCGTCAAATTCAAGGATGCGGACCTCGTTGGCATCCCTAATCGCATCAATGTAGGTAAGAAGGTTGCCGGCGGCCAGGTGGAACTGGTGACGCGGGCCACGGCTACGAGTGTGGATGTGGCATTGGGGGACGTGGTCGCGTTGGTTAAGGCCCGCGTCGAAGAAGATGCGCTCCTGACGTCGGTTGAAGCGTAACGGCAGCTAGCAGCTCGGCAAGAAAGAAGAGCGATGGCAGCGATAGCGTTGAGAATCCGATGGAGACGGCCCAGAGGCAAGCTCCCCTGGCTAGGGCTGCTGATTCGCCTGGGGTTGCTGACGTTTGCTGTTGGCGCGCTGGTGGTCATTGTCGTCTTCACCTTTTTCAACTTCAGGTATTCGCGTGTTGTGGATGAGCGGCTCAAGCAGCCCATCTTCGCGAACACCGCCAAGATCTTTGCCGCTCCGCGCGAGGTCCGCCCCGGACAAAAGCTCACAGTCCGCCTCATCGCCAATGAGTTGCGCGAGGCCGGCTACTCTGCCGATGGTGCCTCCCAAACCTCACAACTTGGTACATATTCGGGAGGCGGGCGCTCCATCACCGTACGCCCCGGCCCGCAGTCCTATCACTCGCAAGACAGTGCGACCATTCACATCGATGGCGGCGTTGTCGATTCCATCACCGACGTACACGGGGAGACGCTGGCGAGTTATGAGCTGGAACCGCTGCTCATCACCGGTCTCAGCGAGGACGCCAACCGCACCAAACGCCGGTTGATCTCCTACGACGAGATTCCTTCCAACCTGGTGCAGGCCGTTCTCGCCATTGAGGATCGCCGCTTTTTTGAGCACGGCGGCGTCAATTATTGGCGGCTCATGGAAGCGATTCTCCGCGACGTGGCCACAGGCCAAAAGCAGCAAGGCGGCTCTACGCTGACCATGCAGTTGGCGAAGAACTTCTTCCTTTCTCCGGAGAAGCGCATCAAGCGCAAGATTATCGAGATCGTCATCACCTTTCAGCTCGAACATCGCTTCACGAAACAGCAGATCTTCGAGATGTACGCCAATGAGATCAATCTGGGCCAGCGCGGCAGCTTCTCCATCGATGGCTTCGGCGAGGCCTCGGAGTCTTATTTCGGCAAGGATGTACGCCAGCTCGATTTGGCCGAATGCGCAACGCTGGCGGGCATGGTTCAGAGGCCGAACTACTTCAATCCCTTCCGCCATCCCGATCGCACCATCGACCGGCGTAACCTGGTGCTCGACTCAATGGTAGAAACCGGCGCAATTACCAAAGATCAGGCCGAGCACGCCAAGGACGAGCCAATCCATCTCTCGGCAGCCAGCGTAGACGCCAGCGAGGCGCCGTACTTCGTCGACCTGGTCCACGATCAGTTACTGCAAAAGCTCGGTGAGCGCGACTTCAACCGCGAAGGCCTGCGCATCTACACATCGCTCGATCCCGATTTGCAGCGTGCAGCCACTACGGCAGTCGAGAACACCATTCACGTGGTCGACGAGCGGGTAGACAAGCTGCATGCGCGCGACAAAAAACGCGGCATCGCTTACGCCTATCCGCAAGTGGCGCTGGTGGCGCTCAATCCTCACACCGGCCAGGTGCTGGCTCTGGTGGGCGGGCGCAACTACGGCAACTCGCAGTTGAACCATGCGGTGGCCAAGCGGCCCACCGGCTCCATCTTTAAGCCCTTCGTCTACGCTACCGCCTTCAACAGCTCGCTTGAAGGAACTATTCTCTCTGGCCAGACGAAACCTTTCAGCCAGCTCACCATGCTCAGCGACGAGCAAACCACCTATGACGTGGGCAACCAGGAGTACACGGCGCACAACTATGAAGGCGTGTATCACGATGAGGTGACGGCGCGCTATGCGTTGCAGAAGTCGCTCAACAACGCCACCATCGGCTTGGCAGCCCTGGTCGGATTCGATCGCGTGGCCTCCCTGGCGCGCGAAGCAGGAATCAAGAGCGCGCGCGGGACGCCCACCGTAGCCATTGGCACCTATGACGCCACGCCGCTCGATATGGCCGGAGCTTACACCGTCTTCGCCAATGGAGGCTTGCATCTCGACCCCTGGATGCTGGCCAGCGTCCGCAACCCAACCGGCGACATCATCACCGATTACACACCCACCTCAAAACAGTTGCTTGACCCGCGCGTGGCCTTTCTCACCACCGACATGCTTGAGAACGTGATCAACCACGGCACCGGCTTCGCCGCCCGCGCGCGCGGCTTTACTGCGCCGGCTGCCGGCAAGACCGGAACCGACCACGACGCCTGGTTCGCCGGTTATACCTCCAACCTGCTCTGCATCGTCTGGGTCGGCAACGACGATTATTCGGATATCAAGATCGAAGGCGCCGATGCGGCCGCTCCCATTTGGGCCGAGTTCATGAAGAAGGCCGTGCTGCTGCCACAATACTCCGACACCCATGACTTCTCCCCGCCTGAAGGCGTTGAGATCGTCAATATCGACAAGGCCAGTAACCTGCTCAGTGACGACGCCTGTCCCGACAGTTCCTGGATAGCCTTCCTTGCCGGTACCGCGCCCACGGATACCTGCGACCATCCCCCCGACCACCGCAATATCCTGCAAAAAATCTTCGGCACGGGCAAGAACTGATTCAAGCAGCTAACCCACTGCGCTAGGATGTTAGCATCCGTTGGGGGCTCTTTCCCGTGAATGCTCGATCCAGGCGGCTGCTCCTGTTCGCGTTTGTGACGCTGGCCATCCTGCTGCTGTTCTTGCGCCTGCTGGTCTTTACGCAGCATCGCTCCCGCCGCTCAGGGGCGCAGTTTCATCCGAGTTCCCTTGCGTTGGCGGCTGGCTCCGTGAGTGCGGCGCGCGGGTGGAGTGACAGTTTTAATGACGGAACTCCAGACTTCCTGCGCCTCACCGACCCCGCCGACCGCCAGGTCTTCCGCCGTTGGTTTACGCTCATTGCCGATTATCAGGCAGTCCGTCCCCGGAATGAAATTCCGCCCGAGATAACAGATTGCGCCGGGCTGCTTCGCTACGCCTATCGCGAGGCCCTCAAGCGCCACAACGACTCGTGGTTTCTAACTACTGGCATCGATCTGCAAGCGCCGCCGGGAGAGATTCGTGCCTGGCACTATCCAGACACGCCGCTGAAGACAGGGCTATTCCGCGTCGAGCCGGGCGCGTTCAATGCAGCGGACGTGAGCAATGGCGTATTTGCGCAATTTGCTGACGCAAAAACACTGGTCGAGCGCAACGCCTATCTGGTTAGCCGCGACGCCCTCCAGGCGCAGCCCGGCGACCTTCTCTTTTTCCGCCAGTTCGGCCAATCTTCGCCCTGGCACTCGATGATCGTCACTCGCATCGGCGCGGAGCCGGGGGTGGTTTACCATACCGGACCGGACCGCGGCAGCTCAGGCGAGATTCGCCGCGTCACCCTGGCTGAGTTGCTCGATCACCCCGATCCGCGCTGGCGGCCCATCGCCGCCAATCCCAACTTTCTCGGTGTCTACCGCTGGAATATCTTGCGAGGCAATTCATGAGGCTCCGCTTTCTTCTCGTCCTGCTTGCGTTGCCGTTGGCCCTTTCGGCTGCGGCCAAGGATGCGCCCCGTTCGTTTTCGCTCTCTACCTCGCGCACCTTTGCGCCGGGAGAGAGCGTCAAAATCCAGCTCTATGCGCGCAATGTTCCCGCTCTTGAGTTCCGCGTCTACAAAGTGCGCGACGCGCAAAAGTTCTTTGCCGGGCTCAAGGACCCGCATAGCTTCGGCGTGCAGAGTGAATCGCCCGCCGAGCAGATCGACCAGCGTACATGGATCGAGCGGCTCCACGACTTCAAGGCAGACTTGTGGTGGCGTGTGCGCCGCTTTTTCCGTGGGCAGTTTACCGACGAGGCGCGCGATGCCTTCCGCGAAGGACAGGGCAAGTTGGGCAAGCGCAGCCAGGTCGTGGGCGCAACGGAGTTCGCTCAGGTTCCGCTGCTAAACGAGAGTCAACTGGTGGCGCGCTGGAAGCTGGTAACTCCGCCGGCCATCGTTTCCGAGACGCAACAGTTACCCATCGACGGCCTGTCTGCGGGCGTGTATCTGATAGAAGCCACCGAAGGCACTTACAAGGCCTACACCGTGGCCATTGTCACGCAGATAGCACTGGTAGAGCGGACCCTCAACGATCATGCGGAGTTATACGCAGCCGACCGCGCGACCGGCGCTCCGGTGGCAAAGGCCGAAGTAGCGCTATGGGCCGATGGAAAGCAGCAGTCGAACGGCGCCACCAGCGACGACGGCCTGGCCTCGCTGGCCACCAATATCTCTGACGGAAAAACCGTCGATAACGTGTGGATACTGGCGCGGCATGGGGAGGACGTTGCGATCGTTACTCCATGGAGTTATGGCTTTGGCGGGAATAAGCCATCCGATCTGAGCGCCTACGTCTACACGGATCGCCCCGTCTACCGGCCAGGACACACCGTTCATATCAAGGCCGTGATCCGCCAGGAGAAAGACGACCAACAGATTCTTCCCGCCGTAAAGACAGTGAAACTCACGGTCACCGACGCGGATAACAAGACGGTTCTCACCCAGGAGCTGCCCCTCGGCGCTCATGGCACCGTTGCTACCGATCTGGCGCTTGCTTCCGATGCGGGGCTTGGCTATTACAGCGTCGGAGTTACCAGCAATGGCAGCCAGGTAAACCAAGGCAGCTTCTATGTGGAGGAGTACAAGAAGCCTGAGTATCAGGTACGGGTGACCCCTTCGGCGCAGCGCGTACTACAGGGCGACAAGATTCAGGCGGTGATCGATGCACGCTATTTCTTCGGCGAGCCGGTTGCCAATGTCAAGGTGAAGTACGTGGTTCACACTTCGCAGCACTATTGGTGGGATGAGGAGGATGCTGAAGATAGCGGAGAAGCGGACCAGCAATCGGATGACGGCGCTTCCGACGACTATGCCTGGGACCAGACCGAGCAGCAGGAGCAGGAAGGCATGCTCGACGCCGATGGCAAGCTGACCATCTCTCTGCCGGTGGCTGTGGAAGGCAAGCCGCGCGACATGGACTACCGCATTGAAGCGCGAGTTACAGATGCCGCCAATCGAGAGGTAGCCGGACACGCAATGGTGCTGGCCACTTATGGATCGTTCCACATCGATGTGCAGCCGACGAGTTACGTTTATAAGTCGGGCGACCCGGTGCGGCTAAAGGTGCAGGCGGAGGATTACGACTCCAAGCCCGTTAAAACCACAGTTCATGCCGCGGTCACAGTGAGCCAGTGGGATCGCGATACCGGCAAATGGACTCGTACACCCGTAGCTGCTCGTGATGCCAATACCGGGGCCGATGGCAGCGCCTTGATCGATATGCCATTGAGCGGCAACGGAGATTTTGAAGTGACCGTAACTGCGTCAACGCCTGAGCATCGGATCGTAGAAGCACAAACGTGGGTATGGATTTGGAATGGCGCCGGCGAATGGTCCAACGAGAACACCCAGGCCCGCATCGTCACCGATAAGAAGAGTTATCAGGTCGGCGACACAGCGCACCTCCTGCTGCTAACTGGCGTGCCCGAGTCGTGGGTCGTAGTTACATCCGAAGGCGATACCATCCAGTCGCGGCGATTGCTTCACGCTACCGGCGAAAGCGTCGCCTTCGACATGCCTATCACGCAGCTGGCCCAGCCCAACCTGGTGATCAATGCGTTTTTCGTGCGCAACAATCAGATCTATACCGCGCACAAAAGTCTGAAAGTTCCGCTGGTGGAGCGGACTCTGACCGTGACGGCCACGCCCTCCAAGCCCAAGTATCTTCCCGGCGAGAAGGGCAGCTTCGACGTACTCGCGCTCGACAGCGCGGGCAAGCCCGTGCAGGCCGACCTCAGCTTCGGCGAAGTGGATGAGGCGCTTTACTCCGTGCGTCCCGATGAGAGCGGCGACATCGTTCACTTCTTCTACTCGCAGCGCGCGGCGGAACTCAATCCGCAGACCTCATTTGATTTCTTCTTTTCCGGCCAGGCGGGCACCAAGTCACCGTTGCTGGCGCAGTTAGCGGTGGCGCAGTTCCATCCGCGCATGGCGCAGGTAAAACCGGGTTCTGACCTGGTGATTCCCAAAGTGCGCAAGGCCTTCCCGGATACGGCCTACTGGAGTCCGAATATCCGTACCGGTCCCGATGGCCACGCCAAAGTCGAGTTCAACTTCCCCGATTCGCTTACCACCTGGCGCACTACTATCCGCGCCATGACCGACGACGGCAAAGCCGGCGGCGCGGTGACGCGGGTGCTTACGCGCAAGAATCTCATTGTCCGCCTCGCTGCTCCGCGCTTCTTTCGCGTGGGCGATGAAGTTACTCTGCGAGTCATCGCGCATAACTATCTGGAGACGGCAAAAGACGTTACCTTTGCGCTCGATGTAACTGGGTTGGACATAGCCAGCGGCCAATCGCAGAAGGTAAATATCCCCGCGCGCGGCGAGAGCTTTGTGGAGTGGCGCGTGCGCGCCCGTACCGCGGGCCAAGCCGTGCTGACCGCGAAGGCGCTCACCAATGAGGAATCTGATGCTCTCGAGATGCCCCTGCCGGTATTGCCTTTTGGCGTGAAGCAGCGGGCTGCCGGATCGGGCGTTGTCTTCTCCGGCGCAGGGCAGAACCAGTGGTCCTTCAGTTATCCCGCCGGTTCCGATGCTTCCTCGCGCGGACTTACAGTTACCATAGCTCCCTCGGTGGCGGGCACAGTCTTCGATGCCCTCGATTACCTCACCGGTTATCCCTGGGGCTGCACGGAGCAGACTATGTCCAGCTTCCTGCCCGACCTCATCGTGGCGCAGGCCGTGGATAAGCTACACCTGCAATCGCCCATCGATCGCCCCACGCTCAACGACATGGTGCGCGCCGGGCTCGACAGGCTCTACGGCTTCCAGCATGACGATGGCGGCTGGGGATGGTGGCCCGACGACGAGAGCCGCGTCTTCATGACCGCCTATGTCGTCAGCGGCCTGGGCCAAGCCAACGGCGCAGGCTACAAGGTCGACGAAAACCGCGTGAACAAAGGCCGCGCATGGCTTCAGTCTGCATTGGCCGCGCATCCTGAAATGATTCCCGATCTGCGCGCCTATGTCGTCTTCGCTCTGGCCACCACCGGTGGCGCGCCCAAAGAAGCGCTCGATGCCGCTTGGGAGAGCCGCGCCAAGCTGAGCGACGAAGGCTTGGCCCTCACCGGCTTGGCTCTCGACGCGGCAGGAGACAGCCGCGCGCACCAGGCAGCGGAACTCCTCGAAAAGAAGGCCAAAACCACCGATGCCGATGCCTATTGGACGGGCGCCTACGACGGCCTGCTCGACTACTGGGATGATACCTCTGACGAGACCACAGCCTTCGCGCTCAAGCTGCTCGTTCGCCAGGATCGCAGCAGCGGCCTCCTGCCCAAGGCGGCGCAGTGGCTCGGCAAGCATCGTAATGGCGACTATTGGGACTCGACCAAGCAGACGGCCATGGTCATTGAAGGACTGACCGACTATCTCTCCCTCAGCGGCGAGCTGGCCAACACCTCCGACGTTGAAGTGCTGGTGAATGGCGCGAGTGTTGGCAAGCGGCACTTCGGCGCCAGCGACGGCTTTGCTGCGCCGTGGCGCATCAAGATTCCCGCCGCGCAACTTGGAAATGGCGGCCAGGTAGCCATCCGTAAGAGCGGCAATGGCATCACATATTGGTCGGCGGAGAGCGCCTGGTACTCCGCGGACCGCAAACTCTACCAGCAAGGCCAACTGGCGCTCAACATCACCCGCGACTACTACGTGCTCAGCAAGAATCAACTCAAACCAACCGACCCTATCACCTACGACCTGCTCCCGCTGAAGGGCGCCGTGCACGTGGGCGATATCGTTGCTGTCAAGCTGGCGCTGAATGGAAGCAACTGGAAATATCTGCTGGCCGAGGACCCCATTCCGTCGGGCACGGAGTTTCTCGATCGCACCGATCTCTACTCGATTAACAGCCGGCCTTCGTGGTGGTACAACTGGTTTACGCGCCGCGAGTTTCACGACGACCGCGCCGCCTTTTTCCAGACCGAGTTCCCCGGCCGCCGCGAATATTTCTACCTGCTCAAAGTGGTTAACCCCGGTAACTTCGTCATAAGTCCCGCGCAGGCCGGCCCCATGTATCAGTCGAACGTAAATACAACCACCGAGCCCGCAACGCTGGAGGTGCAGCCGTGAGTCTATTTACAGATTTATTTCTCCGTTTGCGCCTCAGTTGGCGCTGGGTTATAACTCAGTTCGTTCTTACCGCGCTATTGATCATGGCAGGCCTTGCCTGGACGCGCCTTCCCGACAAGCACTGGTGGCAATTGGCGCTAACTCTTATGGTGCCGCTGCTGCTGGGGATCTCGGCGCTCGAGTTACAGGCCGGCACAGCGCGCAGCCTTGCGGACGACGACGGCAGGCGCGTCAAGCTGGTGTGGGGCGCGGTCACGCTCCTGGTCTGGATCGCTATGGGCATAGCGGTCTGGGCGCTGCTGGACTGGTGCGACGACCAGATTCCGTTGTGGGCAGGCTACCTCAACTCGCGTGCCTCCGCCCATGCGCGGGCGACGCTATTCACCTATGAACATCTTCGGCGCTGGCTCACCCTCGTCGAGTGGTTCATTCGCTGGATCGTCGTCCCGGCCAAGATCATTCCTTACGCCACGGTATCGGCACAGTGGGGCTGGCGGCTGCCCTGGATGAGAGTGATTCGCATGTTATGGAACTGGCGTTGGTGGCTGGCGATCGTGCTGGCCTCGCTCGTAGCCGTTGAGTTACCCAGCCGCTTCTTTGCCACCCTGCCGAGCGGAGGCGTCAACGCGCAGATCTGGCACGTGGTGCTGAAGCTCGCCGCGACTTATCTACTGGCAGTAGGCTGTTGGGTTTTGCTGCTGGGCTGGGTCGCAGTGTTGTTTGCCCACCAGAAACCGCCGACCGGAGGCAGGCATGCCGCAGGGAAGCCCGAGTTACCGGAGACCGACTAACACGCCTTGCGACACGCCGGTGCGTAGCCAACCAACGACCTGCTCCCGGCCAAAGCGATCAAGAAGCAGCTGAACATAATAACCAGCAACCCGGTGCGCCTCTTCCGACTCCGCTTCGCTTGCAGCATGAGCCAGCTTTTGCTCCACCAATTCCAGAGTCACCGTAGGTTTGCGCACCCGGCGTGCTTCGCCCGACCAAGCCTCCACCAGCCCCTCGCGCAGCCAGAGCGGCGTGTGGGCCGTAGCCTGCTCTTCCACCAGAGCATGCAGAAACTCATGGCGCAGCGTGCCTTCAAGCAATTCTCGCGCAGCCAAAGTGCGCAAGGGCTGCACCGCAATGTTATCGCCCTCGGTGAAGGCAGCCACCCAGCCCGGAGCCAGCGTGGCATCGCGAAAGGCCGGCGTGGAGCGGTAGGCGCGAATCGTAATCGTACCGGCAGGGCGAAGCTCACTGCGGCCTTTCGCCTCAGCCAAGGCCTGCGCCATCGTCGGAAGAAACGCGCCGTCCGCCGCGTCGCTCGTCTCCAGCGTAAAACCCTGCCCGCTCAGGCTCTGCCAGGTCGCGCCGCTCGTCTCTTCGCCCAGCGTTGTGCTGGGGAAATACTGTGCAAGAATCTCGCGGTAGCTGTGCCCTTCACGCGCCATCTCCGCCGCGCCGGTCTGGCACAGGCCTACGCCGTGCCCGGAGCCGCGCCCATGAAAGAGAAAGCCATCGCCCTGGGCCGCAACCTCAAACCAGTTGCTGCGAATCTGATTCCACCCCAGCGCGCGTCCCACGGCAAGGCGAAAGCTCTCCGCAGGGATCTCCGCGGAGCCAACCAGCAGCACCGTCGCGCGGCCAGACTCTCCGCGCTTGGCCACGGTCATACTGTTCCATCCGGGCGCAACCAGCCCCGCTGCGGCCAGCGCCTGGGTCAGCTCTGCGCGCGATAGTGTCGCCGACCACTCACTCGATCCGGTACGCTGGCAGTAGTTGTCTGCGTGCGAAACCAGATGCTCCCGCGCCCCATGTTCGTGCGCGGTGCGTCCCGGCCAGACCTCCTCCTCCGCTGCCGTTCGCCCGCCGCAATTCTGATGAAAATACGCTGCGGCACGGCTGCCGTGCAGCCACAAAACCTCGCCGGCAGTTGCCAGCGCCGCCGCATGAGCCTCAGGCGTGGTGCGCCAATGCACCCACTGGCAATGGGTTGAGTCGCACACATCGAAACCCGCGTGGCCATGCGAGGCTTGCAGAGCAAAACTCCGCGCCACCACCGCGAGCGCCTTGCGAGATTCAAGCCCATCCGCCGCGCCGCTCTCGGCGGCAACCACCATCTCCACATAGCGCTCTACCGGCAGCGTTGCAATCAGGCGCAGCGCGCCCCCCTGCGCAGTAACTCGCAGCGGATAAGTCAGCGTCAGCGATTCTCCAGGACTTAGCCCAGCAATCCGATAATTCCCGGCAAGCAGTAACTCGGCAGAGTTATGCGCAGCGCCGCCATGTTCCGTCCAGATCACTCCGGCATCTTTTGCCCGCACCGCAATCGCCGCCAGTGGCCGCGCGGGGCACGCCGCACATTCTTGAAGCGTAGCTCCGGCGAGCGGCGTAACCGTCAGCTCTCTGTCGTGCCACAGCGTCCACAGTCCCACGCGAATCGTGGTGCGCGGCGAGGTTTGCCCAGTCTGTCCCGCTCCAGCCGCGCAGGCCACAGCCAGACAAACAGCCACCGCGGCCCGCCTCATGGTTTCCTCAGCGGCGAATGCGCCATCAGCCCGCCCGCAACCTGAGCCGCATCCGAGCCGTGACCCGCGGGCAGGTAGAGAGCCACCACCACGCGCGGCGACTCAGCCGGCGCAAGTCCCACAAACCAGCCGTGACTCGCGCCGCCCTCCGCGTTGGCGGTGCCGGTCTTGCCCAAAAGAGGCACGCCGCCCAGCGCCGCCGCGGCCGCCATGCCGAAGCTGGCTGAGTCCGCGAGCCCCGCGCGCACCGTTCGCGCCGCCGCGGTCTCCGGGTGCGCCGCCAGCTCAATCGCCAGCGACCGGTATGCCTCCGCCAGTTCCGGCAGCGTCACGCGAATCCCTTCCACGCCCAGCGCGGCAAGCTGCACCTGCTCCCGGCTGCGCGACTCACGAAAGGCCGCCACAGACTCTTGCGGCGTTAGCCCCGTCGCGCCCAGCAATCCCCGCACACTCAGCGCCCTGTGTAGCTCCTCGGGCCTCAGGGTTCCCGCCAGCTTGGCAAAATATGAGTTACACGACCACGTAAGCGCCTGCTCCGCGTCCATCGGATCCGCCGCCGGGTGAGTGCAGTTGAGCTGATGGCCGCCAATACGCAGCTTGCGGCTGCACGCGACCCTGCGTTCCGCATCCCATCGCCCCGTCGAAAGTGCAAAGTAGAGAATCAGCGGCTTCAGCGTCGATCCCGGCGTGGCCAGCGTGCGCCCGGCCTCGGCCAGATGCGCCGAGGTCAGCACGTGCCCCGAGCCAATCTCCAACACCAGCACCCGCGCGTCGGGCGCCAGCGCGGCGGCGTGGTCAATCGCATCCCGCCAATCCGCGTCAGCCCGCGTCCAGCCCTTCGCCGCAAGGGCCGATTGCGCCCATCCCGCCGTTCCGGTGCTCGCGAGACACACCAGCAGAATCCCAGTCTCCGTTTTTCGCAACAACCCTTGAGCGAACCGCCACATATTTGAAGTATCAACCATGTTCGCGGGACAAAAACAGCGAGGCCGCAACAAGCTCCACCATAGTAGAGTAGGCGCATGAATTCTCCCGGAATCCATGCATGCATCGCCCTTAGGCTTGCGCGCACTGCTCTCTGCCTCACGCTTTGCGCCGTCGCCGCGTCCCTGCCGTCCCAGCAGCCGGTGTCATCGCAAAGGGCCGACTCCGTGCTGATCCTCAAGAAGGACCATCTGCTCGAGCTGCTCGCCGGGGGCAAGGTGATTCGCACCTATAAGGTTGCCCTGGGCCAGGGCGGCCTTGCGCCCAAGCAGCGTGAAGGCGACGGGCGCACGCCGGAGGGTCATTACATCATCGACGCGCGCTCTGCGGAGAGTCATTATCACAAGGCTCTGCACGTCTCCTATCCCAATGCCGAGGATCGCAAGCGTGCGGCCAGCCTCGGCGTCTCGCCCGGCGGAGCCATCATGATCCACGGCCTGCCCAATGGCAAGGGATATATAGGCGCTGCGCACCGGCTCTACGATTGGACGCTCGGCTGCATCGCGTCACCGACGCAGAGATCGACGAGATATGGAATCTGGTTCCCGTGGGCACACCCGTCGATATTCGGCCGTAGAAGCCCTTGCGAGCGAATAGCGAGCCGCTGGCCATCGCAGGTGGCACACGTCGAGATTCGGTCGTGGCGCCCACCACCGTGATAGGCAGATTGGCAGCATCAAAAGTCCCGCGAGCGAACAGCGAGCTGCTGCCCCACCGCAGGTGGCGCAGGTGGTGCGAGAATGGAGAGTAGATGCTCTCTCTGCAAAATGCCGGCAAGCGGTTCGGGCCGCGGGTACTGTTCCTTGAAGCCAACTGGCTCATTCGAAGCAAGGAAAAGACTGCGCTCGTCGGCGCCAACGGCACCGGCAAATCCACGCTGATGAAGGTGCTGGCCGGTCTCGAATCGCTCGACTACGGCTCCGCGCAGCAGACGCGCGGCATGAGCATCGGCTACCTGCCGCAGGAGGGCCTTCGCCTCGCCGGTCGCAGCGTCTTTGAGGAGTGCCTCACCGTCTTTGACGAACTGCGCGATATGGAACGCGAGATCGAGCGCCTTGCCGGCCAACTCACGGAACTCGATCATGCGAGCTCCGAATACGAGTCCGCGGCAGAGCGTTTTTCGGTGCTCCAGGAGCGCTTTCACTCGCTCGACGGCTACGCGCTCGATGCGCAGGTGGGCGGCGTGCTCACCGGCCTGGGCTTCGGCAAAGAGGACTGGTCGCGCCAGACCGATGAATTCAGTGGCGGCTGGCAGATGCGCATCGCGCTCGCCAAACTGCTGCTTGCAAAGCCCAACCTGCTGCTGCTCGACGAGCCTACCAACCACTTAGACCTTGAAACCCGCAACTGGCTCGAAGAGTATCTCCGTACTTATCCCTTCGGCTACATCCTTATCTCGCACGATCGCTATTTTCTCGATGTTACCATCGACCGCACCGTAGAAATATGGAACAAACGGCTCAATATCTATCAGGGTAACTATACAAAATATCTAAGTCAGAAAGACGAGCGACGCGCGCAGTTAGAGGCAGCTTATCGCAACCAGCGGATCCAGATCGAGCACCTTGAGGCCTTCATCAACCGCTTCCGCGCCCAGGCCACCAAGGCCAAGCAGGTGCAGTCGCGCATCAAAGAGTTAGAAAAGATTGAGCGCATCGAGATCCCCGAAGAGGAGCCAGTCATCCATTTCAAGTTCCCCCAGCCGCCGCCCTCAGGGCGCACGGTGGTTGAGGCTGAGGGGCTCTCGAAGAGTTATGGCTCGAAGCACGTGTTCAACGGCGTCAAGTTCACCATCGAACGCGGCGACCGCGTAGCCCTGGTCGGCGTCAACGGGGCAGGGAAGTCCACGCTCATCAAGCTGCTCACCGGCGACGAAGCGCCCACGGCCGGCTCGGTCCGCCTGGGCCACAACGTCCTCAGCGAGTACTTCGCGCAAGATCAGTACAAGGTGCTCAACGGCGACGCGCGCATGTTAGACGACATCAGCGCCGCTGCGGTCAAGGTGCCAGAGCAGGCGCTGCGCTCGCTGCTGGGCTGCTTTCTCTTCAGCGGCGACGACGTCTTCAAGCCGCTCGGCGTGCTCAGCGGCGGCGAGCGCAACCGCTACGCCCTGGCGCGCATTCTGGTCTCGCCATCGAACTTTCTGCTTCTCGACGAGCCCACCAACCACCTCGACATGCGCGCCAAAGACGTGCTGCTCGAGGCGCTGGCGGCCTTCAGCGGCACGGTGGTCTTTGTCTCCCACGATCGCTACTTCATCGACCGCCTGGCCACGCGCGTGCTCGAAGTGGAAGGCGGCACAGTCACCAGTCACGAGGGCAACTACGAAGACTATCTGCGCCGCAAAGAAGCGCAGGCCTCGGGAGCAAGCAACGATCAGCGCCCCGCTGACCGCGTTGAGTCCTCTGCTTTGTATCAGGGCACAACTTCGCTGGCTGAGTCAGGACTACCGCGAGGCGCAGCAGTGCGTCAGGGAACGACTTCAGTCGTGCCGAAAGATGACCAAAATGGGAGGTCTTTAGCCCCTGAGGCCCAGGCAGACACCGCCCAGGACCGTCCCCGCCGCCTGAATCCCATCAAGCAGAAACAGATGGAAGAGCGCTGCGCATTTCTGGAAGAAGAGACTCCGCGCATCGAGGCCGCCATTGCGCACACCGAGGACCAGTTAGGCGTTTACATCTCCGCTGCCGAAACCCAGCGCCTCGCCGATCTTACCCAGGATCTCCGCAGCCAGTTAACGGCCCTCACCGCTGAGTGGGAAGAGCTGATGATACAACTCGAAGGCGCTTGATTCGGAATGCTCCGCAGATCGTTTTCCTCCAGCAAAGGCCAAGACGCGAGCGGATAGCCCGGGGCCAGGAGGGTGATGGGTTATTAACTTTTATAGGGCAATTATCCCGGTACAAAATTCCGAAAATTCCTTAGAAGTCAGGCTGGAAATCTTCCTGATCTGCCTTGTAAGTGAGGGAGGGTGGGAAGCTGCTGTTGTAAGTGCCCCATAGGACCTTCGCCGTGGAGGCTTTGCCACAATCCCTAATCGACCGCAGCCACAAGAAGAACTTTTCCAGCTCTGAAGCGTAGCCGCGACCCACCTCGGCGAAGCAGGCAATGACCACCAAGGCCGCCATAGGCGCGGAGAGATCCTTGAGGTCCTTATTGTCAAGACAAGCAAAGGCCTCAGCGGCAGCGGCTATGCCGCCGTCAAGCTGGCCCGCCGCCCATCCCGCGATGGCCAGGTAAGAGCCGCTTTTCAAGCCCGCGGTGCGCACATACGGGTCATACGCATGGAAGACCGTGTAGACCTTGAAGGTGTTGGGGCGGTAGCCCTGTAACGTCTCGTTGACCCTGCCCAGGATCTCTTTTGCCTTGGCCGTGCTGTTATTTTGCATCCAGACGTCCGCATTCCATTCACGTCCGAGTTTTTCGAGAGAATGTAATTCTACTAATGACATTGGGGTAGCCTTTCCGCCTGAGCTTGGGGAGATGAACCGGTGGTTTTAGCAAGGCGATTGTAGCAAAAGGAAAAGAGGGGTGTGAAGATCAAAGGGCGAGAAACATCGGGCGATTGCATGAAATTATGAATCCGGGCAATCGGCCTTGTCGCGAGGGGCAGCCTGTTCTTGCGATGGAATCCCGAGATCAGGAGAGATTCTTTAAGTTTCGCCGTCCGTCCACGATTCTGACGATTTCTACTTGATCGATGCCGCCGTCCTCGTTATCGGGATGCGTTTCATAGAGGATGAGGTATGGCCCTTCGACGAGCATACGCGTCGACGGGCGTATGTCAGGACGCCGTGTTCCCAGCCGCGGATATTCTGCCAGCAATTCGGCCTTCGCCTGCACGGCATCGAAGATACGTTCGGCGGCGGATGGATTGTCGAGACCGATGTAGGTGTAAATCTCGATCAAATCCTCACGGGCCCGAGGAGTTCAGACAAGATCAACGGGCAATCGCTTGATCCTTGGCGGCATTTGCCAGCCGCGACCGTGCCTCTCGCCGCGCGTGGTCAAAATCCACCGCCGTCGCGGCTGCGCTGTCCTTGCCTTGATCCCAGAGTTGGCGCAGGCGCTTCAGATCTTCAAGGCGCAGCTCGCGTTTGAACTGCCAGTCCCGGATCGCCTCGCGCACGATCTCGCTGGTCGTGGCATATTCTCCCGTTTCCACAGCGGCCTTGAGAGCGCCAAGCTGCTCCCCGGTCAAAGCGATACTCACTTTTTGAACATCCGGCATAACGGCGTCTCCGCTCCGAGATGGAGCAGTTCTTGCTACTTCCTGCTGCATTATAGCAAGTATACCGGGGCTGAAGCCCGTCGCGTTCCGCGCCTGTTTCAGGGGTCTAAAGACCGCTGCTCCCTCCGAAGCCTTCTATCGACAACTGCGGCCTTTGGCCAGCGAGCCGCAGTGGGCGTTCTTCATTCGACCGACGCCGATAAGGGGAACCTGATAGCCCCTCGTGCATAATCAAAACAATGGCTCTTTTATGGAATCCCGAAAGTTGGTCGCAGCGGCTGGCGGAGCTGGAAGCGCAATCCGGCGACTTGAAAGAAGCGCCGCTGCGGCGCGATGTGCGTTCGCTGGGCACTTTGCTTGGCGAAGTGCTGCGCGAGCAGGCCGGCGAAGACCTGTTTGCTCATGTGGAAGCGTTGCGCCAGGGCACCATCCGCCGCCGCGACGCCGAGGCCCGCGGCAGCGATGAAGAGGCCGCGCGCCACGCCGCCATTGCGCTGGAGCTGGTGCATTCGCTGCCCGTGGAGCGCGCCATTCTGCTCACCCGCGCCTTCGCCTTCTACTTCGAGCTGATCAACCTGGCTGAGACCAACCATCGCAAGCGCCGCCGCATTGCGTTGCGCCTTAGCGGCAAGGCCGGCCGTCAGCGCGGGTCGCTGGCCGGAACGCTATCAGAGATGCGTCGCGTGGGCATCACGGCCGACGAGGCCCTCGACTGGCTCAGGCGCGTGCTCATTGTCCCTGTGTTTACCGCGCACCCTACTGAGGTCGCGCGCCGCTCGGTGATGTTCAAGCGCCGCCGCATCGGCGACTTTCTGGCCACGCTCGATCGCATCCCCGTGCCCGAGCAGGATCTTGCGCGGTTGGAGCAACTGGTGCTGGCCGAGATCACCAGCCTGTGGCAGACCGACGAGGTGCGTTCGCGGCGGCCTACGGTCTACGACGAGATCAAGATGGGCCTCGACTACTACGATGTCTCCATCTTTGAGACGCTGCCCAGCCTTTATCGCGAAATTTCCGAGGCGCTGAGCGCCGCCTACTGCCTGGAAATTGAAACCCTGGCGCTGCCCCAGGTGCTGTGTTTCGGCTCGTGGATCGGCGGCGACCGCGACGGCAATCCCTTTGTCACGCCGCAGGTGACGCGCGATGCCATTCAACTGGCGCGCGGCCACCTCCTGCTCTATTACCAGCGCCAATTGCAGGTGATCATCGACCTGCTTACCACCAGCGCTCAGCAGATTGCGGTCAGCGATGCGCTGCGCGCGCGGCTTGAGGCCTACGTTGCGCAGGTGCATACGCCCGAGGCGCAGGTCTTCGGCGAGCAGTACGAATTCGAGTACTATCGCCGCTTCGTCATCTGCCTCAAGGCGCGCGTGCAGCGGACGATGGAGCATCCCGGCCCCACCGGAGCTATGCTGCCGGTCACGTCCTACACGCTGGCGCAGGGGCAGGAAAAGCTGGCCCAGGTGCTGCCCGCCTACTGCGGCGTTGAGGAATTCGTCAACGACCTGGAAACGCTGCGCGCCTCGCTGGCCGCCAATCGCGGATTGCGCATCGCGCGCACCCTCATCGACCCGCTCATCCTTCAAGTGCGCACCTTCGGGCTTCATCTGCATACGCTCGATATCCGCCAGCACGCCAAGGTCCACGCGACGGCCTTGCAAGAGGCGATCGCCGACTCCATTGCGCCGACGCTGGCCGGCGGCCTGTCCGAGGCAACCTCCAGCGTGCTTGAAACCTTCCGCGTGGTGGCCGAGATCAAGAACGGCTGCTCGCCCGAGGTGATTCGCCAATATGTGATCAGCGGCGCATCGACGGTCGAAGATGTTCTCACTGTGGTCCGGCTTGCGCGGCTGGGCGGCGTCAATGTCGAAGGCTCGGGGCGCGATCCGGGCCTCATGCCGGTTCCGCTCTTCGAGTCCATCGACGACCTGCGCCAGGCCCCAGCCGTCTGTCGCGAGTTATGGAGCCGGCCCGACTATCGCAAGCTCATGGCCACGTGGGATAACTGGCAAGAGGTCATGCTCGGCTACTCGGATTCAAATAAAGACGGAGGCATGTTGACCAGCACCTGGGAGATCTTCCGCGCCCATCGCGACCTGCACGTCGTGGCTCGCGAGGCCGGCGTCAAGCTGCGCCTCTTTCATGGCCGCGGCGGCACAGTCGGCCGTGGCGGCGGGCCCACGCATCGCGCCATCTTTGCCCAGCCCATGGACTCCTTCGACGGCCAGTTGCGCATCACTGAACAGGGCGAAGTGCTCAATTTCAAATATGCCGACGAGGTGCTGGCTGAGCGCAATCTCGAACTCATGATCGCGGCCTCGCTCGACGCGCTTGCTCGTCCCAACGCCCGCGATCCCGAGGCCCACTTCACCGGCGTGCTCAAGCCCGAGTGGGAGGCCGCTCTCGACGAGCTATCGGCGATTTCATACGATTACTATCGCCGGCACATTCTTGCGGACCCAGGCGTGCTGACTTACTTCGAGCAGTCCACGCCGATGGGCGAGCTGGAGAACGCCAAGATCGGCTCGCGCCCGTCGCGGCGCAGCGCCTCGCCGAAACTCACCGACCTGCGCGCCATTCCCTGGGTCTTCGGCTGGACGCAGTCCCGCCTGCTGGTTCCCGCATGGTTCGGCGTGGGCTTCGCGCTGGAGCAATATCTCAGCAAGCCCGGCGCGCTCGAATTGCTGCAAACCATGGCCCGCGAATTTCCGCTCTTCATCGATCTGCTGCGCAATGTCGAGTTAGCGCTGGGCAAAGTGGATCTGGCCACAGCGCGTCTCTACTCCACATTGGTCGAGGACACCAAGCTCCGCGAGCGCGTCTATGACCTGTTTGAAGGCGAGTTTCATCGCACCGTGCGCGCCGTTCTGGCCGTCACCCGCCAGACCGATCTGCTTCAGTCCAACCAAGTGCTGGCTCACTCCATCAAGCTGCGCAACCCCTACGTCGATCCCATGCACTTGATCCAGGTTGACATGCTCCGCCGCAAGCGCGCCGGCGAAGACACCCCTGAAGTCAATCGCGCCATCGCCGCCACCATCAGCGGCATCTCGGCCGGGCTGAGAAACACCGGCTGATGCGGGCGGGCTCCTTTTTCTGGTTTGATACGGTTGGCGAATTCGCGAACGCCTCTTTTCGGTGCTCTTGGCGAACGCGATAGAATCCCAACAGTTGTGAGTAAAGCCACCATACCAAGTCGCTCTGCCGCCGAGCACCATGAAGCGGGAATCGCGCTCGCGTCGCACCAGAGGTTCGCCGAAGCTGTGAGAGAGTATCTTGAGGCCGCTCGATTGAACCCCAATCGCTCAGAGATTTTCTACAACCTAGGCGTCGCGTATGGCGAACTCCGCGAGTGGAAGGCGGCAATAAAGGCATACAGGAAAGCCATTCAGCTGAACCCAGGTGATTGGCAGGCACAATGCAATCTTGGTGTGGACTACGTCAACTCGCGGGAGTTCGCAAAGGCCATTGATGCCTTCAGACGCGCCGTGGAATTGAATCCGCTGGAAATGATGCTGTTCGTTAGCATTGGCTTCAACTCCGGAAGGCTGAAGAGATATTCAGAGGCGATCGAAGCCTATTCCCGCGCTCTGGAACTAAAACCCGACTTCGCCATTGGTTGGTATAACATTGGCTTGTTCCACTTCCACCTGCGTCATTTCCGCGAAGCGATCCTTGCTGCCGAAAGAGCACTGGCCATCGATCCCGATTATGCAGCACCATACGTCGTCATCGGAATGGCACGAAGACAGTCTGGCGACCTCGACGGTGCGTTGATGGCCTTCAGGCGAGCAGCGGAGATAGATCCGAATTTCATGGAAGCGCACGCCAACCTCGGCGAGACATATCTCCAATGCAAGCAGGTCGAGGCGGCTCTCCGGCAGCTTCAATGGGCCCTCCAACTGCACCCAGAAGAGCCATGGCTCTATCGCACACTGGGTTTAGCACATTGGAAACGCCGCGAGATCATCGCCGCTCTCTCCGATTGGTCCAGGGCGACATACCTCTACTTGAGGCGAGAGATGAGCAGCACGACATGAGTCAGCTGGCGCGACACTGCCGACGCACTCACTTAGTTCACCGTTCGTTTTAATCTCAATTATGGTCGAATGACCAGCCACACGGAAGTATTTCTGAAATACCTGGAGAATCCCTTTGCGCCGGGTGCCCCAGGTCTCGATTCTGAGACCTGTGATCGCAGGAACCCCTTCCAGCTATTGCGGCTTATTCCTTGCTGCTTACCAGCGAGAACATGGCTCCTTGAGGGTCCTGGCCATTGATGATCCAGCCTCCGCCGGGCACCTGCATCGGGCCATTCAAGATCTTCCCGCCGCCCGATTCAACGCGTTTGACGGCCGCATTGATCGAGTCAACGTTGAAGTAGAAGTTCCAGCAGGAGACGGGTATGTGCGGTGCTTTGGCCATCATGCCGCCATCGCCCATCTGCTTGTGGTCGCCTTCATCGAAGATGCGATAGACGCCCATGGGTCCCATGTCCATATCGCTGACCTTGGTCCAGCCAAAGAGCTTGTTATAGAAGTTAAATCCGGCTTCGAGGTCGGTTGTATAGAGCTCGTGCCAGCCGATCGTGCCGGGAGTCGGTGGTGCGGGGCGTTCCGGCGAAGGCATGGCAGGGTTGGGTGTGAAGACCACAATGGCGGCGCCCTGCGGGTCAGACAGGACGGCGAAACGAAGCATTCCGGGAACATCCGTGGCAGGTCTCAATAGTTTGCCGCCGGCTTCAACAATCTTTTCGATGTGAGCATCGACATCATCAACCGAGATGTAGCCTACCCAGGCGATGTGTCCGGGGATATTCAACATGCCGGCGATTCCAACGTTACCGAGGTTGAAGATGGTGTACGGGGAGCCGTCCCCACCAGGCATCTCCTGGGTCGTCCAACCCACAACGTCGGAGTAAAACTTGCCGGCAGCTTTGGTATCGCTGGTCATAAGCTCGTACCAGCTGAACTTTCCTTTGGGAGTAAACATGGCGGGAGTTCTCCTTTTGGGTGGATGGACCAGGGTGCTCCTGTCCAATCGACTCGTATGTTGATAGCAATTCGATTCGAGGTATGTCAATCGGGTTGCGTGTCAATTTTCGGGCAACGGATCCTGTGAAGAACGAGATGTAGTTCAGTACAACCCCGATGGTACGGGCGACCGTATTCAATCAGATGGTACTGCTTCAGATGGGGACTGTGAGACCGGGCGCTTTTTCTGGTTTGATATTGTTGGTGAATTCCGGAACGCGTCACCTCAAATTACTGCAAACCCCGTTGCCCGGAAGCAAGGTCCGTGGTATTGCATCGACAGATGCAGGTTACTTCCGGGTTGCCGACTATCGACTCGGAATAGCTACGAAGCTCTACAATCAGTTCGGAAGCGTTAGGGAGGCGTCATGACGGGATCGAGCAAAGGCCGTCCATATTTGTACCTGACTGTCAGTGCTGTGGACAGTGGCGATGACGAGCGCCTCCAAAAAGCAATGGTCGAGATGGACGGTCACGATCCGCTGACTAGCGTGATCCCGCAGCCCATGCAGGGCTCCCACATCGTCGAGGGAGAGACCGAATCTCAATTGGATGCGATTTGTGATCGTCTTCGCGACGAATACAAACTTTCGATCAAGGTTGGTGCTCCCACGGTTGTCTTGCTCGAGACGATTCGTGAAATTGGAGAAGCGGAAGGAAGATACATCCGCCGAACTGGCGGTTCTGCTAACTACGGGCACTGCAAGTTGCGCATCGAGCCGAACGTGACGGGCGAAGGCTACTCGTTCATTAGCTCGGTTCCCGGCGGGGTGTTGCCGAATGAATATGTCAGTTCAATTGATCGCGGGGTGCAGCGTGCGATGCAATCTGGCATCCTGCGCGGGTTTCCGCTCGTTGATTTGAAGGTGAATTTGATTGATGGAAGCTATCACGCAGTAGACTCGAATCCTGAGGCGTTCGAGATCGCCGGTTCAATTGCGTTTGAACACGCGGCGAGGAAAGCCTCCCCCGTTCTACTGGAGCCGGTGATGCTAGTTGAAATTGATGTACCAGATGCATTTACCGCAATAGTCGAACCGGATATCTTTCAGCACCGTGGACGCATTGATCGAATGGTGAGCGAAAACGGAAGGAGCGAGATCAAGGCCATTGTTCCGCTCGCGGAACTTCTCGCCTCAGGCTTTAGTAGTCTTGCCGAATTTCCGACAGAGTTCGCCGGTTATGAAGCTGTTTCTGATGACGGTGCTTCAGACGAGAACGGATTAGGAGTGACAGCGAACAAACCGAACTACCCGCCATTTGGGAGACGTTCCGAGATGGCGCGGCCTGAACCTGATGGAGAGTGACTATCTGTGCTCCGGATGGATTACCGGGTACACGGAATTGCCCATTCATTTTTCCTGCGCGGGCCAAGCATCACCGCATCGCCAGATGCACAGTCACGTGGATCCCAATGCCGATGGCCGTGAACAGAATGCCCGCAGCGATCGGCGTCCGCTTGCGCCATAGCAGAATCGCCGACACCACGAAGATGATCTCTGGAATCACGATGGCGCCCAGGAAATAGGGCCAATGCCCGTCGTGATGACCAAGCCCCGGAAAAACAACCGTGAGGATTCGCATCAGCCCGAAGGCGGCCAATGCCAATATCAGCGCCAACGGCGCGCCCGATGCCACGCCCATTGCTTTTTTCCCTGTCGAATTCATGTGCCCCTCCTTGTTTCTTTCCTTTCGTGAAATCCAGTTCCGCCAGCCGCTCGCAGCGTGCCGCAAAATCGCCGTCGTGCTTCCCAGAGCCCAAAACAATGCCGCCCAGTCGCCCTCGATAAACTCCAGCTCCCGCAGCATGGCGCTGGCCCATTCGCGGCTCTCATCTGGAGCCAGGCGCAGCACAGCCCGCAATAACTTCGCAGCCAGCCTGCGCGGGGTTCCCATCAGCGCACCACCAGTCCAAGCGCCACCTGCCGCAGTCCGCTTGCAGGTGCCGCAGTGTTCGCGCGTGCAAACCGCAATCCCTCCGGCGTAAACCGGTACATATGCCGCGGAGGCTTGCCGGGCTCCGCCGCCTCCCACTGCGTCTCCAACAGCTTCCGTTCCGCCAGCCGCATCAGAATCGGATAGAGCGTGCCCGACTTCAGGCCCGTGATCCGGCTCAAGTCGTATCCGTACTGCCACTCCTCGGCCTGCTCAAGAAAAGCGTCCAAAACCAGAACGGTTTGCGGGGAAAGTCGTAGCTTCATCACAAAACTCTACATATGTAGAGTTTGCTTGTCAAGCAGATTTTAACCCGCTTGAATACCAACGCTTCTATTTATCGAGTTGCTTTGTGCCCACTACCCGGAAGCTGGCGCTCCGCACCTGCGCGGAGTCCTCCGGCTGCGCGCTCCCGACGCTGAGGCTGTATTCGCCCGGAACGATCACGCGGTTCCCCTTGTCATCCACCTGACCCAGCGAACGCGGATCGACCGTAAGGCTCACGTGGGTCTTCGCATGAGCCGCAAGATGCACGCGGGTAAAGCCGGCAAGCACGTGCCGCGCGGTTTCATACCCCTTCGGCTGCGTCACGTAAAGTTCAGCGACTTCATCCCCAGCCAGCGCTCCTGTGTTTTCGACATCGGCCTCAACCTGCAGGGAATCTCCAGCAGCAAGGCTTGATGTGGCCAGCTTCAGGTTGCGGTAAGCGAACGTCGTATAACTCAGGCCATAACCGAAGCTATAAAGCGGCTTGCCTGAAAAATAGCGATACGTGCGGCCCTGCATGGCATAGTCGTCGAACGCTGGAACCTGATCGAGCGAACGATAAAACGTCAAGGGAAGACGGCCGGCCGGATTGTTGTCGCCCGCAAGCGTCTCGGCAATCGCAGTTCCGCCTTCCTCGCCGGGATACCATGCTTCGAGCACTGCATCGGCATGATCGTTTGCCCAGTTCACCGCAAGGGCACTGCCGTTTTGCAGCACGACGATTAGCGGCTTGCCGGTACTCGCCAGCGCCTTCAGCAGTTCTTCCTGAACGGCCGGCAGGTCGATCGCTGTGCGGTCGCCTCCGCTGAAGCCTTCCAGCCGCACGGGCATCTCTTCCCCTTCAAGCGAAGGCGAAAGCCCGACTAGCGCAATGGTGACGTCGGCATTCTTCGCTGCATCCACCGCCTCATCGCGCAACACCTCAGCCGGCGCTTGCCAGGTTAGATCGATGCCGGCGCTCCCAGTCCCATGCAGGTACTCGAGGCGAAGGTCGTGGGGCTTGGTATCGGCAAAGTGCACGGGTGCTTCAATCACGCCGCCGCGTTCCCCCGTGGCGGTGTGTTCACTGCCCGCCAGGAGTGTGCCATCGAGAAACAACCGGAATCCCTCCGTGTTTTCGCACGCATAGCAGTAATTCATCCGTACGCCGAGCTTGTAGTCGCCCGGCGCGGGCGGAGTAAACTTGCCGCTCCAGCGCACTGAGTAGTTGTTGCGGCTCAGGCCGGCAACCGGCGCAACCTTATCCCAATTGAAGTTGATGTTGCGGTCGATCCGCGTCAACACGGGCTGCCCGCTCAGGTCCGTTGAGTTGAAGTACTCGGCCGAAAGTCCATGACCAGAGCCTGTCTCCGGGCTGAGAGCGGTGTGTTCGATGGGCATGGCCAGCCCCGCGACCAGCGTCGATCCCTGCGCATAGCTCACAGTGGCCGCTGCAAAGCGCTTCTCGATTCCCGTGATCGGGTAGACCGGATCGGGAGGCGGCGCGTTGTAATTGCCTTGCAGAGACTGCACCAGTTCGGCGGTGGGGCCAACCACCGCAATGCGCCTTACGCTGGCCCGCAGCGGCAGTGCGCCGTCCTTGTTTTTCAGCAGTACCATGGACTCGCGAGCCGCCTGCAATGCAAGAGCGCGGTGTTCCGGTGAGTTGTTCTCCGACAGGGGAATTCGGCCGTAGGCATAGCTTGCCGGTGGATCGAACATGCCAAGATCGAAGCGTTCCCGGAACAGGCGTCGAAGGGCTGTATCCAGGTCGGCCTCGGTCAATAGTTGCTGGTGTATCGCGTCGCCGAGCGAGGCAAACGCTTGCCCTGGGCCATAGCCGCACTCCAGGTCGGTTCCAGCTTTCACCGCGGCCGCTGCGGCATGGGCCATGTCCGGCGCATAGTGGTGATTCGTACTCACGTCGGCAACTGCGCCGCAATCGCTGACCACGTAGCCATCGAAGTGCCATGCGTCGCGCAGGTGATCGCGCAGCAGCATGGTGTTGGCACATGCGGGTGCGCCGTCGATGGCGTTATACGCGCACATCACCGACTGTGCGTGCGCCTCGCTGACCGCAGCTCGAAACGCGGGCAGATAGGTGTCCTCCAGGTCGTGCGCGGAGACATCGACGTTGGCGCGGTGCCGCGTCGATTCCGGGCCGCTGTGAACGGCAAAGTGCTTCGGCGTCGACACCACGCGCGGATGACCGGGGTCGTCGCCCTGCATTCCCGTAACGAACGCGACGCCCATCCGGCCCGTCAGAAATGGGTCTTCCCCGTAGGTCTCTTGTCCACGTCCCCAGCGAGGATCGCGAAAAATATTGATGTTCGGCGCCCAAAACGTGAGACCGAAGAACATCTCGTGCTGGTCGTGGCGCATCGCCTCGTTATATTTGGCGCGGGCTTCGGTTGAGATCACCTCGCCCATGCGATGCACGAGGGGCGCATCCCAGGTGGCCGCCATGCCAATCACTTGCGGAAACTCGGTCGCGGAGCCGGAAAAGGCAACACCATGCAGGCCTTCGTTCCACCAGTCGTACTTCGGAACGCCCAGTCGCGGGATGGCCGGCGCATGGTCGCGCATCTGCTGCACTTTCTCTTCGAGCGTCATGCGCCCAATCAGATCGTCAACGCGCCGAGCCACCGGAACCGCCGGGTCCATGTATGGTTGCTGCTGGGCGACAACCGGCAGCGAAGCCACCAGCGCCAAAGAGAGGGCAAAAGAGCCCCGGATCGAGAACAACTTCATGTGCAGGCCCGCCTGACTGATTCTTTGTTGGGCCTCTTAACTTGTTGCGCCAAAGGAAGAGTGCCGAACCCTGCAATTATAACCAGCACATCCTACCCGGCGGGAACCCCATCGTGCACAGCCACCTTTTGTCCGCCAGGTGATCCGTCCCAACTGCCGACTTTGCGTAGTGCTGCAGTTTTCCGATTGGCGGTGATTCGCCCTGAACTATAGATTGCGGCTTTCAGGCGTTCAATGGGCGCGTTGGCGATTTGCAATACCTAGGCTGAAAGACTAACGATGAAAGGTCACCAAGTCAGCTTTCACTAACGGCGAGTTCGGGTATATCTGTGAGTTGGTGCCACTCGTGAGGAAGACCACGCATGAGCAAGCCGCAGTCAAATTCGAGCGACCCCGCAGGGAAGCGCTGCAAGTCAGCATAGAATGCGCAATGTTGCGACTCAATTTCCATCGGCGCCATCTCCCACTTGAGCATCTTCAGTTGCAGTCCTTCCAATTCATTGCCACGCAGTGAACAGGAAAAGCCGCAGTCGCCCTTTCGGAAAAACTCTGATACTTCATCAAACGACCCGAAGCTCGGCGTATGTCGCCATTCTCCCAATACGTGGGCCGAAAAACGCACATCGGCTTTGCCATCGTCGCTGGTAACCTCCATGGCAAGACGATCCTGGCTTTCGGTCACTTGAAACCGAGCATGGTGATGCACTCCGGGGAACAGGCGTCCGCCGAGCAGCTCAACCAGTCGTTGGTCCGTTTCGCGACGCCAGATATAGACTCCGGGCCGGATGCCATCGCGACTGGGGTATTGGATCGCTACTCGATGAGCCATGTTTTCGGACGAGAGACCGAGGGGTCCGGGGACGCCCTGCGGTCGCAGGTTCTCCAGCCGGATTAAGCAGACGCCCACGATCGCGTGCCCATACTGTTGGTCGACTTGCAGCGGCGCGGGCAAAAGGCGCTGCACAACGTCGGCGTCCGCCCGGAAGTTTAAAAGCATGCGGCGGGCGATCACGCCTTGGATCAGGGGCAGCATTTGTGTGGGATTCTAGCAGACCATCGCCCGCAACTGGCGGTTCAGAGCCCAAACCGTGTTTCCAACTCGAAGTCGGTCCTATTTCGCCGTCCCGGTCGGATTGTCGCGAATCCAGAAACTGCACCACCACCTCACTTTGCATCCCGCTTGCCAAGCCCCGCTCCACGGGTCTACTCTGTTTTCATGCGTCGATGTCGCTAACACCGTCCTGGTGACAGCTCCGATGCGGACGTGCGCCCATCCACGCGCAGTATTCCCCGACTGACAGCTCCACCGTCACCCAAACCCTTGAAAACCAAGACCTGGGCCACTAGCCCCCAAAAAGGAGATCATCATGGCGCGCATTGCCGCGGATGTAACTGAACTCATTGGCCGCACCCCGCTGGTACGGCTCAATCGCATTGCTGCTGGATTGCCTGCTACCGTTGTCGCCAAGCTGGAAAGCCAGAACCCCGTCAGCAGCGTCAAAGACCGCATCGGCTTCGCCATGATCGATGCCGCCGAGAAGGCAGGCAAGATCAAGCCCGGCGAAACTGTTCTCATTGAGCCCACCAGCGGCAATACCGGTATCGCGCTGGCCTTTGTGGCCGCCGTCAAGGGCTACAAGCTTATCCTTACCATCCCTGAAACCATGAGCCTTGAGCGCCGCGTGCTGCTCCTGGCCTTCGGCGCCGAGATCGTGCTCACCCCCGGTCCCAACGGCATGAAGGGCGCCATCGCCAAAGCCAATGAAATTCTGGCCAAGACCCCCAACGGTTTCATCCTCCAGCAGTTTGACAACCCCGCGAACCCGGCCATCCACTACGCCACCACCGGCCCCGAGATCTGGAACGATACCGACGGCAAGGTGGACATTCTCATCAGCGGAGTAGGCACCGGCGGCACCATCACCGGCGTCTCCAAATACATTAAGGAGCGCAAGCCGGAGTTCAAGGCCATCGCCGTCGAGCCGACCGATAGCGCGGTGCTCTCTGGCGGCAAGCCCGGACCGCACAAGATTCAGGGCCTCGGCGCGGGTTTTATACCTTCGATTCTCGACACCAAGCTCGTCGATGAGGTCATCCAGGTCACCAACGAGGAGTCCATCTCCACGGCGCGCAAACTGCCGCTCGATGAAGGCCTGTTTGTCGGCATCAGCTCGGGAGCAGCCGTAGCCGCCGCGCTCAAGGTAGCCGCACGGCCTGAAAACGCCGGCAAGCTGATCGTGGTGGTCTTGCCCGACTTCGGTGAGCGCTATCTCTCCAGCATCCTCTTCGAGTCGCTGCGCCAGCAGGCCCTGGCCTCGCCCGTCGAAACGATCGCGGTGTAAACGTAAGGAGACCAGGAACCAAGGAGTAGGGACTAGGGACCAAGGATGACGCTCCCTCGCGGATCGTCGCTCTATTTCTCAGTCCCTAGTCCCTTTGTCCCTCAGTCCCTTAGTCCCTAGTCCCTGAGTCTCTATGTCCCTCTTTGCCCACATCCGCGATGACATCGACTCCGTGCTCGAGCGCGACCCCGCCGCGCGCTCCCGTCTCGAAGTCTTCCTCTGCTATCCCGGCCTCTGGGCTGTCTGGATTCATCGCATCTCCCACTCTCTTTGGGGCGCAAAACTGCGGCTCCCCGCGCGCATTCTCTCCCAGATCGCGCGCTTCTATACTGGCGTCGATATTCATCCCGGCGCAACGCTCGGCCGGCGCCTCTTCATCGATCACGCCACCGGCGTCGTTATCGGCGAAACCGCCATCGTCGGCGACGACGTAACCCTCTACCAGGGCGTAACTCTGGGCGGCACTGGCAAAGGCCACGGCAAGCGCCACCCCACCGTCTGCGACCGCGTCTTCATCGGCAACAACGCCAACGTGCTCGGCAACATCACCATCGGCGAGAACTCGCGCGTCGGCGCAGGCTCCGTGGTGCTCTCCGACGTGCCGCCCGATTCCACTGTCGTCGGCGTTCCCGCCCACATCGTCTATCGCAACGGCGAGCGCGTCCTCATCACCGATCCCCACGACATCAAGGACCCGCTCTCGGATGCGCTCATCGCGCTGTCAGGGCGCGTCGATGAACTGGAAGAACGTCTAGGCGGCAAGCCCCAGCCCGCCGAGCCCTTCGCCGCCGAAGCCGCCGAGCGCGAAGCCTACCGCGCCAAACTCGAACGCATGAAGCAGTACGTCTCCATGGGCGAAGGCATCTAGCCGTCACCGCGATCTGACCCAGACAACTTATAGGGATAAATGCTAATTCGCAATCGTAAGCGCAAGCGGGCAATGGAGTGTGCTGGGCTCGAGCGCGTGCATGGTCATCTATTGCTCTCTAAACCATAACGTCGCAGCCCACTTTTCACCCTCGATCACCGGAGCGCCTGCGTGCAAAGACTTTTCATGTCGCAGGGTGCTTCCGCTCACGCAGTTCTCAAAGGTCAATACGGCGCCCTGGCGCGGACGGACCTCCAAGCCCAAGGAAGGGAACAGCGTGGCGCCTCCCGAAAAGCCCTCATTTAAATAAAGCAACGCTGTGTGTGTGCGCTGTCCGCGGCCTGCCGTGCATCGGCGACCGCGCTCGGTTTCCAGATTGTAGCTATCGAAGTGCGGCTTATACTCGCCACCGTTTGAGTAACGAATCACTTGCATGCGCTCGGCGCGTTGGCTGTCAAGGCCGGCGATAGCGGCCATGATATCGACTATAGTTTGCACTGTGGGATTTTCGCCGTGTGATAACCAGGTGACCTCACAGGTTCGCCCGCTGCCTACAATCCCGCCATCTTTCCCACTTAGGAGTGCGCTTTGCAGTCGCGGTTCCGCCAAGGCCACCAGAGTCTCGGCTAACTCCTTGCTCACTGCGCCAACCGCCAGCATGATCCTTGGCGAATCACACAGCACACTCGTTGTCCCTTGAGCCGCTGGCCTCTGTTCTACCTGTAGTTCCACGCAATCCTCCCGGTTCTAAAGACGAAGTTCTTGAATGTCAGGCTAATGCTGGGATCGAGCGCGCGCACCCAGTGCCACCAAGCGACCGGAATGAACAGGAAATCACCCGGCCCAATCACAGCTTCGCTGATCGCTACGTCGCGCATTTCGGGAAATTGATTCAGGTCGACGCCCTCGTCCAGAATCACATCGCTATAACAGGTATCCGGATCGTTATACAACGATGGCAGGTGAAATGGGGAAATGAATTTGACATGCTTGCGTCCGCTCATTTGAGCAAAGAAGACACTGCCGCGGTCATGATGCAGAGGCGTGACGGTGCCGCGTGGCCCTATCCACAGTTTCACGTTTGGATGAGTCATATTTGCAGGATCGAGAAATCCATCCGGGTTCGATATGTCGAGCAGTAAGCTCCTGAATTCGGGGCGTTCCATAAGAACGTTACGTCCGACAAGATAAACATCGTTCGTCTCTCCTGGACTTGCAAGTATGTCGATGAAATCGCCAAAATTCATGGTTGAGCAATTGCTCTTGAAATGCTGTTCGTATTTCGGATCGAGAGCCCGATTTGCATGCACTTCGATCTCCTGGCTGCCAAACTGGGTACGCAGCCAGGGGAGAGTCCATTTGGTCAATGCCGGCCAATCCGTCATCAGCCCTTCCACGATCACCGGACGATTCGGATAAAAATAGTCCTGATAGAACTCGTCAGGACTAAGGCGCCTACGCGGGACCTCCTTGCAGGCTAAGGATTGCCGGTCGAGCTTGGCATAAAGCTCAATCAGAGATGCGAGCTTCCTTGCGTAGGAGGGATGCGTCGTTAGTGGTATTTGATCGGTTGCCATTTGTCTCTCCTGGCGAGTGAAGGCCAGCACATTCAGATGCGAATATCCCAATAGATTCCAGGTTCGTCTCGGCCGGAAAGCCGCGACACTTGGCTCAAGAAGCTATACGCAAAAAATGTCCCCGTTTGCGTTGCCATCTCATGGACAATCACCCCTCCGGGCATGGCTCTGGCTCTGGGCATGGTTCTGGCTCCGGGCATGGTTCTGGCTCCGGTTCTGGCTCTGGCTCCGGCTCCGGCTCAGGTTCTGGTTCTGGCTCCGGCTCCGGCTCAGGCTCAGGTTCTGGTTCTGGCTCAGGTTCCGGCTCAGGCTCTGGTGTATGTGGGGGGAATGGCGCAACCAAAAGAGCTGGAGCCAACTTGCTCGTCTGATTAATGTAGGTCGTAGTATCCGTTGCCCACGTGATGCCGTCGGGTGACGAACAAAGCAAGACCCTGCGGCTCGAATCCTGCGCGATAAAAGCAAGGTAAAGCCTATTATTGAAGACCGCGAGAGACGGCGCGAATTGGCTCGTCTGATTGGCGTTGACCGTAGTTGCAGTCGACCAGGTGGTGCCATTGGGCGAGGAGCATAACAGAATCCGGTCCGACGAGTCGTTCGCGACGAATGCCACAAAAAGCTTATTGTTGAAGACTGCCAGAGCCGGCGGATATTTGCTGGTCTGATTGATGTAAGTCGTTGTATTCGTCTCCCAGGTGATACCGTCGGGCGAAGAACACAACAAAATCCTGTTGCTTGGATCCTGGGAGATGAAAGCGACGTAAAGACGATTGTTGAAAACCGCCAAAGACGGCGCAAATTGGCAGGTCTGATTGATGAACGTGGTATTGGGAGGCCATCCGGTGAGCGCGGGCGAGGAGCTCAACAGGACCCTGTCGGACGAGTCGTTGGAATGAAAAGCGACATAGAGACGATTGTTGAAGACCGCCATAGATGGCGCATACTCGCTCGTTTGGTTGATGTAGGTGGTCGTGAAGGTGGCGCCACTAGGCGTAAAGCTCACGAGAACTCTGTTACTCGGATCATTGGCATTAAATCCGACGAAGGGGCAACCGAGAAAAAGAGCCATGGATGGCCGCAGTTTGCTCGTCTGTTCGAAATACAAAGCGTTTGACCATGTGGTCCCGTTGGATGACGAGCACACCAATATTCTGTTACTCGGGTCGTTCGAGATGAACGTTACCCAAAGATAGTCAGCCATGTTTCCTCCTGTTGTCAGCTCGCGCATCTAAGCTTGGTTGGCCATTCTTCGATTGCGATTTTGCCTTGGATGGGGGATTTTCGATCAGCGTCATTATTACCCCGGTTTTTCCAGCTTTTTTCAGCCGTGTGGCACATTCTTCAAGAACACTTAGAGTGGGGGGGAGGCACCGCCGTCCGTTCCCCACACCGAAGACAACCAGCCCGCATCGGTCCCAGCCTTTCTCGCCCCCTCCTTGGGGGATGGGAGGAGGCGAGACATCCGCGGCGCAACCTTGCTAACGTGCATAACTCCGCTCTTACCCCGTCACGCCGAAGTTCTGAACCAACGTGCCGCTCGCGCCCGCCGGCACAGTCGTGTAATAAGTGTTGGCGACTTCAGCGGTCGGATTAGTGATCTCCGCGCAGGCCGGCATCACCGGAAACGCAGTGATCGGGTTTTGAGCGGCGTACGTGATGATCCCCGCGCCCGACTTGAACACAGCCGTACTCGAACTGCCTGCCGGGCCAACGATATTCAATTGGAAGGCCACGATCGGCGCAAGGTCCGCGATGGTGACTGGCCCGCCCGCATCCAGCGTGAGGTTATAGAGGTCGATCGAGTAGGGTGTGCTCCAGGGCGGGTTAGCCTTGGGGTCCGAGACACTGAAATTCGCCTGATAGATGTTCCCGCTCGGGTCGCATACCAACGAAAAGACGAAAACCCAGTTAGCCGGGATGGTCGTGCCATTCGGCGTGGCCAGCGAGATGCTCGACGTCCCATTCATGAGCTGCCCCGCGCCGTCCAGATAGCCCTGGTAACCGCAACTGACAGTCTCTGAGTCAAGGTGAGGGACGATCAGATACTGCTGCCATGCGACCTTTGCATGTTTGGGCGAATAGCAGTTCATCTGGAAGCCGAAGTTTGGCACTCCCGGCGCAACCACCAGGTCTTCGGTGATCTGGATGGTGACCGACGGGTTCAGCAAATTGGCGCAGTTCCCGCTGCCGATGAGGTAATTGGAACTGCTGGCGAGGCCGCCGCCCGGCGAGATCACGTTGTCTTGCCCAGTGTTGCCCGGCAGCGTGTTCTGGCCAGACCAGCTCCCGTTCAATTTGGCGTAGTAGAGGCTCTGATCGCTCCCTGGGCCCTTCCACATCGCGTAGATATTTGACCCGTACGCCGCAAGGGCCGGACCAATGCTGCTGCTTACCTTGGGAATCTGCGTCTGCCAGGTCCAGGTGCCGTTGGTCAGCACGGCGTAATAGATCCCTTCATCGCTCCCTTCGCCCTTCCATGCGGCATAGAGCGAATTGCCCAATTGAGCCAGCGACACTCCAACGCTGCTGCCCGGATTGCCGGGAATCACCGGCGCAGCCTGCCACGAACTCCCGTTGTACTGCATGAATTGCAGGCTCGGCCCATTCGTCCCCACCCATCCGGCGAAGAGCTGGCCGTTGTATTCGCAAAGCGACGGCCCGATCAGGCTGCTTGCACCCGGAATCTTTTGCTGGGGCTGCCAGGTGGAACCGTCTAAGTAGGACCAGTAAATTTGGTTATCGCCCTCCTCGCCCTTCCATGCGGCATAGAGCACGCCATTGAAGACGCCCAGCGAGGGCCCCACGCTGCTGCCCACATCGGGTATCTGAATCTGGGCAGCCCACACGCTGCCGTTAAAGCTGGAGTAGAAAAGCCGCTGATCGCTATCGCCGTGCTCACCCTTCCAGGCCGCATAGAGAGCCGATTTGCTCGGTGAGGCCAGCGACGGTCCCACGCTGCTGTTGCCGGGGATATGAACGCTCTCACTCTGCCACGTTGTGCCATTGAACGCGGCATAGAAAAGCCGGTCGTCGCCGACCTCACCCTTCCATGCTGCATAGAGGTTACTGCCAAACTGATACAGTCCTTGCGTGATGCTCATCGAGAAATCCTCCATGATCGGTTTTTTAATTGGTTGATCTGACAAACAACGTGGCACGGTTTCCCAGTGGTGTCCGCCACACAGAAGGTCGTTTATGTTTTGAAAGGGCACGACTTCACAGCTTGCAAAAAAACTCCTTTGGAGCGTCGAATAGAGGGCTTTGTAACAAGGGCATGGCTTTAGCCAGGCCGATAAAGGCAATCAAGTCAACGTTGGGCTTTAGCCCCTGAGGGAAGCCTCTTCTACGAATTCATCCCATTCGCGGACATCGGCAAATGACGCTATTTCCGGCGAACTTACACCAGAGCCTGCGCACGAGACCCGCTCCGCGTCGGCCGGGTGCATGCCCAGGCGCCGGCAAGACGAGTCTCATGACTTACTCAATAAAAGCTTCTGTGTCCTGCGAAATGCCTTGGAAATACCGTGTCTTGCGGGGAAGGACAGAATCGGTAAATCGGAATGAATGTTCAGTCTCAGTTATGAATGGATGAAGCAGAAAGTGCCCACACAATTTTTCCTCAACTCAAATAACGGTAAAAATCGGGTGTTTCATTTTTGCGTGAGTCTGAACGACCGCGAATGGTGCCCCATGTCCCGCTCTTGGGACATGGGAGAGTAAGCCGCTCCCCGAAGGGTACTGGCTGGCAGGTCAAACCACATCACCCCATTTTTAAGAAATCAACCAACGCGGCGCAGCCGCGCTCAACCCCGATCGATCCCCAACTCTGCCAACCCCTGACTAAACATTCTCGACAAGAAGGAGCGCAAAGGTTGCTTTTGGTATTCTTAGAAAGGCCATTTCTGGAGAGAAGCTGCCTTTCACTTTTCTCCAGAGATGGCAGAGCGGCTGAATGCGGCGGTCTAAGAAGCCGTAATAGGGCGAAAGCTCTATCGGGGGTTCGAATCCCCCTCTCCCGCTAAGGGCAGGCAAAACTGGCAGAAAACTGCCAGTTTTGCCAGCCCTTAGCGGTTGCGGTATTCCTCAGATAGGACGCTCCGAAATCTCGAGGACAGACCAGTAAATCTAATTTCTGTTTCTGTGTGCTTCTGCAGCTTAGGCAGGTGGCCCGGTCATAAGAATCGCCGAGCACGATTAAAGCTGTGCCCCGTTCATCGCGTTCTTTGCGATGAGCGGGCGTTGCGGGTGCTCCCGGCCTCTCGCTGTCAAGTGCATGGACATCCTGGTACTGTCCTAATTTCGTGAGCGGCTCACGTATTGTTCAAAACCTGTGGAAAACTCCCGCTCCATCAGGATGCCCCCGTGTTTGAGACGGGGGCATGTAAGGGGCGCTATTTGCTGTTGCTACGCCGTTTGTGCAACTGTGGTTGCACTTCCCGACTAAGACGCAGCAAGTTCACGCTGAGTACAGCAAGTGCATTCAAAACAACAAGCAGATGGAGCAAGTTTTTACCTCGGCGCGTGTACTTTGTTGTCTGGACACCGCCGGGGTAAGAATATCTCTTTCCGGTGGATCGAGTTGAGAGAATCGAGGATCGTATGAGTAGTGTTCTTACACCCGTCAACAGGCCGGGTTTCACCAGAAAGCCTTATACTCCTGAGAAACCGCAGAGGGCGAAGGCAATGACGATTGCGTTAGCGTTCCCATACCTAGAGGGCGTGTTGGTTTGCGCCGACACTCAGATGAGCTATGTCACAGGAACAAAGTACACGGAACACAAGATCACGGTAAAAGACCTTGACGATTGCAGATGCATTTTTGCCTTTGCGGGAGAGATTGGTTTGTCCTCTGAGATTCGATCTAAAATATTTCGGAAAATCGCAGAGATCATCAAAAAGAGCGGAACAGCTCTCGCCACGGATGATATACACGCTGCTATCGAAGTCGTTCTGAACGACTACAAACGCCTCGAAGTTGCTTTAGGGTTGGAATTCCTTTTGGCGACCTACCCGCAATCCGAAGCCCCTACGATCATTCATTTCGACGGGAAAGCCGTAAACGTCACCACGGACGAAATAGTCGTCATTGGATGCGGAAACGAGAGTCTAACTAGGTATCTTACCGAAAACCTATTTATTAACGATCTGGACTGGGAACACGCGCTGGCTTTGGGGTGCTACATCGTCAAGAAAGCAACTCAATACGTCCAATTTTGCGGAGAACCAATTGAAGCCGCCCGTCTCACTCAAAACTCAGTGGGGGAAGTAGATAGCCAAAATATAGATTGGGCTTGCACAATCACCGAGCGGCAAGAGGTCAAGATGCACGAGTGGCTATTTAAGAGGATTTAGAAGCCTTCTCAGCCTTAGCCCACCTAGCCTGGACAGCCTTTCGAGCTGATTCGCTCCGCTGTTTGGGAGTCATTGCGGCGGCTCTAGCAGGTCCGCCCGCTTTGCCGCCCTTCTTACCAATCTTCGCTAGGTACTCGCGCAGTTCTGGAGGGACTTGAGAATTCGCCATGACCTTATGCTATACGAGACCGGCTCCCGTAGTCAATCACAATCCTTTCAAAAGCTCGGTCATTGTGGTTTTCAATCCTCGGGCGACAATCTGGAGAGTGATTAAGCCCATTTCGCGCTTTCCCTGCTCAATGTCGGACAGGTGGCCGCGATTGATGTCCAAGTACACAGCCATATCCGTCTGCGTCCATTTCTTCGCAACCCTCAGGGCGCGAATGCGCTTCCCCACTGCCGCCAATAGTGCGTGCTTTTCGCTGGACACCCCCAAATCTTGTCTGCTATATCCGACATCATGTGTCTGGTATGCCAGACATGGAGGTGGATCGTGATTGGCGACAACTATGTTGTCCAGATTGGCTTAGAGACCTATAAAGCAACCACTCACTGCGTCTACACCTTGGCCTGCAAAAACCTCTTAGAAACGGAATCAGGAACCTTCGCCGGGGAATTAGCGGCGGCTGTGGCCCTGTTCATTTGGAATGATCCGCCAACCGATAAACGGCATGTAGCTTTTCGAGAACAGAATCAGACGCGCATTGAAGAGGAGATCAAGAAACCATATTTGCGCACATCGGAGATGCGAGAGCTGCTCAGCGGAGCAGCCTACAACATTGGATATGGGCGGTATGTCGCCGCTGGAGGGGGACGCTTAATAAACAAATTTCTTGCCTACATACGCTCCGATAACATTCCAGCAAAGACCGCCTCCGATTGGAAAATAAACACCTCTTTGTATGGGCGACTCGTCGAATTGTCTCCCACAATCCTGAGTCCAGTTAGTTCTCTCAAGAGCTTGTCGCTTTGGACCCCTCGGTCCAACAATCCAAACGAGCAAGAATACTACCAGTCAATCTGCGCCCTCGCTCACAGACTCGAAAGGAACTAATGATCTCCGCAAAACTATACGTCGTAATCATGGTGGGAGCCGGAGTTGTAATGTTCTTCTACGGAATAGGCACAAAGGACATGAGGGTCGTCTTGGGAAGTTTCCTCTTTCTAGGGATGGGAGGGTTCGTGTATTTCCGTATAAAGAAATGAATTATAGACTTGACATACGTGAGCTGCTCTCGTATAGTACCTCCATGAACACTTTACCGCTGGACAAAAAGCTGACTATTCTCGATGCGATGGTTGAGGGAAATTCAATCCGCAGTACCGAGCGCATGACTGGAGTTCATCGGGATACGATCATGCGGCTGACTGCCAGAACCGGCGAACAATGCCGAGACTTTCTGGACGTGCGGGTTCGCGGTATTCGGGCCGAGCGTGTCCAAGCCGATGAAATCTGGACCTATGTTTTCAAAAAACAAGGCAGGTGGCCCGGTCATAAGAATCGCCGAGCACCATTAAAGCTGTGCCCCGTTCATCGCGTTCTTTGCGATGAGCGGGCGTTGCGGGTGCTCCCGGCCTCTCGCTGTCAAGTGCATGGACATCCTTTACAGTTTGTCTCCAGACATCCTTTACACTTGCTGCCAGCCAGTGAAGCGGAGGCGGGCTCTGCTGGAGAGTAACCTTGCCGAGAATTACCCTCTTTCGGAGCACACTGGATACAGAAAGCGGCAAAACTCTCCACCCCATCGAAAGAGCGAACCCATGCGAAATATTGCCCTTAAATCGAGGCATAATTTCGCGTAACGAGCACAAGCGAAAAAGTTTATTTCCAGATCAACTGACTTTTGCATGCATTTTTCGAGCTGTGCAACTGTGCCGGAAAAAATAACCAACGTTTTATCAATAGCTTGCACCGCCTAAGAGCACAGAAACACAGCCGCTGTGCCACTGTGTAGCCGTGCAAAATCAAGATTTAACTATCCTGATTTCAATCATTTCCAAAAACACAGCTTCACAAACTCACACAAACTGTGAACCCGTGCTTCTGTGCCGTCTCGACCTCCGCGACCAGCCCCCAGGTCAAGCCGCCCCCGGTGCTACAGTGGTTTCATTCTCACTTTCAAGCCGGAGTCCGTTTTCTTGCTCGGTTTCCGTTCGCTGCTCGTGGTCCTCTTCGCGCTTCCCGTTGCCCATGCCGCTTCCCGCGTGCAGGCCGCGCCGGTTCCACCCGAGATGCGCTCGACGGCCTTCACCGTCACCGTGAACGGCCAGCCCGTGGACGTAGCGCACGCCGCAGCGAGTTATGAGTTTGTCAGCTTCGACGTGACCGGCCCCGTGGACGTGGCCATCACCGCCTCCGATTCTGAGCCGGGCTTTTGGGACAGAGGCGTCGACATTGAGCCTTGGCGTCTCGGCCTGCGCCCCACGCGTGAAGGCCAGACCATTCGCTTCAAGCTCGCAGGTCCGGCCAAGCTCTCCATCACGCGGCCCGGCGACTTTTTGAACTACGCCAAAATGCTGTTTCTCTTTGCCGGCGCGCCGCCCCCGCCCTTGCCGCGCGACCCAAAGATCCATGCATACCAGCCAGGCGTTTACCACCAGAGCCTTAACCCCAAAAACGGCGAGACCTATTACCTTGCTCCCGGTTCCTATTTCTTCGGCAGCCTCAACCTCTGGAATGTGCACGACGTCAAGATCCTGGGCCGTGGGACGATCGTCTATGAAGGCTCCCAGGACCCCAACAACGACGAAGGCTGGATGCAGAAGCCCGACTGGCACTGCATCGGTTCGCTCGACGCGCAAAACGTGGAGATCGATGGACTCACCTGCATCGTCCGCGCGCGCACCTGGTCCATTCAGATGAAGGACTCGACTGGATTCACCTTCGACGATCTGCGCGTCATTGGCGGCAACCCCGGCAACGCCAACCAGGACGGCATGGACTGGCTGGGCGGCGGCAATACCATCGTCCGAAACTCCTTTTTCCGCAGTTCTGATGACGTTTTCGCCGTGCAGGGCAACTGGGATGGCTATACCGACGAGGAGATTCTGCGCCCCGGCAAGGATGTGCAGAATATCCTCATCGAAAACAGCGTGCTCTCCACCAGCATCTCCAACATCGTGCGCGCCGCGTGGCCGCGAAAGACCTTCAACTCCAGCAACTTTACTCTGCGCGATTCGGACGTTCTCCATGCCGGCATCGGCGCCTGCGGACAAACCTTCGGCCTGATTGGTTTCTGGGGCGCAAATGGCGCAAAGGGCAACCACTCCAGCTACACATTTGAGAACCTCTTTCTCGACAACTGGTACTCTCTTGTCCAAATTGAGCAGGAAGAGCCAGGGCTGCATGGCTTCACCTTCCGCAATATCTGGGCGCTCGACCAGCCGCCACTGGCGGAGTCGACCCTTATCGGCCAGGCAGCCAATGTGACTTTCGACAACGTCAAGTACGGCCAAACCCCCGTCGTCACGGATGCGGAAATGCCGCTGGTGGTTTCCGCCGCTCCGCCGCCTCAATTCACCCCCAGCCACAACCCGGTTGCCGCGTTTTCTTTCGATCCTCCGGCCTTTGCGCCAAGGCAGAAAGTCACCTTCACCGCGCAGGACTCGCCCGGCGCGCGCTATACCTGGCTCTTTGGCGATGGGACTCAAGCGCACGGCCGCCGCGTGCGCCACAGCTTTCCCGACGCAGAGGGTACCCAGCTCGATGGCGCCGCAAACGGCGCAGGCCGCTTCCGGGTTCTGCTTCACGTCGAGGGTCCACAGGACCAGGCAGACTGGGCCAGCCAGGGAGTGGTCGCGGTAGCCAAATGGCGCGATGCCTCCTCGGTAATCGGCCCCACCCTGCCTGGCCTCACCTGGCAGATTTACCCCGGAGAATGGACCGAACTGCCAGACCTGTCGACCCAGCACGCGGTCTTCGCCGGCGAGTCGCCCAACCTCCACGCCGACCCGCAGGGCTTTACGCACTACGCCGCCGCCTGGGACGGCCTCATCGACATTCCCGCTGACGGCGGCTACACCTTCCACCTGATGGCTCGCGACGGCGCGCGCCTGGTGATTGACGGCGTGCAAGTGGCCAAGACCGGCCCTCCCTTTGCCCAGGTCTGCGGCTCTCCCGGAAACGCCATGCGCTATGATCGCGGCTCGCTCGGCCTGCGCGCCGGCAAGCATGCGTTCCATCTGGAAGGCCTGCACTTCGCCAGCCAGGGCGCGCCTCGCCTGCTCTGGGAAGGCCCAGCCCTGCCGCTCACCGACGTGCCCCCAGCCGCCTATACTCATCTCCGCCAGGACGCCGTAACCCGATAACCCAGAGAACCTCTGAAGCTGTTTTGACCGGAAAGAGGAACTTCTTGTGTATATTTATGTGCATTATTTTGCATACTATCGATGATTCGACTCACAAGTCCATGAATCTAAGAGATTTCTCTTTGGCACTAAAAGTGCGGCATGAAAACTAAACGGGAGTGCTTCGGTGCGGATTGTCTGCATCGTCCTTTGCAACTCCCCTCCTTCACAACAAGTTGCACCGAATACGCCTATTCAGGCGTGCAGGAAAGCTGTGTGCATATGCCAGCGAATCACACAGCCTGGTGTTCAAACCTCAACGCATGAGCCACTGAAACCACTGTTTTACCTTTGGCAGCTCTCAGCAGGGAACACCGGCAGAACGGATGCCCGCGAGGCTGCTCAAGAAGGAAAGATGAAGAAAGTCTCGATTGCTTTACTCGCATCGGCAACGGCCCTTGCGATCGTGCCGGCCGCCCTGGCCGATCAAATCAGTTTCAGCGCGAGCGGTGACGGAGCGACCACCAGCCAAACCATGACCATCACTCCCGTTGGCGGCGTCACCGGCGTATATACCATCACAGGCATTTCCGGAACCTTCGGCGATCCGGGGATCGGTGTCCCCAACGGTACGGCGATTACCGCGTTGTACCCGGATCAGGGGTCGCTCGTCTCCACTTGCTATGCCGGTAGCTGTGGCGAAACATATCACTCCCCCGATGGAATGTGGAACTATGACAATCTCGCATTCACGCCAGGAAATAGCGAGGGCGTTCCGCTCCTTTTCGATGGCTGGGGCGGCGAGCTCTTTACCGTCGATTACAACGGAAACATCTATGAGGTGAACGTTGGATCGCTGGACGGCAGCTTGCAGCTATGGGCCTCGCAGTCCGGCACGTATGTGGTGAACGGCACAGATGGCGTGCCCCTCGCGGAAGGTCCCGAGCCATCTTCGTTATTGCTGCTCGGCACCGGGCTGCTCGGTCTTAGTTTCGTAGCATTCAAAAAGGCTAGAGAGTAGCGCAAGGTTTTGCATTCGTAGGCGTGTTTCAGGAACCAACGCTTTGGCCAGCGCCTTGCAATTCGCCGCTGGAAGGGAGTGATCCGCCACAAGACTGACCGTGATCCTATGCATTTCATCCCCCATAAGTGTTAGTTGTGGGCTCTTTGCAAAAAACCTGCTTGCTCCTCGCCGGAAATCTATTTATTGTGGTCCCACCAGACAAATCGAGGTTCAAAATGCAGTTCAGGTTCACGGTTGCCGCTTCTCTCCTCGCTTTATCCGTTACAGCCATCGCTCAATTGCCCGATAAGCCCCTCATGCGTCCCAGGATCACCAGCATCTCGCACATCGCTGTCTACACCTCGAACCCCGCGGCTACCGACCACTACTACCGTGACATCATTGGCGCAATCAAACTGCCGGACCCCGAAAACTCCAAGGGCGTTCGCTATGCCCTCAGCGCCACGCAATTTATTGAAGTGCTGCCGCTCCCCGAGGGCGCCGGCATCAACCGTCTCGACCATATCGCCTGGAACACCGACGATGCTGAAACCCTTCGCCGCTTTCTTGGTTCCAAATCATGGAAGGTACCGGGCCAGGTGGAAAAGGGCGCGGACGGCAGCCGCTGGTTCACCGTCAAGGACCCGGAAGGCAACAAAGTCGAGTTCGTGCAGCTTCCGCCGAACCTCAAGCCTCTTGCGGCCCCCAATGTCATCGGAACCCACATCATTCACATGGGCTTCCTGGTGCATAGCCGCATCGTCGAAGATACGTTTTACCGCGATCTTCTAGGCTTCCGCCCTTACTGGTTTGGCGGCATGGTCGACGGCAGAGTCGACTGGGTGAGCCAGCAGGCTCCCGATAGCCACGACTGGCTCGAATACATGCAAAACACCCCCCCAGGCGCAGGGCCCGGCGGCACCGGCATTCCCGCCACCATGTCGCTCCACGATCTCGGCGTCCTTGACCACCTCTCCATTGGCGAAGACTCCGTCCCCAGCGCCTACCAGGTTCTCGAAGCAGGCAACCGCCTTACCGGAACCCATGACGACCACCCCAAAATCGGCAAAGACGGCAAGTACCAGTTCAACCTCTATGACCCCGACGGCATTCGCCTGGAGTTGATGAACTTCCACGCTTCCGAAAAACCCTGCTGCTCGCCATTCACGGCCGATGACCCCGCGGAATAGTGATTGATAGGAGCCTCAAAGAGAACGGTGCACGATGAGCTGGATGAAAAAGATCGTCGTTGTTGCAGTGGCTGCAGCTTACGCTTGCTCTGCGCAGACAACCATCAGCAACTCCGGCGTCAGAACTGAACTCTGGGCGCCCCCAAAAATTGACTGGCAGGAGAAAGACTTCCCGCCGACTGTCCCGCAGGAGATGATTGGGACCCTGCTCGTCGCGAATCTTCCCATCATTCTCGAATCCACAACACTCGAGGACGTACACAAACGGCTGGGGGGAACCATCGGGGTGAGTGGAGACCCAGCCAAGTCTGATTCATGGCTATGCTTCGTTGGAAAAGACACGGGCGGGTCGTGGATATTCTGGCTGACAAGCCACGTAGCTCAAGGGCCGGCTATTGCCGGATTCCAGTGGAGACGCCTGGCTATAAATGAAATCCCCGATCGTCGCTGCCGGCTGCTCAAAGAAAGCGATGGCGGCATCGAACTACCCCTTGGGCTCTATCCCGGCATGTCAGAGGGAGAGGCGCGGAAGGTTCTGGGAGACCCAAGCCTTATCCATGGTGAGATCCTCGTTTTTGAATGCCGGCATCAGGAAACCAGGAATGACGTGCCGCACACCTTGGATAACACGATAGCAATCGTTATTCACGACGGCTTGGTCGTGGCGATTCAAGTCTGGAAAGCCACCTCAAGTTGATCGTTGGGTCAGGTACGCACGACGATCCCTTTGCCTTCCGCGTTAAAATCTAAGTCAAGATGCCCGCCGCCGCTTTCTCCCCCGAAATCCTGGCCAAGTACGAGCCCGTCATTGGACTCGAGGTCCACGTCCAACTGCTCACCGCGACCAAGGCCTTTTGCGGTTGCGCTAATCACTTCGGCTCGGAGCCCAATACCAACATCTGCCCGGTCTGCCTGGGGCTGCCCGGTGCGCTCCCCGTGCTCAACGCCAAGGCCGTCGAGTTTGCAACGCTCGCCTCCCTCGCCCTCAATTGCCAGGTTCGCGAGCGCTCCATCTTCGCCCGCAAGAACTACTTTTATCCCGATCTGCCCAAGGGCTACCAGATCTCCCAGTTCGACAAGCCCATCGCCGAGCACGGCTTTATCGATGTGCCCACGGCAGACGGAAGCATGAAGCGCATCGGCATCACCCGCCTGCACATGGAAGAAGACGCCGGCAAGAGCCTCCACGATGGCTTTGCCGACTCCTCGACCCGCACCTATCTCGACCTCAACCGCTGCGGCACGCCCCTGGCTGAGATCGTCTCCGAGCCCGACCTTCGCACCCCTGACGAGGCCTTCGAGTACCTCACCCGTCTCAAGGAAATCCTGCTCTACACCGGCGTCTCCGACTGCAACATGGAGGAGGGTTCGCTCCGTTGTGACGCGAACGTCAGTGTCCGTCTCAGAGGCGCGCCCAAGTTCGGCACCAAAGTTGAAGTCAAGAACGTGAACAGTTTCCGCTTTGTCCGCCTGGCCCTTGAGTACGAGATCGAGCGCCAGATCGAAGTCATCGAGTCGGGCGGCCGCGTCATGCAGGAGAGCCGGCTGTGGAGCGCCGACGAGGGCCGGACCTATTCGATGCGGTCCAAGGAGCAGGCTCACGACTATCGCTACTTCCCCGAGCCCGACCTCCCGCCGCTCATGCTGACCGGCGAATATATCGCACGCAAGAGAGCGGAGCTCCCGGAGCTGCCTGAGGCTCGCCGCGCCCGCATGATCGCCGAGTACGATCTCAACCCCAAGGACGCATTCACGCTGACCGCATCGCGCCAGTTTGCCGACCGCTTTGAAGCTGCCGCCCGCACCGCCCGCAACCCGCGTCGCGTAGCCAACGTCCTGCTCAGCGAGGTCGGCGGCCGGCTCAAGGCGCTTGGCCTCGAACAGGAGCAGTCACCTGTCTCCATGAATGGAATCGTTCAGGCCGCCGATCTCCTCGACGAGGGCAAGATCAGCTCAAAGCAACTCAAGCAGCTCTTCGATGTGTGCTTTGAAAAGGGCGAGGACTTTGCTGCCGTCTACGAGCGCGAGAAACCCGAGCAGATCACCGACTCCTCGGCCCTCGAAGCCATGATCGATGAGGTGATCGCCGCCAACCCCAAACAGGTGGAGCAGTACCGCGCAGGCAAAACGACCGTCGCCGGCTTCTTCGTCGGCCAGGTCATGCGAGCCTCCAAAGGCCAGGCCAACCCGGCGCTGCTCAATGAACTCGTAACGAAAAAGCTGGAAGGGTGAAGCATTGCAAGGCCCCGCCCAATCTGGGTGCCCCGCCCTCGCCGCGTAGTTGTTTTTGCGGCTAGGGTGGGATAGCTCGATGCAGCATCGCAGATACGGTAAACATGCCTCAGCTCCCCGCCCCAGCCTCCAGCGGCTTTCCATAGATCAGCCCCGCTCGGCCAAGCGAATAGAAGTCCTCTTCCCGGCCCTCGTTCCGATAGCCGTTCGCCTCGTAGAGACGGATGGCAGCAGCGTTCTCCGCATCCACATGAAGCCAGATCCACGGGGCGTGTGCGCCGCGCGCTGAGCCCTCGACGCGGCGCAGCAACTCGCCGCCGACGCCCTGGCCCCGCCACTCCGGGACAACCTCAATCGTCGGAATGTAAGCATTGATTCCGCCCACTTCCTGCGTCCACTCGACAATGGCAAACCCCGCCATCCGCCCATCCTCTTCCGCGATCCAGGTTGCGGCAGTGGCGCTATCGATGAGCTTCCGCATATATCTGCGGCCAAAGCGAAACGGCGGCTGAAAGCAGACCTCCTCGATCGCATAGAGCGGGTCGAAGTCATCCGGAGTGTAGAGGCGGTAAAGCATGGCCCCACTCTAACGCACTTTTTTCAAATCGCGTGACAACCCGTTGTGATTCTGGTGCTAATCTGCGCACGTCCCTGTTGTGTCACGGCACGACTTGAGTCGTGCCGCAAAGCTACAAAAACTACACAGGCTTTAGCTACTGAGAGATTGTTGATCGCCCTGGCCGATCTTTCATCATTCAGCCAACCGCAGCCGTACTATGATGAACTGTCGGGTTGCAGGAAGGAGCGATTTTCGTGAACGGAGCACCCATCTCAGTCCTCATTTCAGTCGCGCTTTCAGTTCTGACTGTCCTCGGCGCGGCCGCGATCACTGGCTACTTTCATCGGACGAGGTTCAGGCGGGGCGCGCTCGGCTCTTGTTTAGCAATCGGTCTCCTCGGCGTAACCGCCAACTATAGTCCCGCTCAGGAAACTGCCTTGTTGGCCCACGACATCAACGGCTTCGCGCTCGACATGACGGTCGAGCAAGTGACAGCCCTTGCCAATGGCCCGCTCATCTCTGTCGGAGGCGGTCAGTACCAGATGTCGAAAGAGGGGATTGATTACAGCTTCAGTTTCTCGGCGTTGGGACATCTCTACCGCATCGACTCGCTCCAGGAGATTGGTAGCTTCACTCCCGATGCCGCCTTCGCATCGGACCTCTCCGGCCGGCTCGCAAAGAAATTCGGACCGCCCCAGTCCAATCAATTGCCTCAAGGCCCAGCCGCGTGGATGTTTCAGGAAACCTACACCGGCGCGAAGGGTGAAAAGCTAAACCGCGAAAACGAGAGCTTGATCGTCCTGATAGCCGGCGGGAACGGCAAGCCGGTCTCGGTTGAATTTCAGTTATTCGCGCCAAGAATCCTGCGCCGCGATGCACAATCATCCAGCGCCGCGCCAAAGTCCTGATTCTCGCTACTCGATTTCCCAAGTTCCAAAAGCGGGAGATGGAACCCGGCCTTGGACATCGGAGAAAGGGTGGCGCTATGCGGCGTCCACCATATCCAGATGCAGCCGCTTGCCTATGGCTCGGGCTGCTTTGGCAATAGTCTGAAGTTGTACCGCGCTGTTTTCCGGGTCAAGCAGACGATCCAATTGCGAACGACTGGTGCCCATGCGCTCGGCCATCGTCTTCTTGCTGATTTGTCCAGCTTTCATCGCTTCGGCCAACTGCCAGGCGATCACCCGCTTTATGGCAACGGCCTCGACCTCTTCCAGGATGCCCTCTTCTTCAAGGAAGCTATCAAAACTCGAACCGCTGTGGTCAAATGCTGGCTTCTGTCGAGTACTCACGTTATCCCCTTCTCGTGCTTACGCTTGTTCGCGCGTGCCAAGTCTAACTCGGGTGCCGGAGTTACCCGAGTCTTCTTGAGAAAGCCGTGCAGCAGGACCATCCTCTTGTCCTTGTCAACATAGAAAAAGACCCTTGCGATGCGATTCCCCGGTAAATCGGTACGGACCTCATACAGCCCATTTCCCAACGAACGACAGGTTGGCATTCCAATCGGCCAGCCAAATTCGACGGTCTTAATGTCTTCCCCGATCAGGCGACGATCCCGTGGCGCCATTGATTTCAACCAAGATCGGACAGGTTCACTTCCGGACTCCGTCCGAAAAAACAATACAGGAACTCGTTTTGCGGTCATTACGCCCTCTTTGCTCCACCGCAATTGTTGATCGAATTCGTGCGTCGATTGAATTCTGGTCCTGCTTGCGGTTGCGCACTCCGCGCGGCGGATTGCGGCTGACTAGAGGATTGCTCTGGCTATTGTCGTATGACCAGCTCTAAGTGTACCACGCGTGGTACGTCGATGCAACAATGCAAAAAGGTGCGTTGAAGCATACAATTCGCGCTCTTCAAAACTCTGCAATCGGCAAAGAGTGGCCTAGGAACGCCCCTTTCCCTGCTATTCCTTCTTCTCCGCATTCCGCGCCCTCACCTTGAACCAGATCGGCGTGCCCTTGAAGCCGAAGGCCTCGCGAATCTGGTTTTCCAGGAAGCGCTCAAAGCTGAAGTGCAGCTTGATATCGCGGTCGGTGAACAGGATGAACGTGGGTGGTGCCACTGCGGCCTGGGTCATATAGAAGATGCGAATCCGCTTGGCCATCGGTACCGACGCGCGCTGGAAGTCGATCTTCTCGAGGAAGCGGTTCATCTGCCCGGTGGACACGCGCTTGCGGCGCTCAGCGGCCACGGCTTTTACCTCGTTCAATACGCGGCCCAGGCCCGTCCCCTCGAGCGCCGAGAGAAAGATCACCGGCGCATAGCTCAGGTACTTGAGCACCGTGCGCAGTTGCTTCTCGAAGATCTCGCGATCGGCGGGCGGCTTGCCGTCGGTGCGGCCCGTGGTCACCGCGTCCCATTTATTGACGAGGATGATGACGCTGCGGCCGCTCTCGTGGGCATAGCCGCCGATGGTGGCGTCTGCCGCCGTCACTCCTTCCGTCGCGTCGAGCACCAGCAGAGCCACATCCGCGGCCTCCAGATGCCGCCGCGCCATCACCACGCTCATCTTCTCGGCCATCAGGTGCGTCTTGCCCTTGCGGCGAATGCCGGCCGTATCCACAAAGCGGAGTTGGCTGCCCTCGAACTCGACCACCTCGTCCACGGCGTCGCGTGTGGTGCCCGCAATGGGCGACACGATGGCCCGGGACGTGCCCGTCAAGGAGTTCAGCAGTGTGGACTTGCCCACGTTGGGCCGCCCAATGATGGCCACTGAGGTTTCATGCTGCTCATACTCGCCATGCGTACGAAGGGTCTTCGCGCCCAGCGGTTCGCCTTCGTCCGTTGGGCCGTCGGCGGCTTCCTCTTCTGTGGTTGCGTCCGCATCTTCGCCGGCAGGCAGATCGTTCTCCGGCTGATCATCGCTCACCGGCGCAGGAATCGCCTCGGAGATAGCCTCCACCAGGTCGCCGATGCCCAGCCCGTGCTCGGAGCTGATGGGAAATACGTTGCGCAGCCCGAGCTGGCGAAAGTTCTCGGCGGCGAAGGACATGGCCTCGCCTTCGACCTTGTTGACGGCCAGAAAGACAGGCTTGCCCCCGCGAATCAGCAACTTCACCAGGTCGTAGTCGGGGCTGGCCAGCTCGGTGCGCGCGTCCACCACCAGCACCAGTGCGTCGGCCTCTTCGAGAGCCACCTTGGCCTGGGCGTAAATCTCAGTGGGGATCAACTCTGGGTCGTCGGGCACAATGCCGCCTGTGTCCACCACGCGAAACTGCCGTCCAGCCCACTCGTATTCGCCATAGATGCGGTCGCGGGTGATGCCCGGCTCGTCGCCGACAATCGACCGGCGGCTCTTGGTGAGCCGATTGAAGAGCGTGGATTTGCCCACGTTGGGCCGGCCCACGATCGCCACCAAAGGAAGCGCTGCGGCTCCGGGCTGTGTGGGCACTACCGATCTACGATACTTCCCCAAAATAATCTCCAGTCGCTGGCCGGCCACGTGGGGCCGACGCGTGTGGGAAGAAACAAGTCCTCAATTACATTGCCATGAGAGCGGCCTGACCGGCGAATCTGCCGTGAAGGCCTGGGATTCCGCAAAGGTCACGGGCGAGTGGCCGAGGCTCTGGGAGGCAACAGCACCAAGTGCCTCAACCAAGGCCCCATCCATCAACACAGAAATCTCATCGGAAGAGCTTGAACCCCTTTTTCTTCTCGGGGGGTGCGGCGGTCGCGCCACACTCGGCTCTGGCCATCTCCTGGATCACCTGCGAAATGCCCGAGTCCTTCGTCATAAGCGCGATGGAGGTGTTCTGCATCTCGCTGACCGCGGCATAATCGCTGGGAACCTTCCACTGTACCGATCTGCCCAGTGCCTTCGTGATTTGCGCGTCATCGATCCGCCCTGCGCCTTGTGAATACCGGTTGATGACGATCTCCAGTTTGGGACCACCCCCCGGAAAGAGCTGCGTGATGAGCCGATTTCCGTTGCGCAACTCTGGGATTCCGAGCTGCATGATCAGATAAACCGTCTGGGCTCTTTTGAAGAGGGTCGTATCGGTCAGACTGAGATCGGATCCTGCATCGACCACGACATTGTCAAAGGTCCGGCCGGCGACGGCAATCAGCTTGTCGATGGCGTCATTTGAAGCCTTGAAATCGATAAACTTGGTCGGAGCCGCAAGCACCGAGAGCCCTGAGCTGTGCCTGACCACAAGCTTGGAGAGCAGACGCGAATCGAGCCGCTCAGACTGCTGAAGAGCTTCGACGGTCGAGTGTTCTGTTGTAATCCCAAGATATGGTGCCGCGTCTCCGAAAGGGAGATTCAGGTCGATCAGTAGCGTGGACTGCTTTGACTCCTGGACCAGCGATACGGCGAAATTGCAGGCCAGGGTGGTGGTCCCGGAGCCGCCCTTAACACCAAGAAATACCTGCGTTTTGCCGGCTGCTTTTGGCGTGGCATGGGTTCCCCGGTTGCGCACCGAGGCCCGAACCAGAGCATCGACCAGCACGCCGGGGTACAGGGGTAATTCCAGAAACTCGCGAGCGCCCACTTGCATGCAGCGGACGACCATGCCCGGATCGACCTCGGCGGAATACACCATCACCGTGGTTTGGCTGCTGGCGCAGATGGTCTCCACAATTTCCAGAGCCTTTGGCGGGTCGCTTTCCAGGTCGACGATCACAACATCGTAGTTATCCGCGAGAATACCCGGCAACTGGTCGCCGACGGAGGGGTAGTAAGCAAACTCCTGAATCCTGCCGTCTCCCCAGCCGGCTACTTCGTCCGCGATCATGGCGCGGCGACGGTCGTCTGGGCCGATCAGCGCAAGAGACAAAACGTTTGCGCCAATCGAATCGGGAATCTGGGAAGTAGTCGTCATTCGAGACCTGTCCTTAGCTGATGACTCTAGCGCCATTCCACACCAGGGTGCGATGGACGCATGGCCTGAGCTTTTTTACTCGCAACACGAGGAAGAGAGCGCAAATCGCGTTCTGGTCCGCCAAGGCAGTCTCAACCCATGTCCCCCTCGAACCTTAAGTACCGCCCATGAGGTTCATCGGCAAACCGGAACGTGGGATTAAAAAATTCTGTACTGCTTCTATTCTACCCGTTATCGAGAAAAAATGGGTGAGCAGATGAGACCAAGCCATCGACGGCGTTTCAAAGTGAACCTCTTTGCCAACGCTCCTTCGTCTTTATGTCCCTCCCGCGCCCCGTCCTAGTACCATCAAGAGCATAATCGGACGAGGAGTCCAACGCCATGAAGATGCGGCCGGGAACACAAACAGGATTTCTGATGTGCGGCAAAGAGTGGAGCGATGGAGAAGCCTTCGAGGTGCGTTCGCCCTGGGATCAGGGGCTGGTGGGGCGGGTCACCGTGGCCACCCGCGCCGACGCCCGCCAAGCCGTCAGCCACGCCGCGTCCAGTCTGCGCCGCACTCGAGCCCTGCCCCGCTGGAAGCGCCGCGAGATCCTCGAAGACGTAGCCGCCGCGCTGATCGAGCAAAAGGAGCGCTTCGCGCAGCTCATTGTCGCCGAGGCCGGCAAGCCCCTCCGCCTTGCCCGCGCCGAGGTCGATCGCGCTGTCCTCACCTTCAAGACTGCTGCCGAAGAAGCCGCGCGCCTCGGCGGCGAGAGCCTTCCCCTTGACCTTACCGAGGGCAACGAAGGCCGCTGGGGACTCGTGCAGCGTTTCCCTGTCGGCCCGGTTCTGGCCATCACTGCCTTCAATTTTCCGCTGAACCTTGTCGCTCACAAGGTTGCGCCCGCCATGGCTGCCGGTTGCCCGCTCATTCTCAAACCCGCCCCGCAGACTCCCTTCACCGCCCTCGCGCTGGGCGAGGTCATTCTCAAGGCCGGCTGGCCGCACGAGGCGCTTGCTGTTCTCCCCCTCAGCAACGCGGATACTGCGCATCTTGCTGAAAAAGAAGATCGCATCAAGCTGGTCAGCTTTACCGGCTCCGCCAAAGTCGGTTGGGAGCTCAAAGCCCGCTCCGGCCGTAAGCGCGTCCTGCTTGAGCTCGGCGGCAATGCTGCTCTCATCGTCCATAGCGACTGGCACGACCTCGACGAGGCCGCCCTACGCACCGCCCACGCCGCTTTTGGATTCGCCGGCCAATCCTGCATCAGCCTCCAGCGCGTCTTTGTCGAGCGCAGCGTCTTTCAGACCTTTTTGTGGAAGGTCGTCGAGCATACTGCCAAGCTGGTCGCCGGCGACCCCTCCGACGAAGCCACCGAAGTCGGTCCGCTCATCCGCCTCAGCGAAGCCGAGCGCGTCGAAGCCTGGGTCAAGGAGGCCGTCCAGGGCGGCGCTAAGCTGATCGCCGGCGGTGAGCGCCACGGCTCCGTCGTCGCTCCCGTCATCCTTACCGGAACCAAACCCGGCATGAAGGTGCGCGACGAAGAGGTCTTCGGCCCGGTCGTCGCCATCGAGCCTTACGACGACTTCGAGCAGGCCCTGGCCGACGTCAACCACTCCAAATACGGCCTCCAGGCCGGCCTGCTCACCCGCGACGCCGGCCGCATCCTCACCGCCTATCGCGAACTCGAAGTCGGCGCGCTCATCGTCGGCGACACCCCCAGTTGGCGTCTCGACCCCATGCCCTACGGCGGCGTCAAAGACAGTGGCCTGGGCCGCGAAGGCCTCCGCTCCGCCATCGAAGAGATGACCGAGCCAAGAATGTTAGTCATGACCGGCCTCAGCTAGTCCGGTTCGAATCCACGTTGCCATTCGTTACGGGGCGCAAAAGCATGACTGTACCCCTGCCGATCCAATGGCAGCCGGAAAAAAACAGACAAATTATGACTGAAACCGACCGGGGCCAAGGTTCATCCAATATCCTGCCAAGGTAAGCGGCGTAGGACAATTTCCCTGTTCCTGTAATGCGGGCGTCGTGCTTTCCCCTTTGGTCGCAAGAACAATGACGCGGCGAGAATATCCCCCTTTGTACGACCTAAGGGGGCAACCATGACATTACGCTTGCTTTGAAAATGTTCAAGAGGGCCTCCCATGCTTGCCTCTATAGCCCCGCGTAAGGGATTCTAAGAGAAGATCAATGGCCAAGCCTGTATTGATGACAGTCGATGACGACCCCGAAGTCTTGCGCGCCGTCGAGCGCGACTTGCGCCGCCGCTATGCTGAGCGTTACCGCGTGTTGCGTGCGGACTCCGGCGCGGTTGCGCTTGAGGCGCTTCGCGGACTGAAGCGGCGGGACGATGCAGTAGCGTTGCTTCTGGTCGATCAGCGCATGCCGCAGATGACCGGTGTGGAGTTTCTCGGGCAGGCGATGGAGATCTTCCCCAACGCCAAGCGCGTTCTGCTGACTGCCTATGCCGACACCGATGCGGCGATTCGCGCCATCAACGACGCCAAAATCCATCACTATCTGCTGAAGCCGTGGGACCCTCCCGAGGAGCACCTCTATCCCGTGCTGGATGACCTTTTGGATGATTGGATGGGGTCGTACCGGCCCCCCATGGATGGGGTGCGCGTTCTCGGCACGCGTTGGTCTCCACATTCGTATGCGATTCGTGATTTTCTGACGCGCAACCAGACACCTTACCAATGGATCGATGTCGAGACGGCGGGGCAGGTTGCCGAGGTGCGCCGCCTCGTGGAAGCGGCCGGAGCGGAACCCGCGAGCCTGCCCAAGGTGCTCTTTCCCGATGGCACATCGCTGGCAGACCCCAGCGTGGGTCAACTGGCGGAGAAGCTTGGGCTGCGCATTCGACCCGAAGTGGCGTTTTACGACTTGGTGATTGTCGGCGGCGGACCCGCGGGCCTGGCGGCGGCCGTGTATGGCGCGTCGGAGGGCCTCAGCACGGTGCTCATCGAAATGGAGGCGCCGGGCGGCCAGGCAGGGATGAGTTCCCGCATCGAGAACTACCTCGGCTTCCCTTCTGGATTAAGCGGTGGCGACCTGGCACGGCGCGCTGTGGCGCAGGCGCGGCGGTTTGGAGTCGAGATTCTGAGTCCCCAGCAGGTGACTGGTGTCAATGTGGAAGGCGCATCGAAGATCGTCAAGCTGGCGGAGGGATCCGATATTGGCTGCAAGGCGCTGCTGGTCGCCACGGGCGTTGCTTACCGCAAGCTGAACGTGCCCGGCGCTGATCGCCTACAAGGCAGCGGCCTCTACTATGGCTCGGCCATGACCGAGGCGCAGGAGTGCCAGGGCGAGGATGTTTACATTGTCGGAGGCGCGAACTCCGCCGGGCAAGCCGCAATGTACTTCTCTAAATATGCCCGGCAAGTAGTCATGCTGGTGCGCGGCCCATCCCTCTCCGCTACCATGTCGCAGTATCTGATCGACCAGATCAAGAAAACCCCGAACATCAAAGTGGAGACCCACTGTCAGGTGGTGGAGGTTCACGGCGATACCCACCTCGAAGCGGTTTCCATTCATTGTTCGGAGACCGGTGACACGTCAAAGGTGCCCACAAACCTGCTGTCAATTTTTATCGGCGCAGAGCCCAATACCGATTGGCTCTCTGGCGTAGTCGAGCGGGACGAGCGCGGATTCATCCTTACCGGAGCCGATCTGCTGCGCGACGGAAAGAAACCAAAAGGATGGCAGTTGGAGCGCAATCCCTACTGGGTGGAATCCAGCGTGCCCGGTGTCTTTGCTGCTGGAGATGTCCGTCACGGTTCGGTGAAAAGGGTTGCGTCCGGCGTGGGCGAAGGCTCCATTGCCGTGCAGTTTACTCATCAGTATCTCAGCGAGGTGTGACGTGGCGGAGAATCGAGCGCCTGCATCGGAAAAAATAGCGAGTGCAACGGAAGGAATTGCGCGTACGGCGGGCGCAAGCTTAATCGACGATCTGCGCAAGGTCGAGGTCTTCGCGGACTTACCCGCCGAGCAGCTCGCATGGCTAGTGGAACATCTTCAGGAAATGCGCTTCCAGCCGGGCGAGATCATGGGCCGCGAGGGTGAACCTCTTGACAATCTCATCGTGATCCTCGAAGGCGAGCTGCGGATGCAACGGGGCACTGGCGCCGAGGAGATGGTCTTCAGAGGGTTTGCGGGACAGGTGACCGGCCTGCTCCCCTACTCGCGGCTGACTCATTACGGCGCTACCAGCAGGGCCGTCCTTCCCACTCGTATCGCCGCTCTGCACAGAAGCCATTTCCCTGAAATGCTCCAGCGCATGCCCTTGCTCGGTCAGCGTTTGGTTTCCATCATGGCCGATCGCATTCGCGAGACGACTCGGATCGAAACGCAGCGCGACAAGCTGGTGGCGCTCGGCAAGCTGTCTGCGGGCTTGGCGCATGAACTCAACAATCCCGCCGCCGCTGCGCAGCGAGCAACTGGAAGTCTCCGCGAGGCGCTTGAAACCGTGCGCGATGCAAGTATCCGGCTGGCGCGTCACGCCCTTTCCACTGAGCAACGAGAGCTGATTCTCCGCTTTGAACGCGAGGCCAAGCACCCCTCCGCCGCCTCCGAGGATCCTCTGGCCCAGAGCGATCGCGAAGAGCGCATCACCATCTGGCTCGAAGCGCGTCGCGTACCGGATGCCTGGAAGATCGCACCGGCCATCGCCGACGCCGGTGTGGAAATCCCCATGCTGGAAGACCTCGCGGGCCAGGTTGGTGACCTGGTATTGTCAGATGCCCTCATCCGCATCGCGTCGTTGATCACCATCGCCAAGCTGATCGACGAAATTGAGATCAGCACCAGGCGCATTTCGTATCTGGTCCAGGCGGTCAAAGAGTACTCATACATGGATCAGGCTTCAATGAAGGAAGTGGATCTTCGCCAGGGGCTTGAGAATACGCTCACCATTCTGAACCACAAACTCAAGGACGGAGTTACGGTCGTTCGCGAATATGACGAAAACCTGCCGCGCATCTGCGCCTATGGCGGCGAGCTCAATCAGATTTGGACAAACCTGATGGTCAACGCCATCGAGGCAATGCGCAGAAAGGGTGAATTGCGGGTGCGGACCGCTCGGGAACTCGACCGCGTGCTCGTCGAGATTGGCGACAACGGCCCCGGAATCCCGCCTGAGGTTTTGCCCCACATCTTTGAGCCGTTCTTCACCACCAAAGGAGTGGGCGAGGGAACCGGTCTGGGCCTTGACACCGTTTGCCGCATCATAAGAAATCATCATGGTGAGATCCGGGTTACTTCGCACCCGGGCGACACCCGCTTCCAGGTTTATTTACCTTTGACTCAGCCAAAAAGTACAGCCATCGGCACAATTGAGGAGGGAGAAGATGCAGAAAACTTGTTCACACCTGGACCAGATACAAAACCCATCCCCTAACACCGATGGATGCGAAGAGTGCTTGCAGATGGGCGATTCGTGGGTCCATTTGCGCCTCTGCGAGATTTGCGGCCATGTCGGCTGCTGCGATTCCTCCAAGAACAAGCATGCCACCAAGCATTTCAAAAAAACCAAGCACCCCATCGTGCGCTCTCTTGAACGGGGCGAAGATTGGGGCTGGTGTTATATCGACGAAGTCATGATTGAGCCGTTTTCCTGAAGGCGCTTTGCAGTCGAAAGGGAGAAGTCACCTCATGAATGCCTCAGCTATCCAGATTGACAAGCGAGACCAGCTATTGCTGCGCCTGACTGAATCGCGCCTGGTGACCGATAACTTGTTTCGGCTGGTGCGCACAGAAGCCTTATATGACCGCCCCATTCCCGAGAGGCACCGGATCGCCTTTTACATCGGCCACCTTGACGCATTCGACTGGAATTTGATCGCAGGCCACGCGCTGGGCCTCGGACCTTCGCACAAGGAATTTGATCGCCTCTTTGCCTTCGGTATCGATCCGGTGGGTGGAGGCCTGCCCGATGACAAGCCTTCCGACTGGCCCCGCCTTGCGGAGATCGACGCCTATAACCTCGGCGTTCGCGACAAGATTGATAACATTCTAGAAAGTTATTCGCAGGTAAAGCACAGCGATTGGCAATATCCTTACGAAGTTATTCTGAACGTAGCCATCGAACACCGCTTGATGCATGCCGAGACCCTGGCCTACATGCTGCACCAGCTAAGTCCAGAACGAAAGCTCCTGCCAGACAGTTACCGCCCCATCGGTTCTTCTCAGCCGAAGCCGGCAATCGTAGAGAGGATGATCGAAATTCCCGCTGGAATTGCCACGCTGGGAATGTCGCGAAGCGCGGAATCCTTCGGCTGGGATAATGAGTTTGAAGCTCAGTCCCTGCAAGTGCCGGCCTTTGCAGTCGGCGCTCACAAGGTCACGAACGGCCAGTTTCTCAGTTTTGTGCGCGAAGGCGGATACGGTGATCGTCGGTTTTGGAGCGACGTGGACTGGGCTTGGATCAACGAACAGAAAATCGACCATCCCTATCTGTGGTTCAAGCGCCAGGACCAGTGGTTTTATCGCGCCATGTTTGAAGAGGTGCCGTTGCCGCTCGACTGGCCGGTATATGTCAGTCACGCTGAAGCCGCGGCCTATGCGCGCTTTGCCGGCAAGTCGCTTCCCACCGAAGCCCAGTTCCATCGTGCCGCTTACGGGACGCCGCAGGGCAGGGAATTAGCCTATCCATGGGGGGATGCGCCTCCCGATGCCAGCCGCGCTAACTTTGACTTCCAGCATTGGGACCCGGTCCCGGTGGGCAGCTATCCCAGCGGCCGCAGCGCTTTCGGATTGGAAGATACTCTCGGCAACGGCTGGGAATGGACCTCCTCACACTTCGCGCCCCTCCCTGGCTTTGAGCCTTTTCCGTTTTACCCTGGCTATTCGGCAAACTTCTTCGATAACAAGCATTTTGTGATGAAAGGCGCTTCGCCACGGACTGCGGCGTGCATGTTGAGGCGTTCGTTCCGCAACTGGTTCCAGCCGCATTATCCCTTTGTTTACGCCTCTTTCCGCTGTGTAGATAACTAGGGCCTGTTAGCACTACCATTCAGGCCCTGAATGGAGTGAGTTATGCTGATCCGTGGTGACGCAACTGAGGTTGTAAGTTCATTCGCTGAAGACGTGTTGGATGGGTTGGCGCAGTCCGGGCAAAAGCAGTTACTGTCGAAGTATCTTTACGATGACCTCGGCTCCGCCTTGTTTGAAGCCATCACTAAGCTGCCTGAGTACGGGCTGACACGCGCAGAGGAGCGCATTCTGCGGCGTCATTCGGGCGACATCGCTGAGCATCTCACGGCGCATGGCATGGTAGTTGAACTTGGCAGCGGCAGCGGCAAAAAGACGCGCCAGATATTGGAAGCCCTTGCCCACCATAAGTCGATGACTTACTGCCCAATCGAAATCTCGCCTGCGGCTCTGGTAAGTTGTGAGCGCGAGCTCGATGATTTGGTCCATGTCAGCATTCTTGGATTCGAGACCGAATATCTGGATGGCTTGAGCCAGGCAGTCGCTCGCCGCAAGCCTGGAGACGCGGTGGTGGTGCTGTTCCTGGGTAGCTCGATCGGTAACTTCGATCGCGGGCCCGCCGAAGAGTTTCTGCGCAAGATTCGACAAACGATTCAGCCGGGCGATTCACTGCTGCTTGGCACCGATCTTGAAAAGCCGCTGGCCCAGCTTATTCCCGCCTACGATGACTCTCTCGGCGTGACTGAGGCGTTCAATCGCAATCTGCTCGCCCGTATCAACCGCGAACTCGCTGGGGATTTCGACTTGTCTCGATTCGAGCACGTCGCCCTCTATAACGCCCAGGCGCGCCGAGTCGAGATGCATCTCCGCTCCCTTGAAAACCAGACAGTCACCATCGACGACGTCGCGTTCTCATTTCTATGCGATGAGACCATTTGGACGGAGAGTTGTCATAAGTATGGGAAGAACGAACCCCTGGAAATGGCCAGGCGCACCGGGTTCGAGTGTGTTGCGCAATGGGTTGACGCTGAATGGCCCTTCGCCGAGAACCTATTTGTCGCGGCATAGCGCCGTGGAACCCATTCGATAACCAGTAAAACTGGGTGCCCCTGGTCTCGCTTTTGAGACCAGGGATGCCTCTACTTCTCCACTCCGTGGCACTTTTTGTACTTCTTGCCGCTGCCGCAGGGGCACGGGTCGTTGCGGCCTACCTTGTCGCCGGTGCGGCGCTGTGTCGGCTTGCTCGCATCTCCCGATCCAGCCATGCTGGCTGCCGCCAGCTCGCGTTGCTTCTTGCGCTGGAACTCCTTCTCCAGTTGATCGATGGTCGTCGAGGGCTGGCGCGTGGCGATCGCAATCTCGCGCGGCTCCGCGTCGTGCGCCACAGGCCGGTCGGCGCTGGCCACTGCCGGAGCCGCCGGAACCGGACCTCGCGGACGCGGCGCCTCTGGCGCAGTATTCATCGGCTGCCCATCCGGCCCCAGAATCTGCATCCGGAACAGGAAGCGGACCGTGTCCTCCTGGAACTTGAGCATCATGGCCTCGAACATGTCGTAGGACTCGCGCTTGTATTCCACCAGCGGATCCAGCTGCGCATAACCCCGCAGCCCGATCCCCTCCTTCAGGTGATCCATCGATAGCAGATGGTCCTTCCAAAGCCCATCGATGACGCTCAGCATCACCATCCGCTCGTGGTAGCGCATGGTTGCGGCCCCAAGAATCTTCTCCTTCGCCTCGTATTCCCCTTTCAGCTTCTCGAAGATGGCGTCGCCCAGTTCGTGCCGCGCCAGTTCCAGCGGCTTGATCCCCGCACGCTCCAGGTTCACGCCAAACTGGTCGACCAGTTTCTCATCCATCCCCTTCAAGTTCCACTGGTCGGGATGCAGCTTTTCGCCGGCAAACTCGTCCAGTGCCGAACTCAGAATCCCGCCGACATAATCCTCCAGAATCAGCTCGCGCTGATCCACGCCTTCCAGCAGTTGCCGCCGCACGCCATACACGGCCTCGCGCTGCTTGTTCATCACGTCGTCGTATTCCAGCAGGTGCTTGCGGCTCTCGAAGTTCTGCGCTTCCACCGTCTTCTGCGCATTCTCAATCTGCTTGGTAAACATCCGAGACTCGATGGCCTCGCCCTCCGCCATGGTGCGCTGGATCAGGGAACTGGCCCACGCCTTGGCGAAGATGCGCATCAGATCGTCTTCAAGCGAGAGATAAAACCGCGACTCGCCGGGATCGCCTTGGCGGCCGGCGCGTCCGCGCAGCTGATTGTCGACCCGTCGCGATTCGTGGCGTTCGGTGCCCAGAATGAATAGCCCGCCGGCCTCGATCACCTGCTCGTGATCCTGACGAGCCGTCTCGGCATGAACCTTGTAGACCTCTTCCCACTCGGGCTCGGCAACCTCGAACTCCTGCCCCTGGTAATAGAAGCGCAGAAATCCCGCCGGTGCCATCGGGTTGATCGCTCCCTCGGCTACGCTGATCGCCCGTGCATGGCCCTTTTTCACCAGCTCTTGTCGCGCCATGAACTCCGCGTTACCGCCCAGCAGAATATCCGTGCCGCGTCCGGCCATATTCGTCGAGATGGTCACCATCCCCAGCCGGCCTGCCTGGGCCACAATCTCCGCCTCGCGCTCATGGAACTTCGCGTTGAGCACCACGTGCCGCACGCCCTTGCGCTGCAAGATCCCGGACAGCCGCTCGCTCTTTTCGATCGACACCGTGCCCACCAGCACCGGTTGTTTCTTCTCATGCAACTGTGCGATGTCGTCGGCCAGCGCCTTGTACTTTTCCGCCTCCGAGCGGTACATCACATCCGGATTCTCAAGCCGCAGCATCGGCTTGTTGGTCGGAATCACCACGATCTCCAGCTTGTAGATCTTCTCGAATTCCGCGGCCTCGGTCTCCGCCGTGCCCGTCATGCCGCTCAGCTTTTTGTAGAGGCGAAAGTAGTTCTGGAAGGTGATGGTGGCCAGCGTCTGGTCTTCCTTGCGGATCGCTACATTTTCCTTAGCCTCGATCGACTGATGCAGACCATCGCTCCATCGCCGCCCCGGCATCAGGCGTCCCGTGAAGGTGTCCACAATGATCACCTCGCCGTCCTTCACCACGTACTCCACGTCGCGCTTGTAGAGCGCATGCGCCTTGATCGCTGTCTCTACGTAGTGCTTCAGTTCCCAGTTCTCGGCGTCGGCAATGTTGCCGATCCCCAGCAGCTTTTCGATGGTGTCCCAGCCGTCGTCGGTTACGCCGATGGTCCGCTGCTTCTCATCCACAATGTAATCGCCGGTCAGGAACTTTTCGCCTTCGCCCAGCCGGATGCCCAGTTCCTCCTGGCGCTTCGTATCGCGGTATTCAATCTCCTCGCCCAGCACCAGTTCGGGAATAATCTTCCGCACCCGTTGATACTTGTCTGTGGTTTGGTCCGTCGGCCCGGAGATAATCAGCGGCGTCCGCGCCTCGTCGATCAGAATCGAGTCCACCTCGTCGACAATCGCGTAATAGTGCCCGCGCTGCACGCAATCTTTTAACTCGAACTTCATGTTGTCGCGCAGGTAGTCGAAGCCAAACTCGTTATTCGTTCCATAGGTAATATCGGCGGCATACGCGGCCCGGCGCTCGCTGTCGTCCAGGTCATGAACGATGACCCCCACAGTCAGCCCCAGGAACTCATAAATCTTGCCCATCCACTCCGCATCGCGCTTGGCCAGGTAGTCGTTCACCGTGACCACGTGAACCCCGTGCCCGGCAAGCGCGTTGAGATAGCAGCTCAGCGTGGCCACCAGCGTCTTGCCCTCGCCGGTTCTCATCTCGGCGATCCTGCCCTGGTGCAGCACCATGCCGCCGATCAGCTGCACGTCAAAGTGCCGCATCTGGACCGCGCGCCAGCCCGCCTCGCGCACCACCGCGAAGGCCTCGGGTAATATCTCGTCCAGCGCCTCCCGTTCGGCCTTGTCCTGCTCCTCGGCACGACGCTCGGCAGCCTCCCGCGCGTCGTTCTCGCGCCCGGCAGCCTTCAACTCGTCCGGGCTCTCAAACCCCTTCAAGCGCTCCGCAACCCGCTCTGCAATCTGCTCCCGGAACTCCACCGTTTTCGCCCGCAACTCCTCATCGGAGAGTTGCTTCATGGCCGGCTCCAGATCGTTGATCGTAGCCACCACAGGCCAAAGCCGCTTGAGGATTCGCTCGTTCGCCGTGCCAAAAACTGAGGTAAGAACTTTATCGAAAAACACAGGATTCTCCGTCTACCAGTGTAAATGGTGAGGGTTGTGAGCAAGTTGCAGCTCGTTTGCGGGCAACAGATGGGTACCCTCTGGGCACGACGTTTTTCTTTTTGTCGCATGGGTGGGAACCCACGGACCTCTGCCCGCTCAAAGCCGCAAGACCAGCCGCTCCACCGGCTCACCTCTCCGAATCCGTCTCAGTTGCCGGTTCAGTTGTTTCGCAACTGTCTCCGGCTCCCCTTCATCGTCCTCGTCCGCATCTGCTTGCTGTCTGACCTCGATCGCAGGGGCCAAACTCGGCTGCCAAAAGGACTGAAGGAAGAGAAACGCCATTCCCAACCCAACGGCAGACGGTTGTAACCCAAAGAGTCGTCCCACCCGCGTTGTGCGCACCCATCGCACCCGCCGCATCTGATAGAGGACAAGAATCGCACCCATCGCCACAAAGGGCGCGGCCATAAACAGGCTCAAAACAGAAAGAGTATCCACATGCATAAGCACCCTCGCCAATCGCATTCGGCACTTCTCGAAAGACAGGGTCGCAGCCACAAGACCGCCTGAGCAGCCTTGTACAACCGGACCATTTCAAATGAGCTATGCGCGTGGAAAAGGAGGTGGCCGCTGAAAAGATGCGGGCAGAGCCGGTGCGTCGGGCGTGCGGCCGGCGTAAACGACGGCCAGAGGCTGTAGCAGGCTCAGAGGGGAAATGATGCCTACAAAGAGAAGCGGTAGAATCGCCGCCCAGGACCCCGCGCTGCCGGAACCGGCGTGCAGGGCCAGCAAGCAGACAAGAGCAATGCCGATTGCGATTGCCGCAATCAGAATCCATCCCCGCCGTTGCCGTTTTTGGATCATTGCAAACCTTCTCTTCTATGACATTATCACGCGTCGAGTAGTGAGAATCGTTCCTGGGCTTCCTGCCGGTACAATAAAGAAGGAAGCGCGAACCCACCCAAAGCATGGCCGACGAAGAGCGGAAGAAGCCCAATAAGCCCGATGAAGACCCGGTCGGCAAAGTCTATGACTCCCGGCTCGTCCAGCGCCTCGGCCTTTACCTGCGCCCTTACTGGATTCAGGCCACCATCTCCGCCGTCTCCATCTGCCTCAAATCTCTGAGCGACGTCGCCGGCCCCTACCTGGTCAAAGTCGCCATCGATCGATACCTCACCGGCCTGGCTGGCCCCGCCACCAACTGGCTCACCCGCCGCCTCCCCGCCGATCCCTACCAGGGAATCACGCGCTTGGCCGCCATCTATATGGGCGCGCTGTGTTGCGCCTACCTCTTTCAATTCATCCAGACCTACCTCATGCAGTGGACCGGCCAGAAGATCATGTTCGATCTGCGCCGCGACATCTTCCGCCACATGCAGCGCATGCACATCGGCTTCTTTGACGCGCACGCCGTGGGCCGCCTTGTCACCCGCCTCACCTCCGACGTGGATGCCATCAATGAGATGTTCACGGCCGGCGTGCTGGCCATCGTCGACGACTTCCTCACCCTCGCCTTCATGGCCGTCGTCATGCTCAAAATCAACTGGTGGCTGGCCCTCATCGCCTTTTCCGTTCTGCCCCTGATCCTCATCGTCACCCGCCTCTTCCGCAACAGCGTGCGCGAGAGCTTCCGCCGTGTCCGCGCCGCCATCGCCCGCATCAACAGCTTTACTCAGGAGCACATTTCCGGCATAAGCGTGGTGCAGTTATTTAACCGCGAAGAGCGGGCCTACAACGACTTCGAGGCCGTCAATCGCCAGCACATGATCGCCTTCAAGGACACCATCTTCGCCTATGCGCTCTACTACCCGGCTGTCGATTTCCTCTCCGCGGTAGCCATTGCGCTGGTCATCTGGCGCGGCGGCTTCGGCGTGCTCAGCGGAGCCGTCCTCATCGGCACGCTGAACATGTTCATCCTCTACTCGCTGCGCTTCTGGCGCCCCATCCAGGACCTGAGCGACAAATACAACATCCTGCAAGCGGCCATGGCGGCCTGTGAACGCATCTTCAAGCTCCTCGACACGCCCTCGGAGATCGTCAACCCCGCTAATCCCATCGCGGGCGACGGGTCGAATCGGATTGAGTTTCGCCACGTCTGGTTCACCTATCAGACCCTCACCGACGCCCAGAAAGCTGCTGTCCAGGCTGCTGTGAAGGGTACGGGCTTTAGCCCGTACATCAACGCCACCCCATCGGACGGGGCTTTAGCCCTCGAGGGAAGAACCTCGCTGAAGGGTACGGGCTTTAGCCCGTACATCAACTCCGCCCAGGAACCGGGGGCTTTAGCCCCTGAGGGAATGGGAACTCCCGACGCGGCAAAGCTAGCCGCCATCCCCGGCATCGAGTGGATTCTCAAAGATGTTTCCTTCACCGTCGAACCCGGCCAGACGGTCGCGATTGTGGGCCACACCGGCTCAGGCAAGACCACGCTCACCAGCCTGATGATGCGCTTCTACGATGTAACCGCTGGCCAGATTCTGCTCGACGGCGTTGACCTCCGCGAACAGGACCTGACCACGCTCCGTCAGCATTTCGCCGTCGTCTTGCAGGACCCATTTCTCTTCACCGGCACGCTCGCCGAAAACATTCGCCTCGGCAACGAGCAGATCACCGAGGCCGGCCTGCGCCAGGCAGCGTCCGATGTCAATGTGCTGGACTTCATCGAGAGCCTTCCCCACCAATTTGACGAGCCGGTGCGCGAGCGCGGCAACTCGCTCTCCACGGGCCAGAAGCAGCTCATCAACTTTGCCCGCGCCCTGGCCTACAATCCCCGCATCCTGATTCTCGACGAGGCCACCTCCAGCGTAGACACCGACACCGAGCTGCGCATCCGCGGCGCGCTCGAGCGCATGGTCGAGGGCCGCACCAGCGTCTTGATTGCCCACCGCCTCTCCACCGTGCAGCGCGCCGAAACCATTCTTGTCATGCACAAGGGCCAGCTCCGCGAGATGGGCACGCATCAGCAGCTTCTCGCCAACCGCGGCCTCTACTGGAAGCTCTACCAGCTCCAATACAAGGACCAGGAACAGGGCTTGAGCGCCCCCGCAGTGATCCGTGGTCAGTTATCAGTGGCTAGCGGGCAATAGCGGGCGGTGGTCCATATCTGACCATCCGAAGATGCGATCCCAGGTCTCAAAGTCGAGACCTGGGGCACCCATTCTTGTGAAGAATAATCGAGATGTTGGCCGCCCGCCAACAAAACTGTAGAAGACTGAAGTTGGAGAAAGTGGCAATGAAGAAATCGTTTCGGCGTATCGAAAAAACCTTGCTTTTTCTCGCATTAACTATTTCAGTTTTTACGATAGTTGGATGCGAGTACTTCCCTGAGTCAACCTTTGAATTAGCGAGTGATTTGAGGCTGCCGAAATGGATTACCATCCCACCCGGACTCACACGCGCCGACGTTTCAATTACGATGAGCTACTATGACAGCGTTATTTCGTGGAAATGTTGCGATGCAAAATTCATATTACAAAACACGAAAGGGAAAACGCTGACAAAGATATATGGCGAGGTGAAGGACAGAGGGCCTCAAGGATTTCCTCCGGGTTATCCAGCCTACGAAGTCATCACTGTAAACGGCATCACTGAAATTATCGAACATAAAAAAATGGAGCCTATATTTTATATAACGGATGACCCTGCTGTTTGGAAAGAACTTATGGGGGGCGGTGGGGCGCCGGGTGCCTCACCCTTAAATCCCCACAAATGATCGGGTGCCTATGTCTCGCGTTTGAGACCTGGGATAGCAGGAAGCCATCCATAGAATTCCCCGGTCTGAAAGGCCAAACCTGCGCCACCCGCCCGCATAAGAGCTACGACCATCTATCTGCGCAGTGCATTGCATGTGGACCGCAAAGTAAATTCCAGCGAATCGCGCGGAACGCTTTCGACAAACGGACCAACCGCCCAGGCCAGACCGAATGGAATCGACCGCGTGAGCGAGACAGACTCGATCTGCATATACAGTCCGCCGTCTCGCTCCTCGTAACTCCAGTAGGTGTTCAGCCGCCACAGGAAGCCGTGTTCCTGGCTGGAACTCAGCACACGCTCGTCCCCGGTGCCGGGCGAGCCGATCTCGGAAATCTGTGTGCTGCGCGAGAGGCTGTATCCGTGCTGCGCATCCAGTCGTCCAAAGGTAACATCGTAGGTCATATCCATCACCACTGTGATCACATGTTGCTGGCGTACCCGCATCAGGCCCTGAAAACGATCATGGCGGCCATCGTCCTGTTGTGGCAGCCCCTTCGCTCGAAGCACCTGCGGAGAAAAGTGTTGAGGATAGGCGTTGAAATCCTTCATCAGCCGCTCAAAATCGGCGGCCGTCGCTCCAGCGGCAAACGCGGTCCCGCGCCAGTGGTGCAGCATGGCGCCCGGCAAATCCAGGCTGTTGGGCGGCGCGATCGTCTCCACGATCAACTCGCCCCGTCGCAGCCTTGCCTCGCTTTGCGGATCGGAAGCCGCAGGAGCCAGGAAGCCGCTTGGCGATCCATGCTGCCGAGCCAGCCGCGCCTCAACCGTGCCAACATACGAGTCGAAAGCTGCGGCAGCTTGCGGCGTTGGCCCTGCAATAGCCCGGCTTGGAGCCGCTACCAAGGCCAACACCACCAGCAACCCGGCGAGCACGGAGACTGTTCGGGAATGTGAAAACGCGCGTAAGGTCATTCACTCCACTTTGCTCCGCCTCGAACGAAAAGGCAATGCGGCCGCCCCCGATCTGACCATCCACAAATGATTCCGGCATAAGTGCAGCAAAATCCACGCTGGCTTCCTAGTGTCCTGTCCCTAAAGTTCATAACAAAACAGAGGCTGTCATTCTGAGCGAACGGGGCCCCGAACGTTGTTCAGTTCGGGGGTGGTGAGTCGAAGAATCTGCGGTTGTTCTTCGGTGAACTTCAGACTCACCTCACTAGTGTGGTGTCCCAAAAGTTCGCATCATAATTTGACAGTCCCAAATTTCCCCAAACGGGGTGTCATCCTGAGCGAACGGGGCCCCAGACGCTTTTCAGTCTGGGGGTGGTGAGTC
>Ga0182024_10000492_pt1 | contig 101480 bp, 82 predicted proteins | sample P32metaG_FD_120480 | JGI IMG/M metagenome (GOLD analysis project Ga0182024, IMG submission 120480) | Permafrost microbial communities from Stordalen Mire, Sweden - P3-2 metaG (Illumina Assembly) | ecosystem: Environmental > Terrestrial > Soil > Wetlands > Permafrost | place: Sweden: Stordalen... | reverse complement strand
GGGACACGACCGCCTGGCCTGATAAGAGCCTGTCCTCGTGCGCGAGTGACTCATGATTGGCCTGCCAGCTGTCTACTCACGTTCTCCAAAAGGGTCTTGACAAACATAGGAGCGTCGGATGGCTGCGTCGGCCGGGTCCTCCGGCCGGCCCACCCGACCACCGGCATTTTCGCCCGGGGAGGTGGAAACCACCGTGCGCCGCTTGGTGTCATTATCGAGCGGCATGCGGTACGAGCCGCGCCGCGCTGAATCAGTGGTTTGTCCTCTGAGTTCAGATCCGTGCTGCTCGCTCGGATTGTTCAGATCAGAGCCAGCTAGCGACCGGGGCTTGCCGCAGTAACACCGGCCATCACCCCTTTGATGAGGTGATGGCCGGGTCCCTCCATAGAGCTAACCCTCTTCGGCGCCGCGTTCGACGCAGAACTCGTTCCCCTCAGGATCGGCGAGAACGACCCATCCGGCGCCGTCCGGCCGAAGATGGTCAGCCACGAAGCTCGCGCCCAGCTGCACAATGCGGTCGACCTCCTCGTCGCGTCGCCTCCCCTCCAGGAGGTCAATGTGCACACGATTCTTCCCCGACCTTCCTTCCGGAACCCTCTCGAACAACAAGCGAGGCTTACCTTCTCCCAGCAGGCACATCGCCTCCGGATCGCCCGGATGATCGTCGGCGCTGGGTGGAACGCCGAGCACCTGGCACCACCACAACGCGAGGCGGTAGGGGTCGGCACAGTCAATGGTGATGCTTCGGACAGATATGGACATAGGAGGCCCTCCCTGACGACAGGGCGCCCCCGCCTATCGATGAAGATCATGCTGTCGGACGGGAGCCCGCTGCGAATACTAACGACATCGACAGCTCCTCCCTTCACTCGATCCGATGTCTACGGCAACGCCAACTACTTTGCCGGAACGGTTTGGTGACTGGACAGATCTCCGGAGCGTGAAGCAGACCACCGGAAACGAACGAGCCGGAGCGATACAGTGTGGGCAAAGTCAACAGCCAGTCCTCGAGCCTCGACTGGATCCGGCAGTTCCGGATGGTCTACTCGGCGACAGCCGAAGAGTATGGACGCGTGATATCGGGCGGGGTGATCAGGTCGCTCGATTCGCGGCCAAAGCGAGCGAGGCGACGAACGGTGGGCGGCAGTTCGGACACCTAAACAGGGCGCCGGAGCGACCCTTTATGGCAGGCTGATCTGGATGGGGAACTCGTATTGGCCGCTCTTCGACCTTCGGGTCCGCACACCCCGTCTGGAGATCCGTCTACCCACGGACGAGGACCACATTCGGTTGATCGACGTGATCGATCGTGGAATCCATGATCCAGCGACGACACCCTTCTTGAACCCTTTCACCGATACCCCACCGCCTCAGCGCCACAGGGATTCACTCCAGTGGTGGTGGTCGAGACGGGCCAACTGGAGTCCGGATGACTGGTGCTTCAACGGGGCGGTAGTGGTTGACGGCATTCTCGTCGGTGTTCAGGACTTGGTTGCGAAGAACTTCTCGGTACTGCGAACGGTCAACACTGGATCGTGGCTCGGTCTTGAGTACCAAGGTCAAGGTCTTGGCAGGGAGATGCGGGCAGCCATGCTCCATCTCGCTTTTGCCGGGCTCGGTGCTGTCGAGGCACATAGTGGTGCATTCCACGACAATGAAGCGTCTCTTGCCACTTGTCGATCGTTGGGCTACGAAGAGAATGGCGACGAACTCGTCTTTCGGCGTGGTCAACGGGACCGGGTTATCAAAATGAAATTGGAACGCGCCGTCTGGGTGTCACTCCGCAGGGACGACATCGAAATTGAAGGATTGGATCGCTGTATTGACATGTTCGGCCTCTCGGTAACAGGGTCGTAGTTCGGCGGCACTGACAGCGTCCGTCCGGCCAGTCGCCGCCGACCAGCGGCTGATTCCGGTCAGATCGTGGTGATGGCATCCGTTGCGGCCGCCCTCACCGGTCAGGTGGCGGCTCTCGAACCGCTCGGCGCGCACGAGCTCAAAGGCGTTCCAGGGGCATGGGAGCTATTTCGACTATCAGGGAACGGCCGCGACGGGGACGAACACTGGGCGGCCCTGCTTTTGACCCCTGCGGTGACGGGATCGATCCGAACTCGAGCAAGGATGGTTCCACCGCGCCTGCGTCTGCCGATTGCGCGACTGGGGAGTGCTGCTGTTGTGACTGACCAGTGCCAGTGATCGGGCGCCGTACAAGTAGCCGTTGGTCAGGTTGGCGCCGACCACGATGGCGTCGGACAGGTTGGCGCCGGGCAGTTGGCAAAATGCAAGGTCAATATCTGGGTAAGGGGCTGCCGTCTAGTCATAGGTGACGCCGTTGGTTTCCTTTGGTGCCGTTGGTGTGTGACAGCCGGTCCGCGGTGGCGGGAGTCACCGGTAGTCTCCGACTGTTCCGCGGCGGATCAGAATCTCCAGACGACCTGAGATCAGCACGGCACCCATGATCGACGGTACGGTAACCGGCATGAGGTTCGGGATCTTCTACGAGCACCAGCTGCCCCGGCCGTGGGACAAGGACAGCGAGTACCGGCTGCTCCATCAGTCGCTCGACCAGATCGAGTTGGCCGACCGCCTCGGCTACCACTACGCGTGGGAGGTAGAGCACCACTTCCTCGAGGAGTACTCGCACTCCTCGGCCCCAGAGGTCTTTCTCGGCGCTGCCAGCCAGCGCACTCAAAACATCCGCCTGGGACACGGCATCATCCAGCTGACGACCAATCACCCCGCCCGGGTGGCCGAGCGGGTCTCGACTCTCGACCTCCTAAGCCACGGCCGGGTCGAGTTCGGCATGGGGGAGGCATCGAGCACCACCGAGCTGCACCCGTTCGGCCGCCGATTCCGCGACAAGCGCGAGGTGTGGGAGGAGGCGGTACGTGCCATCATCCCGATGTTCAGTGAGGGCCGCACCGAGCACCACGGAAAGTACTTCGACTTGCCGCCACGCAACGTCATCCCGAAGCCTATGCAGAAGCCGCACCCGCCCTTGTGGATCGCCTGCTCGCGGCGTGACACGATCGAGTACTGCGGGCAGCGGGGGATGGGCGCGCTCAGCTTCCAATTCGTCAGCGCCGAGGAGGCCCACGCCTGGGTGAGCACTTACTACAACGCTTTCACCAAGCGGCAGGAGAAGCTGGCGGACTATGCCACCAACCCCAACATCGCTGTGGTAGGCGGCTTCATGTGCTGCCCAACCGACGAGGAGGCCAACGTCAAGGCTGACGGCTGGACGTTCTTCGCCTTCGCCCTGCGCTACTACGCCACCCACGTGCCCGGCGAGCCAGGGACGGCCGAGAACCTGTGGGAGGAGTACCAGTCGTTCCGGCGCACGCCGCAGTTCGAGAACATGCACGCCGGCGGACTCATCGGCTCGCCCGAGACGATCCGGACCAAGCTCCGCAAGTTCGAGGCCTCGCACGTCGATCAGGTCGTCCTCATCAACCAAGCCGGCCGCAACACGCATGAGGACATCTGCTCCAGCCTCGAGCTGTTCGCCGGCGAGGTGATGCCCGAGTTCGTGGCGCGGGACGACCAACATCAGCGGTGGAAGGCAGCCGTGCTGGCCGGGGACACCGTCCTCGACGAGGTCGACACCTCACCCGACGCGCTGGCCCGCCCGGTGCGCCCGGCTATCGAGACGGCTGGGTAACCAGCCGACCTCGGGCAACGTCGGTGACCGGCACGACGAACTGTGGGTCGCGCAGGCAGTTGGTGACCGGGCCTAACGGGGCCTAACGGCGACCCACCGGGGATCGCCGCCGCCAAGCAAATAGGGCGGCTCTAATCACCATCCGACCAGCGGGAAGTAGCGCATCACCGGCACTTGCGCGCGGGCGCAGGGGCTGGACTGGGCGACCAGCATCTGGCCCGAAGTGCCCCGGCCCAGCCGGGTCAGCCTCTTGGACGAGGGCTTCGGCAGCCACCGGCGGTGCCGATGTCGCGGGATCCGGGCACCGGGACCGACGGAGGCGTCAACTCTGGGCTGCTGTTGCTACGGGTGAATCCACCGCCGGGGCCAGCAGGGACGGGTCGAGCACCCCTTCCTCTGCCCATAAGTAGTGACCTTCGAGGATGCGCAGGGCCGCCTCGTAGTTCTGAGCGTCGTCGTTGTGCCAGAGGTCGTGGAAGTGTCGCTCCACCCTCCGCTGCGCCGAACGGCAGAAGAGATCTGCCAGTTCCAGTGCCCCTTTATCCTTCGCCGCTGCATCGTCCAACAGCGTCTTTGCCCTGACACAAGCGGCGCTCATGGCGTAGAGCTCGGCCCCGATGTCTACCATCCTGCCGAGGAACCCTTGCTTACGCTCGAGCCGTCCTTGCCAGCGCGACATGCCGTAAAAGGTGGAGCGGGCAAGCCGGCGACTTGAACGCTCGACAAAGCGCAAGTGGGGCGCCAGCACTTTCCCAAACTCGGCGTAGCTACCGGGCCGCTGCCCGGGCCCCCCTACCAAGTGGGGGAGCCACTTGCCGTAGAAGCCGGCCGCCCGTGCCGCGCTCCTTACCTTCTGCGAGGGCTGCACATCGGGGTCGATCAACTCGCCGGCCACCTTCAAGTGCTCGTCGACCGCCTCCCGAGCAATCAGCAGCTTCATGATCTCCGTGGATCCTTCGAAGATCCGTCCGATACGCAGGTCCCGCAAGATCTGTTCGGCAGGAATCGCTCGTTCACAGCGCGTCCGGAGGGACTCGGCTGTCTCAAACCCGCGACCGCCACGGATCTGGACCGTTTCGTCGGCCACCAGCCATGCCATCTCCGAGCAGTAGAGCTTGGCCAGGGCCGCCTCGATACGAATGTCGTTGCGCGCTTCGTCGGCGAGGGAGCTTGACAACTCGACCACTGACTCCATGGCGAAGGTGAGGCCGGCGATGAAGGCAAGCTTGTGGGCGACAGCCTCGTGCTTGCCGATCGGCATTCCCCACTGCACGCGCTCATTGGACCATTCCCGAGCGATCTTCAGTGAGAGCTTGGCCGACGCCGCGCACGTGGCGGGGAGTGAGAGGCGGCCGGTATTGAGCGTCGAGAGCGCTACCCGCAGCCCACGACCCTCCCCAGCGATGACGTTCTCCGCGGGCACACGTACGTCCTCGAAGCGGGTCACACCGTTCTCGATCCCACGCAGGCCCATGAATTGGTTCCGGTGCGAGACCGTGATGCCCGGACTGTGAGCTTCGACGACAAACGCCGTGATCCCACCGCGGTGGTGCTCGGACGACGGGACCACTGCCATCACCACGAGCAGGTCCGCGATGACTCCATTTGTGGTCCAGAGCTTGGTGCCGTTGAGGACGAAGGCCGAGCCGTCGTCGGCGGGCGTTGCCGTCGCGCTCATGCGGGCCGGATCGCTACCAACATCAGGTTCGGTGAGGAGGAAGGCGCCGATCTCGTCCTTGGCGACGCGCGGTAGGAATCGCACGCTTCTGCTCGTCTGTTCCGAACAACTTCAGGGTTTCCCCTTACGTCACATAGCAATCAGGAGTCACTCACCCGATCCGAAGGCGCCCGCCAGAAGAACTCAAGTTGGATTTTGTCAGGATCGCGAAACGTGATCATGGCATTCTGCGTATAGGACAGCTCTTTGACACCGGAGTGTGCGATCCCGAGCTCATCCAGCCGTTTCGCCCATTGCTGTAATTCGTTCTGACTAGCAACGAGGAACTCAAGATGGTCGAGGCCTGTTCGAAACTCGCTGAATGGTTCGCCCTGATTCGTTGAATGGCCGACGAGGCATAGAACGAACTCACTGCGAGGCTCGACGAGACAGATGTAGCGCATGGCACCGTTAGCCGAAGTGAAGTCGTAGGTTTCCTGCATTCCGAAGAGCTCGGCGTACCACGCAGCGCTGCCCTCTGGGTCGCTAACAGTGAGATTGACTTCCATGCGTCCAGTGATCGAGGGCACCCTGGGAAGTCTTTCAGTCCGGAAGCCACCCGGCACTGATCCCGGGCGCCGCAAACTGACCGACATGAGGTTAGGTGGATGTGCCGGAGGAGTACAACCAGGCCCGACTAACGGGTGACCCGCCCGAGATCGCCGCCGCCGAGCATTTGCGCGTGGGTCGGGTCGCCAGAGTCTGGTCAGACCCCGAGCATCACCGGCACTATGCGGGTAATCGCTGTCAAGGGTTGCTGCGGTTTTTCTTCTCGTTGGCGCTGACGCTGTCGATGAGGCCGCTGTAGAGCTTCTGGCGTCCGGTCTGTCCTTTCTTCTTGGCGTCGGCCAGCTGACGTCGGAGGGTGGGCCGGAACTCGATGCTGGTGGCGAAGTAGGTGCAACCCTCGCAGATGGTCTCAAAGGCACAGTCGAGTTCAACCGGTCGGGTGCACATGCCGTTGCCGAGCATGCGGTGGTGCTCCTTGCGAAGCCGCTTCATGGCCGGTCCCTCGGCGTCGGCCGGGAGGGCCTGAGCCTGGCCGTAGAGAGCCTCGACTTTCTCGGTCACGGCGAAGTACTCGTCGGCCACGGTCCGATCTGCGATGCGGGCGTAGACCATGGTCATGTCCATCGAACGGTGTCCGAGCATGGCCGCGATGGCCTCGAGGCTCATGCCCCGGTTGATGGCCTGGGTGGCAAAGGTGTGGCGCAGCTGATGGGGATGGACGTGGGCGATGCCGGCGGCCTTGGTGATGCGGTTCAACATCCGAGCCACGGCGTGTCGGCTGAGGGGTCTGCCGTCGTTGGTGAGCAACAGCCCACCGACACCGGCGTCGGGATCCTCTGTCCACTCCACCAGCATGTCGACCAGTTGCGGGTGCAGCGGGATGTAGCGGTCGTTGTGCAACTTGCCGATCGGGATGCGCAGCCAGTGGATCTCGCCGATCAGCACCATGGCGTCGACCTCCAAGGTGCACAGCTCGCCCACCCGCATGCCCGTGCGGGCCAACAGCTCGATCGCCAGACGCAGCAGTGGCCGCGTCTCGGCCCGGGCCGCTCGCATGAACAGAGCGAAGGTGGGGTCGTCCAAGAACTTGGGCAGTGGCTCGTCTCGTCTCGGGATGTCCCCGGCGAAGATCGGGGCCCGGGGAGGGGCGTCGGTCCAGCCCCACTCGATGATGCGCTCGAAGAACATCCGCACCGTCGACAGCGAGGCACAGATGGTGTTGACCGACGCCAGTCGGCCCTTGCTCCCGGGTCTGGCCGCCAGCCAGATCTTGTACGTCTCGATCTGGGGTCGGCCGATGTCGACGGCGCCGGTGACCTCGGGATGCGACTGCGCCACGTGGGAAGCGAAGCGCCGGAGGATGCCGGTGGCGCTCACCACGCTGGTGGGCCGGAACGACACAGCCACCTGGGCCAAATAGGCGTCGATGGTGTCATCGAGCGACGTGGCGGCGACAGCGTGGACCGCCCTCACGTGGCCACCGGGAGGCTCTGGGCGTCGATGGACTCCGAGGCTCGGCGGTACTCGTCGGCCAACCAGTCGTCGGCCAGGTGCAGGTAGATCCGGGTCGTCTCGATAGAGGCGTGGCCGGCCTGGGCCTGGACGGCCTCCAAGGCCATACCCGCCTCGCGCAGCCGCGTCATGCAGGTATGGCGCAGTTCGTGGCAGCTCCCGTGGGCGAGCCCCGCTCGGTCGCGGGCCGACTCCAGGATCTGGCGGAGCCCGGCCGCCGACAGGGCCTGGCCCCGGTGCTGTCCCTTCAGCACGACGAACACGGCATCGGTGACGGCGTCGGCTGGTCTCTCGGTGTCCAGATAGCGGGGCACGCTCGTGAAGAAGCGCCACGACATCGGGATGAGGCGTTGGTGTCCGCCCTTGCCCTTGGAGATGAACACCTTGCGCTCACCGACACGCAGGTCGCCCATCTCGAGGTCGAGGACCTCACAGCGCCGGAGTCCTCCGAACACCATGGCCTCGACCATGGCCCGGTCCCGTGTGGTTCTGAGCGCCGCCATCAACCGGTCGACCTCGCCCGGTTCGAGGATCCGGGGCAGAAGCCGGGGCGTGCGCACGAGTGGCACGCCCCGGCCACCGTTGCGACGTGCCCGTCTGGTGGCGAGCCCGCGGGGCACCGGGTTGGTGGCCACCCCACAGTCGCCGCGGGCCAGGAGATAGGAGTAGAGACCGGAGATGCTCGACAGTCGCCGGGCCACTGTTCTCGACGACAGTCCCGAGGAACCGTCGCTGATGCGCACGATCTTCGATGTCACTCGAGGTGTTCGTTGGGCGGCGACGAAGCCGATCACGTCCTTGGTGGCGACGTCCTTCGGCTCCAGACGCGACCAAGCGAAGAAGAGGTTCAGGTCGGAGCCGGCGGCCACCAACGAGTTCGGTCGGGCCCTTCCGGCGAGGAAGTGGAGGTACTCGTCGACCAGCTCATGGCCAACGCGAACCGACACCTCCCCCGAAGCAGACCTGGACAAATCCAGGCGTGGGGTCCACATGTGACGGGCTCCTTCCGAAGGGCGAAGCACCATCAAAGGACGGTGCCTGGCCCAAGTCGTGGATTACCCGCATATCAAGCAATCCCGCACGGGGGTCGTGGCGACATTGCGCCCGGTCACCGTCGCGATATCGGATGGCCTGAGGTCGCCTTGGACAGTCTGTCGGGGGGCGAGGAAGTGATCGTGTGTCACCCTTCGTTGCCGTTACCAACACGGGTGTCGCCTGGGGCGTCAGCGGACCTCAGCCAAGCACGCTTCTCCGAAGATGAACCAGCGCGTTGCATCGAGCCTTGCCGTCCAACCTAGGTGGCCAAGAAGTGACTGCAACTCCTTCGGCTCGTAGAAGACCTCGACGACGTGGTACTTGCTTCCGTCGTGCAAGCGGCGCAGGTCCAGATCCGGACCGTAACGGACGACGTAGGGGTCCTTGATCTCGCCATTTGGATGCGGGTCGTTGCGGTTGTCGATGAGGAACACCCGACCCCCCGGTGCAAGGCAGGACCGCACCAAAGACCAGAAGGCCGAAAATCGTGACCGTGGCAGGTGAGAGAGCCAGAAGGAGAAGAACACAACGTCATAGGTCCTCAGCCGCCAGGAGCCAGGGACTCTCGTCTACGACTGGTACATCGAACAGGACGGCGCCAGAGGTCGGCTCTACGAGGCTTACGAGTCGATGGACGCCCTACGAACGCACACCAAGGGTCGAGTGTTCTCCGAGGTAGGACCCAAGTTGATGGAGGTCTGCAGGTTCACCCAGGTCGACGCCTTTGGCGACCTCGGGCCACAGGCCACTCGCCCACCCCTCTGGCCGACCACTTTCTGGGGGACGCCGTTCGCTGCTGTATCTCACTAAGGGCCGCATGAGTTGACCACGGACGGTAGGGAAGCTCGGCTCGACCTGATCGAACTTCTCTTCTTTGTCCAAGGCTCGGAATGTCAGAAAGAGCTTGCAACGCCTCGGCAGTTCCTCAAGTCAGTTCCCCCCGGTGTCGAAACCTTTGGCAAGGCCGGGAGGTGCACATGTACGCGGTTCAAGGGCAAGGCTTCCAACTGCTTCTCGAGGACGATGCCGCTTCAGATCCCACGCTGGATGTGGGCGCACCGGTCTGTGTACGCAACCGATACCTCGGGAACTTGAGCAGCGGCTTCGAGGTGACCGAAGTACTCGACGAGGGCTACCGCATTCAGAGGGTCGCAGACGGCATGACCTTTCCAGACGTGTTCCCGGCTGAAGACGTGCATCTGGAGCGACGCCAAGATAGTGACCGTGGGTCCTATCTTGATCGTCGTTTCTGAGGCGGATCGTTCCTGAGTCCAAAAGGTGAAGTCGACAAAAGGGGGCCTGGGGCGTATTCACGGGTGTTGTCCCTCGGGTCAGCGGCGTCCTCATGGCCGCAGATCACATCGGCTTCCTGTAGCTCGGGCGATCAAGCTCCGACTACCGTCTCCCTGACGGCCAGGAGGACTGATGATCAAGCCTTTGATCGACAAATGGCGCGCCTACCTGCGGGGCCAGCTACCGGGTGGCCTCGACGAACTCCTCGACGACGATGTCGTCTTCTACTCACCCATCGTGTACACGCCCCAACGAGGCAAGGCGATCACCACCCAGTACCTGCAAGCGGCAGGTATGGCCCTTCCGGGTGCATCGGGGGCAACGGCCTCGGGGGACAGCGCCGGAGGATTCCACTACACGAAGGAAGTACTGGCCGGAGACACCGCCATCCTTGAGTTCGAGACCACGGTCGAAGGAAAGTACGTCAACGGTGTCGACATCATCCGGTGCAACGACGAGGGACGGATTGTCGAGTTCCGGGTGCTGATTCGACCCCTCCAGGCGGTGAATCTCGTACACCAACAGATGGCGGCGACGCTCGAACGGATGAGGCAAGCCGACTAACGACACGTCATAACTCAGGCGAAGAGCAGTTGCATCACACCTACGGCCCGCTGAAGGCCAACGGGCGACGGCGGTTCCAGGTAGGGGGAGTCTTGGAGTGTGCTGGTCGCGCTTGCCCGGAATGGCAAGGCCCCCGGCTGGCGGCGACACGAGCCATATTCGCGGCTGAGAGCGATAGCGGTCGGCAGTACCGAGCGGTCTGCCCACCGCATCGGGCGAGTACTGAGCCGCTGATACCGGTCGTTGACCCGCATCCCGCGAGACTGCGTAAGTCGACCCAACGGATGGCCAGCACAGTATGACAACGTCCTAGGCGACGATCTGGCCGAGGTGCAACAATGACCCCTCGGACGACCAGGGACCGGCGGATGGCATACGACGGCTTCATCTCCTACAGCCACGCAGCCGACGGTCGCTTGGCGCCTGCGCTGCAGCGAGGCCTGCAGCTGCTGGCCAAACCCTGGAACAGTCGTCGGGCCCTGCGGATCTTCCGCGACGAGACCGGGTTGTCCACAAACCCGCACCTGTGGTCGGCCATCGAGAAGGCGCTCGATGAAAGCCAGTGGTTCGTCCTTTTCGCCTCGCCGGAGGCGGCCCGGTCGGAGTGGGTGAACAAGGAGATTAGCCACTGGCTGGCCACCAAGGCGGTCGAGCACATCCTGCCCGTGGTCACCGACGGAACCTGGGAGTGGGACCGGACCCTCGGTGACTTCACCCCCGAGTCATCAGCCGTACCCGAGGCGCTGCGGGGCGCACTGGCCGATGAACCCCGCCATCTGGACCTGCGCTGGGCTCGAACCGAGACCGATCTCGACCTGCGCAACACCCGGTTTCGCTCTTCGGTCGCGGATCTTGCAGCACCCATTCACGGAGTGGCCAAGGACGAGCTCGAAGGCGAGGACGTCCGTCAGCATCGACGGACCCGTCGACTCGCCCGCGCCGGTGTGAGCGCCCTCGTCATTCTCGTCGTGATCGCCGTGGCGCTGGGTGTGCTCGCACTCGCCTCACGCAATCAGGCCGTGTCGACCAGCACCACCGCCCGGGCCCAGGCCCTGGCCGCCGAGAGCCTGAGCGAGTTGTCCGCCGACCCGGAGGTATCGGTCCTGCTGGCTCGCCAGGCCGTCGAAGTGTCACCCATCCCCAAGGCGGTCGCAGCACTCCGTCAGGCCATGGACGCATCTCCCGTCCGGTTGGCGCTTCCCACCGCGCCGGCCAAGCTCTGCGGGTTCGGGAACAACACGAGCGGGCCCACGATCGCCTACAACCCCGCCGGCACCAGGGTGGCCGAGAGTTTGTGCACCGGCGACGTGGTCGTCTTCGACGCCCGCTCGGGGCACGTCGTCTATCGGCGCCATTTGTCGACCCAGGCCAGCACCGTGGCCTACTCCCCGAACGGCCGAGTCCTGGCGGTCGGCACCAGGAATGGCGTCGATCTCCTGGATCCGTCGACGGGAGCGGTGCAGGCCACGTTGGACGGCCACGGGGAGCCCCAGTCGGTGGCCTTCAATCCGACGGGGTCGCAGCTGGCCGCCATCTCGCCGCGGGGCACCACGGTGTGGGACCTGCCGTCGGGGATGGTTCAGGTGTCCCTGACCTACATCTTCGACGGCGACGTGGCTTTTACCCCCGACGGAACGTTCCTGGTGGTGGGCACCGGAGGCCCGACCAAGGTCGTCGACGTGGCCAGTGGCCGGATCATGCACACGCTGTCTCCACCGGGCCAGACCCTGGCCTCCGGCCAAACGAATCCGATCGCACTCGAGGGCACGACCCTGGTGATGGGCGCCAATGTCACCGGACCCGGAGACGTGGACGGTGACATCGACCTATGGGACACCCGGACGTGGACGATGTCGAGCGTGCTCACCGCGGTCACCGGTACCGGGATCAGTGACGTCGCCATCAGCTCAGACGGTCAGAAGGTCGCCGTCGGCAACGCCGACGGCACCGGAGGTGTCTGGTCAGTGACACCGGACGAGGAGCAGGTCACGCTGTCAGGACAGACAGCAGACATCAACTCGATCGCTTTCAGCCCCAACGGCGCCGACGTGGCCACCGCCGCCAACGACGGGACGGCGCGTATCTACAGGGCTGGCGGGCCCTGGCTCAACACGATGCCGGCAACGCTGTGCGGATGCGGCAACGAGTTCGGCTGGCAACAGCACAAGCTGGTCGCCCTCGACCGGTCGGGGAACGATGTGCTCCTCGAATCGTGGCTACTGCCCTCGGGGCGCCCGCTTCCCGATCCTCCGGTCCTCGCCACCGACCAGCAGTCCCTGGGCGTGGCTCTCAGTTCCGACGGTGCGCTTGTCGCCATCTGGAACGACGGAGCCCCCACCTCGACCGTCAGGGTGTTGGACACGGCCACCCGGCGGTTGGTCTTCACCCTGCCGGCCACCTCCATTTCCGGGGTGGCCTTCAGCGATGACGACCGGCTGTTGGTGGTGGCCGACCAGTCCGGGGGCCTGCACATCACGACGTTGTCCAGCGGCCACACCATGGTGGGTCACGGCTGGACCCAGAACTGCAGCACCAGTGCCGGGTATCCACCGGCCGTCAGCTCCGACGACCGACTGGTGGCCGTCTACTCGTTCTGCGGCCAGGTGAGCGTAGGACGAGTCAGGACGGCCAAGCCTTTCGAAACCTTCGACCAGCGCGGCCAGCTTGCCCATATCGCCTTCGATCCCGCCGGCGACAGGCTGGCCCTTGGATCCTGGGACGACACAGTCACGGTGCTGAACGTCGCCACGGACAGGCCCGCTCTCGAACTAGTGGGGGACACCCGCGGCGTCAATGGTGTGGCGTACAGCCCAGACGGTCGCTATATAGCCACGACGAGCACCGATGACACCATGCGCGTGTGGAACGCCACCACCGGTCAACTGATGCAGGTCGATCAGGACGAAACCGGTCCGGCCAGCCCGTCGTTCAACCCCGACGGTCAGATATTGGCCGAGACCAACAACGACAATCAGATCCGCCTCTGGCCCGTCTGCCCCGATTGCAGTGATCCGGCCGCGCTGCTGTCTGCCTCCCGTCCGTCGGTCGTGTCACCCCTCACCCCACTTGAGCGCGCCGAGGTGGCATCCCAAGCCGGTTGATGCGGCAGAGATATCTGTCGTCGCCCAGCCCAGCGTCGCAGACACGGTGAGGGGACTGGCAATGTCATTGGCAGTGAAGAGACCGGCGGTAGCACTTTTCTGAGACGCCGGGCTGGCAGGGGTCCATTTCTCTCGCGAGGCCTACTATGCGACACATGGCCGCGTCCGACGACATCCTCCCGATCGACGCGGCAGCCCTGTCGGCTCCGCGGTGGCGCGAGATGGTACGCCACGAGGAGAGACGAGGCGAGCTACTGGCGGCCTACGACGCTGCCCGGCGCGGACTGGAGGAATATCCAGATGACGTGGAGCTTGCCTATCGAGCGGTTCTCGCCTTGGCCCGTACCGGTGCCACGTATGAAGCCGAGCGAAGGTTCAAAGAGCTAGGGCTATCGAAGATCGATACCGAGGACGTCTGTGCTCTCGGTGCGCGTATCCAGAAAGACCGTGCCCTCGCCGCCACGGGTATTGAAGGCCAGCAACTGGCCGCTGTAGCGGCCTCGTCCTACAAGAGGATCTCGGATCGAAACCAAAGCTACTTTCCCGCCATCAACGCCGCCACGCTGAGTCTCGTCTCCGGTGATCCAGAGGGAGCACGCGCGCTTGCCACCAAGGCACTTGCGTTGGTCGAGACTTCTCGCGACGAGTCTTACTATGCGGTCGCGACTCGGGCCGAAGCTCGGCTCCTCCTCGGTGACCCGAGCGCGGCCCGCTACGAGCTCGAACGGGCGGCGCAACTTCACGAGGGCGACTTTGGCGCCTTATCGACGACGCGCCGCCAGCTCCGCATGATCTGCACGATCACTGGAATCGATCCCGCGCTCTTGTCGGTGTTGGTCGGACCGTCGGTGGCCCACTTCTGCGGCCACATGATCTCCGGAGGAGACGGTCCTGGCCCTCCGCGCAGCTTCGACGAGCCCCACGCCGCCGGCCAGATCGCCGAGGTGATCAGACGCCGGCCAGTCGGGTTCGCCTACGGGTCGCTCGCCAGTGGCGCCGACATTCTGTGGGCAGAGGCACTACTCGATGCGGGGGCAGAGCTGCATGTGGTTTTGCCCTGCGCCATAGAGGACTTCCTGGGTGTATCGGTGTCCCCATCGGGGCCGCAGTGGGTAGAGCGTTTCCACGAGTGTCTCGAGGCGGCGGTGTCCGTGACCTATACGACAGAAGGTCGCTTCCTCGGAGACAGTTCCCTTTTCAGGTACTGCGCGGAGTTGGCCATGGGACTGGCATTGCTCCGTGCCCGCTTCCTCGAAGCGGAAGCCTTCCAACTCGCGTTGTGGGACGGTGCGCCTCCGAGCGGAACCGTCGGGACAGCGGTCGACGTAGCCACGTGGCGTCGGACCGGGCACGACGTCGTGACGGTCGCACCAATCGCCCTTGCCGACGGTGGCCATCGCCCGAAAAGCTCGAATGCGCCTGAGGCGGGGGGACGCGTGGTCAGGGCGCTTTTGATCGGCGACATGCGCGGCTTCTCCAAGCTGCCGGACGAACAGCTCCCGGCCTTCTCGGGATTGGTAATGACTTCCTTAGCTCATGTCCTCAATCGATACGGGGCCGAGGTCGAATACCGCAACACTTGGGGTGACGCCCTGATTGGCGTTGTCTCGAACGCCCAGTCGGCGGCGCGCTGTGCGCTCGACCTCCAAGATGCCATGGATGGCATCGACCTCAAAGCCGCCGGGCTGCCAACACACCTGGCGCTTCGTCTCTCCGGACATGTCGGGCCGGTCTTCCCCATCCTTGATCCGGTGCTCGGGTTGCCGTCGTTTATGGGTTCCCATATCAGCCGCACGGCCAGGATCGAACCGGTCACACCTCCGGGAGAGGTCTACGTCACCGAAGCCTTCGCGGCGTCGCTCGAGTTGGCGGGTTGCAACGATCTCGGCTGCAACTACGTTGGCCACATGCCCGCCGCCAAGGATTACGGCCGCCTGCGTATGTACCACTTAGTTCGGCGTGGCCAGGTCGATGCCAGGCAGGAACGAGCGTCGGCATAGGTTTCAACTGTGGGCAGGATCGCTCGGTTAGCCATCGCCGACAAACGCTGAAGTGTGCTCAAGGTGACCGCACATAATTGGCTATACTGGTCGATGCGTGTATTTCCGTGGCCCGGGCTGTAAGTGCCGGATTCGGGTGCCCCGCGTGATGCCTTGAGACCACCGCGACCCGCACTATATCGCTCCGGCTTATCCTCAAACTCCGACGCTTCTTCTCTTCCGAGTTGACGTGGCAAATAAGCGGCCGCGGATACCGGACACCCATCGGCTACTCCGTAATCCGGACCGCTCGTCGTCGAGTCCGGCCACGAGCAGTTCCGTCCGGTCCGCGCCGTCGACTGCCGGTCCGCAGCGAGCCTCGACGGCCGCCGGGTCGGCGTCCTCGGGCCAGCAAGGACGGACGTGTGGGGCCCGCAACCAGTCGGACAGGGGGCCGAAGTCGGCGCGGTCGAGGGACCGGAGGCGCAGTCCGTCCGTCGACAGCTACCCGGCGGTGACCGGGAGGGTGAGGGTCAGGTGGTCCGGGGTGCAGTTGGCCACGACCGTCACCGACGAGGAGTACGTCCCGCCACTCTCGTAGTCGTGGGTGACCTGGCGGTCCCCGCTGACCGCAGTGGGGTCGGCCGTGCAGTACTGGGGGATGCCCCATCCCTGGCTGGTGCCGTCACCGAACGACAGCACAGCGGGCCCCACCGCGCCGTAGGCCTGTGCCTCGGTGTAGCTGATGTCGAAGTCCACCGTCGAACCGCTCGCCGTCGCCGTGAAGGTTACCGTCAGACCTCCGCTCGATCCGGTGACGCTTTCGGACACGGGGGGAGACGCACAGTGGTGCCGGCGAGTGGTGTGGCAACGGTGCGCCGCCCGGGTGGTGGCCATCGAGCGCGCCGAGACCGGCGTCACCCACAACACCGACGCCCCCAGGGCACCGACCACCATGGCCATTCCGATCGTCCGCCGAGTTCGTGCCTTCACCACGCTCCAGCGTAGACGGCCATGGGCACCAGGGTTCTTCGGGTCAGATCGGTTGCGCCGAGATTGGCTCGACGAGCTGGGCTCCGAGCAGGGATCCCGAAGACGTTCGGTGATTCCGGGATGCGTCGGCTATCCCATCACCGGTCTTCGCCTTGCCCCGGAGGCGACGATCAAGGGGTGGGGGAGGGGTGGAATCGAGAACCGACGCCGACAGAGTCAGGTAAGAGCCCTGGTCAGGGACCAAAGGGTGTTGACTTCGTCTCTGGTGGATTGGTTCGAGAGTTGTCCGCTCACCTCCACAGGTTCTAATGGCACTCGATCAGCTTCTTAGGCAAGCTGATTCCGAGCCGTCATCAGGTGAGCACTCTGTGATTCCGGACCTTTGAGTCCTAGAACTAGATCGTGCCCCTGCTGATCGGTGAGGATGCCGACACGGCTGGTGGGATGACGTACCTCGGGTACTTCCATTGAACAAAACATCAGCCAGCCTCAACGCCGGCAGCCCATGCCCACCTGGGGGTCGTAACTGCGCTCGGCCATTCAGTGCGCGGTGGCCGACAGCGATCGTTGGACGTCCTGTGTCGTCCGACCTGACGGAACGACCGGTGCCACGAGGGGGGCATTCCGCCCCATCCTTATCGCCATCCGCCTTCCCGGCCACTCGGTGGAACTGGTCCACCCCGTCTGCAGGTGCCGGAGTCGCCTACCTCGGCCCTCGCCCGAATCACCTTGATCCAAGCGGGATCGGCGGCGCTGCGCCATTGGGGTCGGATGGTTCATGGGAGCGTCCGGCAGCAACGAAGCGGGATCTCACGGTGGTCAAGGGACTATTGTGACCACTGTGGCGGACGACCCCACGATCTCCGGAAAGTCCAGTGTCGGAACCGATGCTGTGATCACGTGGGTGATCGTCGCCATCGAATACGCCATCGTGATCAGCCTGCTGATCGTGGCGGGAATCGTCCTGGTGCGGACAGTCGTCAACTTTCTCGACCAATGGAGCGGCTTCCCCGGAACGGTTGTCGGAGCGATCGACGGCATCCTGGTCGTGATCATCCTCCTCGACATTGTCCACACGGTCTTTCGCCACCTGCGGTCATGGACCTTTACGGTCCGGCCCTTCCTGGTCATCGGCGTCCTGGCCGGCGTCCGAGACATCCTGAGCGCATCCGCCCATCTGACCCTCAGCACACACCTCTCGACCTCCGACTTCCATGACACCCTCATCGGTCTCGGTGTCGGAGTTGGGGTGGTCGTCTTCCTTTTGCTCGGACTATTTATCCTCCGCTTCAGCGGACACAACGATGAGGCTCAGTGAGGGATCGTCGGCTGATGGCGCTCTCGTCCGCGCTGTCTGCTGTCGCCACCGGTTTCTGGCCGGCGGAGAGAAACCCGGTGATGGCCCCACTCCTTGTCGACGGAAGGACACGGTGGCCCAACACGGAGAGTGGACGCCAGCTTGCGCGTCGCTGATGGCGGCCAAAGCCGATCCTGACTAGTGCACGGACGAGCCCGGTTGAACCCCAGCCGATAGTGATGCCGGTTGCGGGCTTAACACGATTACCTCTCCAGTCGCCTTCAGGTTAGCCAGATGCGACGGTGGAGTTGATTCGGCGCTTCGAGCAGGAGACTATACGGCAGGGTCGGGCTACGGCCATCTCGCTCCCTGATCACGTTGGCCCTTGTGACCGAGGTCATGGAGACCGCCGGTCGTCGGGGATATCTGGGTGACGGTGAAGCCAACACAGCCCCGAGCGGTGTCTTGTCCTGTTGCCACAGCGTCGCCGTCCACTGGGCTTCTCGTTGAACGGCACGTAGATGAAGGCGTGGCACTGTTCGCTCATGGTCTACCTCTGAGAGGCCGGTTTCTCCAGGAGGTTCTGGCCTACGAATCCTCGATCAGCTGGACGAGCATCGCATTCTAGGAAGCTTGTCACGGCAACCCAACCTCCGACATGCTGGGCGGCTGGCGCCTCGGTATTGACCTGAGTGTCCTGGTGAAGGGGCGACAGCCGAAGAAGGGCCGCTCATAATGCTTGGTGGGCATCTGCCAACTCCCGACACGTCGGTCCGCATACGCCACGACGAGGTCGACCATCAGAACTTGAAGACCGTGCCTGCCAGGAGGTTCACCCTGCCTTTGTCGAGCCCGTAACGCATCGGTCAGCCGAGACAGAGCCCTTGATCGCTGCTGCGGCACCTGAGCTTTTTGTGCCGGTGCCCTTCAGGAAGAGCTCGGACGATCCTGGGGGACAGAGGTTCGTGCTCCCGCCGTGGCCTTTGAGGCGGAAAGTCGTCGTTCCACCGTTCTTCCAGTTCACGGTGTCGATGCCTTGGGAGCCGCCCAATATGCCAGATCCACCCGTTGTTGAGCTCGTGCATCCGGTCAGATGGGCGGTCGGGCTGGCCAACCTCCCGGAGAGAGCACTGCAGGTCGTCCGGTCGCCGCTCCGGCGGGAGTAGTCAGTGCAAGGGTGCCGGGCAGAGTCAATAGAAAAATAACGAGCAGACGGATGGGCACCTTAGGCAAGGCGACACTCCCTCCGGTGGTCGTAACCCCGCCAGTCGGGTGATCACGACCTCAACGTTGTACCAGCGGTCGAATCGAGATACGCCGTCAGTGCTGATGAGATTAGTCGAAGCGACTCAGATCACGATGCAGGTGTGTCCGAGGGCGAGCTGCAGCGGTGCTTTGTTCTCAATCTTCGGGACCACCGGGCGTTGCGCTGGGCGCAACGGTGCTGGATTCTCTGTCCAAAGGTGGTGCGGGGACCGAGATTCAGTGGCAGTAACCGTACGGATCGAGGGCGGCGTTGCTCTCACCCAGAACGACCCATGAGTTGCTTGCCTCGTTCATGTAGGCGGCCGGGCATGGCGTCGCGATGGCTATCACTTTTGCTCCGGGACAGATGCCGGCAACATTGTCGCAGGTCATCGCCTGATGCCCGTCGGTCCAGCCGGGACACTCAAAAGTGAACCCAGGTGCGGCGTGCGCCTGCAGGTAGGCGAGGGCGGGGGCGCATCCGTACCCGTTCGACACGGTCGCTACCGCAACAGCTGCAGGAGCCCGCGGAGTTGGGGGGACGGGCGCGGGAACCGGGGGCGTCGTCGGGGTTGGGACTGCGGCTGGGGTCGTCGTCGGCGGAGTGGTTGTGGGGACGGTGGTGGTCGCCGGAGCGGGCTTGGACACCGAAGAGTGGGTCTTGGAATTGGCGACCTCATGACGCGCTTCGATTGGCGCCGCAGTCCGACGTCCGGTGGGATGGGACGACAGCGGGATAAGGAACACCGCACCCACCGCCATCAGTACGAGCACGGTGAGGACGTGGGAGATGTTGGTCAGCTGGCTCAACGGATGCGAGTTGTTGTCCATACGTAAGTTGTCGGAGTACCGGACCGGTCTCTTGAACTCTCCGCACGGTGAAGTAACGCAATAGACAAGTGCGTGCAGCGCAACCGGGCACGCCGAACAACGGCGGCGCAACATTGTTTGTCTTCGCTTTGTGTTGTGCGATGTCGTCCCCGAAGGCTGGAAAGTGCGAACACCAATGCAACGAAACCTCGTTCAAACTAACGTCGACAGCGTGTGTGATCTGCGTGGGAGTATCTGTCGTGATGGCTGAGGGCGCACCGTTGAACGTCACCGTCGTCGCACCAGTGAGGTTGAACCCGTTGAAGGTCAGCCGGGCAGCGAAGTCCGTGACCTTTAGGGAACCAAGGTGACTGAATAAGACCGATGATGTTGCCGGCTGAGTTCGTTGACCGTTGCGGTCAGCTTGCCCCCGCCTACATCTTTGACGTCTTGATGGGCCTCTGCGCCAGCGCTCGAGAGGGATTGCAGTCGGGTCCTGATGTCATCGACCTTGCAGTCGCCGATGGGTCCGGTCACTCCTTGGGTGTGTCCGTTGGGATCCAAACCTGTCTCTTGGTCCGCAACTCTGAAGCCGACATAGTAGGCCTCGTCCACATAGGGCTCGGTTCCCAAGAGGGTTGCTGAACAGCGCTTTTGCGCCCGCTACGTCCGTGACCGGATAGATGATTGGGCTGATGCCCTCCACCGTTCGGATCCTCTCAGGTTGTTCGCGGTTCAGGTTTGTCACTGGTATGACGGATGGAGGAGGAAATGTGACCGATGGCGCCATGTGCTCCTCGAACGTGAGGAGGTCCAGCGCGGTGGGGTGTCAGGAACCCACACCGTCCTTGGCGGCTTGCCAGTCCTCGAGGAGCTTGGCGAAGTCGGCGGGGTTGTAGATGTCTTCTTCGCGTGAGAAGAGCCCATTGCCTGCGTAGTCGAGCATGGTCCAGCTCGTGGCGGAGTGCGAGCTCCCGTCACCCGGATCGGCCATGTGGGTCCGAGCGGAAAAGACGATGCGTCCGTTCTCTTCGTCGAAGAGAGCCCAATCGTGTGTGTACCGAACCATTTGGTTGTTGGGATATCCCTTCATGAGAGGCACGATCCAGCGACGGACCTCGTCCCGCCCACGCATTTCACCGAAGAAGTGTTCGATGTACGTGCAGTCCTCGGTGAAAAGATCGGCGAAGGTGGTGTAGTCGGCCGTGGCGGCGCATTCGTCTGAGACACCTTGGAAGTGCTCGTAGGCGCTCCGGACCTCGTCCAACGGGAATCTGGACACGCTGTCTCCCTCTGTTGCCTTGGCTATCGTCCTCGTAGTCGATACGGGATCAGGTCCCCCCTCACACCGCGTGTCTGGGCAGGCAGTGCGGATCCGAGCGTGGGGCGCGTCCGTCAGATCCTCTGGTCGGCCCACATCGAAGAGGAGCGCTTACGCAGCTCCGTCAGGTCCGGCCGCTTGGCGGCGAAGGCCTCGATGCCGTGGACGTCCAGTGGCCCCGCCGCCGGGTCTATCGGAAGCTCGAAGGCGGCGACCTGGCTCAGGACCCCGTCGGCGGCATTGTTGAGCACGTACTTCGAGCGCCGAATGGCATAGCGGCTCTTTTCCAACATCAGTGCAGTGAGGTTCTGCACCTCGGCGTCGAGGTCCTCTCGGGCCACCACGCGGTTGGCCAAATCCCATTCCGCCGCCTGCCGCCCACTGAACTCGTAGCCGAGGAGGTTGATCTCCTTGGTACGTCGTCGACCGGCGAAGCGCTGAAGGCGGGTGCACCCACCCCATCCGGGGGTGATGCCCATGTCGATCTCCGGCATCCCCCAGCGGGCGTCCGGTGTCGTGAATACGAAATCGCAGCACAGGGTGAGTTCCAGTCCACCTCCCATGCAGACTCCGTCCACCGCCGCGATGGTGACGACATCGACGAGGGCCTCGAGCATCGCCGCAGTCTCCTGGAACATGCTGACGATGAGGAAGGTGTTGGCTTGTGGATTGGAAGAAGGCTCGGCTAGGGGGACCGCCGAGTCGAAGGCCAGCCTCCGCGTGTTCAGAATCGGGAATTCGGCGATGTCGTCCCCGGCGCAGAACGTGTTCCCGGCTCCGGAGATGATGAGGACCCGCGCGTCCTCGTCGAAGCGCACGGCGCGCACGGCCTCGTGCAACTGCTTTTGCATCGACACCGACAGGGCGTTGTGCTTCTCCGGCCGGTTGAGGATGATCCGCCGCACCGGCCCGTCGATCTCGTAGCGGAAGTCGTTGTCGAATTCCATGGCGCCTCACGCTCCTTGACGGCAGTCCCGCGTCGTGCTGAGATGAATGATCCGGATGATTGCACGACAGCGAGGACCCATGCAACTGACGGCCGACGGATAAGAGGCGATGCGTCCGGCGACAGGGGGCGGCCCACCCCGCTACCAGGAGATCATGCGTGCGATCTCGGACGACATCTCCTCGGGCCGCGTGGCCGTGGGGGCGCGGCTGCCCACAGAACAGGAGCTCTGTTCGCAGTACCGGGTCGGCCGCCACACCATCCGGGAAGCCATCCGTCGCCTCGTCGATGTGGGCATGGTCGAGCGCCGCCCCCGCCTCGGAACGAGCGTCATCTCGGCCGAGCCCGTCGTTGGCTACCGGTGGCTGCCGGAGTCGGCCGAGGACATCGCCGCCAATGTGAACGCGACGTGGATCGTCCGGCCCCGTGGCACCGTCATCAAAGCGGACGAGGCGATCGCGCATCGCCTCGGATGCAACGTCGGTGACCGCTGGTTCCGCTTCGCCGGACCGCGCATTCTGCGCGACCGCCGGATGCGGGAGCCCGTGTGCTTCAGTGAGCAGTACGTGCCGAACACGGCCAAGGCCCGGCGGGTCATCGCAACTGCGGCCTTGTCACCCGCCGACGTCTCTGATCAGATCATCGAGCAGGAGATCCGAGCCGACCTCCTCAATGACGAGCAAGCTGACGCCCTCAATGCTCAGGTCGGATCGGCCGCTCTGGTCGTGGTCCGCCGCCACCGCCGCCGCGATGGACGGCTGATCGCCATCGGCATCCACACCCATCCATCAGATCGCTTCTCCATCAAGATGGACCATCTCGACACGTCCGGAGGCACCCTCCGTGGTCAAGCGCCTGGCTGACGGGTTCGAGGAGAGGGGCCCGGCGCTCTCGTTCGGCTCGCCCGCTCCAGCGACCGACGATCGCCACGGAGTGTCGTGGTCGTGCGCCAGGGTCCATCGCCACTGAGAGCGAGGTACCGCCATGCCACCCGGACCGGTTCCTGGCCTGACGAGCCGATACCTGGCCCTTGGAGCCGCGCCCCACATGCCACCAGCGGCGCATCTCTCTGAGTGCGTCAGGCAGCCCTACACGAGAAGACTTCTCGCTCGGCAGACCACTCGATGGCTTGGATTGTGTGCAGATGAAGGCCACCCTTCGGCGGCTGTTGAAACCGGGCATTCCCTCGAAGTCGCTTATGTTCGGGGCCAGAGGGACCGAGTGGAATCCGAACACGCGTGCGAGATCCACAACTGCCTGACGGGTGGGAATGAAGACCAATCCGTAGTCCACTGCCATCCTGGGATCGGCGAGACTGTCGTACCTCACTTCGAAGACGCTGCCGGGGATGAGTGACACGGCCGTGTCGACGACGATGATCTGAGCGCCGGCCCGGTCCATCATCTGGAAGAGCTCAAAAGGCTTGGCGACGTGATACACGAGACCGAGACAGAGAACGATGTCGAAGCCGTCCCCGAACGGGTACTCCAACACGTTCCCCTCATCGAACCGGTACCGGTCGGGGCTCACTCCCTTGGCCTCGAACACCAGGTTGGCCTGATCGACATGCATCTGGCGCCCGTCGACCCCGAAACACGAAGTCGGCGCCAGCCTCGGCGGCCTTCAACGACCAAAATCCGGCGTTGCACCCGAGGTCCAGTACCCGGTGACCTTCCAGAGACCCGCCTGTCAATGGCAGAAGGCGGTCAAAGAAGTATCGTGCTCGCTGCTCATGACGGTTGATCTTTTCCTGGTTGTAGATCGGGGTCGCCACACCGCCACCGAAGTCGAATTGGTCGTGCCACCGGTCGAAGCTGGCAATCCGTTCCCGCAGCTCGGCCTCGTCCATGGGGGGAGATTTACTCAATTCATGGAGGGCAGCGAATAGCGCTGGCTATGACCTCGCGTTGTGCTGATGGACCTTTGTCAACGGCGAGCGAGCCGTTGAATCGGTACCGGAACGGGGACGTGGTGCCACCAACTCGATGGCGATGCCGTCGGGATCCCGCAGCTGCAGTGACGGATTGCCGTTCTCCGAGACCACCCCGCCGTGGTCGACACCGATCTCTGCGAGGTGCTCGGCCCAGGACTGAAGAACAGATCCGTCGGGCACGGCGAAGGCCAAATGATCCACCGTCCCCGAGGTTGCCTCGGACACGCCTTTGGCCGATGGGAGATCGCCTGCCCGTTCTTGGTCGTGCGGCGGGGCGGTGAGGACGACCACGATCCGGGCACCGCGGTGACGGAGGGCGACGTAGCCGATGTCAAAGTCTTGGACGTAAGGCTCGAGACCGAGGGCCACCGTGTACCACTCGGCGCTGGCCCGGATGTCGGACACGAGCAGCTGCACATGCGAGAGCCCGGTTATGGGGGCACCGGAACCAGGCTCCTTGTCTTCGGTCATGGCGCGAACGTTAGCGAAGGTGAGAGCCGTGCAGGTCGAGTGGGGACTTACCGGGTGATCTCCTTCGTCCCACCATCGACGCGGCAGGCCGGCGTCCCGCCAGGCAAGCGGTATCGCCACCGCACGACGAGTCGATAGACGCCAGCGGCCAGCCAGCTTGTCGGTACTGTGAGGACGATCCGACCGGCCCCCCGACGCCATCCGCCACCTGCCTGCAGGGCTCGCCCGACGGCTCGGTGACCCCTTTCACGGTGTCCGTTGGCGTCTACCCACCAGGCCGCCTGCGTCACATCGAGGCGACTGAGGCCCAATGCCTCGAGGCCCTGATCTCCGAGCAATTGCCACGCCTCTGCTCGCTCACCATGGCGAAAACCCTTGCCCGCCCACCGGGCCGCCGTGGTACAGAATCCGCAGTCTCCGTCGAAGAGAAGGACGGCACGACGGTGGTCACCGGACACGGTCACGAGCTTAACGTTGCCCCTCTCGACCACCGTTCGTGCCTGGATCTGCTGGGGCCGGGCCGGCATTGGCCCTCTGGCGTTCAGAACGCGCCGTCGCTGCGAAGTAAGGTTGCGGCGAAGGACGACACTCGCTCGGCTCGAGCGTGCAGGGAACCTTCCGGCTCGGCGCCAGCCATCTCGGGCGTCAGTGAGGAGAATCGTGGTTTCTCCCGAAGCATCGTCAGTAGGGGCTCGGCTCGACGAGCATCATCCCCCAGAGACGAACGGGCGGATGTCGGTCTGTCGCCGCTGCGGGGTTCAGACGGACGATCCCATGGGCCGCCATCACGTCCCCGACGAGCGGCAGGTCACCAGTTCGAACAGGTGGCTGGACGCCCAGCTGCGAAAGAGCAACATCGAGCGGGCCAGGTACCTGCGCACCAGTCCCCTGGTCTGAGCAGCACCTTGCCGCCGCCCTCCCTCCGTGGCGCCGGGACTTCCCGGCGTCGGAGGGGCCAGGTCGTTCACCAGGCGGCGGCCACGAACCCTGATGCCAACTGGACCGGCCTCGCTCCATCGTGTGACACCTCGAGGTTGTTGCCCGAGAGGTAGAGAAGCCACGTTCCCGTCGTGTCGACCGACAGGCTCGTGTGGTCGACGTCGGTGAGGCCGATGGCGACTGTGCGCAACGTGGTGTCCGATGTCGGGTTCACCTGGTCCAACTCCACTGACGTTCTCTTCTGCGGTAGTCCGGCGCAGCACTGCTTGACGACGAAGAGGTTCCCGTCCGGCTGGAAGACACCTTCACGCCAGTACCAACCGCTCGAAGTCTGGCCGGCCGGTAGAGGCACGGTTGGAGTCGAGTCTCCGAAGTAGTAGCTGGCGCTGGTGGGGTCGACGAGGTTCAATGCCCAGCCCTCATTGTCTTCGGGGGCGGCGATCGACACGGCCAGCCGGCTCCCGTCGGCGGACCACGAGAGGTGCGAGATCGAGAACGGAAGGCCGCTCGACACCGCATCAGGAGTCATCGGAAGGGCCTTCACCACGTTCGTCGACAGGTTGTCGACGACCAGTTTCCACTGGCCGGCGCCGTTGTCCGCACCGCTCGGGGCGCAGCCGGCGCTGTACGCGAGCGGTTCCTGCGCACAGGCGAGCACGTCGCCGGCGGCGTTGATGGCCGGGAGCGAACCCCCTGACGCCACGACCGAGATATCACCACCGTTGATCCCGACCTGCTGGATCTGGTGGTCGCACCCTTTGTTCACCTCGAAGTACACCGAGGAACGGTCTGGACTCACGGCGACCTCGTCGCCGACCACGCCGGCCGGTACCAGGGTGCGCATCTGGGCTCCGGTCGTCGGGTCGAGGCGCAGCAGTGCTCCGGCCGAGGTGACGACGACGAGTATTTTCGGTCGGGGATTGGTGGAAACGGCAGCCGTCGTACTCGAACCGCTGGAGGCGGCGGACGTGGTCGTCCCGTCACCTGTGGTCGTGGTGCGGGAGGCCAGCCCGCTCGATACACCTCCACAGCCGGCGAGAAATACGCAAGTAGCGGTGGCCAGAATCGAAGGGACGGTGCTGCGTCCGATGACGGGGATCGTGAACAGGCCCATGTCGAAAAACCTCTCAGATCGGCCGGAGATCTCGGCCGGCGGGGCCGGGGTACGACGTCGGCTTCTCCGTACGATGGCATGAAAATCCCGTGGGGCCGCCGATAGCCGGCCCCACCCGCCCAGCGCCCCGGCGGGCGCCGACCACGTACCCCGTGCAGGAGGAGTTCATCCCGAATTCGGGGATCCGTCGCACGGCGATCACGCACGGTTCACCTGCGGCTCATAACGTGACCAGTGGCGATCCTCTCCTCCCCTCGAGGACGTCAGCCAGGGGGGCCGCCCAGCTGGCCCGAGCCGAGGTGCTCCGGGCCAGTTCGGCGCGCAGGGGGCTGTCCGGCGGCGTCGCTGCAACCGACGGTCTCGCGCTGGGTGCTCGACGCCTCGGGATCGCTGATGGCGTTCGTCGGCGCCGCGCTCTTCGCGGGATCGGTCCTGCATCCCCACAACCTCGCCGTGGGGCGGGGCACCGACGATGTCCGGCGGTGGCTATCGCTGCCGGTGGTACGGATCGCCTGTCTCTTGCCCATCATGGTGCTGTCGCATTTGCGTGCCGCGCAGGTGGCGGCCTCACTGCGTTGGGGGCGCCGGCGTTCAATCCGTCCCAATTCGCCGTGCTCTACGGCTATCGATCGGGCGCCGTCAAATGCGTCGCTGCGGTGGGGATGGCTGTTGCTCCCCGTGAGATTCGGGATCGCCCTCATGCTCAGATAACCCCGCTCGCAGATGGCCGTCGTCCGCCATGGCCGAGTGAGTAGCCTCCGAGCTGACAGGGTGAGATTCGTGGTGAAAGCCGGGGCCATCGCCGCTCGGCGACGGGGGAGGGTGTGCCATGAGGATGAAGCCGGGTTCGGTCGGTCGACCAACCGCTGCGAGGCTGCTGCTGCCCTGCGTTGTGGCCGCCGGTCTGCTGGCCGCGTGCTCATCGACGTCGAACTCGGCCAGCAACGGCGGGGCCACGAGCAACGGGCGTGTGCTGCTCGTCGGGACTTTCAAAGGCCATGCCGGAAGGTACACCTCCATCCAGGCGGCGATGAAGGCGGCCCGTTCGGGCGACTGGATACTGGTGGCTCCCGGTGACTATCACGAAACGGCCGACAAGACGGCGAGCGCGTCCGACGCCTCGTATGGCGACTTCGGTGGAGTGTTGATCACGAAGTCGCACATTCATCTGCGTGGAATGAGTCGGGCGAAGGTGATCGTCGACGGCACCCGTGGGTCCTCCCCGACGGCGTGCAGTTCCGATCCCGCCGATCAGAACTTCGGACCGGTCGGGTCCAACGGCAAGGCCTACGGTCGTAACGGCATCCTGGTGTGGCAGGCGGACGACGTGAGCATCGAGAACCTCACGGTCTGCAATTTTCTCGGCGGGACCGGTGATGCGGGCAACCAGATCTGGTGGAACGGTGGTGACGGGTCCGGGAAGATCGGCCTGGCCGGATACTCGGGCAGCTATCTGTCGGCCACGTCCACCTTCTACGGCGGCGAGGGCACCGCCTCACAGTACGGGATCTTCTCTTCCGATTCCCAGGGCCCCGGTTCCTGGACGCAGGTGTATGCCAGCAACTTCAACGATTCCGGTATGTACGTCGGCGCCTGTCAGCAGGCCTGCGACGTGACGATCAGCCATGCCTGGATGGAGTTCGATGCCCTTGGTTACTCGGGGACCAACTCAGGAGGGGCGGTCGTCATAGAAGACTCGCAGTTCGACAACAACGAGGACGGAGTCGACACCAATACCCAAATCAACGGCGACCCGCCCGCCCCCCAGGACGGGGCCTGTCCTCATGACGGCGTCAGTCCCATCACCGGCACCCACTCGTGTTGGGTGTTCATCCAGAACAGTGTCCATAACAACAACAACGGAGACGTTCCCAGGGCCGGGAATGCTGCGTCCGGCCCCACCGGCACCGGCATGACCCTGTCGGGTGGTCGCAACGACACCGTCATGGACAACCACTTTTACGACAACGGCGCCTGGGGCATCCTCTTCGTGCCCTATCCTGATGACAGCACACCGTCACTGAACCAGAGCTGCAGTGGTACAGGTGGTGTGGAGGAGTCGGGCCTGGGCTGCGTCTACGACCCCGAGGGTGACGCTCTGTTGCACAACACCTTCAGTCACGACGGCTACTTCGGCAATCCCTCCAACGGTGACTACGGCCAGATCACTATCTCCGCCCACCAGCCGGAGAACTGCTTTGCCGGCAACTCCGCACCCGATGGGAGCACACCGGCGAATCTCGAGCAGGTTCAGGCCACATGCGGGAAGCTGTCCACGGCGCCCAACTCGGGCGGGGCGCTCCTCGGTCAAGTCCTGTGCGATACCGGTATCGAAGGTAGCGATTGTCCCGCCGGGGCGAAATACCCGCAGGCCGGTGAGCCAGTCATGCACCGTCTTCCGAAGAACCTCCCGTCGATGCCCGATCCGTGTCAGGGGGTACCGGAGAACTCATGGTGCCCCGACGGCCAGCCGGTCTGACCCAGTCGTACCGGCACCGGCAGGGTCGTGCTATCGCCCCCTGACGGCAGCAGCTCAGGTTGTGGATCGAGTGTCGGCTTCCAGCTTTCGAGATCGTCAGTGGGGAACGGACCGATGGCGTCGGCGGCCAGCGGCACGCCGAAAAAGAATCCCTGGGCCAGGTAGCAGTTCAGCGTTTGGAGTTGCACGGCCTGGGAGTGGCGCTCCACTCCTTCGGCCATGACCGAGAGCCCGAGTGATTCACCGAGGGCGATGATGGCTCGGACGATCGCCACATCCTCGACATTGCTGTCGAGCTCGTCGATGAAGCTCCGGTCCACCTTCAACGTCTCGATGGGGAGCCGCTTCAGGTAGCTTAGGGAGGAGTACCCGGTTCCGAAGTCGTCGATCTCGAGATGAAGTCCGAGGTCCCGCAGCGATGTGAGCGTGGCGATGACGAGATCACCGTTGCCCATCAAGGTGCTCTCTGTTATCTCGAGCCACAGCTTGTCAGGGTTCAGTCCCGATTCGTCGAGGGCGGCCGCCACCTGACCCGGGAACGACGGATCGGCGATCTGTTGCGCCGACACGTTGACGGAGATGTTCAGGCGGCCGTCGTCTTGGCCTGCCTCTGTCCGCACAAGGTGCCATGCCGCCGTCTGCCGGCACGCCTCACCCACAACCCAGGCACCCAGCGGCACGATAAGTCCGCTGTCTTCGGCCAGCGGGATGAACTCACCGGGGGGGAGCAATCCCCGGGTGGGATGGCGCCAGCGCACGAGAGCCTCGATACCCACCAGGGTCCGGGTGTGGAGGTCGACCTGCGGCTGGTAGTGGAGAACCAACTCATTGCGCTCGAGAGCGCGATGAAGCTCGTTTGACGTCCGGAGCCTGCGGATGGTGCTCGCCTCTTCGTCGTCGCGGTAGACGACGATGTGCGAGGGGCCCGCCTCCTTGGCCTTGTACATGGCCACGTCGGCATTGCGGAGGAGCTCGGGACCCGACTCCGCCCCACCGAGCGACAGAGCCAGGCCGATGCTCACCGATACGAACATCTCGCCGTCCGACGATGCCAAAGGTTGTGCCATCGACGAGGCCAGTCGGCGGGCGATCTCGAGGGCCTCGCCCCGATCACCGACTTCGCACAGGGCGGTGAATTCGTCACCGCCGAACCGGGCCAGGGTGTCGCCCGCCCGCAGGGCGCGACCGAGACGATCGGCCACTCTCTGCAAGAGGCGATCCCCGACCTCGTGACCCAGGCTGTCGTTGATGAGCTTGAATCGGTCGAGGTCGAGGAAGAACAGCGCCACCTGCTGGCCACCACGTTGGGCGCGGTTCAGGGCTCCTTGCAGGCGGTCCATGAACAAGGCGCGATTGGGCAGACCAGTCAGGAGGTCGTGCACTGCGTCGTGAGCGAGTCGTTCGCGCATCTCCCGGCGCTCAGTGATGTCCTCGATCTGACCGATCATGTACGACGGGTGGCCGTCTGCGTCCCGGACGCAGGATGAACTGACCGACACCCAGACGAGGTGCCCGTCGGAGTGGATGTAGCGCTTCTCCAACTGGTAATTCTCGATCTCGCCGGCGAACAGGGCCTGGATCTCCACAGCGTTGGATTCCCAGTCCTCAGGGTGGGTGAGCTCACGGATGGCCATGCCGGCCATCTCGTCGGGTTGGCGACCGACGATATCGCCGAACGCCTGGTTGGCCCGCACCAACGTCCCGTCACACGACGCCAACGCCATGCCGATGGGGGCGTGCTGGAATGCGCCTCGGAACCGTTCCTCGGCATCGGCCAGTGCCGCTTCGGAGCGCCGCAGCCGGACCCCTACCCACGCCACCGTTTCACCGACGAGGACGCAGCACGGCAGGACGTAGGCCGCCGAGGCCACGGCGAGTGACGTTCGGGTGAGACCCATGTCGATCAAGGGAGCCACGTACGCCACGGCCAGAAGGGGAAGAAAGCGCAGGGAGGTCCCGGGCGGATGCGCCAGCCCGATCCACACGAATGCCACCAGGTAGAACGTCGCATACACGAATCCGTCGCCGCCGGTGAAGCGATCGTGCATTGCGATCACGGCAAAGGCCAGAGGGACGATCCACAACGTCGCCGACCGGCGCCATCGCTCCCACGGCACCAGCCAGATCACGACGCCGCAGACGATGGCGACGAACCCGATGATCACCACGCCGACGCGATTGGCCCCCGACGGCAACGGCACGACGGCTCCCGCCGCCACGACCAGCATGCCGCATGAGAGCCACAAGGCCCCGGACAGCCGTCCCACAAGACGGGTCGTCAGCGTTCCCTGCGAAGCCGCGTCAGGCCGGGGACGAGGAGCCATGACGATTCATCGGCGCCGTGGCTCATCAGCACGAATGAGGGATCCCACGGTTGTGGCGCTGTTGTGGAGACGCCGTGCCTGGGGGTCGGGAGCGTGCCTTATGGTCAGGCCCCGATTGGCCGATATCTGAGGCGATGGTGGCTTCCTCATCGGACTTCCAGGTCGACGGCGTGGTGCCGGCAGCCTCCCTGCTCGAGCGAGAGGCTCGGATCGTGGGGATCAAGGGCTTCTCCACCCCCAGCCTCGAGGCCGTCGACCGCCGGCGGTCACAACTGTGGACCGTGGCCTTTGCCGGGCTGGCCTCCATGGCTGCCGCCGTCGGTCTGCTCACGTCGTCCGGTGGTCACCACCTTGGCTTCGCCAACCGCCTGGGATTCAGGGTGGGCACGGTGGTGCTCGTGCTGGCGCTGGCCGGCTATGTCATGGAGAAGGAACGCCACTTACGTCGGTTGGCCACATTGCTCGTCAACGAGCGTGTGCTCGGGGCGGCGTTGTCCAACCGCCTGAAAGAGCTCGCCGTTCTCTACGAGGCGGGCAAGGCGCTCAACTCCGTGCTCGTCATTGAGGAGGTGCTGCAACTCATCTTGTCCAGTGCCTTCGAGCTCCTGGAAGCGTCGAACGGGTTCATCATGCTCCTCGAGGGTCCCGACAAGCTGGTCGTGGCCTGTCGCGCCGGTGTCATCTCCGAGGACGGAGACACTCTCGAATTGGGCGAAGGGATCGCCAGTCGCGTCGTGCGGGACCGGGAGCCACTGCTCATTCAGGGAACCGTCTCCGAGAAAGGTCATCTCGAACGCGACAGCGCCGTCTGCGTGCCCCTGATCCATCGCGATGACGTTCTCGGGGTTCTGATCCTGAAGGGCGCCGCCGATCACACCTACAGCGAACACGACCTGAGGGCCGTGTCCCTGTTTGCCGAGCACGCCGCCATTGCCGTGGCCAATGCCCGGTTGTACGAGGCTGAGCGGGCCCTCAGTGTCCAGCTGTCCCATCAGGTTGTCCACGACCCCCTGACCGGCGCCGCCAACCGGGTGCTCGTCGGCGTCCGGATGGAGCACGCGCTGGCCAGGGTTCGGAGGGCCGAATGCTCCATGGCGGTGCTGTTCATCGACGTGGACGACTTCAAGCTTGTCAATGACGAGCTCGGACACGGTGTCGGCGACCTCGTCCTGACGGCGATAGCCCAGCGCCTGTCGGCGTGCGTCAGACCATCGGACACGGTGGGTCGTTTCGGTGGTGACGAGTTCGTCGTCGTCTGTGAGGACCTTGTCGACGACGCCGGTGCCTTGGACATCGCTGTCCGGGTGCTCCAAGCGCTCGAGGCTCCCTTCTCGACGCCGTCGGGAGATCGGACGCTTTCCGCCAGCATCGGGATCGCCACCTGCAATGTCCTCAATCCCATGGAGGCCGACGGCCTCATACGGGCGGCTGACAGCGCCATGTACCGGGCGAAAATGGAAGGCAAGGCGCGGATCGTGTGCGCGCATCACCAGGTCGTCCAACCGGCCGCCGACCCCTTCTGACGTACACCCCTGATTCCGGGCACGAACCGAATGCGGACCCGCCGGTGGATCTCGCCGCCGGGTCATCGGAGTTGTCTCAGGTCGTCGATTCGGCGGAAATAGCGACTTGAAGTGATGATTTAGGCACGAAGAGTCTGAACAGGCACTCAATTTTGACGAGGTACCAGGCGGCCCTACCTCTATACACTGATGACACCACTATCCGCGTCCTCTTGACCGCCTAGGCAACGAGAGAAGCTTCTGATGCGCCGCTTGCACCCAGTTCGTCGATTTTCGGCCGTGGCCCTGGTTTCCATGGCTTTGATCGGGGCCGTCACCGCCTCGGGCTCGGCTGGGGCCGCCGGCGGGACCGTGACGTGCGGCACCGTGACCGGCGATCAGTACGCCGCCGCCCAGATGTACAGCTGCTCGGGACTTCCCGCCACCGGCGGGGCGGCGACGATCCAGCCCGCTCCTATCTTCTTCGCCGGCCGTCACACGGGCACGATCTACTGGAGCGGGCCCAGCCAGGGACAGGCGGCCCAGACCGTCGTCCGCCTGAGGGTGCTGGTGGTGAAGAAGAAGAAGACACCGTGCCGCACCGGTACCACCGAGCTCAGGGTCGGGGGGAAGGTCCGGTCGGACACGAGCGGGGTTGTGACCGTCGGCGGGACGGTCGCAGGCATTCTGTGCCAGGCGTCCAACGGCAGCTACGCGTTGTTGTCCGGCACCTCCTTCGTCATCGGGGGGTAGCGCTCCTCCTGACGTCGTTGCCGTCAGGACCTTCTCGGGCGCGCCGAGTGGGCACCGTCGGGCCTTTGCAGCAGATGTGGTTGTTCATCGTCGCCCCCACTGGTGGGCGGAGCCGTGGCCGCCGCCGGACACCTCCTGCTGTTCGCCACGTCCACCGGGCGGGCGCCCGACGCGACGCCCTGATGGCCGGGAGCGACGACAATGCCGCCGCCCCGTTGCCCTGAGTTCAGCGCCGGCTGGCGCTCTCCATCTCTTCCCGAAGGTGCTCGAGGTCAGGCACCCCGGGAGGCAGGACAAGGTCGGGGTTCACTGTGCTTCGGCGCAGGACGGGACTCGGGTGGGCACCGGGGTTGCGACAATTGCCGAGGTAGCACCGACATCTGCGCCGAGCGGCCCAGGTAATGGCCCTGGCCGTAGTGGCATCCGAGGCCCTGGAGCGCGGCCAGCTCACCTTGTGTCTCGATTCCTTCGGCCACGATGAACGCGTTGTAGGCGTCGAGTCCGAAGGCGAGCATCGCCAACCCGAGGCCCGACGGGCCGGGTCGGTGTCGATTCCCCGGGTGAGAGCGATGTCGAGCTTGATGATGTCCGGGCGCAGATTGAGAATATGACGGAAGCTCGAGAATCCCGCACCGGCATCGTCGACGGCTAGCCGCAGACCGTTCGATCTCAGCTCCGAGATGGCCTCGCCGAAGAGGTGGTAGTCGTCGATCCCGGTGTGCTCGGTCAGCTCGAGAACGACACGTTCGGTGGGGATCTCCGCCATGGATGCCCGGAATTCGCAGCGACACGATCGTGGCCGGGGAGGCGTTGATGGAGAGATAGAGCCCCGGAGGAAGTTTCACCAGTTGTTCGAGTGCGGAGCGCAGGGCGGTGACTTCCAGCTCGGTGCCGAGGCCGAGCTCGGCTGCCTCGGCGAACCACCGGGGAGCGGTGAACCGCGCCAGGGCTTCGGCTCTGACGGTGCCCCCCGTGCGGAGGTCGACGATGGGCTGGAATACCGTCTGCAACGACCGGTCGGCCAAGGTGATGCGGACGAACTTCTCGCGGCGGTGGGCTGTCTCTTCGAGCTGGCGTTCGAGGACGCTGGGGGAGACATCTGCGGGGAAGTCGGGCCGCGATGGCAGGATCAGACGTGCGCCACCGGCGGGGCCCGGCGCCGCCGGCAACAGCGGTGGATTGCCCACTGACCCCCTGCGCTTCGATGCCCGGGACTATTTGGCGGCCCGCCCGATGAAGATGTCTCGCTGCCCAGCCGGAGCCATGGCCTAGCCCGACTCGGTCGTGTGGTCCTCGGACGGCGACGCGCATCCTCGGGGAGTGACTTGGGCAGTGTGGTTCACTATTTGGGTGTCGACATCAACGGCTCGGTGCTTGAAGTGGACCCCGATCCCGTGCCTGAGCCGATGATCGGGAGACGCGCCAGCGCCGTTCGGCCGGCCGTCACCCTGAATCCCGACTTCGAGCGTCCGATGGGGTCGTGGCAGGGCCGTGAAGGGGTCCGGATCAGGGGTTCGGTCGGACCGTCTGGGGCAAAAGCGGGGATCGCTTGGTTGGGATCGGTCGGCCTCTGTTAACAAAGCCGTCATCGCTGCGACCCCTGCTGTTTACGACCGCTTCGTAGGCTGGCCGCGCAAAGGTGGATGGAAGGAGAAGTGAGATGACCGCCACAGGAAACGCCATTCGGAGGCTCGGGATCTCAGTGGCGATCGCACGGTGGGCGTTGCAGGCGAAGCGTCCCGTCTGACGACAGCCGGCGGCCCGTCGCCTGGTCCACGGGGGTCCGCCGGAACTGTCGATGAAGGGGCCGGCGACGGGTGACCCCCTACACCAGAGCGTTCGCCGGCCCCTTCAACGCGGGAACGGCTCAGAGGACCACGAGACGAAGGGGGGTGGTTGCGCATGGTTGTCGACACGGCATGGCCCCCCTATGTCTTGGGGACCGGATACGACGAGATCATCGGTTCCGACGGTGAGCCACGGGCCGTGGCCCATGCCCTCTGGCGTCATGTGGCCGCATTGGGCCCGGGCGCCCTGGCCGAGCGCCAACGCGAAGCCGATCGCGAGATACGCACCATCGGGGTGACCTTTCGCACGTCCGTCGGGGGCACCTCGGTCGACCGGCCGTGGCCCTTCGACGTGATTCCTCGCATCGTGGACTCGACCGAATGGACCCGGCTCAGCCAGGGTCTGATGCAACGCCTCCGGGCCCTGAACCTCTTCATCGACGACGTTTACCACGCCCAGCGTTGCGTCCAGGCCGGAGCGGTGCCGGCCGATGTCATCGTCGGCTCACCGAACTTCCGACCCGAATGTGTCGGCGTCAATCCGCCGGGAGGTGTCTGGGCGCATATCTGTGGGAGCGACCTGGTACGGGGCGAGGACGGGACCTTCTATGTTCTCGAGGACAACCTGCGGGTTCCGTCCGGTGTGTCGTACCTGCTCGAGAACCGCATGGTCACCAAGCACGTGTTCCCGGAGCTCTTTCGTTCCTACAGCATCGAACCGGTCGACCCCTACATAGGTCGCCTGGGCGAGCTGCTGTCATCGCTGGCGCCCGGCGTCCGTGAACCGACGATCGCCGTTCTCACCCCCGGGGTGCACAATCCCGCCTACTTCGAGCATGCCTTCCTGGCTCAGCAGCTGGGCGTCGAGCTGGTCGAAGGCAGCGACCTCGTCGTTCTCGACGACGACACCGTGCACATGAGAACCGTCGGTGGCCTCGAGCGGGTCCATGTGCTCTACCGTCGGATCGACGACGTCTTTCTCGATCCCACTGCGCTGCGTCGTGACTCGCTCGTCGGGGTGCCCGGTCTCATCCGGGCCTGGCGCAGCGGTGGTGTGGCCCTGGTGAACGCGCCGGGGACAGGGGTGGCCGATGACAAGGCCGTCTACGCCTTCGTACCCGAGATCATCCGTTTCTTCTTGGGTGAGGAACCCATTTTGCCCAACGTGCCGACGTGGCGGTGCGGCGATCCTGACGACCGCCAGTTCGTGCTCGCCAATCTCGATGCCCTCGTGATCAAGCCGGCCAACGAGTCCGGGGGCTACGGGATCGTCATCGGACCGGCGGCCGGGGCCCCGGCCCTGGCCCTGGTAGCCCAGCGGATCGAACAGCATCCGCCGAATTGGGTGGCGCAGCCTATGCTGTCGTTGTCGACTATGCCGACCTTGTGCGACGGGACAGTCTCACCGAGACACGTGGATCTGCGGCCCTTCACTCTCCTCGGGCCCGACGGTGCGTATGTGGCGCCCGGAGGGCTCACGCGGGTGGCGCGTCAGGAAGGGTCCCTCATCGTCAACTCGTCGCAGGGCGGCGGGAGCAAGGACACCTGGATCGTGGACCGCGCCCTCATGGACGAGAAGCGCATGGTCATCTCCTCCCATTCTGAGCCGACCGTCCACTCCCAGCCGACGGCACCTCCGATCGGGTGGACGGCCGCTACCGAGCTGGCGCCGGACCCGGACGTCACCACAGCACATATGAACCAATAGGACCACGGCATGACGGTTTACTCGGCGTCGGGTGTGACCGGTGAGGAGGGGCGATGTTGTTGGCACGGGTAGCGGAGGCTGTGTACTGGGCTGGCCGCTACCTCGAGCGCGTCGAGGACATGTCGAGGGTCGTCCAGGTGCATGGCGAGACACATGTCGATCTCCCGGTGGGCGCCGACGTCGGGTGGAGCCCACTGCTCGACATCTGTGGGGCCGACAAGGCCTGTATCGAACGGCTCCGACGCCAGGAGTCGGCAGTGACGTCCACGGAGCCAGCGAGGCCACGGATCAGCGAGGCGACCGTCGTCGGGTTCGTGGTCACCGATCGGGACAATCCGTCGTCGATCCTGAGCGCTCTGGAGGCGGCGCGTGACAACCTCAGGGTCGCCCGTCCTGTCGTGCCCCGCGAGGTGTGGGAGCTCATCAACGACCTGTGGATCGCTCTGAGCACGGACGCACACGAGATGCGGACACGCGAGGGCCGGGTCAGGTGGCTACGTCGGGCCATCGACGAGTGCAACCGTATGAACGGGATACTGGTCAGCACCATGCGACGGGACGAGGCCATGGCGTTCCTCAGCATCGGGCAGCAGATCGAAAGAGCTGACATCACCGGCCGGATCCTGACCGTGCGCGCCGATAGCGCGGCACCGAGCAGTGGGCGCGACCCGTACGACGAGGTGCACTGGATGGCCCTCCTACGCTCGGTGGCCGCCTACCAACCGTTTCGCCGCGCCATGCCGGCGCGCCCGGACAATGGCGCCACCTTGCGTTTCCTGCTCCAGGACGACGCTTTTCCGAGGGCCGTGTCGTCGTGTCTGAGCGAGCTACGGGCCACCGTGAAGAGGCTTCCGGGCAACGAAGAAGTGCTCGCTGCCTGCACCGATGCGTCGGTTCTGGTGGCGGATGCGCCCGTCGATCGGCTGACGCCGGCAGAGCTACGAGCGCTCGTCGGCGACCTGCAGGGCGCCCTTGTCGGAATCCACGACCGCCTCGATGCGGCCTACTTCCGGTCCACGATCACCATGGTTCGCGAACCCTCCCGAGCCCCGGACATCCTCTCCCTGGGGACACGCAACGACGTCGAAGAGGGCGGGAGCTTCGAGACGCCTGGAAGGGACGAGGACACCTCCGATGGGCGGGTCTACCGGGTGAGCCATCGTACGACCTACGAGTACGCCGGGCCGGTCGAGCAGTCCTACAACGAGGCCCACCTCCGGCCCCGGGCCACGGGCAATCAACGATGCGAGTGGCACACCCTCGACATCGAACCGCAGCCGACGTCGCAGTCTGAGTACGTCGACGGGTTCGGCAACGCCGTGTCGATCTTCGTGGTGGCGGGTGGTTTCGATCGCCTGTCGGTCACGGCCACGAGCGAGGTGACGGTCCACGGCGTCCCCGCACCACCGCCCAGCCCTCCCTGGGAGTCGGCCCTGTGGCTCCTCGATATCGACCGGCAGGCGAACTCGCGCCAGGCGCGGCAGTACCGTGCGTCCTCGCGACTCGTCCCGGCATCGCCCGATCTGGGGGAGTATGCGCAACCGTCCTTCGAAGCCGGGCGTCCCCTCGTCGACGCCGTGGTCGACCTGGCCGGGCGTATCCACCGGGACTTCGTCTACGAACCAGGTTTCACATCGGTGACCACGCCTGTTCTTGATGTCCTCGAGTACCGACGCGGTGTCTGCCAGGACTTCGCTCATCTGGGTGTCGGATGTGTGCGGTCGATGGGCCTGGCCGCCCGCTACGTGAGTGGATACGTCGAGACGATTCCGCCCATCGGACAGCAGAGGCTGGTGGGTGCCGACGCCTCACACGCGTGGTTCTCGGTCTATCTCCCGGGGTGGGGATGGATCGATGTCGACCCCACCAACGATCAGCTTGTCTCGGACTCCTACATCACGACGGCGTGGGGCCGCGACTATTGGGATGTGTCGCCGTTGCGAGGTTCGGTCGAGGGTGGGGGGATGTCGCACACTCTCGACGTGTCGGTGGACGTCACCAGGGTCGCTGTCGCCTCGTCACGGTGACGGTGTCCCTCGGGGTCGGGCCAGGCGGCGGAAGACGGCCGATCGGGCCATGACCTCGTCACAGCCAGCGGCACGGGCGGCGTCGAGCAACCCCTTGTCGACGTGGCTGGCGAAGCCGATCGTGTGGGCCGGCCGTAGGCGGGGGAGGACGTCGAGGACTCCGGCGTGGGCGAGATCGACCACGACGAACCGGACACCGTCCCCGACGGCGACCGCCAGGTCTTCGGGGTGAGCCACGAAATCGATGGAGAGTCCCGCCGCCCGGCCGGCTATCTCGACCCGGGAACGGTCCATGAGGTCCGGCACATAAGCCACCACCGGCGTGGCGCCCGATTCAGGGGAGGCTCCGGCCGACATCGCCTCCAGTGTTCCACGGATAACCGTCGCCGAGGGCTCGTTCACCCCGTGAAAACGGGCCCACCGGTTGAGCTCTGCATGAGCAGCAGGGTGCTGTGCGCCAGGGTGACGACGTTGGCGGGCAGCGGCGAGTAACCGAGGGTCTCGGCCTGCTTCTGTCCCGTCGTCGTAACCCAGTCGAAGAGGCGCCCGAGGGCCGTGGCCACACCGGTGCTCGACTGCTTCTGGTAGAGCAGCGTCCAGCTGAAGTTGGCCAACGGGTAGGTGGCGGGACCGGGGCCGTTCACGATGTTGAAGTTCGTGGCGCTCAGGGTCGACGCCACCGATCCGGCGGCGGCGATGGCCGCCTGCGAGGGCACGACATAGTCGCCCGCCTTGTTCTTGAGCGCCACGTTCGTGAACTTGGCTTGGAGCGCGTAGGCGAACTCGACGTAGCCGATGGCACCCGACGTCTGCTGCACATAGGTAGCCAGACCGGTGTTCAACTGCTCGCCCACGCCCACGGTGGCGAGCGGCCAGTGGGTGCTGGGTTTGGTCCCCACGGCGGCCGTCCATGGCGAGCCGCCGGTGTCGATGAGGTACTGGTCGAGGTCGTACCCCGGACCCGAAGAATCGGCTCGGTGGACGGCCACGATGGGCAAATTCGGCAGCTTCAGCTTGGGGTTGAGGGCGGCGATGGCGCTGTCATCCCAGTTGGTGATCTTGCCCAGGAAGATGCCGGCCAGCGTGGGACCGTCGAGCTTGAGGCCGGATGTGATCCCGGGCACGTTGTAGCTGAGCGCCACGCCACCGAGATCGACGGGGATCTGGAGGATGGTGCCGCCGCTGCCGCTCGCCGGCGTCGGGATGGGCACCTCGGAGTCGCCGAACTGCACGGTGTTCTGTTCGATGTCGGTGACCCCGACGCTGCTACCGGCCGGGGAGAAGTTCACCGTGACCTTGGGATTGGCCTTGTTGTAAGCGAAGAAGACGCTGGTGAAGAAGGGGGAGATGGAGTTGGCTCCGGCCCCGGTGAGCTGAGCGGCCGGAGTCTGTGTGTCACACGCCGCGCTCAACACGCCCCCGGGTGCCGACGACGTGCACTTGGTGGCCCCCGATGTCGTGGCCGATGGGGTTGCGGGCGTCGAACTGCAGGCCGCCGCCAGTAGACCCACGGCGAGGAGGGGGAGCACAGCCCCGACGACTCGGTGTCGCCCGTGGCCAGAGGCCTCGGACGGGTGGCGACGGTGCGGGTGGCTGGCGGACGAGGTGTGTGCGGACACGCAGGTCTCCTCTCGTGCACGCCTGTCTCGTGGGTGCACTGTGCTCTTGGGTGGGCGCTCGGTCATGGCGAGCACCGTCCGGCGGTCGCCGCTGGGGACCAGTAATACCATAGAAATGATAGTAATACCAGCAGAGAGGGGGGACGGGGCCCTGCGCCAGGAATCACCTGGTGGTGGACGTCGTAATTGGGTGTCCGGCGACGGTCGTCGCCGGCCGGCGGACCGATCGACGCCGGGGTACGAACCGCTCAGCGGCCCGAGGGCGGTGGTCCCTGCGGCTCCGCTTGGTCAGCGGGCGGTGATGTACTCGATCAGCTCGGTCCGGTTCTTCTCGAGTTCCTCGATACGGTCCTTCACGACGTCGCCGATGCTCACGATCCCGGCCAGCCGACCCCCGTCCACGACGGGAACGTGCCGGATGCGGCGTTCGGTCATGGTGCGCATGAGTGTTTCGGTGTCATCAGCAGGGGAGCAGGTGTACACCGTCGAGGACATGATGGAGGAGACCAGCTCACTGACGACGGCTCCCCCGCATTCGCTCATCTTGCGGACGACGTCACGCTCGGAGACGATTCCGTCGATCTTCTGACCATCGTCCGATACGACCAGGGCCCCCACGTGGTGACGACTGAGCTCTTCCACGGCGTCGGCCACGGTGGCGTCACCCCGGATAGTGGCGACGGCAGATCCCTTGTTGGCTAGCAGGGTGGAGATGAGCACTGGTCTGGTCCTCCTCGGAAAAAAAAGTTCTCTCGTCTTTGGTCTGGGTCCTCGGGTCGGGTCGGGGCGCTCGGTCGGGTCGCTCGTGTCGGTCGGGTGGCCGATCGAAAAGCGCCTCTCTCTCCACTGTACGACCAGGGGCGGCGAAAAGGGGCGGTCGAATGTCGGGACCGTTCGTGATACGATTCACGATCTCCGTGACAGGCCGGGGCCGCGGAGCGGCGTGGGTCGGGTGCTCGGGCACGGGGGGGACGGGGATCAGCTACGGGCGTCGCGTCGTGCCCGGCTGTGCTGACGTCCCCGGATGGCCTGATCGAGAATGGCCTTGCGCAGACGGACCGCCTTCGGGGTGACCTCGACGCATTCGTCTTCGGCGATGAATTCGAGGGCCTGTTCGAGAGACAGCTGGAGATGGGGAGTCAGGCGTTCGAGCTCGTCGGCCGTCGACGACCTCACGTTGGTCAGCTTCTTCTCCTTGGTCGGGTTGACGTCCATCTCGTCGGCCCGCGAGTTCTCGCCCACGATCATGCCTTCGTAGACGTCGGTGCCCGGCCCGATCAGCATCGTCCCGCGCTCCTGCAGCGCCATCAGCGCGTAGGTCGTCGTCGGGCCCCGCCGGTCGGCCACCATCGATCCGTTGCGGCGGGTGCGCAGATCACCGTGCCACGGCTCCCATCCGTCGAAGACATGGTGGAGAACTCCGGTTCCCCGCGTCTCGATCAGGAACTCGGTGCGGAAGCCCACGAGACCCCGGGCCGGGACCCGGTAGTCCATACGCACCCAGCCGGTCCCGTGATTCACGACCTCCAACAGCCGTCCGTGGCGCAGGGCGAGCAACTGCGTGACCACGCCCAGATAGGCGTCGGGAACGTCGATGGCGACCCGTTCCATGGGCTCGTGGACCTTGCCTTGGACGAGCCGGGTCACCACCTGGGGCTTGCCCACCGTCAGTTCGAAGCCCTCGCGGCGCATGGTTTCCACCAACACGGCCAGCTGGAGCTCGCCGCGCCCCTGCACCTCCCAGGTGTCGGGTCGTTCGGTGGGCGAGACCCGCAGGGAGACGTTGCCCACCAGCTCGGAGTCGAGCCTTCCTTTCACCAGTCGGGCTGTGAGCTTGGTGCCCTCGGTGCCCGACAGCGGAGAGGAGTTGATGCCGATGGTCATGGCCAGGCTGGGTTCGTCGACGAGGATGGCCGGCAGCGGCGTCGGATTGTCGGCATCGGCCAGGGTTTCGCCGATGGTCACCTCGGGGAATCCGGCCACGGCCACGATCTCACCGGGCCCGGCCTCTTCGACGTCGATGCGCTCGAGAGCGCGCGAGGCGTAGAGCTCGGTGATCTTGCCTTTCTCCACTGATCCGTCCACCCGGCACCAGGCCACGGTGTCGCCGCGCCGCAGGGTCCCGTTGTGGACCCGGCAGATGGCCAGACGACCGACGTAGGGGGAGGCGTCGAGGTTCGTCACCAGTGCCTGCAGGGCGTGGTCGGGGTCGTAGACCGGAGCGGGGACGTTGGCCACGATGGCGTCGAACAGGGGGACGAGGTCGGTGCCGACGATGTCGGGGTCGGTACTCGCGCATCCGGCCCGGGCATTGGCGTAGAGCACCGGGAACCCCACCTGGTGCTCGTCGGCGTCGAGGTCGAGGAACAGGTCCTCCACCTCGGAGACCACTTCGGTGATCCGGGCGTCGGCCCGGTCGACCTTGTTGACCACGAGGATCACGGGAAGGCGGGCCTCGAGCGTCTTTCGCAGCACGAAGCGGGTCTGGGGCAGCGGACCCTCGGACGCATCGACGAGCAGAAGCACCCCGTCGACCATGGCCAGACCCCGCTCCACCTCACCACCGAAGTCGGCGTGCCCGGGGGTGTCGACGATGGTGATCTTGGTCGGGCCGTACTGCACGGCGGTGTGCTTGGCCAGGATGGTGATGCCTTTTTCGCGCTCGAGATCACCCGAGTCGAGCACGCGGTCGGTGAACTCCTTGTCCGCTCGGAAGGCTCCTGTCTGACGGAGCATTCCGTCGACCAACGTGGTCTTGCCGTGGTCAACGTGGGCCACGATCGCCACGTTGCGCAGGTCGTCGCGTGAGCGCATGGACCTCTCCAGGATACTCGCCCTATCCGACATCCCGGTCATGGCGGGGCGGATAGACCACGGAGCGTGACCGTGGCACCAGCCGCCGGCGACGTCTCAGGCCGGCAGGGGAGGCGGAACGGGCCGCCGGCGCCGGGCGGAGAGCCGTTGGCGGAGTCGGAGCCGGTGGAGCACGGCGTCGGCGAACAAGACGCACCCCACGCCGAGCACGACGCCGCCGAGCACGTCGGTCGGGTAGTGCCAGCGGAACGACACCAGGGCGACGGCTTCGAAGACCACGACGGACGAACCGATGACGACGGCCGCCCCCCGGGCTTTGCCACGCGTCACGAGGACGACGGCCGTGACCACGGCCGTGACCGCCGCCGTGGTCCCCGAGGGCCAGCACAAGGCGCCCTCGAACTTCCGGCCGACGATGAGCTTGAGCAGCTCGGCCATCCCCACGGCGAGGCCGGGGCCGGCCAGGCAGGCGATGGTGCGGAGGCGGTCGCGGCGCCAGACCAGGGTGCCGGCCACGAGGGCGACGCCGGCGGTTACCGGGGCCAGGCCGAGGTCACTCATGACGCGGAGGAACTCGTTCTGGAGCACGTTGGGAAAGAGGGAGAAACCCCAGGTGTCGACGACGTTCCGACCGGGCTCGAAGCCGAGGACGGCCCCGCCTGCGAAGACGACGCCGAGCAGAACGCAGGCGATCCACAGCGGTGCACCTCGGGGAGGCGGGGCCGGGGTGGGCGTCGGCGTCGGCGCGCCGGCGCCCATCGGTGCTCCAGCAGGCGGGTCCAGGGTGGTCGTCGTGGCGCGCATCGAGAGGGTGTCGTGCACGGCTCTGAGCACGATCCTCCACGGTACCGCCCTGAGCGGCGCCTTTAGGGGGCGGGAGGGCGGCGAAATCGGCTCCCGCCCCCCGTCGGCGCCCATCGGTAGGCTCGGGCCGTGCCCGGACGGCCTCTGCCCGAGGTGGATCCGATGCCTCCGGGGGCCGGGGGACCGACGACGCGGGCCCGGGGGGTCTGGGGTCTGCTGCGCGACCCCACCGCCTACCTGCGGGGGCGGCGCGCCGCCTGGGGCGACACCTTCGTCGTCGACGTGGCCGGCCACCGGCTGCTGTGTGTGTTCTCGGCCGTGGGGATCCGCAGCCTCTACGGCTTCGCCGAGCGCGAGGCGAGCTTCGGGCTGGCCACCTTCGAGCTCATCCGGCGCAAGGTGCCCGACGAGCTCTTCGCCGGCCGCCGCAACACGCCGCACGACCTGTTCGGTCGCCAGGAGACCGAGCGCTATCTGGGCAATCTCGAAGAGGCGTTGGCCATCGAGATCGACGCCCTCGGCCGCCAGGGGCGATTCGAGGTCTTCGCCGAGTCCCGTCGCCTCGGGCACCGCCTCGGCCTCGGGTCGTGGGCCGGCGTGGAGGCGGCCTCGCCGCGCTACATGCGGCGACTGGTGCCCCTGTTCGACCGGCTCGACGGCTCGGACGCCTTCGTGCGCCCGGCCCGGACGCTTCTCACCACGGCCACGGGGAAGGTGCTCGAGCGTCGCGCCATGCACGGGGTCGAGCAGGTGGTGGCCGAGATCTGGGCCGGTCGGCAACGCCAGGGGATCGAGCGCGACGATTTCCTGTCCCAGCTGTACCGGTCGTTCGAGGACCTCCCACCCGCGGCACGCGACGTCCAGGTGGCGCGCGACCTGATCCTCATCCACATGGGCTCACAGTCGAATCTCTACGCCGCCCTGGCCTGGACGCTCGTCAATGTGCTCCTGCACCCCGATGTCATGGCCCGGGTGCGGGCGGGCGAGGAGGGTGTGCTCGAGCGCTGTGCCTACGAATCGATCCGTCTGGCCCAGCGCTCCCTCACTTTGCGCCAGGTGCTGCGCCCGGTCGATCTCGATGACGGAGAGCGCATCTACCGAGTGAGCCCGGGGATAATGATCGCCACCATGCTTTCGGTCACCAACACATCGGCCGCCCGAGGGCTCGATGGCTTCGACCCGGCCCACTACCAGGGCCGCCGGTTGGCGCCGTCGGTGGTGCTGCCCACCAAGGAGGTCGTGAGCACTTTCGGCCACGGCATCCACACCTGTCCGGCCCAGCGTTTCTCCATCTCGGCCATCGTGATGGCGGTCCGGGCCCTGGTGGAGCGCTTCGACTTCGAACCCCGCTTCGCCGACGCCCGGCCTCGGGCCCGTCAGATCGGCGGCGTGGCCCGGGCCGCTCGCCCGTGTGTCGTGCGCTACCGGGCGCGGCCCTGAGAGCGCCGGGCGCTACTGGGTGAACCGGATGTCGAGGGTCCGCAGGTAGGTGTGGAGGCCGGCGTCCTGGACGGGCAGGAGGTGGGCGGGGGCCCCGGACTCGTTGTGGTGGCTGTGCCACAGACCCGGGGGGGTGACGAAGGCGCCGCCGGTCTCCCAGTCGACGCGCCGGGCCTCGACGATGGCGCCGTCGGCGCCGAGGGTTTCGCCCACCAGGCTGTAACAGCCCGGTCGGCAGTCGACGATGAGGTCGAGGGCGATGCTCTGGTGGCGATGGGGACGCTGGACCGATCCGTCGGGCAGCACGCCCAGCATGGCCCAGAGGGTATGGGTGGCCGTGAGCGTCTGGACATTGCGGGCGTTGCCGAGCAGGACGGCCACGCGGCTGCGTTCGCCCGCCTCGGGCTCGGCCGCCACGGCCTCCAGCCTGGCGCGCGCCACCTCGCCGTCGAAGAGGGTCGGGCGGAAACGAGCGGTGGCGGGTTCGACCCCGAGATAGCTGAGCAGGGGTGAGTCGTCGACGTGGTAGAGCACGGCATCGTGGCGCGCCGTGTAGCGCGCCCGGCAATGGGCCGGCAGGGTGATGACGTCGCCGCTGTGCCAGTCGATGGCGCCGGCCCCGTCGATCTCCAGTCGGCCCTCCCCGCGCAGGCAGTAGACGAGTTCGCTGGTGGTCACCGGGGAAGTGGCGAGCGACTCACCGGCCTCGATGCGCAGGAACTGGGCCAGCAGCGACGGCCCGGTGGCGGGGACGTCGAGGCCGAGGACGTCGGAGAGATCGAGGGTGATGACCCTCGTCGGTCCCGAGGCGTGCAGCGCGGCGGGGAAGCGGTGCACGGGAATGCGAGAGATGGCACCGACGCGCAGAGGATCGACGGCGGCGCTGTATTCATGAAAGAGCGCGTCCCCTGTCCAGTCCTCGGTGGCCAGACCGCTCGGAAGCGGGTGGTCGGCGATCGTGATCCCGGCTCCCGGAATGCGCGGCATGCCACAAGTATCGACCACCGGTGGCGCCTGGTGCTGACGCCACGTTTTGCTGTTGGGGGTCACTTGGGGATTACTCGGTTTCTTCTGGGGATATCGCGGTCCGGTCTGGGGACGAAAGTGTGAATTCTCTGGACAATTTGGGGATTTCGCGCCGGGATCTTGACCTTTGGAGGGGTCCGGCGCACAGTGTCATCAGTCGGGTGAATGACGACCGGACGAAGGCCGGAGAGATCGCTGAAAGGCGAGATCACCGAGCGGACGCGAGGAGACGGGTTCCCCGGTTAGGCAGGGCGGTGCTGCATCAGAAGGTTCCCTGGGACTGATCGATGCAACGTCCACGCCAGGGGTCGTCCGGCCCTGGGCGTGGGCAGCTCGTCTCGCCGAGCGCGTAGGCCCCGAGGAGTACGGGCGGCTTCGGCCGAACCGGCTACTCGGGGTCTCGCCGCGTCCGGGGTGCGTCACGGGGGGTAAGAATCACCGTGTCGGCGCCGACCCTTGGGGGACCACCGTGCGGATCCTGTCGTTGTTGCCCTCGGCCACCGAGATCGTCTTCGCCCTCGGTCTCGAGGACTCTCTGGTGGGTGTCACCGCTGAATGCGACTACCCGCCTGCCGCCCGTGACAAGGCGGCGGTGTCGTTCCCTGTGGTGAGGACGACGTCGAACAGTGCGGCCGATTCGGCCGCTGGTGTCATGTCGGCGGCGCAGGTGGACGGGGCCGTGGCCACCGCCGTGGCGCTGGGGGAACCGCTCTACCGACTCGACGAGGACACCATCCGCACCCTTCAACCCGATCTGATCCTGGCCCAGGATCTGTGCCGGGTGTGTGCTGTTGCGTCGGGGGATGTCACCGATGCGCTCGACCGTCTCGGGTGCACGTCGACGGTGCTGTCGCTCGACCCGACGACGCTCGACGACGTGATCGGCGCCGTGACGGCTGTAGCCGTGGCGGCGGGCGTCCCCCGGCGAGGTCGGGATCTCGTCGTGTCCCTTCGACACCGCGTCGACGAGGTGCGGCGGCTCGTGTCCGGTGCCGACCGACGCCGGGTCCTCGAGCTCGAATGGTCCGATCCTCCTTATCTCGGGGGCCACTGGGTACCGGAGATGGTGGAGGCCGCCGGGGGGACGGCTCTACTGGCGCAGCCCGGTGAGTCCTCGCCCCGGGTGCGGTGGGAGGACATCGGGGCGACGGCCGCCGACATCGTTGTCTTCGCCCCCTGTGGGTACGGGCTGGCCGAGGCCGTGGCCGAAGGGGCCGAACTCCTCGGGCGCCCCGAGATGGCCGACGCCGGCGAGGTGTGGGCGCTCGACGGCAGTGCCTACTTCTCCCGGCCCGGGCCCCGGGTGGTGGACGGCGTGGAGGCCCTGGCCTGGGTCCTGCACCCGCAACGGGTGCCACCGCCGCCACCGGGCCGGGCCCGGCGCCTGCGGTAAGGCACAGCACCCCGGACTCACCGGATCGCGAACGTCGTGGCCCCCTCCGGCGGTTCCTCGGTCACGGCCACGGCGGTGACCCGGGCCATAGGGGGACCGGCGCGGCACCAACCGACGAGGGCGTCGACCGAGGGCGGCGGGCCTTCGAAGGCCGCCTCGACGCGACCGTCGGGGAGGTTGCGGACCCAGCCTCCGAGACCGGCCCCGACGGCCCGGTTGCGACAGGAGTAGCGGAACCCGACGGCCTGCACGTGGCCGGCGATGACCACCCGCCGCCGCACGTTCGACATCTCCGGGCTCACTGAATCTCCGGGCTCACTGAATCTCCGGGCTCACTGAATCTCCGGGCTCACTGGACCCTTGGGCTCAGTGATGGGTGGAGGTGGCCGGAACGGACAGGGAATCCATGAGGCAGGGGTCGGACTCCTCGTCGGTGCACCGTTCGCACTCGAGTTCCAAAGTGGTGTGGGCAATGGTGAAGGGCTCGGCCACGGCCGCCTTGACCGCGTCGCCGATGGCCTGGGCCTCTTCGAGGGTGGGATGGCCGACGACGACGACATGGGCCGACAGGGCCCGGACCTCGCTCGACAGGCTCCAGACGTGGAGGTCGTGGACCTCGGCCACCCCGGGGATGGTGACCATGGCGCCGGTCAGGGCGGCCAGGTCGACGTCGGCCGGGGCCGACTCGAGCAGGACGTCGAGGCTCGAACGCAGGAGCCGGTAGGCCTCGATGATGATGAGGGTCCCGACGGCCAGGGAGGCGATGGGGTCGGCCCGCCGCAGGTGGGGGTCGATGAGGATCATGGCTCCGGCCACCGCCACCACGAGGGAGGCGACGGCGTCGGCCGACATGAGGAAGGCGGCCCCCCGCATGTTGAGGTCCCGTCCTCCTTCTCGCAGCAGCAGGGCGGCCAGGGCGTTCACGAAGAAGGCACCGAGGGCCACGCCCACCACGACGCTTCCCTGGACCGGCTGGGGGTGGAGCAGGCGGGCCACGCCGACGACGACGATGGCCACGGTCACGGCGGCGATGATGGCGGCGTTGGCCAGGGCGGCCAGGATGGTGCCGCGGTGGTAGCCGAAGGAGTGCTCCGGGCTCCGGGGGCGCAGGGCCCAGCGGACGGCGACCAGGGACATCGTGATCCCGGCCACGTCGGTGATGTTGTGCCCGGCGTCGGCCAGGAGGCCGGTCGAGTGGGCGACCACACCGGCCACGACCTGGCCGGCGGCCAGGGCGACATTCACGCCGAGCGTCACGGCCAGACGCCGTGTTCGGCTGGTCCCTCGGCCCATGTCCCGGCCCCGCTCCTCGTATTGGTCCTGGTCACAGACTACCGGCGTCATCGGCCGAAGATCCGTCCCCGGAGCCGTCGGTTCTCGATCGCTACTCGGGGCCGGCCCATCAGGCCGGTCCATCAGGCCGGCACATCAGGCTGGCCCATCAGGCTGACGGACCGAACCAGCTGCCGTCGGCCTCACCTGTCGAGTAGCAGGCACCGAGGTGATCGAGCCAGGCCACGCTGTCCTCGAGGCCTCCGGGTCGGAAGCGCTCGTTCCACAGCCGGCGGTGCTCGGAGATGACCCCGTCGAGCTCGGCGCCCAGGCCGGCCCGGTCGGCCGGTCCCACCGAGGCCAGGGAGCCGTCGCCGGCCAGCCGCAGCCGGGCGTCACGGCAACAGAGCCGGAGCACACCCACGGTGGCCCGGACCTCGTCGAGCAGAAGACCGCCGTCGACGCGTCGGGGCTCGGCCCGCACGGTGGCTGTCGTCACGTCGTCCAGGGTGGCCTCGACGCCGTCGAGGTCGTCGGTGGTGAGGCCCCGGGTGGCGCCGTGTCCCACCCGCCATTGCGGGAGAAGCAGCTGGAAGACGAGGGCGGACATGTTGGGTATCTGCGGTGTCACGAGTCGCGGGACGCGCCCGAGGTCCACAAGGGCACCGCCGAGGGCACCGGCCGGATCGTCGAAGGCGTGGAGGTCGAGCATGGCGGCCAGGACGCCGAGGTCCATATCGCGGTGGGCCCCGGCGCACCAGCTGAAGGCGGCCGCCGCCGCCAGTCCGGGCTCGCTCACGACGGGCTGCTGGTGGTGACCCATGTCGCCCCAGTCGGTGGTGAGCATCCCGGTGGCCCCGTGGTCGACGCCGGCCACCGCCGCGGCGTGGATGTTGCCGAGCATGTTCTCCACCCGACCCGAGATCGAGAGCCAGCTCGATGTGCCCGGGCTCATCCAGAACGGGATCCCGGCCGCCGCCAATGCCGCGGCGCGGTCGGCAAAGGGGTGGTCGTCCTCGTACCCCCACTCACAGACGGTGACCCCCTCGGGGATGCGTCGCAGGAGGTCGGGGGACGCGGCCAGGACATCGCCCCAGACCAAGGGTTCACGTCCGGCCATCACCGGCAGCGCCACCAGGCGCTCCAGCCAGTCGGCCCACTCCTGATGGCGTTCGGGGGCCAGCTCCCAGGGCTCGTCCAGGCCGATGTGCACCCGACGGCTCTGCACCACGGGGACGAGTTGGCCGAGGAGATCGGTGACGAGCGCGAATGCGTCAGTGTTGGCCGGGTCGAGGGTCATGGGCGATCGCCTGATCCCGAAGACCCATTCGAACCCGTCCGGCGTGATGGCGAGAGGGCGGTAGCGGTCGTGGCGCAGCCAACGTTCGAAATGGCCGAGGGTGTTCTGATTGGCCACCAACTCGATGCCGGCCGACCGGCAGTGGGCGTCGATGGCCCGGAGATCGTCGGGGGTGTAGGGATCGGCGTCACGCCAGACCTCTTCGTGGCCGGCGTAGGCGAAGGTGTGCTCGGTGTAGAGCTGGAGCTGGTTGAGCTTCCATCCGGCCAGCCGGTCGACCAGGGCGAAGAGGGTCTCGATCGTCGGCACCCGGTCGCGGGCGATGTCGAGCATGACGCCCCGCACGGCGAAGTCGGGCCAGTCGTCGATCCGGCAGGCGGGCAGGCTCGTGGCGGTGGTGGCTCCGGCGTGACGGAGCTGGGCCAGGGTGGCCCGGCCGTGGCGGGCCCCGGCGTCGTCGGCCGCCGTGAGGCTGACGCCGTGGTCCGCCACCTCGAGGTGGTAGCCCTCGGCATGCAGGGACCGGTCACGCGCCTCGGTGACCGGTGCGTCGGGAACCCTGGCCCCGTCGGGCGCCAGCACCAACGAGCGGGGCCGGGGCAGCAGGGCCGGTTCGACGCGCCTGGGGTGAGGCGTGCCGGAGGAGGGTGTCGGCGTCAGCTCCCCGTCCCCCAGAGTCCCTCGGCCCGCAGTCCCTGGCCGACCATCTCGGCCAGCTCCATCCGCACCACGGGGACGTCGTCGGCATGGGTGACGCCGATGCAGCGCCCGGTTCCCGGCAGGACCCGGACCCGACGGTTGTGGGCGTCGGTGGCCGAGGCGCCTCTCACCATGGCTCCCACCACCTCGGGCAAAAGGACCTCGGCCTTCGACGCCGGCCCGTCGCCGAGCACCGAACCGTCGGGCGCCAGGTCAGGGTGGACCTCGTTCACGGCGTCGTGCAGAAAGGGCCAGATGGCGCTCGTGAAACCCCACAGGTTCATCGACGTCGGGGTGTCGCCGGGGAGCTCCGACGGCTCGAGCCCGTCGTCGGCCGTGATCGTTCCGTCTTGGTGGCGGGTGACCTGACGCCTCTCCACCAACGTGCGCAGCCAACCTTCGTCGTCGGTCTCGCAGATGCCCCGGGTCAACGGATCCGACGTCACCACCGTGCCGCCCAGTTGATAGGAGACGAGGGCGTGGTCCGTCGACGTCCTCAGGTGCCCGGCCAGGAGTTCGAGGGCGGGGACACCGTAGATGTCGTCGGCGTTGACCACGGCGAACGAACGTCCGCCGATCAGTTCCTCCGCACCGAGCACCGCGTGGGCCGTTCCCAGGGCGATGGCCTGGTGGACCACGGACACGGCCACCGACCGGGGCCAACATTTCTCCACGTGATAGGCGACGGCCGGTCCGGTGGCCGGTCCCAGGATGAGAACGATCTCGCCGAAGCCGCCACGCTGGGCATCGCCGGCGTTCAGGTCGATGACCGCCTCCCCGTGCAGGCCGACCGGCGCCAGGGGCTTGCATCCGCCGTAGCGCCGGGCCACACCGGCGGCCAGCATCACGAGGACGGGCCGCCCACCGGCCCCGTCACCCGCCGGCGTCAGCCCCCCCATCGTAAGACGGCACTGGCCCAGGTCATCCCCCCGCCGAACCCCGACATCAGCACGGTCGCCCCCGGTTGGAGGAGCCCCGTCTCGAGGGCGTCGGCCAGGGCCAGGGGAATCGAGGCCGACGACGTGTTCCCGTAGCGGTCGATGGTGACCACGCAGCGCTCCTCCGGGATCCCGAGACGTTCACGGGCGGCGGAGATGATGCGGGCGTTGGCCTGGTGGGGGACGAAGACGTCCACGTCGGCCGCCTCCAGACCGGCCCGGCCGAGCGCGGCCAGGGATGAGTCGACGACGGCCCGCACGGCGTGGCGGAAGATCTCCCGGCCGTTCATGAAGAGGTAGCCGCCGGTGTCGCACTTGAGCAGGTGCCGCAACGAACCGTCGGCCCCCAGGTCCCAGGCGAGGAGCTCGCCGGGACCTTCCGTCGCTTCGAGCACCACGGCGCCGGCACCGTCGCCCACGATGACGGCCAGGCCGCGGTCGTCCCAGTCGGTGATGCGCGACAGGGTGTCGCTGCCGATGACGAGGACACGCCGGGCGCCGGCTAGCACCATCCCGTGGGCGGCGACCAGCGCGTAGACGAATCCCGAGCACGCCGCGTTGAGGTCGAAGGCACCACCGGCCATTCCCAGTGCGTGCTGGACGGTGGCCGAGGTCCCCGGCACGAGGGCGTCGGGCGTGGTGGTGGCGAGTACCAGGAGATCGATCTCTTGCGGTCCCCGACCGGCGCGCCCGAGCGCCTGGCGCCCGGCCACGATGGCCAGCTCCGAGGTGGTGCCTCCGATGTGCCGCTGCTTGATGCCGGTCCGTTCGGTGATCCAGGCGTCGCTCGTGTCGAGGGTGGCCGAAAGGTCCTCGTTGGTGACGATCTTGTCGGGGAGGCCGATGCCCCAACCGGTGATCACGGCTCCCGGCACGGATCAGGCCCCCTGGAGGACGTGGATGCCCACGACCGCCGCGTCACCGGAGATGATCCCGCCGGTGTTGACGGCCACACCGATCCGGGCCCCCGGCCGCTGGCGACCGACGGCGCGGCCGAGCAGCTGGTGCACGAGCTCGGCGATCTGGCACAGACCGGTCGCTCCGAGGGGATGGCCCCGGGCCACGAGCCCACCGCTCGGATTGACGCAGACGGCGCTTCCGTCGATATCGGTGTCCCCGGCCACCGTGGCCGCACCGGCTGTGCCCGGTGGGAAGAAGCCGAGCGACTCGAGGGCGTACAGCTCCTCGGCGCTGGTGGCGTCGTGCAACTCGATCACGTCGACGTCGGCCGGCCCCACTCCGGCCTCCTTCCACGCTTCGGCCACGGTGTCTTCGAGGCGCTTGTGGTACTCGAGGTCACCGTTGCCCGATCGCAGGATGCTGGCCCGCACACGGGGGGCCCCGCGGACGGGACCGGCCATGAGCACGGCGGCGGCGGCGCCGTCGGTGAACGACGAGCACATGAGCCGGGTGAGCGAGCCGGCGACGACGGGCGCGGCGAGCACCTCCTCGACGGTGACCGGCGTGCGGAACTGCGCCAGAGGGTTGCGCGAGGCGCAGCGGCGGGCCTTGGCCGCGGCGGCGGCGATCTGGTGGACGGTCGTCCCGAGCACCTCGATCTGGTGGCGCACCCACTGCGCGTTGAGCCCCATGAGGACGCTGCCGGCCTTGTTCTCAATGGTGGCCCGTAGGTGGGCGCGTTCGTCGGCCGGCAACCCGTCTTCGATGCCGGCGATCGTCTGCTCCCGGTCACCGGTCCACATCTTCTCGACCCCCACGACGAGCACGGGGGACTGGCCCGCTCGGGCCCCCATGACGGCCACATGCATGGCCGAAGAACCACCGGCACACGAATTGTCGACGTTCACCACTCCGGCGTTGCCGAGCCCGGCGTCGCGCAGCCACGATTGCCCGCGGATGCAGCCCTGATCGCACAGACGGCCGCCGAGCGCATTGGCCATAACGACCAGACCGATGTCACCGGCCGACAGGCCGGCATCGGCGAGGGCGTCACGCACGGCCTGGCAGGCGAGCGCCTCGGGCGTGAGGTCGCGCCGGTCCATGGTGGTCATCCCGACCCCGACGATGCTCACCTCTTGCGTCACTGCGACCTCATTTCCGAGTTGTCGGACCCGTCTGACCCGGGGGGTGGGGGAGAGTTGACGGGGGACGTCACCGTCAGGCGGCGAGTCCGGCGAGACTGCCGGCCACCTCTTCGGGCTGTGCCGGGCGGTCGTCGCTGGCGACCACCAAGGAGCCGTTCACGCCTGAGTCGTGCGTGGCCGGCGGTTCGAAGGGCACGCCTTGAATGGTACCCGGAAGCTCGAGAAGGGCATCGAACGCCGTCCGCGGCACGGTCGAGGGCCCGTCCACGGCACAATGGAGGCATGCCCGAGTTGAGCGACGAGGAACGAAGCACCCGATCGAAGGACCTGAACGAGTTGATCGAGCTCATGCGGCCCGCCGTCCAGAGCGACGGCGGCGACCTCGAGCTGGTGGCCTTCGACGTGGAGGCCGGCACGGTCGAGGTCCAGCTGCAGGGGGCCTGCAGCTCGTGCGCCATCTCGTCGTCCACCCTCCAGGGTGGGGTCGAGCGCATCCTGAAGAGCCGGTTGGACTGGGTGACCGAGGTCATCGGTGGAGTCGACGAGTCGGCCGACCCGTTCGAGAGCGCGGCCATGGGCTCGGGCGGTTACGTCCCCAAATGGTGACGGCAGCGGCGACGGCCGCATAGTCACGGCCGTACCGTCACGGCCGCGGCATGCGACGGCACCGTCACGGCCGCCGCGTCAGGCGGCGAGGTCGGAGTCCTCGAGTTGTCCGTAGCGGACGAGGGGCTCGAACAGGTCGAGCACCATGCGGTCGGGGTCGGTGATGCCGCGCAGCACAGGAGTGGCGAGGTGCCGGGAGGCGAAGCGGCGGGCGATGGCCGCCTTGCGGGCGTCGCCGTCACGATCGAGGGCCCATGCCGCCTGTTCGACCAGGAGGGCCCCTTCGGAGGCATCGGCCAGCAACTCGGCGAAACGCCGGCTCTGCAACAGGGCGATGTCGTCGCTGGCGCTCTCCAGATAGGACGCCGCCGTGCGGGCGTCGGCCAGGGCGCCGGCCACGGTGTCGACCGTCGTGGCCAGGACCTTGTGTCCGGCGGCGGTGTCGAGTGCCTGCTCCATCCGGGCCAGCAGAGCCAGATGGGCCTGTTCGCCGCGCATGGCGCGCCGGACGTCGATGCAGAGGATGTTCTCGGTACCTTCCCAGATGGTGTGGCACTGGGCGTCGCGCAGCTGACGGGCCATGGGCCAGTCCTCCATGTAGCCGTTGCCCCCGAAGACCTCGAGCGCGGTCGACGCCGCGCCGAGGGCCATCCGGGTGCAGCGCATCTTGGCCAAGGGGACGAGGATGCGGCGCACAAGGCGTCCGGTGGCCACATCGGAGGCCGTGCGCTCGGCCGCCGCGCACTCGTAGGTCACGGCCATCCCGGCTTCGAGGTCGACGAGCAGGTCGACGAGCGTCTCGCGCACGAGCGGGTAGGCGTCGATGCGGTTGCCGAACTGGCTGCGCCGCGCCGCGTAGATGGCTGCTTCGAGAAACGAGCGGCGGTGGATGCCGAGTCCCATGAGGGCCACCCCGAAGCGCGAGCCGTTCACCATCTCCATCATCCGGTTGATGCCGCGACCGTCGCGGGCGGCATCGGCCGACTGACCACCGGTCGCCGCCGCCGTGCCGGCCAGCCAGGCCTGGGCGCCGTCGAGGGTGACCTCACCGGTGGGGACCCCCACGGTGCCGAGCTTCGGCTTCAGGCGTTTGATGGAGAACCCGTTGGGTGATCCGTCGGGGAGGTGGCGGGGGACGATGAAGGTGCCGAGGCCGCGGCTCCCACCGGGAGCGCCGTCGGGCCGGGCCAGCACGATGAAGACGTCGGCGTCGACGTTCGAGCAGAAGTGCTTGTCGCCGAAGAGCCGCCATTCATCGCCGTCCTCGGTGGCCCGCATAGTGTTGGCGCCCACGTCGCTGCCGCCCTGGCGTTCGGTGAGGAACATCCCGCCCTCCCACGCCTCGTCGGGGTCGAGGCTGCGCAGGCGACGCACCATGTCGTCGCCCACCGCCGTGGCCGAGTGGCGCTCGATGATGTCGGCGGCGCCCGACGTCATCCCCAGGCCGCAGTAGATCGCTGTCTCCGCCTGGGACACCAGATAGGAGAGCGAGGCACCCACCACGGCCGGAGCCGCTCGGCCGGCGTAGGTCTCGAGGCTGACGAATCCGTTGCGGACCAGGTCGGCCTTGTTCTCGGTCCAGCTGGCGTTGTGGACGATCTCGTCGACGTCGCCGCCCCAGCGGTCGTAGCGCCGCAGCGCCGGTCCGTGCTTGTCGGTCTCCTCGGCCCGGGGGGCGATGACCTGGCCCACCAGGGAGCCGAAGCGGGCCACGTGGTCCTCGGCGAAGGCGCGGTCGGCCGGATCGGGGAGGTAGTGGTCGAGCAGGAAGGACAGGTTGGGGTCCATCCGGTACCAATCGAGGCCCATGGCCTGCTCGAACTCGGCGTAGTCGGGAAGCATCCCTCCATGGTACGCCCCGGCCTCCGGGGTCCATCGACCCCTGGCCACGGTCCGGTGGGGCCCCTGCGCCGGTCCGGGGAGGAGCCCGGCACATTGGTTAGTAAATCTAATTAGAATGGTGAACGATGACGACGACGACCCCGGGACCCAGCGTGGAGAAGGCTCTCGGGATCCTCGACTCCGAGACCGAGCTGGCGGCACGACTGCGGCTGGCCGTGCTGCGGCTGTCACGACGCCTGCGCCAACAGGTGGCCGGCGGGGTGACCTCGACGCAGTTCTCGGCCCTGGCCACGGTGCAGCGGCTCGGCAGTCCGACGCTCGGGGAGCTGGCCACGTCGGAACAGGTCCGACCGCCGAGCATGACCAAGATCGTGGTGGGGCTCGAGGCGGCCGGTCTCGTGAGTCGTCGGGTGGACGTCGACGACCGCCGCGTGGCGCGGGTGATGCTCACGGCCGAGGGTCGCCGGGTCCTGCAGCGCAGCCGGTCGTTGCGCACGGCGTACCTGGCCCGCCGACTGCGTGTTCTGTCGCCGGAGGAGCGCCGGGCCCTCGGGGACCTCGTCCGGCTGTTCGAGCGTCTGGTGGAAGAGCCGTGACCCGGATACGGCACGCCGTGAAAGGAACCTTCCGGTCGCTGCACGTGCGGAACTACCGGATCTTCTTCTCGGCCCAGCTCATATCGGTGAGCGGGACCTGGATGCAGACCGTGGCCCAGGCGTTCCTCGTGCTCCATCTGGCCCCACCGGCGCGCGCCGGGATCTATCTGGGTCTCGTGACGGCGTTGCAGTTCCTGCCCATGTTGTTGTTCGGGAGCTGGGGTGGTCTCATCGCCGACCGCGTCGACAAGCGCCGCCTGCTCTATATGACCCAGAGCGCGGCCGGGGTCCTGGCGCTCGTCCTGGGGTTGTTGACCGCCGCCGGCTCCGTGCGCCTGTGGGAGGTCTTCATGTTGGCGACCTTCCTCGGATGCGTCAACGTGTTCGACAATCCGGCGCGCCAGACCTTCGTCCTCGAACTGGTCGGACGCGACGATCTTCCGAACGCCGTGAGTCTGAACAGCGTGGTCATGAACTCGGCCCGGGTGATCGGCCCCGCCATCGGCGGTGCCCTCATCGCCCTGGTGGGACTGGCGGTGTGCTTCGAGGTGAACGCCGCCTCCTATGTGGCCGTGATCATCGGGCTGTCGCTCATGCGACGCAGTGAGCTGCAGCGAACTGTTCCGGTGGCGCGGGGTAAGGGCCAGCTCCGTGAGGGACTGCGCTACGTGTGGCGGACTCCGGGGCTGCGACAGCCCCTTCTGCTCGTGGCTGTGGTGGGCACCTTGGCCTACAACTTCCAGGTCGTCCTCGCCCTGTTGGCCAAATTCACCTTTCACGGTGGCGCCGGTGTCTACTCGGCGCTGACCTCGCTCATGGGCGGGGGAGCGGTCGTCGGCGGTCTGCTCATCGCCACCCGCAACCGACCGAACATCCATCGGCTCACGGCCATCGGCTGTGTCTTCGGCGTCATGATCCTGGCCGTGGCGGGCTCGCCCGATCTGGCCACGGCCCTCGTGTTCATCTTCCCCATGGGAGCCGCCTCCATCGCCTTCATCGCCACCGCCAATGCCACGTTGCAACTGCGGGCCGATCCGTCGATGCGGGGACGGGTGATGGCCCTCTATGCCATCGCCTTTCTGGGGACGACCCCCATCGGCAGCCCCCTGGTGGGCTGGATCTCGCAGGTGTCGAGCCCCCGGGTGGCCCTGGCCGTCGGTGGATCGGCCACCATCGCCGCCTCGCTGATCACGCGCCGCTACCACCGGCGCGGACACGAGCGGGCCGAGGCCGATGCCGAAGCGGCTGGCGCCGTGGCCGCCGCTCCCATCGTGGACGACTCGGAACCCGGTACCGAGCTCGGCGTGGCCTGACCGGCACGGTTCCTGACGGACCGGCCGGTGTCAGCCGGGTTTCGGTTCCTTCGGGAGCCCGAGGACGCGCTCGCCGACGATGTTGCGCTGGATCTCGGCCGTGCCGCCCCAGATCGTCTCCGAGCGGGAGAAGAAGAAGGACGCCTGGAGATCGCTGACCGGGTAGTTCGGATTGCCCCGTCGCGACAGCGGACCTTCGACGGCGTCGACATCGCCACCGGTGCCGGTGAGGATCTGGCCCTCGAGACCGAGGATGTCGATGGCCAGGTTCATGGTCTCGCGGTGGTACTCGGACCAGAACATCTTGTTGGTGGCTCCGAGGGCGGCGGCGTGATGGCCGCCGGTGAGCGCGTCGGTCAGGCTGCGGTAGCCGTTGATCTGCATGATCTTCACCTTGGACCAGGCGTGGGCCAGGCCCTGACGGATCTGCGGATCGGTGTCTCGGCCCCGACGCCTGGCCGTGGCCACGATGGCGTCGAGCTCCTTCTGGAAACGGCGATGGCCGGTGGTGGCCGAGGATCCCCGCTCGAACCCGAGGGTGGTCATGGCCACCTTCCAGCCGTTGTTGTCGCCGCCGATAACGTTCTGACGCGGACAACGGGCTTCGTCGAAGTACACCTCGTTGAACTCGGCCGAGCCGTCGATCTGCTTGATGGGGCGGACGTCGACGCCGGGCTGCTTCATGGGCATGAGGAGATACGAGATGCCGGCGTGCTTGTCGACATCGGGATCGGTGCGGGCCAGGAGAAAGATGTAGTCGGCGAACTGCGCCTGGGTGGTCCAGACCTTCTGCCCGGTGACGACCCACTCATCGCCGTCGGCCACGGCGCGCGTCTTGAGCGAGGCCAGGTCGCTCCCGGCGTCGGGCTCGGAGAAACCCTGGCACCACGAGATGGTGCCGTTCAGGATCTTGGGAATGAACTCCTGCTTCTGCTGCTCTGTCCCCCACTGCAAGACGGTGGGGCCCACCAGGGTGTCGCCGAAGAAGTCGGCCCGCATGGGCGCGTCGCGGCGGGCGAACTCCTCGTTCAGGACGACGAGCTCGATGAGCGACAGGCCCTTGCCGCCGTATTCCTTGGGCCACGAGGCACAGATCCAGCCACCCTGGTGGAGCTTCTGGACCCACTCGGCGTTGAAGGCCTTGCGTTCGTCCCTCGTCATGGGGGAGTCCGGGTCCCCCCACCGGGGAGGCAGGTTCTCCTCCAGCCAGCTCCGGATCTCCTTGCGGAAGGCTTCCGTCTCGGGCGGGTAGGTCAGATCCATGATCTGAAGGTACTGCCGGGCGCAGCCCATGGCCAGGGGACAGGGGCGGTGAACCGATGGGCGATCAGGACGAGCTGATGTCGACCGTCACCGGTGGCGGCGACGGGAAGATCGTCCACGAGCCTGTTATCTCGTAGGGGCCCGACGGAACCTGCACCTGCGGACAGTCCGGGTTCGGTTGCGCGTTTGTCACCGGCTGTGTGCACTCATCCTGGGTCCAGGACACCTGAGCGGTGGTGCTCGTATGGCCGGGAATGGTGGTGGGATACCCCGTGGTCGGACAGTTCACGGGGAGGCCGTCGGGCCCGGCCCACGACTCCCACACCTGGGCACCGGTGCTGTTCGAGGCGGCGGCCCCGTAGCAGCCCCACACCATCACCCCGGTGTCCAGACACGCCGTCGACGAGGTATCGCGCACGGTCAGGGAAATCGTCACGGTCTCACCGGGTGCGTAGGTGGTCTTGTCCGTGATCGCCGTCAGGACGAACTGCGACTCCTGGCACGCCGGCATCGGCTCGGTCGTCGTCGTCGGCTCCGACGGTGTCGACGCCGGTGACGTGGGCACGATGATCGTCGGTCCGGCTGGCGGTCGGGGGACCGTCGTGGTCGACGTTGGCAGCGTCGTGGTCGACGGTGGGACGGTGGTGGTGGTGTCGCTCGCGATGGCGGCCGAAGCAGCGGACGTGAGTACTTGCCGTGGGGCCGGCGTCGGGGGGTTCGAGGCGGACGAGATGGCGGCCGCCGTGCCCAGGACGATCACGGTGATCAAAGATCCCCACGAATTCCACCGGCGGCGTGGCACGCCACGAATGTTACGTCGGGGTCGGCATGCGCACGAGGGTCGGCCATGAGAGGCGGACAGTTATCCGAGCTGGACGGCCTTCGCCAGCAGCAGCACGACCGAGGCCACCAGATAGACGCGCAGCACGAGCATGGCCCGCTTGCGACCGGGTGACCACTCGGGTCGTTCGAGCAGGGCCAGGGGGGGCATCCGCCACGTGTCGCGCCGCGGTTTGGCCACCTCGGCTACCGGCGGTCGCCGGCGCAGGGCGCGTCGGTAGCCGACGCCGGCGACGCTGAGCGTCAGGACCAGGGCGGCGGCCAGGACGATGAGGAGCGCCTGGACGTTGATGGTCGGGAACACGGTGGTGGTCATGAGGATGAGCGACAGGACGAGCAGGGCGGAGACGACGACGGTGGCCACGGCGTTCACCCACGGTCGGTTGACCCACGGACCGAGCACGGCTTCGTCGTTGCACAAAAGGATGAGAAAGACGGTGGCGCTCGGCAAAAGGACACCGGCCAGCGCCTGGACACTGGTCGTGATGACACCGAGCGGGGCTCTCGGTATGAGGACGATGCCCGCCGCCACCACCACCATGGCCGTGTACGAGGCGTAGAAGAACTTGGCCTCGCTCACCCGGCGGTGCAGGGAGTGCTGGACGCCGAAGACGTCACCGAAGGCGTACGAGGTGGACAGTGTCACCGCCGCGGCGCCGATGATCGACGCGTTCAGCAGGATGATGGCGAACATGGCTCCGGCACCGTGACCGAGGGAGCGGGCCAGTCCCTGGGCCACACCCTCGGCGTTGGTGAAGTGGCCCGCCATCAAGGTGTGGGCGAAGGCGAAGGCGACGGTGACCATGAGAAGGCTGGCCCCGATGACGACGACGAAGGACCCGAGGACGGTGTCGGTACGCTCGTAGTTGATCCAGCGCGTGGTGATCCCCTTGTCGATGATGTTCGACTGCTGGAAGAACAATTGCCACGGTGCGACGGTCGTCCCCACGATGGCGATGATGAGCAGGATCGAGGTCGAGTTGAAACCGTGCTTGACGCCGGGGACGAGGAAGCCGTGGATGACCGGTCCGGCGTGGGGGTGGGCGAAGACGGCCAGGGGGATGACGAGAAAGTTCACGGCCACGAAGACGAACATGAAGCGCTCCCAGCGCTGGAAGCTGCCCGACGCCGTGATGGCCACCAGGCCCAGTGCGGCGAGGGGGACCGAGATGTAGGCGCTGATCCCGAAGTACCCGAGGGCCAGGCTCACCCCGATGAATTCGGTCACGATGGTGAGGAAATTCAAGATGAAGAGGTCGCCCACGGAGAAGGCGCCCCAGAATCGGCCGAAGCGCTCGAAGATCAGACGGGCGTGGCCGACACCGGTGACGGCGCCGAGCCGGACGACCATCTCCTGGTTGACCACGAGGACGGGGATCAGCAGCGGCAGGGTCCACAGCAGGGTGAGCCCGTAGTTCTGGCCGGCCTGGGCGTAGGTGGCCACGCCGCCGGCGTCGTTGTCGCCCACCATGACGATGAGCCCGGGGCCGATGATGGCCAGCAGGGTGAGAAGGCGGGCCGTCCACGACCGCCGAGGAGCCTCGTCGTGCTCGGCGATGGAGCCGAAGGCGCCGTGGATGCCGGGGCCGTCGTGCGGGGCGCCGCCGCCGTGACCGTGACCAGGACCGTGGTCGACGCCGGGAGCGCTCATGTCGGCCGTCGGGCGGACGCGGCGGCCACTGCTTCAGATGCGTTGGCCTCTGTGGCCATGTCTGGACCTCCCGGCGGGTACCGGCGTCGTCGGCGTGCATGTGCGGCGCGCACGCCCGACGCAGGTCAGCCTCCGGTCAATCCAGGGGCATTCGTTCCTGCTTGACGGCGTGCGCGCCTTGATCGTGGTGGTGACCCACTGTCAGCGGGCAGCGCTGCTCCTTCATATGGCCCTCTCTGAGTCGCGCCCGATGTCGTGGCGTCCGGTGGGCGGCCGGACTCGCTCTGACCGAGGGCCAGGAGCGCACGTGCCCCTCCGCATGCGAAGTGGGGCGCGGCTCATTCGCAGGCGGGATGTTACCCGCTCGTTCTGCGGCTGTTCATTCCTCGGCCGTGGCCATCCCGTAGTCGCGGCGCCATCCGGTGGGGAGGAGTTGCTCGAGGACGTCGTCCACGGTGATGACACCGATCATGAGGTGATGGTCGTCCATGACCGGGGCCACGGTCAGGTTGAAGTCGGACATCTTGCGGACGATGGCGTGGATGTCCCAGTCGGCGTGGACATGGGGGGGATCGGGTCGCACCACCGAGGCGAGGGTGGCCGACGGCGACGCCCGGATGAGAGAGACCGCCGATGCGGTGCCCGTCACGAGGCCGACGGCGTCGCAGGAGAACACGACGGCCAGCGTCTCCGGTGGCGCCTGGCTGATGCGGATGGCGTCGAGGACCTCGGAGACCGGCGTCGCCTCGGCCAGGCAGAGGAAGTCCGGGCTCATGAGACCGCCGGCGGTTTCGGAGTTGTAGCTGAGCAGGGCCCGGATCTTGCGCTGCTGGGCGGCGGGGAGGCTCTGCAGGACGGGGAGCCGTCGCTCCTGGTCGAGCTCGGTGAGCAGGTCGGCGGCATCGTCGGGGGCCATGGTGGCGAGCAGGCGGGCCGCCTCGGCGTCCGATCGGGACCGGATGAACTCCAGTTGGTGCTCGGCGTTCAGCTCCTCGAAGACGTCGGCCTCGAGCTCGCGGTCCTGGCCCACGGCCTCGATGATCTCCTCGCCCTCTTCGTGGGAGGCGGCTTCGACGAGGTCGGCGATCTGGGCCGGATGGAGCCGGGCCAGCTTGCGATAGGGGATCCGGAGTCGAGCGGTGGGGACGTGGGCCACGAACGGTTCGATGCTGGCCCAGTCGACCACGGTGCCCGTCCGGGTGGGGATGCGCCGGGCCAACCAACGCGGCAGCAGGCGTCGCAGGGCCACCCGGGGGCTCGGGTCCACGCCGACGATCTCCCAGCGACCGTCGAGACGGGCGATCTCGATCTCGTTGGCCCGGATCAGGCGGGCGCCCTGGAGGTTGATGAGGTGGCGGGCCAGCAGATCCTTGTCGAGCAGCAGCTCGCCGGGCCGTCGTTCGAACCGCTGCAGGTTGACGGTGTCTCCCACCAGATCGACCCGCCCGGGACGGATGTCGGCGATGCGGTCGATGGGCACGAACAGCGAGCGCTGGCCGATGCGGACGACGAGGCCGGACAGGGGCGGGTGGGGGTTGTCCCCGAGCTTGACGATCAAGTCCTCGACCCGGCCCAGCTTGTCCCCGTTGCGGTCCACGAGCGCGCTCTTCACCACGCTTGACAAGTGAAGGATCTCGATGGCCATGCGTCGGTGCTCCTCGAGCAGCGGCGGTACCCGCGTCAACCAAGATAGTGGTTCGCCGGTGGCTGTAGTGGACCTGGGGGCCCCGGGGTCACTATGGCTCCCACCTGGTCCGTTTGCGCCCTGAGACCCATCCGGGGAAGGCTGACCGGCCATGGTCGCCAGCATGGGGAAGAGATTTGCCTAAGAACCCATGGAAGCGGCTGGTCGAGATTCGTCAGTCCTGGGAGCGCAGCCGGCACATCGAGGTGCCGCCGGCGCGGGCCCCCCGGCCCCCCGCCCCCGGGGGTCTGCGGATCGCCTACCTGGTCTATAGAGGCAATCCCCGTTGCGGGGGCCAGGGTGTCTACACGCGCCATCTGGCCCGTGAGCTCGTCAACCTGGGCCACAGCGTGGAGGTCTTCGCCGGCCAGCCGTGGCCCGAGCTCGACGACGGCGTCGGCTTCACCCCGGTGCCGGGCCTCGATCTCTACCGGGATCCCGATCCCTTCCGGGTACCGCACCCGCGCGAGTTCCGGTCACGAGACGACCTCCTCGAGTTCGCCGTCATGTGCACGGCCGGGTTCCCCGAGCCGCGGACGTTCTCGCGGCGGGCCCGCCGGATCCTGGCGGGGCGACGTGACGACTTCGACATCGTGCACGACAACCAATGCCTCGGGTCGGGGCTCCTCGGGATGCTCGACGACGGATGGTCCCTGCTCACCACGTTGCACCACCCCATCACGGTGGACCGCGAGCTGGCGCTGTCGCACGCCGAGAACGCCTATCGGCGGCTGACGCAGCGGCGGTGGTTCGGATTCCTCGGCATGCAGATCAGGGTGGCGCAGCGGCTGCCCACCGTCGTCACGGTGTCGGAGTCCTCCAAGGCGGACATCGCCGAGCAGATGAAGGTCCCTCTCTCGCGCATGACGGTGGTACCGGTGGGCGTCGACCACACGGTCTTCCGGCCCCGGCCCGACCGGCCGAGGGCGCCGGGTCGCATCATGGTGACGTCGTCGAGCGATGTGCCCATGAAGGGTCTCGTGCCCCTCTTGGAAGCGGTGGCCAAGCTGCGCACCGAACGCCAGGTGGAGCTGGTGGTCATCGGGCGGCCGACCGAGGGCGGCCGGGTGGCGCGGACGATCGAACGGCTGGGACTGGGCGACGTCGTGCGGTGCGAGAGCGGCATCAGCGACGACGAGCTGGCCGGGCTGTACGCCGAGGCCCAGGTGGCGGTGGTGCCTTCGCTGTACGAGGGGTTCTCCCTCCCCGCCATCGAGGCCATGGCCTGTGGTGTGCCCCTGGTGGCCACCACGGGGGGAGCGCTGCCCGAAGTGGTGGGCACCGACGGCGACACGGGAATTCTCGTCCCGCCCGACGACCCCGAGGCCCTGGCCGCGGGCATCAGGCGGATCATGGACGACGAAGCGCTGGCGGCGCGGCTGGGTGAGGGGGGCCGGGCCCGGGTGCTCGGCCGGTTCACATGGGAGGCCACCGCCCGGGGCACGGCCGAGCAGTACCGGCTCGTGCTGGCGGAGCACGGCACCGAGGGGACGACGGTCCCGTGCTGACGGTCGACTACGAGCGTCTCGGGGTGGTGCGGGGCGAGAAGCTGCTCGACCTGGGCTGTGGTTTTGGCCGTCACGCCTTCCAGGCCGTGCGGCTCGGAGCGCGGGTGGTGGCTCTCGACGCCCAGTCGAACGAGGTCTCCCAGGTGCGCGACACGATCGGGGCCATGGTCGACGCCGGCGAGGTGGGTCGAGACGAGGAGGCCGGAGCGGTACAGGGCAATGCCCTCAGCCTGCCGTTCTCCGACGGCAGCTTCGACCGGGTGATCGCCTCCGAGGTGCTCGAGCACATCCCCGACGACACGGCGGCCATGGCCGAGCTGTCACGGGTGCTGCGCCCCGGGGGCAGAATGGCCGTCACGGTGCCGCGCTACGGACCGGAAATGGTCAACTGGGCCCTGTCGCACGAATACCACGACGTGCCGGGGGGCCACGTGCGGATCTACCGCCGCTCGACACTCCTGGAGCGCCTGAAGGGCGCCGGGCTGAAGCCCCTGGCCAGCCATCACGCCCACGCCCTGCACTCGCCGTACTGGTGGGTCCGTTGCCTGGTGGGGCCCAAGCGTGACGACCACCCGGTGGTGAAGGCGTACCACCGGCTGCTCGTCTGGGACATCACGAGCGCCCCATGGATCACCCGGACATCGGAACACCTCCTCAATCCCCTGCTCGGAAAGAGCCTCGTCGTCTATTTGGAGAAGCCGGCATGACCCCGACGCCGCGTTCGATGCCGGCCCCGACCGGTGAGACAACCGGGTCCTCGGTGGGCCACTCCTTGATCGTGGACGCCCCGCTGTCGGTGCCCCTGCCCGAGGTGGAGGGGGTGCTCAGCGCGGCCGAGGTGGAGCAGACGGCGGCCTCGATCGCCGAGGTGCAGCGTGAGGACGGCATGATCCCGTGGTCCGAGGGTGGGCACTGCGATCCCTGGAACCATACGGAAGCGGCCATGGGGCTCACCATCGGGGGATTCCACAAGCAGGCGCTGCTGGCCTACCAATGGTTGGCCGACAGCCAGCTGCCGGACGGGTCGTGGTTCAACTACTACCTGCCGGGTATCGGGGTGAAGGACCCGCGGCTCGACACCAACGTGTGCGCCTACGTGGCCACCGGAGCGTGGCACCACTTCCGGGTGACGGGGGACAGCGCGGTGCTGAGCGCCATGTGGCCCATGATCGACAAGGCGCTCACCTTCGTCCTGCGGTGGCAGAGAGATGACGGGACGGTGCTGTGGTGTGTGGACCCCGACGGGCGTCCGGGGCGGTACCCGCTTCTCACGGGATCGTCGTCGATCTACCACGCGCTGCGCTGCGGGGTGGCATGTGCCGAGGCGCTCGGGCGCGAACGTCCGGACTGGGAGCTGGCGGCGGGACGACTGGCCCACGCCATCGCCGTGGTGCCGGAGGCTTTCGAGCCCAAGGACGACTTCGCCATGGACTGGTACTACCCGGTGCTCTCGGGTGCGCTCGAAGGGGCACCGGCCGAAGCCCGGATGCAGAAGTGGTGGGACGGCTTCGTCATGGACGGTCTCGGTGTGCGGTGCGTGTCGACCAATTCTTGGGTCACGGCGGCGGAGACGGCCGAATGTGTTCTCGCCCTCGACGCCGTGGGACGGCGATCGGACGCGTTGGCTCTTTTCACGTGGGCGCAGGCGCACCGATGCGAGGACGGGTCGTACTGGACGGGCATCGTCTATCCGCAGCGCGAGACCTTCCCCTTTGGCGAGCGGACCACCTACACAGCCGCCGCCATCATCCTGGCCGCCGACGCCTTGTCGAGTGCGTCGCCGGCGGCCGGTCTTTTCCGGGGCGAGTCACTGCCCCACGGGTTGGACCTCACGGCGCCGCGGGCCGGGGGGCCGGGGCCGGAGGGGCGACGCGCCTGAGCAGGCGCAGGGAGCCGCACTCGCCGTCCTCGGTGAACTCCCCTGACTCGATCGCCGCCGTCCACAGCTCGTAAGGGGGACGGCCGCCGTCGGCCGGGTCGGGGAAGACGTCGTGGATGGCGAGCCAGCGACCGAGCGCCACGTGGGGGGCCCAACCGTTGAAGTCGGCCCAGGCCGGTTCGGCACCATGGCCGCCGTCGATGAAGCAGAGGTCGAGCGGTGTGCACCAGCGCGAGGCGATGGTGGGGGAGTCGCCCACCATCCCGACGACGCTCGATCCGATCCCGGCCCCGTCCACGGTGGCGCGCCAGAAGGGCAGGGTGTCGATGCGACCGGTGGTGGGATCGACCAGATCGTGGTCGTGGTGGTCCCAGCCGGGCTGGTTCTCCTCGGACCCGTGGTGGTGGTCCACGCTGAACAGCACGGCCTTGGTGGCCTCGGCCGCCGCTCCCAGATAGACGGTGGACTTGCCGCACCAGGCGCCGATCTCCATCAGGGTGGCCGCCGCCGGCGAGGCGTCGGCCGCCCGCAGGGCGGCGTCGTAGAGGGCCAGTCCCTCGTCGTCGGGCATGAAGCCCTTGGCGGCACGGGCGAAGATCAAGAGCTCCTGGCGTCGTGTGTCGGGTTGTCGTGTGTCGGGTTGTCGTGTGTCGGGTTGTCGTGTGTCGGACATCGGTAGATTGCTCCTCATCCTCGGGCCGTCTGCACGGCGGCATAGACGGCGAATCCGGCCAGGAGAGCACCGGCGATCTTGCGGATGACGCCGAGGGGCATCACCCGGAGCAGGGCACGGCCCCCGATGACGCCGATGCCCACGACGGTGACGAGCGCCACGGCGGCGCCGGTGAAGACGGACCAGGGCTGGTGGTAGTGGGCGGCCAGGTTGGCCGTGAGGATCTGGGTGAGGTCTCCGAGCTCGGCCACGATGATCACGGCGAAGGCGGTCAGTGCGATCGTGCGGTTGCTCGGTTCGTGGCTCGCCTCCTCCTCGCCTTCGTGTTCGGCCGAGGCTTCTCGAGTGAGAAGAAGATAGAGAGATCCGGCGGCGAAGAGGGCGGCGACCACTCCCTCGACGACCCGATGGGGAAGGAGCTCGAGGAGGCGACCGGCCCCGACGGCCAGCGCGCTGTTGACGAGCATGGCGGCGGCGGCCCCGATCCAGACGGGAAGGGGCTTGTGTTTGGAAGCCAGGACGATGGTGGCGATCATGGTCTTGTCGGGCAGCTCGGCCAAGAAGATGATGCCGAAGGTGATCGCGACAATGGAGAGGTCCATGGTCGTGCGCCCGCCAGCGGGCTCAGCCGGCGCGGCGGTCGATGGCGGCGGTGAGGTGCGCGGTGACGGCGCCGACGCGGGCCACGAAGGCCTCGTTCACGCCCAGGCGTTCGATGGTCTGGTCGACGGTGCGCTGACCGCTCGGAACGGGGTGGGTGCGAACGAAGGCCCGGACGTCATCAGCCAGGGCGTGGTCGCGGCACAGCAGGCGCACTCCGTCGAGCATCCTCGGAAGGATGTTGGCCGGGAACTTGGACACCAGTTCGTCCCATGCGTCACGGACGCGGCCCCATGTCGCCGGCCCGTGGTCGCGGCTGGCCAGCAGCTGCTGGACGACGAAGGGTGCGTTCTGGGTGCGGACCTCGGTGCGGGCCAGCTCGAAGACACGGCCGGCCAGGGCCGGGTCGGGAAAGGCGGTGAGGCTGTAGAGGTAGCGGGACTCGTCCTGGGGCGTGGCCGGGTGCCGGAATCGACCGAGGAAGACGTCGAACTCGGCGGCCCCGCCGGCGGAGGCCGTCACGGTGACGATGGTGGAGGCCAGGTCGGGGTCGAGGGCGGGACCGCCGGTCATGGCCGCCGCGTGACGTGCCGCGCACTCGGCCCGGACGGCAACGTCTCGGCCCACGGTGCCGAGCGTGCCGAGCAGCTGGGAGCGCAGAGTGGCCGTGCGCTCGTTGTCGCCGGGGAGGGCCTGCCAACCGAGGCGGGCGAAGGGTTCGGCCATGAGCGCCCGGGTGTAGGCGGCCACGACCGGCCGGGTGGAGTCGTCGACGGTGTGGTCGAGGAAGCGCAGGGCGCCGCTCACGTGGCCCCAGACGTCGGGGTCCTGTTCGTCGCCCAGGGCTTCGGCCAGGAAGAAGAAGTCGTCGAGCTCGGAACGGCCGGCGACGACAGAAGCCCAGGTATCGCCGAGCAGGGAGAACCGCTCCAGGGCATCGAGCTCGGCCATGAGACCGGCCAGGCGACGGAGGTGGCCGGCGGAGTAGCGGACCCGGTAGAAGCCGGCGGCGCCGGCGTTCACCACGGCCACGTCGTCGAGGCCGTTTTTCTGATCGAAGGCGACGATGTCGGTAGCCGATCCGAGCAGCAGGCGCGCCTCGGAGCCGGCGGTCGAACGGACGAGGACGGGGATCTTCCAATCGGATCCGATCGAGCTGTCCCCTGACGGCGGGGCGAAGGAGAACGGCTCCTGGGTCAACGTCACCGTGGCCGGTCCGTCGGCGTCGACAACGGCGGTGACGAGGGGGAAGCCCCCCTGGAGGATCCAGGAGTTCATGATGTCGCGGACCGGTTCGCCGCTGGCCGCTTCGATGGCGTCCCAGAGGTCGGCCGTCTCGGTGTTGCCGTAGGCATGGGACTCGAGATACCGGCGGATGCCGGCGCGAAAGGGTTCGGGTCCGAGATATCTCTCGAGCATGCGCAGGACGCTGGCGCCCTTCTGGTAGGTGAGGACGTCGAACATGCCGTTGGCCTCTTCGGGGGAACCGACGGGATACTCGACGGGCCGGGTGGAGTGGAGGGCGTCGGTGGCCATGGCCATGTCGCGTTCCATGCCGAAAGAGACCCAACGACGCCACTCGGGGCGGAAGTCGTCGACGCAGAGAAGCTCCATCAAGGTGGCGAAGGCCTCGTTCAGCCAGATGCCGTTCCACCACTTCATGGTGACGAGGTCACCGAACCACATGTGGGCGATCTCGTGGGAGATGACGTCGGCGATCCGCTCGAGCTCGAGGCGCGAGGCGCGGGCCGGGTCGACGAGGAGAAGGGCTTCGCGGAAGGTGACACAGCCCAGGTTCTCCATGGCTCCGAAGGCGAAGTCGGGGATGGCCAGGAGATCGAGCTTCTCGGCCGGGTAGGCAATGCCGAACCATTGGGTGAAGAAGCGCAGCGCGTGGGCGGCGGCCTCGAGGGCGAAGGAGGTCATGTCGCCCTTGCCGGGGACATGGACGATGCGCACGGGGGTGCCGTCGACATCGAGTGGATCGCTCGTCACGAGCTCGCCCACGACGAAGGCGACGAGGTAGGTCGACATCACCATGGTGTCGGCGAAGCGGACGCGGCGGGCGCCGTCGGGCAGGGGCGACTCCGACAGCTCGGGGGCGTTGGAGAAGGCGTCGAGTCCGGCGGGCACGTCGAGGGTGACGCAGAAGACGGCCTTGCGGTCGGGCTCGTCGAAGCAGGGGAAGGCACGGCGGGCGTCGGTCGCTTCGAACTGGGTGGGGGCGAGGACGTGGGCGTGGCCGGCGGGGTCGGTGTAGGTCGAGCGGTAGAAGCCGTGGAGCTTGTCGTTCAGGATCCCGGTGAAGGCGACGCGCATGGCGATGGGCCCGGGCCCGACGGGCGAGGCCAGGGTGAGGACGATCCGCTCGGAGTCGCTGTGCACGGCGGCGGTGGCGAGCCGGGGAGTGCCGTCGACGACGACCTCGGCCGAGGTGACGGCCAGTTCGGCGCCGTGGAGGGCGATGGTGGTGACGGGCTCGTGGGCGATGGACTCGATGACGACCTCGCCGGCGAAGGTGGCGGCGGCCAGGTCGGGAGCGAGCCGGATCTCGTAACGCCGGGGCTCGACGGTGTAGGGGAGCCGGTGGGCGGCGGAGGGATCACTGCTGGTGGAGGCCCTGGTGTCGGTCATTGGCTGCACGCTATCAATGGCCCCTCGGAGCGCCGGTACCGGTGGTGGCGTCGGCCGTCGGCCCAGGAAGTAGGTTCCGGGTCCGTGTCCGACACCCATAGCGAACCTTCTGACGGCGACGGCATGGACAGCGGGCGGCTCGATGTCGTCACTGTCGGCAACGCCCTCGTCGACGTTCTCGCCCGGGCCAGCGACGACGACCTCGGTCGACTCGATCTGGTGAAGGGCAGCATGGAGCTGGTGGACCTCGCCCGCTCGGGCACGGTCTATGAGGGGATGGGAGCCGGTGTCGAGGTGTCGGGCGGCTCGGGGGCCAACACGGCCGTCGGGGTGGCCGCCTTAGGGGGCCGGGTGGGCTATATCGGCAAGGTGGCCGACGACACGTTCGGGACCACGTTCCTCCACGACATCGTGGCCGCCGGAGTGGCGGTGGCCCGTATCTCGACGGTGCCGGCCTCGGACGCGGCGGGCGCCGAACGGGCCACGGGGCGGTGCCTGATCCTGGTCACCGAGGACGGGGAGCGGACGATGGCCACCCACCTCGGGGTGGCGTCGGCCCTCGGTCCCGAGGACCTCGACGAAGGTCTTCTGGCCCGGGCTTCGGTGGTGTACCTCGAGGGTTATCTGTGGGACCAGCCTCCGGCCAAGAAGGCGCTGCGGCGGGCCATGGAGGTGGCGCACGGGGCCGACGCCCTGGTGGCGCTCACCCTCTCGGATCCGTTCTGTGTGAGCCGGAACCGTCGGGAGTTTCTCGACCTGCTGCACGGCGAGGTCGACGTGCTTTTCGCCAACGAGGAAGAGGTGACGATGCTGTTCGACGCATCGACCTTGGACGACGCCGTCTCGGCCGTGGAGGAGACGGGATTGCTCGCCGCCTTGACGCGAGGGGCGGCCGGTTCGGTCATCGTGACCGCCTCGGGACCGGTGGCGGTGGCGGCCGAGCCGGTGGAACATGTCGTCGACACCACCGGCGCCGGAGACCTCTACGCCGCCGGCTTTCTCTACGGGCTCACCCACGGCTACGAACCGGAGAGTTGCGGCCGGCTGGCCGGGCTGTGTGCGGCGGAGGTCATCTCGCACCTCGGGGCCCGTCCCCAGGCCGACCTCCGGCTCCTGGCCAAAGCGGCCGGCCTGTCCTAATCGCTAACCGCCCCGTCGATGCCCCTGGCCGTCGGCACCGCCGGTCAGGCCACGGAGATGCTCGCCTTGACCGTGGCGGCCAAGTGACGGCCGGCCGCCGGGGCCGAAGATCGTGGCTGGTCAGTGGCCCTCGTCGGCCGGAGCCGGGTCGGGGGGCAGATAGGCCAGGCGGAGGTCGCCCAGGCGCACGAGGACCGAGGCCACCCAGCGGGCCAGCTGACCGGCGGGGGCGGCCAGGCTGGCGGCATCCTCGAGGGCGGCCTCGTCCAGGCGGATGGTGCCCTGGTAAGAGGTCTCCACGGCGTAGCGGGGATCCTGACCGGGCTCGTGGACCTGCTCGACGACGGGAGCGGCGCGCACCAGGGTGTCGGTGCCGATGGCCGGGCTCTCCTCGGGCAGGCAGGCGAGGACGACGTCGAGATCGGGCATGGCCGAGAGGCGCTGGAGACGCAGGGTGATCTCGACCACGACCTCGGGGAGGTCCTCGGGGGGTTCGCCGATGGACCAGGACCGGTAGGCGCTCTGGCTCCAGGTGGGCCAGTCCACCGAGACGTCGGCCCGGACCCGGGGTGGCTTCTCCTCACCGGGGAGGGAGTAGGAGGTCTCCCAGGACACGTCGCCCAGGAAGACGTCGACCTGGAAGCGCTCCTCGACGGCCTGGCGCTGCAGGAGGGCGTCCTCCAGGGCGTGGCGGGTCTGGGAGATGACGTCCACCAGGATGTGGTCGAGCATGGCCGGAGGCTACCTTTCCGTCTATGGCCGTTGCCCCCGGAAACCCGTGGCTCGGACGCCGCGTCATCTCCTACGCCCACCAGGCTGGGGCCTGGGAGGCGCCCTCGTCGACGCTGTTCGCCATCCGCCGGGCGCTCGAGCTCGGGGCCACGGGCATCGAGCTCGATGTGCACGCCACATCCGACGGGCACCTGGTGGTGGGCCACGACGAAACGGTCGACCGCACCACCAATGGACACGGTGCCATCCACAGCCTGACCCTGGCCGAGGTCCGGGCCCTCGACAACGCCTACTGGTTCGCCCCCGGTGCCGACGTCACCCCGGGACTCGAGCCCGACGCCTATCCCTACCGGGGGCGGGCGCCGCACGATCTCGACTTCGCAGTCGCCACGTTGGACGAAGTTCTGGCCCTGCTCGACGAGTACCCGGCAGTGGCTCTCAACCTCGACATCAAGGCCACGGCCCCGGCCGTGGCGGCCTATGAGGAGCGGCTGGCGACCACGCTGGCCGGGCACGACCACCTCGACCGGGTCATCGTGGCGTCGTTTCTCGACATCGCCTCGGAGGCGTTCTCCCGGTGGGCGCCGGACGTGGCCACCTCGGCCGGAACCCTGGCGGTGGCCGAGTTCTGGCGGGCGCTGACCCAGGGCGCGGAGCCCCAAGCCATGCGCCATGTGGCTCTGCAGGTGCCGGCTGTCTACGGCGACCAGGTACTCGTCGACGAGCGTTTCGTGGAGGCGGCCCACCGCCAGGGCCTCGCCGTCCATGCCTGGACCATCAACGACGAGAAAGAGATGGCGCGCCTCATCGACCTGGGGGTCGACGGGATCATCTCGGACCTGCCCACGATCCTGGTGGACCTGGTGGGGCAGCGCGACGTCGGCTGGCGTCCCTGAGCCAGGGAATGCCTAGCCGCGACCGGCGTTCGGCCGCTTGCCGTGGTTGGCCTTCTTCTTGGCTCGGATCTTGAGCTTGTTGGTCCGCTTCGACATGAAAGTCAAGGTTACTGCCCCGGCGCCAGGGGCCACGACCGACGCTTAAAGGGCCCGGGGAGGCCGAGTAGCGTCAGGCCCGATGGAGCGCCTCGGTCTGGTCGGTCTGCCCAACGCCGGGAAGACGTCTTTGTTCAACGCTCTGACCCGGGCGAACGCGGCGGTGGCGCCCCACCCTTTCACCACCACCGAGTCGTCGGTGTCCATCGCCCCCCTGCCCGACGCCCGGCTCGACGCCCTGGCCACGATGAGCGCCAGCAAGAAGATCGTCCACGCCGGTATGGAGGTCGTCGATATCGCCGGTCTGGTCCCCGGCGCGTCGACGGGTGAAGGTCTCGGCAACCGGTTCCTGGCCGGCATCCGGGAGGTGGATGCCCTGTGTCTGGTGCTGCGGGCCTTCGAAACCGACGAAGCACCGGGTGACACCGACCCGGTCGACGCCCTGGCCACCTTGGAGCTCGAGCTGGTCCTGGCCGATGTGGGAACCATCGAGTCCCAGATCGAGAAGCGCCGCAAAGCATCGCGGCTCGACAAGAGCCTGACGGCCGAGGTGGCGGCCATGGAGGCCGCTCTCGAGGTTCTCTCCGGCGGTGTGCCTCTCTACCGGTCGGGGCTCGATGCCGAGAAGCGGGCCCTGCTGCGGCATTTCTTCCTTCTGACCGACAAGTCCGTTCTGGCCGTGGTCAACCTGGGCGAGGACCAGCTCGACAAGGCCGAGGCCATCGTCGGCCCGGTGGTCGACGCGCTCGGAGGCCATGGCGAGGCGCTCGGTGTCTGCGTCCAGCTGGAGGCGGAGACGGCGCAACTTCCCCTCGACCAGCGGACCGAACTCCTCGAGGGCTTGGGTCTGGGCGAAGGGGCGCTGCCGCGCGTGGCCCGTGGTGCGTATCAGCTGCTGGGCCGGCGGACATTTCTCACCACGGGCGACAAGGAGTCACGCGCCTGGAGCTTCCGGGCCGAGGCCACGGCGCCGGAGTGTGCCGGCGTCATCCATTCGGACCTGCAGAGGGGCTTCATCCGGGCCGAGGTCATCCACTGGGACGAGCTTCTCGAGTGCGGCTCGTGGGCCAAGGCCAAAGCGGCCGGGCGGATCCGCCTCGAGGGCAAGGACTACCACGTCCTCGACGGCGATGTGCTCGAGATCCGGTTCAACGTGTGAGGGCGGTGGCGCAACGGTGACGGCGACGATGTGGTTGTTGGACGATGTGGCTGTTGCGTGACGGCGAGGTGCTGGCGGCCGCGGAGATGGCCGATTCTCTGTTGTCCCGCAACAAGGGGCTGCTCGGCCGTCACGAATACGAGGGTGCATTTCTGATCCCCCACACGAGCGGGGCCCTGCACGCCTTCGGAATGCGCTTCGCCCTCGACGTGGCCTTTCTCGACCGGGAGCTGGCGGTGGTCGACACCGTCCACCTGGCACCGTGGCACGTCACGCTCCCCCGTCGGCGCTGTCGGACCGTTCTCGAGGCGCAGTCGGGCGCTTTCGAGCGCTGGCGGCTGCGCCCCGGTGACCGCCTCGAGCTGCACGACCCCCAGTGACGGCGGGCCCGGCGCCGCCCGATGCGTCCGCCGTCGCCGGCGGCCGTCTGGTGATCGTGGCCACGCCGATCGGCAACTTGGGCGATCTGTCGCCGCGGGCGGTGGAGGCGTTGCGTCAGGCCGATCTCGTCTGTTGCGAAGACACGCGCCGGACGCGCGGGCTTCTCACCCACGCCGGCATCACCGGTCAGAGGTTGCTGTCGCTGCATGACCGCAACGAGGCGGCTCGTCTTCCGGAACTGCTGGCCCTGCTGGCATCGGGAAAGACGGTGGCGGTGGTGAGTGACGCCGGAACGCCGACGGTCTCGGATCCCGGTGCCCGTCTGGTGGCGGGCGCGGTGGCCGCCGGGGCCGAGGTGACGGCGGTGCCGGGACCGAGCGCAGCGTTGATGGCGTTGGTCGTGAGCGGTCTGCCCACCGATCGCTTCTGCTTCGAGGGTTTCCTGGCCCGCCGCGGGCCCGACCGTCGCCGTTGCCTCGAGGCACTGGCCACCGAGGAGCGCACGACGCTGATCCACGAGGCTCCCGGTCGGCTGGCGGCCACCCTGGCCGATCTGGTCGCCGCCTGCGGACCGGACCGGGCCGTGGCCGTGGCCCGTGAGCTGACGAAGCTGCACGAGGAGGTGTGGCGGGGGAGCCTGGCCCAGGCGGCCGAGGAATTCGCCGCCCGGGAGGTGCGCGGTGAGGTCGTCGTGGTCCTCGGCGGGGCCGCTCCGGCGCCGCCGGCGAACGAGGCCGATCTGGTGGCCGCCCTGAGGTGTCAGGTCGACGGGGGCGCCAGCTGGCGTGACGCCACGGCGACGGTGGCGGCGGAGCTGGGGGCGTCGCGGCGCCAGGTCTACGAACTGGCTCTGGTCCTGCGGCGCCAGGACGAGGACCCGGCCACGGGGCGCTGACGAAGGAGCCCCGGGGCGGAATGCCCGGCGCAGTACCACTGTTGAAAACGGTGCGGCCCACAGTTGTTCTCGGGGCCGACCCCTCGAAAGGAGTACGACATGTCGATATTCGGTCGGGACAAGGCACAGGCCCCGGCGGTGGAGCCCGGTGACGCCCCGGAGGGCCTGGCCCTGGCGACCTTCGCCGCCGGTTGCTTCTGGGGGGTCGAGGAGTTCTTCCTCACGATTCCCGGAGTTGTAGACGCCGTCTCGGGCTACACCGGCGGCGCTCAGGACGCCCCGACCTACGAGCAGGTGTGCTCGGGGAGGACGGGACATGCCGAGGCCGTCCTCGTGACGTACGACCCGGCCCAGGTGTCCTATGACCACCTGCTCGAGGAGTTCTTCCGTCATCACGACCCCACCACACCGAACCGGCAGGGACCGGACATCGGGACCCAGTACCGCTCCGGCATCTACTTCCACAGTCCGGAGCAGGAGCTGGCGGCCAAGGAGTCCTTGCAGAAGTTCCAGGAGCGTTTCGGTCGGCCCATCGTGACCGAGGTGGCAGCGGCGGCGACCTTCTGGCCGGCCGAGGCCTATCACCAGCGTTACGTGGAGCGCACGGGACACGGCGGTTGCCACGTGGCCAACTGGTAGACGACGGCCGTCCATCTGGCCCGGACAGGCGAGGTGGATGAGGTCGGTACGCTGGGTCGGTGCCCCCGTTCTATGTGACGACGCCCATCTACTACGTGAACGACGTGCCCCATCTCGGCCACGCGTACGCCACGGTCACCGCTGACGCGCTGGCCCGTTGGCACCGGTTGTCAGGCGACGACGTCTTCTTCCTCACCGGGACCGACGAGCACGGGGACAAGATCGCCCGGGCGGCGGAGGCCAACGGGGTGAGTCCGCAGGAGTGGGTGGACCGCACCTCGGAGCGTTTCGTCGAGGCCTGGGACACCCTCAACATCTCCAACGACGACTTCATCCGCACCACCGAGCCCCGGCATCACCGAGCGGTGCAGCACTTCCTGCAGAAGATCCATGACAACGGCTACACCGAGCTCGGGGTTTATCAGGGCCTCTACTGCGTCTACTGCGAGGACTACAAGAAGGAGTCCGATCTCGTCGACGGCAAGTGCGCCATCCATGGTCGGCCCGTCGAGATGCTTGAGGAGGAGAACTACTTCTTCAAACTCAGCGCCTTCGGTGACCGGCTGCTGCAGTGGTACGAGGACCATCCCGACGCCATCCACCCCACCGTCAAGCGCAACGAAGCATTGGGGATCATCAAGTCCGGTCTCGAGGACATCTCGATCACGCGCACCTCGACGCGGTGGGGCGTGGAGGTCCCTTGGGACACCCGTCACGTCTTCTACGTCTGGTACGACGCGCTCATCAACTACCTGACAGCCATCGGCTACGGCGAGGACCAGGAACGCTTCGACCATTGGTGGCCGGCCGTTCATCATCTGCTCGGCAAGGACATCATCCGCTTCCACTGCGTCTGGTGGCCGGCTATGTGCATGGCCGCCGGCATCGACCCGCCGGCGCAGTTCCTCGTCACCGGCTGGCTTCTCGTATCGGGCGAGAAGATGTCCAAGTCGGGGGGGAACCAGGTCACGCCGGCCGACCTGGTGGCCGACTACGGCCTGGACGCTTTCCGGTACCACCTGTTGCGCGACACACCGTTAGGAAGCGACGGCGACTTCTCCTACGAAGGGGTCACGGCCCGCTACAACGCTGATCTGGCCAACAATCTCGGCAATTTGATGGCACGGGTGTCAACGGTCGTCGGCTCGAAATGTGGAGGCATAGGACCGGCGCCCGATACGACCAGTCGTCTGCGCGACGTGGCTGACGGTGTTCTCACCGACGTCATCGCCGCATGGTCGGCGGCGCAACCACACATCGCCCTCGAGACGACTTGGCGGTTGATCCGCGAGACGAACGCCGAGCTCGAAACATCCGAGCCGTGGAAGTCCGAACCGGGACCGGAGGTCGACGCCGTGCTCGGGAGCGCGTTGGAGTCGTTGCGGATCGTCGCCCTTCTGGCGTGGCCGGCGATGCCCGACACCAGTACCGAGATATGGCGACGGCTCGGGCTCAGCGGTGAACCGGCCGCCTGTCGTGTACCGCAAGACGCGGCATGGGGCGGTTACCCCGGTGGGCTGACGGTGGAGCGAGGGTCACCGTTGTTCCCGCGCCGCAAGGAATGACGGCGACCGCCGCCTCCGTTTCCCCGAGCGGTGACGGGCGGTGGATCGATTCGCACTGCCATATCCAAGACACCTATCGGCCCGGCGGGGTCGAGGCCCTGCAGGCCGTGCAAGAGGCGGCTGACGCCGGGGTGGTCGGCCTCGTCTGTGTGGGCACCGACGCCCACACTTCACGTCAAGCGGTGGCACTCGTCGACGAGGTGCGGGCCGCCGTCGCCTCCGGTGTCATGGACGCAGTGCCGGCCACGTTCGGTGCCTGGGCCACCGTGGGGCTCCATCCCCACGACGCCTCCCGGGGTCTGACGGAGGTCGAGCAGGTGCTCGATGAGGCCATGGCCGAGCACCCCGGCGTGGTGGTGGCCGTGGGGGAGTGCGGTCTCGACTATCACTACGACCACTCGCCCCGGCCCATCCAGCGGGAGATGTTCGCCGCCCAGGTGGCGCTGGCCAAGCGCCGGGAGCTGACGCTCGTCGTCCACACCCGTGAGGCGTGGGACGACACGCTCGACATCCTGAGCACTGCGGACCGACCCGAGCGGGTCGTGGTGCACTGCTTCACCGGCGGGCCCGACGAAGCGCGTCGTTGCCTCGCACTCGATGCCTTCTTGTCGTTCAGCGGGATCGTCACGTTCAAAAGCGCCGACGATGTGCGCGCCGCCGCCGCGCTGTGCCCGCTCGACCGTCTTCTGGTCGAGACCGACGCGCCGTTCCTGGCGCCGGTGCCGCACCGCGGTGAAGACAACCGCCCGGCGCTCGTGTCAGTCGTTGGTCTGGCGGTGGCCACCGTGAAGTCCGTGACGCCCGACGAACTGGCGGCATCGACGGGCGCCGCCGCCCACGTCGCTTTCGCCTTGTCCTGACGGCCCCGGGCCACGCGCCCAGCCGCACGTGGTGACGCGGTCGGCCACGATCACGGCATATATCACGGCATATATCACGGCATATGGCACCGAACAACTGATGATGGCGCCCGACGCATCGAGCAGTACCCGTGACGAGTGTGCACGTGATCGATGTGCCGTGTTCTCGTCGCTGACGAGCGAATTTCCCAAAGTATTTTCGTGAGTTGCTCAATCCTCACGGTGGTCACATCTTGCGTTCATCCATAGGGTTTTCCACAACCCCTCCCCCTGACTCTCGCAGGGCAGGTGGCGGCTTCGCCACGCTCTGCATCGTGCTCACCGCCCATCGCAAATTCCGCGTTTCGCTATCTCCATTTCAGGTAATCGTTCTTCGCAATTCGATTTGTCGGGCGCGCTTCTTTCTCCTAGCTTCGTTCTCAACCCCGACGCAGTTGACCTGTCCGCAGAGGAAGGGTGGAGTTCTGAGGACACAAAGCGCCGGAGGGCTGCGGCCGACCGTACGCCTGGGGCTCTGTATCGCTCTGGGGGTTGCGCCGCTCCTCCTGCTGGCGACTCCGGGTCGAGCCTCGCCTCGATCGATTGGCGCCCGGCCAGACACCGCCGGCACCGTTGCTCTGTCGCGTCCACGCGCCACCGGCGTGGTGACGCGTGTGGCGTCGCGCTGGACGCTTCCCATCGCACTGGCGGCCGATCATTCGCCGCCCTCCACGACGACCACCACCTCCACGACGACAACGCCGGTGGTGGCGGCGACACCGACGGCGGCCATCCGTCAGACGCCGCCCACGTCGGAGCCGACGACCACCACCTCCACGACGACGACAACCGCCCCGCCGCCACTGAGTGCGGCCGATGGCGTGGCGTCGTGGTACCCGGAGGCGCCACCGGGGTACTGCGCCAGTCCCTACCTGAGGTTCGGGAGCCTCGTGACCGTCACCGACGTGGCCACCGGACGCTCGATCCGCTGCATTGTCGACGATCGCCAGGCCATCAATCCCGGCCGGGTGATCGACCTGTCCTACGACGGGTTCTCCGACCTGACCCGTCCGTCGATCGGACTCGTCGAGGTCCGTCTGAGCTGGTGAGCTCCCGGTGCCGTCGTCGAGACGGCACCATGGTGGGGTGACGCTCACCCGACGCCAGGTCCAGGACATGATCGCCGCCCGCGATCTGCGACCGAGCCGGGCCCTCGGGCAGAACTTCGTCACCGACCCGAACACTGTCCGGCGCGTCGCCCGTTTGGCCGATCTCGAACCGGGACAACGGGTGGTGGAGATCGGAGCCGGCCTCGGCGCCCTCACGCTGGCGCTCGTCGACGCCGGAGCGTTGGTGACGGCGGTGGAGATCGATCAGCACCTGCTCCCCGTCCTGCGCGCCCAGGTGGAGAGCAGCGGCGTGCGCGTGGTATTGGCCGACGCCCTCACCCTCGACTGGTCGGCGTTGCTCGACGATCCCGATGATGCCGACACGAGCGAGGGGCAGAACCCCTGGGTCCTCGTGGCCAACCTTCCGTACAACGTGGCTGTCCCTGTCATCGTGCGCGTGCTCGAGGAGGCGCCGGCGGTGGCGTCGATGCTCGTGATGGTCCAGCGCGAGGTGGGCGAGCGTCTGGCGGCGGCTCCGGGCAGCAAAGCGTACGGAGCGGTGTCGGTCAAGGTCGCCTACCACGCCGTGGCCCGTGTCGAGGGGCGAGTTCCACCGGCTGTGTTCGTCCCCCGGCCGAGCGTCGAGTCCGTTCTCGTGCGCATCGTCCGCCGTGACACGGTGGCCGTCGATCCGGCGGTCGTGGGACCCGACCGTTTGTTCACCGTGGTGCGCGCCGGGTTCGCCCATCGACGCAAGATGCTGCGTCGCGCCCTGGTGGACGTGATCGATCCCGCCGCGTTCACCGCCGCCGCCGTCGATCCCGCCGCACGCGCCGAGGAGCTGTCGGTCGAGGACTGGGGGAGACTGGCGGCATGGGGGGAGAAACGGGAACAACCGTGACCACCGTGACGGTGACAGCGCCGGCCAAGCTGACGCTGTCGTTGCGGGTCACCGGTCGCCGTGACGACGGCTATCACCTCCTCGACGCCGAGATGGTCACGGTGGATCTCGTCGACTCCCTCACCTTCGGGCCCGGTCACGACCTGTCGGTCGTCGACGAGATCGTCGGTGGCACCGGGACCGCTGACATCTCTTCGGGGCCCGACAATCTGGTGGCCCGGGCCCTGGCCCTCGTCGGCCGCCGGGCCTCGGTGCGGGTGGTGAAGCGCATCCCCGCCGGGGCCGGCCTCGGTGGCGGGTCGGCCGACGCCGCCGCCGTGCTGCGCTGGGCCGGGTCGGCCGATCCGGCCCTGGCCGTGCGCCTCGGCGCCGACGTGCCCTTCTGCGTGCGAGGGGGGCGGGCCCGGGTGACGGGCATCGGTGAGACGATCGAGCCGTTGGCCTTCGAGCCTCGACGGTTCGTACTCCTTCTGCCTCCGATGGGCATGAACACCACGGCGGTGTACCGAGCCTGGGACGAGCGGGCTCGAGAGCCGGGCGTACCCGGCGCCGACACCGGCAACGAGCTCGAGGAGGCGGCGGTGGCGGTGGTGCCCCGCCTGGCCGCCTGGCGCGACCGGATGACCGAGGCGTGCGGACAACGGCCCCGGCTGGCCGGAAGCGGGTCGACGTGGTTCGTCGAGGGCCGGCCGCCGGAGCTTGGTCTCGAGGGTCGGGAATTCCTCGATCTCGACGGTGAGCGGGCGCCGCTGCGGGCGGTGGAGACCCTCCCCCCCGAGCCCGACGCCCCGAGCTGACCTACTTGCCGGCGGCCCTACGTTGCCAGCGGGTGGCCTTCAACATCTTCTTGTGCTTCTTCTTGCGCATGCGCTTGCGGCGCTTCTTGATGAGCGATCCCATGAGTGGGGCGAAGGTTAGCGCGGTCTTTGGAGCCGGCCGCCGGTAACCTGGCGGCCGCACGCCCGAGAGGCGGAAATGGAGGAGGTGCGACATGGGCCACCGGCTGGTCGCCATTGACCACGTGCAGCTGGCCATGCCGCCCGGGGGAGAGGACGAGGCCACCGCTTTCTACCAAGGCGTTCTCGGCCTCGAGCGTCGCCCCAAGCCCCCGCCGCTGGCCGCTCGCGGAGGATGCTGGTTCTCGAACGACGATGTCGTCATCCATCTCGGAGTGGAGGCGGAATTCCTCGCCGCCAAGAAGGCGCACCCGGCGATCATGGTCCGGGGATTCGACGCCCTGTGCGCCGAGCTCGATTCCCGAGGCCATCGGGTGCGCCCCGACCACGACCTGCCCGGCGTTCGCCGCAGCTTTGTCGACGATCCGTTCGGTAACCGGATCGAGCTCATCGAAGGGTGAGCCCCGGGTCGGCGAGGATGATGCTCGGGAAGTGAGATCTTCGCCGCCGCCCGGTGGCGCCTACGAGACCCTTGGCGGGTAGTTCAATCGGCAGAACGCCGGCCTTTGGAGCCGGATGTTGGAGGTTCGAGCCCTCCCCCGCCAGCGAAGCCCTTCACCAGGAAAGATGTGCTCAGATGGGATGTCGAAGGTGTCAGCATTGCACCTACGTTGATTGGTGACCCCAGGACGTGGGTGCCAATGACCGGCGGCAAGCAGTCATCGGCGATTGGCGTTACCCTCGTCCCGTCCACCTCCACCAACTCGACGGCCCGCACGTGGGCTCAGAGACGGTCTGCGATGGCATGGTCACGTTCCGTGGTGGCGTGTGCCCAGGCGGGCCATGAGCTCGGCCACGGCAGCACCGGCCCAGGTGGCTCACTATCCCTTGAGATCGTGGAAGTGGAGGTCCGCCATGCCAACCTTCCCACAGGCATCTATCCACCGGTCTCGGAACTTCGTCCTTCGCAGGGGAAGGCGCGGGGGGCGGTCGGTCCGCGGGGTGGACCGCCGTGTCGACAGCCGATGTCAGGGGCTAACATCTCGTCCGCGGGTTCTAAACGTGTCTTCGTGACCTTCCCGAAAATCTGATGAGGGTCCTTTTTCACCGACCGTGTTAGCGTCGCATAGCCGAGATATGGGCTTTAGCCGGCGGAATTGTCATCGCGGCGAGGAGGGCACGATGAACCAGATCGCGAGCCGTTCATCGATCCGGTGGCGCTCAGTCCGGCGAGGGGCGCTCATCCGAGCGGTGGGCCTGACCCTCTTCGTCGCCACTACGGCGATTGCCATCACCGCCGCCACTCCCGGTGTGGCCGGAGCGAGCCAGACATCCTGGTCGGCACCCGTGGACGTCGACGCCACGACGCCCATCTACGCGGTGTCGTGCGCCAGCCCGTCGTTCTGCGTGGCCGTCGACCAGGACGGGAACGCCCTCGTCTACAACGGATCCACCATGTCCGCACCCACCTCGATCGACGACGCGGCGCTGTATTCCGTGTCGTGCCCGACCGCCACTTTCTGCGCGGCCGTCGACGATAACGGGAACGCCATCGTCTACAACGGCTCGTCGTGGTCCGCTCCCACGGCCATCGACCACGAGGAGGAGGGACCGGGGGTCTTGAACTCCGTGTCGTGTCCGACCGCGTCGTTCTGCGTGGCCGTGGACGACGACGGTAACGCCTTCACCTACGACGGCTCGTCATGGTCATCAGCGGCCAATGTCGACGAGACGGGCCTCTATGCGGTGTCGTGTCCGACCGTCTCGTTCTGCGTGGCCGTGGACCAGACCGGAAACGCCTTCACCTACGACGGTTCATCGTGGACGTCCGGCGACGACATCGATGGATACGACACCCTCGAATCGGTGTCGTGCTCGAGTCCGACATTCTGCGTGGCGGTCGACGACTTCGGCAATGCCCTGACCTACGACGGCTCCTCGTGGTCGTCGGCCCTTGACATCGACGGGTCTGAGACCCTGTTTGCGGTGTCCTGCACCACGGCATCGTTCTGCATGGCCAGCGACGCCGCCGGCAACGCCCTCACCTACGACGGATCGACGTGGTCGTCCGACGACGTCGACGGGACCAACCCGCTCTTTTCCGTCTCCTGTCCGACCACGTCGTTCTGCGCAGCCGTGGACGGAGACGGCAACGCCCTCACCTACGGATGGGTGTCGGCCGACTACTCGTGCAATGTGCCCGGGTTCGGGACCACCACCGATCCGGTCGTCGTGTCCGAAACGCCGTCGCCGCCGTCGAGTATCACCGCACCGGGGACCTTCCAGACCACCCTGTCGGCCGACTTCACCGTCCCGGCGAACGTCCTCAACGCGGCGGTCTCCGACGGGGTGACGAGCGTCACTCTCGACTCCGTCTCGTTCACTGTGAACGGCCTCACGCCGGACGACGACCCGAGCAACTCGGTCACTCCGAACTCGCTGTCGGCGTCGGCCACCAACCTGCCCATCACTTTCACGCCCCAGACGAACACCCCGTTCACCTTCGCCACCACCTACAACCCCGAGACGTGGCAGACGGCGTCGAACCCGGGGACGGTCAACTTCACCCCCGGACAGATCGTCGTCGACTACACCTACGTGGTCTCGGGCTCACCGAACGCCGAATCGGCCGACTGCAGCCCTCCCAGCGGGATCGCCGCCTTGGACTCCACCGTCGTGAACGCGACGTCGCCCACACCGAGCTTTGAGGCACCGGCGTCGGTGCCCCCCCTGCAGGCCGAGGTCACCGCCCCCCTGGCCGACGGCTGGGCCATCGCCGTCACCAACACCTCGATGGTGCCGGTGGACGGGCTCTCCGCCCAGGTCACCGTGGGTGACGGGGGGGCGCCTCTCACCTACGACCTGGCCGGCATGGCCAAGGCGGGGACGAGTTGTTCGTCGTCGGGATCGGGGACGGCCACCTGCAACGTGGGCGCCCTGGGGCCGGGGGACACACGCACCATCAACGCCCTCGTCGACACGACGGGGCTGGCGGAGGGCACCTCCATCACCGGCACCGTGGACGTCACCTCGTCCAACGCCGGGTCGCAATCCTCTTCGCTCGGGGCCGTGTCGGTGGTGGTGGTGGAGAACGGGGCCGTGGCCGTGGCCGTCCCCAAGGTGGCGGTGACGAGCACGACGGCCCCCCTGTCGGACAGCGTGCCGTCCAAGGTGACCCTGAAGCTCCCGAGGAAGGTCCCGGTCATGTCCGGCCCCTTCGAGGGGGCGGCCGGGCACGAGAACGGCCCGGCCTCGGCCAAGGGCCCGCCGGTGGCCGTGACGCTCGAGCCCCTCGCCAGCTCCCAGGACCCCGAGATGTGCCCGGCGTCGTCCGGTGGCTGTGACGGCGACATCGTGGAGATCGGGGGGGATTTCTCGGCCTACACCAGCACGGCCAAGCCCATCTCCGCCGTGGTCAAGATCTTCTACGGAGTCACCGTGCCGGCGGCGTCGATGTACTTCCAGGACTCCCCCAACGACGGGCCCCAAGAGCTCACCGCGTGCCTCAAGACTGCCGGGCAGTACAACACACCGTGCGTCAAGGGCAAAGAGAAGATCATCGGCTCGAGAGGCAACTTGTCCACCCAAGACACCATCTACTTCACCGGCGGCGACCCTCTGGTCGGCCGCAAGTGAACGGCGGCGAGGGCCGCTTCCTGCGGACCGTGTAGCTCAGGCCGCACGACGACCAGGGGTGGCCACGAGTGAGCGCGCGCCTCCTGCCGTACATCCCGCGGCTCACCGTCGAATGGGCACAGCGGCCGGGGAGCGCCGCCAGCGGAGGCCCGCAGTGGCAGACTCTCGACGCCACCATGGTCTTCGGGGACGTGTCGGGCTTCACCAAGATGTCGGAGCGGCTGGCGCGACACGGTAAGGTCGGCGCCGAGGAGATCGCCGACGCCATCAACACGTGCTTCGAGGAACTGCTCGAGGTGGCCCACAAGGCCGGCGGCAGTCTGCTCAAGTTCGGCGGAGACGCCCTGTTGTTGCTGTTCGACGGGGCGGATCATGCCACCCGAGCCGCGCACGCGGCACTGGGCATGCGGGCCCGGCTGCGTGATGTCGGTCGCCTGTCGACATCGGCGGGTCAGGTCGTCCTGCGCATCTCGATCGGCGTGCACACGGGTACGTTCCACGTTTTTCTGGTGGGAGGATCGCATCGTGAGCTCGTCGTCACCGGACCGGCAGTCACGGCGACAGTTGACGCCGAGGGTACGGCCACCGCCGGGGAAATCGTCATGAGCGCGGCGACGGCCGCGGTCCTGCCGGCGGGTAGCCGGGGACCGGCGCGGGGCAGCGGGTTTCTTCTGCGCTCCCCGCCGGGAACGCCCCCAGACGATCCGATCGTGATCCTGGACATGGACGACGACAAGGTGGCCCCGTACGTGCCCGCCGCCATCCGGTCCCACTTGCTCGGTGGAGGTGCCGATCCCGTGCATCGAACCGCCACCGTGGCGTTCCTGCACTTTGACGGCACCGACGACATCGTGGAGCACGAGGGCCCAGAGCGCTGCGCATCACTGCTCGACTCGACCGTGCGGCGCGTGCAACAAGTCGTCGAAGAAAGGAACGTCACCTTTCTTGGCACCGACGTCGATCACGACGGCGGCAAGATCATCGTGGTGTCGGGCGTGCCTCGGCGTTTTGGCGACGACGAGGAGCGTATCCTCACCGCGCTGCGCCAGGTGATCGACTCCGATCTGTCTCTACCGCTGCGCATAGGTGTGCACAGCGGCCCGGTCTTCGCCGGAGACGTCGGCGCTGCCTATCGCCGGACCTTCACCGTCATGGGCGACACAGTCAACCTCGCTGCTCGCCTCATGGCGAAGGCAGAACCCGGCCAGGTCCTGGCTACAGAAGATGTCCTCGACCGATCACAGCGCTTTTTTGTCACGACGCCCCTGCCTCCGTTCACGGTCAAGGGCAAGCGACGGCCCGTCACAGCCTTCGCTGTCGGTGACGCCCGACGGACCCGCACCGGTCGTCTCGATGTCCTTCCCCTGGTGGGCGTGGACGAGGAGCTCTCCGCTTTCGATGCCGTTCTGGCCGATGTCGAAGCCGGTGACGGACGCGTCATCGAGATCGTCGGGGACCACGGAAGCGGTAAATCGCGGCTGGTGGACGAGTTGCGCCACCGGGCCGGACATCTGCCGTGTCTGAGCGTGACGTGCGAGAGCTACGAAGCGACGGCGCCATACGCGCCGTTCTGGCTCTTGTTTCGCCACGTGCTCGGGGTCGATGCCGATTCCGATCGCCTACTCGTCGCCCGTCGTCTGCGCGACCGGGTGCACGATGACGCGCCGGAACTCCTCAGCGCGCTACCCCTGCTCGGGACTCCGCTGGACCTTGATCTACCCGATACGCCCGAGACAGCGTTGCTGGAACCCGAATTCCGCCGCCTCAGCGTCGAACAAGCGGCCACCGAATTCCTCCGCAGAACTCTTCCTGTTCCGGCACTGATCGTGCTGGAGGACGTGCACCACATGGACGAGGCGTCGCAGAGCCTGCTCCGCCACGTCATCGACCTTGTCAGCACGCGGCCCGCGCTGCTGTGCCTGACGAGGCGCGCCACGGGTAGTGGCTTCGTCACTGTCCCCGCCCGACACGTGCGGACGCTGCACCTCACCCCATGGTCGGTGGACACCGCCGTTGAAGCGCTCACCCGTATCACGAGCGACGTGGCCCTTCTTCCCTACGAGATGCGCGCCCTGGCCGAGCGCTCCGCCGGCAACCCCCTCTTCCTGGAGGAGTTGTGGCGTGCCCGCCTCGCCGGTGCATCGATGGACGCTCTTCCGGCGTCGGTCGATGCGGCGGTGACGGCCCAGATCGACTGTCTTTCCCCCAGGGCCCGCCAGACCCTTCGGTGCGCGGCGGTGCTGGGAAGCAGCTTCCTCCAACGTGATCTGATCGATCTTCTGCGGCCCGAGACCGAATCGTCGCCGGCTCCCGATCCACACTTTGTACGTGACCTCGAGGGCTTCCTGGTCACCGAGGGATCCGGCATGGTGAGGTTCCGGTCGACCATCGTACGGGAGTGCGCCTACGAGGAGCTGCCCTACCGCCGCCGCCGGGAGCTCCACGGGCGCGCCGCCGAGGCCATCGCCGCCGGTCTCGGGGCCGAGGCCGATACCCAAGCAGAAATTCTCGCCATGCATCTCTTCCACGCCCAGCACTATCACCGCGCCTGGCATTACGCCCGTATCGCCGGACAACGAGCGCTCGACAAGTACGCCAATGTCGAAGCCGCCGCCCATTTCGAAAGTGCGCTGGCGGCCGGTCGGCGGATCTCGGACCTTCCGGCGCACGAGTTGGCGTCGGTGTGGGAGGCCCTTGGCGATGTGCGCGAACGTGCTGGTTCCTATGAGGGAGCGGCGGCGGCCTTCCGCCGAGCGCGTCTGCTCACGACCGATCCCGTCGCCGAAGCGGAGTTGTGCCTGAAGGAGGCCTGGATACCCGAGCGGACCGGCCGGTACTCGGTGGCGGTGCGTTGGATCCGACGCGGTCTACGCGCCATCGAGGGGGTTGACGGTGTCGACGCCGGTCGACGGCGGGCGCAGCTGACGGTCTGGTACGCAACGGTCCGTCAGGCCCAAGGGCAGCACCGAGAAGCGGTCGCGTGGTGCGAGAACGCCATCGTCGAAGCACGTCAGTCCGGAGACAGAGACGCCGAAGCCCACGCCTTGTTCATCCTCGACTGGGCCTGGATGTCGCTGGGACGATGGGACCAGTCCACGAACTCCCAGCGTGCACTGGAGATCTACACCGAGCTGGGCGACCCGGGAGGCCAGGCCGTGGTCCTCAACAACCTCGGCGTCTTCGCCTACTTCCGAGGTCAGTGGGACGACGCCATCGCCTTTTACGAACGCGGTCACGACGCCCGTGTGGCGACAGGGAACGACATCGACGCCGCCATGGGTACATGTAACATCGGGGAGATCCTGGCCAACCAAGGTCACTACGCACAAGCCGAGGAACGATTCGCCCACAGTCTGCGGGTCTTTCGGGCGGGCGGGTACCGGTACGGGATCGGTTACACGCTGCTCCTGTCCGGACAGCTGGCAGGGCGGATGGGATCCTTCGACACGGCGTACGAGCGGCTGAACGCAGCTCACCGGGAATTCGCCGCGTCCGCGCTCACCAGCGACATCCGCCTGGTGGATGCCCGGACGGCCGAGTGTCTGGCCCTCGAAGGGCGCACCACCGAGGCGCTGGCCATCGTCGAACGCCTACTCAAGACCGGGACGGCAGGCTTGAATGCAGAGATGGCACTTCTCCAGCGGATACGCGGGTACGCGCTCCTCCTTGAGGGTGATCTTGACGGCGCCGCGCATGCCTTCGACATCAGCTTGCAGAGCGGGCGGGACCTCGATGCGACCTACGAGGTGGCTCTCACGTTGATCGCGCAGCAACGCCTGGCCCGTCTCGCTGCCGATGACACGGCGGCCGACGAACTGGCTGAGAGATCGACGGTCCTCCTCGATCGTCTCGGTGTCATCAACGTGGCCGACACCACCGTCGTCACCGACGGGGAGCCCCGGTGCTGAAGGTGCACCCGGCGAGACGGATGAGCCGCTGTGCCCAGGGAATGGAGCACATCGTGGCCCGGGTTCTGATCAGCGGTTCTCCTGATGGTCTCGGCCTCATGGCTGCCCGATTGCTCGTCGGCGACGGTCACGAGGTCGCCAGGCGGGTCGCCGAGCAGGCCAACGCGCAACGCGATCGACAGATTCGACGCGGTCATCCACAACGTCGGCATCGGGCCCCGTGAGCCGAGACGGATGGAGACAGTCGACGGGCTCTGCCATGTGTTCGCCGTCAATGTCCTGGCTCCCTGCGGGCTGACCTCTCTCGTGGCGCGCCCGACCGGCCTCGTCTACCTGAGCTCGGGCCTGCACCGGGGCGGCGATCCGGACCTCTCTTCCTTCCAGTGGGTCGCACGGCCCTGGAATGGTTCCCCACGAAAGGGGGCTCGGGAGCACCCGACGACCTGGCGATGGCCCCGGCGACCCAGGCCCCCTGGCTGGCGGTGAGCGATGACGCCGCAGCGACCGTCCCCGGTCAGTACTTCTACCATCAAGAACCCCGTGAGGCGCATGGTGCGGCACGCGACCGGACGGTCCACGACGGCCCTCGGGCGGCGTGCTCGAAGCTAACCGGGACAGACCTCCCGTGAATGACCGCGACCGTCGGCCCGGTGAAGGCCCGGACGCGATGCCCTGAACGGAATCCGTCGCCCTGTCGGGAGACCATCCCCCTGCGCGCCCATTGGCGGGTGTGGGTTGTTGTTGATCGCCGTGACCGAATCGAGCCGGGCCATGACCCGTGGCCCGAGGCCGACGCCCGACTCGACGCCGCCCGCCGCTGGCCGGCCCTCCGCTCAGCGCTCGGTGAACTGTGTCGAGAAGACCGCGAACTGCTGCTCCGGACCCGTGCGGAGATGAATTCTCTGTCCTCCTCGATCGGGCGCGTGCGTCGGGGCGAGGCGCTCGAGGTCGGATACACCGACGACGAGCGCCGCCTGGCCTCCGGCTGATCCCTAGGTCGTTGAACCCGCGTGGAATAGCGGCAGGGCAGTAGGTGTCGTTCAGTGTCGCGTAGTGATGCTCTGAACAGGCAAAACGCTCTGGAAGTCACCTTCACCAGGTTCTCAACCAAAGGTTGGAGGTTCGAGCCCTCCCCGGCCAGCCCAGATCGATCAGTTGGTAAAGGCGTGCAGCCCGTCGGGCACGAAGTCGGGGGCCATGATGAGCCGGTTGCGCAGGACGTCGTCGCAGTGGCGGCAGCGTGTCCCTCGCGGCGTCACCCGGCAGGCCATGATCCCGGCCAGATGAGGTACGTCGTATCCACTGCACATTCCTCCGTCGAGTTCTTCGGAGCAGTATGCGACTTCACCGTCACGGTGGAGAACGAGGCATCCGTTACACATTGGCCCAGAATCCTTTCCCGTGGCCTGAGGGATATCCCCTGCGTGCCTTATGACAATCGGCCGGTTGCGCACATCGGACGAGCAAGCGACACACAACGGCGCCCACTGTCAGCGCGGTTAGAGTTTCACTCGTCACGCAGAGCGGTAAAAATACGCCATTACCCCCCCGGAGTGGTTACTTCGGAGGCGCTCAGCGGTTGACCCGGCAGGGCGATGGTGTGACTCACGTCCGAGCATGTCGATCCGGCGGCCTCGGCTCGGCCGACGTCGGAGGGTCTCGGATGGGTTGGCCATGGGTCACCGGCCACCCCATCGAACGGCGATCACCTCCCGGTCGCCATCAAGGGACGGGGTGATGGCCAAGGGGGGCCCGGGTGTTGGGGATCAGTGCTGGGGCGAGGTGACGGGGACCTGGGTGCAGCGGGGACAGGAGTGGCGTGCCACGAGGCGGTGGGCGAAGAAACCGCCGCGGTGGGGATGATCCTCTCCGGGGCAGGGCCGACCGGCTGTCTCTTCCGTGCAGTACGCGACGGTGCCGTCACGGTGCACGACCAGCTGTCCGAGGCAGCTCCTCATCGTTGTCCACCTCACGGTTGTGCCGGCCTGGGCCGGCAGTGGGACCTTGTGTTCCCCGGTCCGTCGGGGAGGTCTCTGGCCGTGCATCGGCGCGTCGTGGGGTCTCCTTGAGGAGATTTCGCAACACCCCCCCAATTTCTTTGCGGCCGTCCCCATGCGCTTCGGTGGGGGCGTCATCGGAAGTCGCGCGACGGCGGCAGGGGAGCCGAGCCGAGATCGAGGCGGGAGATCTTCTCCGCCACCACGCTGACCACCCCGTCCACCCGCTCGAGGCGGCCCCTCACCAGCAGAGCGGGGGAGCGCCGGGCGCTGTCGCGCCAGCGCAGCCACGCCCCCGGCGAGCAGATCACGTTCACCATCCCGGTCTCGTCCTCCAGGTTGAGGAACACGGTTCCCTTGGCGCTTTCGGGGTGCTGGCGGTGGGTGACCACCCCGCCCACGAGCACCCGCCCGTCGGTTTCGGCCCCCGGCAGCCGACCGGCGGGGATGACGCCCAGGGCGTCCAGCCGGGGCCGGGCCAGCTCGACGGCTCCGGCGCCCACCGTGAGGCCGGTGGCCCACATGTCGGCCGCCACCTCCTCCAGTGGCGCCAGGTCGGGGAGCACAGGGGCATCCTCTCCGGTCACGAGGCCCGGCAGCCGGTCGGGGGTGGCCTGGGCGATCACCCCGGCGGCCCACAACGCCCGCCGCCGGGTGCCCGCGGCCCTGTCGTGCGGCGTTGCGGTCCCGTCGCGGGGGGCCAGTCCTTCGAGGGCGCCCGCCGTGGCCAGCGCTTCCAGTTGGGACCGCCCCACTCCCCCCCGGCGCACCACGTCTTCCATCGAGGCGTAGGGGCGGTGGGCGGCGACGCACTCGGCCATCTCGGCGCCGACGGTGCGGACCACCCCGATCCCCAGTCGGACGTCGGGCTGGCGGCACGGGGCGCCCGCGAGACCACCGGCCGGGCCCGCCACCCCCCAGTCGAGGGTGGCCTCGGCGCCCGACCGGTCGACGTGGGGACGCTCCACCACGATGCCGTGGCGCCGGGCGTCGGCCACCAGGGACTGGGGGGACCAGAACCCCATGGGCTGGGCGTTGAGCAGGGCGGCGCAGAAGGCGGAGGGGTAGTGGAGCTTCAACCAGGCGCTCGAGTAGACGAGGTAGGCGAAGGACACGGCGTGGCTCTCGGGGAACCCGAAGCTGGCGAAGGCGGCCAGCTTGCCGAAGATCTCGTCGGCCACGTCGCCGGTGATGCCGCGCTCGGCCATGCCGGCGAAGAGGCGGTCCCGCAGCAGCGTCATCCGGGCCCCCGACCGCTTGGCCCCCATGGCCTGGCGCAGCTCGTCGGCCTCCGCCGCGCTGAACCCCGCCGCGTCGATGGCGATCTGCATGAGCTGTTCCTGGAACAGTGGGACCCCCAGGGTCTTGGCCAGGGCCTTTTCGAGCAGGGGGTGCGGGGGGGTGGGCGCCTCGAGGCCTTGCCGGCGGCGGATGTAGGGATGGACGGATCCCCCCTGGATGGGACCGGGCCGGATGATGGCGACCTCTATCACCAGGTCGGAGAAGCACCGGGGTCGGATCCGGGGCAACGTGGCCATCTGGGCCCGGCTCTCCACCTGGAACACCCCCACGGTGTCGGCCCGGCACAGCATGTCGTAGACGGCGTCCTCCTGGGGCACCATGGCCAGGTCGATCTCTACCGCATGGGTGTCGTGGATCAGGTCCACCGCCCGGTGCAGGGCGTCGAGCATCCCCAGGCCGAGCAGGTCGAACTTGACCAGGCCCACCCGGGCGCAGTCCTCCTTGTCCCACTGCAGGGCGGTCCGCCCGGGGTGCCGGGCCCACTCCACCGGGCAGACCTCCACCACCGGCCGGTCGCAGATGACCATCCCCCCCGAATGAAGCCCCAGATGCCGGGGGAAGTCGAGGACCTGCCCGGCCAGGGCGGCCACCGCCGGCGGCAGCGGTCCGCCCCGGTCGAGCGGCTCCCCGTTGTCGACCCCCTTGGCCCAGCCGTCGACCTGCTCGGGGGAGTGTCCGAGGGCTTTTCCGATGTCGCGGATGGCCGACCGGGCCCGGTAGGTGATGACGTTGGCCACCTGGGCGGCGTGATGGCGGCCGTAGTGCTCGAAGACGTAGGCGATGACCTCCTCCCGGCGCCCCGACTCGATGTCGAGGTCGATGTCGGGTGGTCCGTCGCGCTCGGGAGAAAGGAACCGTTCGAACAGCAGCCCGAGACCCACGGCGTCGGCCCTGGTGATGGACAGGGCGAAGCAGACGGCCGAATTGGCTGCCGACCCCCGGCCCTGGCAGTAGATGTCGTGGCGCCGGCAGAACTCCACGATGTCCCAGACGATGAGGAAATAGCCGGCGAACCCGAGGGCGCCGATCACCTCGAGCTCGTGGTCGATCTGGGCCCAGGCCCCTGGTATGCGCTCGTCGTGACGCGGCCCGTAGCGGGCGGTGGCACCCCGACGGGTCAGCTCGACCAGCCAGGTCTGCTCGTCGTGCCCGGAGGGGACGGGGAAGTGGGGGAGCCTCGGGGCCACCAACCGCAGGTCGAAGGCGCACTCCCAGCCCAGCTCGCCCGCCCTGCTCACCGCCCCGGGCCAGCGGGCAAAGCGTCGTTCCTGCTCACCGGGGCTGCGGAGATGGGCGGCGGCGGCCGCCGGCAGCCATCCCTCCAGCTCGACCAGGGGCCGCCGGGCCCGCACGGCGGCCAGTGCGGTGGCCAGAGGCCTCCGGGAGGCCGTGGCGTAGTGGACGTTGTTGGTGGCGACGAGATCCACCCCCCTGTCGACGGCCAGCCAGGCCAGGGCGTCGTTGCGGGCGGTGTCGAGCGGATCGCCGTGCGCCCACAGCTCCACCGCCACGTTCTCCCGCCCGAAGGCATCCGTCAGCCGATCGAGCTCCCGCCCGGCCACGGCCGGACCGCCGCCCGTGAGGGCGGCGGGGACCGCCCCTTTCCGGCACCCGGTGAGGACCAGCCAGTGCCCCCCGTGCCGGTTCCCCAGGTCGTCGAGCGTGCATGTCGGCCGGCCCTTGGTTTCCCCGGCCAGGTGGGCCTCGGCGATGGCCCGACTGAGCCGGGCGTAGCCATCAGGGTCGCGGGCCAGGACCACCAGGTGGGTCCCGACCGGGTCGGCTGCCCCGGTCCGAGCGTTGGAGGATGACCCGCCCGAGCGCGGGGTGCCGGAGAACAGTGAGGTGGACGGCACCAGGGTGAGCTCGGCACCGAAGACCGATGCCAACCCCACCGCCCGGGCCGTCTCGGCGAAACGGACCACCCCGTAGAGGCCGTCGTGGTCGGTGAGGGCCAGGGCGCCGAGCCGGAGCCGGGCGGCCTCGGCCACGAGCTCCTCAGGATGCGAGGCACCGTCGAGGAAGCTGAAGTTGGAATGGCAGTGCAGCTCGGCATAACGCCCCGGGTGGTCAGTCGTAGGTTCCCTCCAGCCACCAGCCGCCCCGCTCGCGCGTGAGCAGATGTGCCGTGCCGCTACCGGTGACGATCTGCATCCGGGCTTGGCGCCGGGGGACCGACCACCACCGTTCGTCCGACGGCCACGGCCCGGCCCACCCCACCACCGGGGTCCACCGCCCGCCGTCCACCGACAGCCGGTCGGGGGTGGTCGTGACCATCCCCCCGCCGCTCACCCCCACGAGCTGACCGTCGACGTCGACGAGTTGGGCCGGCAGCGGCCGGGCCAGCACGATCATCGGTGCCGGTGGGGGGACCTGCCCCGGCCACGGCGGGTCGCCCGGGGTTCCCGGCCCCCGCCGCCGCCGACGTCCTCCCCCGATGGCCCCCGCGTCGGCTCCCCGACCACCGGACCAAGGGACGACCCGGGCTCGCTCGGCCGGCCCCCGCCCCCCCTGGAGCCGGCCGATGACCACCGCCTCGGGGCCGAGCAGTTGCTCGACCCGGGCCAGGGCCCGGGCCGCCCGGGCCGTCGCCCCCGCCTCGCCGCCCCAGAATTCGGGTTGCCGGCTCGGGGTCCCCCCGACCCTCTCCTCTTTGAGAGGCACCCCCCGCCGGGGGGTGAGGCGGAAACCGGGTAATTCGCCCTCCACCCCCTGGGCCACCCGGTGGCAGGCGACCCCGTCGACCCCGAACCGGGCCAGCACATGTCGGTCCGGGAGGGCGGCGAACCGCCCCAGCGTGTGGATCCCCAGCCGATCCAGGAGGTCGGCCAGCTCCGGTCGCCCCAGCGTTGTCAACGGCCAGGGGGCCAGAAAGGCAGGGGTTCCTCCCGGCGCCACCACCACCGGGTCCGTTCCCGGGCACCGGGCCGCCAGCACGGCAGCGAACAGCCCGTCGGCCACTCCCACACCGGCCGGCACTCCCACACCGGCTGTCACTCCCGCACCGACTGTCACTCCTGCACCGCCAGCAACGCCATCCACGGTTCTCACGGCGTCGGCCACCAGGCGGGCGAACCGCTCGTCACCCCCGAAGTAGCGCGACGGGCCCCGGGTGCCCACGGCGCACACCCCGTTCCGCACCACCTCGACACCGGGCGAGAACCGCCCCACCGCTCCCGTCACCCGCCCGAGAGCCCGGGCCTCCCGCCCCTTTTCCTGCTCCTCCAGGAGGTCCGGGCACCACACCACGAGTACCCGCTGCACGGCCCCCCCTTCACCCTGCCGCCACGGCACCCGATGCCGCCGGCAGCCACAGCCCCGTCCGCATCCCCCTGGCCGCGGCGCGCCGTCCCGAGGTCACCACCTCGACATGCCGGCCCCGGAGGTGGCCGTGGCCCCTGTCCACTCCCTCCCACACCCCGCCCTCCACCGTCAGACGGACATCGGGCCCTTCGGGCCACGTCCCCGGCCCGGCCTGGACCACCAGCACGGCCCGCCGCTGCCGGGCCCGGGCCACCAGCCGCCGCGCCACCCCCGGCCGCACCCGACCAGGGGGGCACACGAGCACGACGTCCATGTCGTCGAGCACGGCGGCCGTGGCTTCCGGCCATGCCGACCCCGGCCACGGGACGAGGGCCAGGTGGTCGAGATCCACCCCCAGCTCGGCGATGGCCAGGATCCCGGGGTCTCCCGTCCCCACCGCCGCGCACCATGACCCGGCGGTCGAGGCGGCGGCGAGGAGGGCGAAAGCCAGTGTGCCGGCCCCGCCCCCGGATCTCCTGGCCCCCCCGCCGTCTGGGCCGCCGGCCCTGCCATCGCCGCTGTCCACCGTGATGACGGCTCCCCTTTGCAATCCGCCTCCGGGCAGCAGGGCGACGAGGTCCGGGAGTAGCGGCAAGAGCTGGTCCCGGCTGGCCGACACCGGCCGGGCCCGGGAGGCGAGAGAGACATCGACCGGGGTCACGATCCGAGACTAGCGAACGTATGTTCGATTGGCCAGGGGGCCTCGAAGATCGACCGTCGTTCTTATCTCCCCAGCTCACGGCCGAGTTGTCGGTCCGTCGGTCGCTGCTGCTGTCGTTGGGGTCCGGTGGGGCCCGTCAGCTCGCGCTCGTGTCCGAGGGCCGCCGTCCGCCATGGCTCGTGGTCGAACCACGGGGTCAGCTTCACCCACCCCATGTCGTTGCGCTCGTTCACCACCAGCGCCATCCCCGGCTCCCCCCGCCCCACCACATCGGCCGGGAGCCGCCGTCGCAGCACTGTCGATGTCGTCACCGAGGGCACCGGCTCCGACCCCCTCCATCCCGGGCCCCGCAGCATCCGCTCCACCACCGCCCGGGCCACCCCGCTGCCCGGGGCCGTCACCGGCGTGCTCAGTGACCGCGTCGACACCTCTTCTTCTCCGGCCAGCGTCGAGAGGGCCTCGAGCGTGGCCACGTCCCCGATGCCCGGCAGCACCACCGTCGTCCCGAATAGAGAGAGGAATCCCTCGGCCGCCGCCCCCCACCGCCCCCGTGCCTGGGACAGGTCCTGCAGGCACGCCAGCGTGACCACTCCCTGGCTGCCCCCCTCGCTCACCATGGCCGGCAGGTCCGGTACCGGTGCGATGTTTGCCACCTCGTCGAGGGCGAGCACCACCGGTGGCCGCTCCGAGGCCCGGCCTGCCCCCCGGCTGGAGAGGTGGCCGGACAGGTCGTCGGCGGCCCGGGCGTAGGCGGCGGCCCGGATGTCGGTGAGCAGCCCGACGACGAGCGGTGCGGCCAGGGCCTGGTGCCGGCCCGTGGCGCATATATAGAGCGTGGCCGACGAGTCGCAGAAGCTCCGGGGATCGAAGTCAGGGGCGACCGTGGTGGCCAGGGCCGCCTCGCTGCGGTAGGCGGCGAGCACACCCGAGGCCGTCGACCAGATCCCGCTCTGCTCGCGCTCGTCCGTGGCCGCGATTCCGGCCAGGAGGTCACCGGCGATACCGGCTCCTTCCCGGTCGAGGATCCCGAGAGCCTGAGCCGCCTGCCGGCGGTCGATCCACGACAGCACCGTGGCCAGCTCCGCACCCTCGAGGGCGGCGGCATGGAGCACCGGAGCCAACAGGGCCTCGGCCCGCTCGGTCCAGTGGTCCACTCCGATCTCGCCACCCTGGCCCCGGCCCCCCGACGGTCGTGTCGATCCGACGAGACCACGGGCCACCAACAAGGCGTCGTCCCAGCTTGCGCAGCCCGTCACCGGCGACCACCGCACCCGCTCCACCCCGGCCGGCGTCTCCACCGTCCCGCTCGGGTCGTACAGAAAGCACCGACCCTCACGTCCCCTCGCCCCGGCCGTCGCCCGCAGCACGTCCGGTTTCGTCGACGTCGACACCACCGACCCTGGCGCTCCGAGCACCGTCGGCACCACCAGTCCTGACGTCTTGCCCGAACGCGGAGGACCGAGGACCAACACCGCCTGTTCGGCCGGTGCCCATGTCGGCCCCGTCGATCCCTGACCGAGATACAGGCACCCGCCGTCCTGAGCGACAGCGACGCGGATGAGCTCGCGTGCGTCGGTCACGCGCCCTGCCTTCTCGATCGGGGTCTTCTCGATCGGTCATCCATGTGGGATCGAGCACGCTGATGCGATGCGCGTCGTGTTCCTGGCGGCGCGCCCACGCGCTTTTCAGTATCCGGCGTCGAGGTCGACGAGATCCGCCGGTGTGCCGCCACTGAGCCACGTTCGTAGTTGCGCGGCAAAACGCCACTTGAAGTCGTCCAGCGTGTGCGTTGACGACCACGTGACGTGAGGAAGAGCGAGAATGTCGGGACGTCCCCACAGAGGGTGTCCTTCAGGGACCGGCTCCTGGCGGAACGCGTCCAGTGCCGCGCCGCCGAGCCGGCCACTCTCGAGGGCGTGAACGAGAGCGTCGTCGTCGATGAGACCGCCGCGCGCCACGTTGACCAGGTACGCACCGCGTTTCATGGCGCCGAACACGTCGGCGTCGAGCATGTTCGTCGTCTCCGACGTGAGCGGAAGCGCGCACACGACGTAGTCGGCGTCGGCCAGCTCCTCCCGCCACCCCTCGCCGACCACCATCCGCGACACACCCCGTGGCGTCTGCGCTCTCGGTCGCCGCGTGCACGCCCTCACCTCGGCTCCGAAGGGCTCGAGCATGGCGGCCGTGTGCGTGCCGACGGCTCCCAGCCCGAGAAGCAGCACCACCGCGCCCTCGAGCTCGGCCAACGGCTCACCCACCTCCCACACCCCGGCGTCGGACTGCCGCACGAACCTGGGAAGCGCTTTGGCGGCCGACAGGATGGCCAGCACGACCCATTCGGCCATGGGCCGGGCCGCGATACCGGCGCCGTTCGAGAGCAGGATGCCCCGCTCCGCCAGCTTTTCCAGGGGCAATTCCTCCACCCCCACGTAGTCGGAGTGGACCCATCGAAGATCCGGGAGCTCGTCGACGACGTGCCCCAGCTGCTCAGGCGTGAGGTGGTACCGCCACAGCACCTGCACCCCGCGCCCCCGGGCGGGGTCGACCGGGCCGTCGCCCACCACCACATGTGCGACGTTGCCGTCCACAGCCCCGGCCTCGACCATTTCCGACAAACCACGCGCCGCCCACGCCGGCGCGGCGATGACGGCCGGTCGTGCGTGTTCGTCCTCCGCCTGCCTGCGCGCTCCCTGCTGTGCATCACTCGCAGCGTCACTCACTGTGTTGTCCACAGCGTCACTTGTTCGCTGACGCGACACCGGTGTCGGGGGCTCTGTCATCGCGTCTCCGGACGGAATGTCGGCTGTCCGTCCTGTACCCGAAGCGTACCCGGGACACCGAGCAGAGCGTAGGGATCCTCTGTCTCGGTCTCCGCGCGTCTGCGGTCGATATGGCGTCCGCGCAGCCGAATCACCTCTCCCACATGAGGACCCAGAGAAATTGTCACTTCGATGTGCAGGTCGCCGTCATCGCCTGGTTCGGCGTCGACGACGATGACATCGTAGATTCCGTCCGGAAGCATCGACATGAAAAAAATCCTTGCAAACGTAGGGTTTCTTGTCCATACGCGCGTGTTCGTCCGTCACTCGAGCGTCCGCGTCGGGCCCATCACAACACAATTGCCCCTGTGCAACCTTGCGCGAAACCTCGCGCGCCAACATGCGTCAGCAGCGCAAATGCTTGACCTTGACGCGAAAACCTTCTTTGATTGTTGGCATTCCGCTATACGGAGGAGGACGGCGGGTGAACAAGTCGGGCCTGATCGACGCGATCAGCAACACGACATCGTTGACAAAGCGCGAAGCCGAGAACTCGGTCGACGCGTTGGGCCATGAGGTTGTCAGCGAAGTCCGCGCCGGTCGTCGTGTGTCGCTCGGTGGGTTCGACAGCTTCAATCCCACGCAGCGTGGTGCTAAAGAAATCGGCCAACAAGTCGACCAAGAGGGCAGTTCGAAGGGCGCCGGCGACAGATGTCGCCAGGCAGCCTGTCGGAAAGATCGCCAGGCGCGCTCGGGCCACAACAGGCCATCCAGCGCGTTCCGGTGAGGAGAAACAGCGAAGCGATCGGCCAACAAGGCCGTACGGCGGGCTCCGGCGAACAGTCCGGCTAAGCGCGCCTCGGCGAGGAAAGCAGCGAAGCTATCGGCCAAGAAGGCCGTAAGGAGGGCATGAAAATGCCAGTCAAACGAGCGAGGAAGACGGCCAAACGGGCTCCGGCGAAGAAGGCAGCGAAGCGGACCACCGCCAAGCGGGCCACTAAGCGGGCCCCGGCCAAGAAGGCCGCGAAGCGGACCACCGCCAAGCGGGCCGTGAAGAAGCGGGCTCCGGCCAAGAAGGCCGCGAAGAAGCGGGCTCCGGCCAAGAAGGCCGCCAAGCGGACCGTCAAGAAGCGTGCGGTCAAGAAGCGGGCTCCGGCCAAGAAGGCCGCCAAGCGGACCGTCAAGAAGCGTGCGGTCAAGAAGCGG